>Ga0065724_101046_pt1 | contig 20501 bp, 15 predicted proteins | sample TheenrcSG05JP960_FD_59111 | JGI IMG/M metagenome (GOLD analysis project Ga0065724, IMG submission 59111) | Thermophilic enriched microbial communities from mini bioreactor at UC Davis - Sample SG0.5JP960 | ecosystem: Engineered > Solid waste > Grass > Composting > Bioreactor | place: USA... | reverse complement strand
TCATCGACATGACCGACGACCCGGATTTGCAGGACGGGCTGAAGTTCCTCCGGGAGCGGGAAGTGGTGCACGCCCTGCGCTTCCGGGAAGCGGTGGAATTGCTGAAGGCGGAGCGGGACCACAAGAAGGCGTATTTGCCGGTGACGCATTTCTGATGGGCGCCGGGCGGCGTGCCCGGCGTCGCCGTTTTCATCGAAAATGGAACCCGTGCCCTTCTCTTCGAAGCTTCGTCGCTATGGCGGGGCTTTTTTGCTGCCCGGAAAAGGAAAAGAATCGAAACGTTTCACTCCATTTTCCCTGCTTCGGCGGAAAGTCCGACAAAAGTGATCCCGAGCGGATGAAATCCGGAAAACATTGCTGTAAAAGGGATCGTGGGGATGGAAACCGGCCATGAAGGCGTTCTCAACAAGATATTGACGCCCGCGTTAAAATCCGATATAGTTGAATTATGGTGAAACGTTTCGACTATTTATCGGGGTTTGTTTGTTGAAGGAGATCGGACGATGACGACGATCAAGGATGTGGCCAGGGAAGCGGGAGTATCCATATCCACCGCCTCCTACGCCCTGAACGGCAAAGGGAACATCAGCGAAGCGACCAGGGCGAAGGTGCTGGAAGCGGCCAGAAAATTGAAGTTATCAGAAAAAACGGCTTCGCCACGGACCTCAAACGGACCAGCACCCGGACGATCGCCCTGATCCTGAACGACCTTTCCGGTCCGTATTACTCGGAACTGATCCGGGGGGTCCAGGAGACGGCGCTGGAGCACGGATACGATCTCATTGCCTGCAGTTCGTTCGGAGGCCCCGAATCCACCGCCATCAAATTTTTGAAAGAAAAGCGCGTAGACGGGGTCATCGTCTCCGCCCACAGCCTTCCGGACGAGCGCATTCTCGAATCCGCCCGCAAAGGGTTCCCCATCGTCGTGCTCGACCGGTTCCTTCAGGGGGATCACATCTATAACGTTCTGGTCGACAACGAGAAAGGGGGTTATATGGCCACGGAGTTGCTGATCCGCAGCGGGTATAGGAATATCGCCTACATCAGCGGCTCGACCAACTCCTATGATCATCAATTGCGTTTCAATGGATATACGCAGGCTCTTCAGGATTACCATCTGGAAAGCCCCTCGAAATTGAATTTGTCGGGGAAATTCACCATCGACGGGGGTTACATGGCTACCAAGCTGCTGATTGCCCAGCGCAAATTGCCGGAGGCGGTTTTTTACGCCAATGACGAGATGGCGATCGGCGGGCTGAAGGCGTTCCAGGAAGCCGGAATCAAGGTGCCCGACGACATTTCGGTGATCGGATTCGACGATATTGTCCTCGCGGAATATGTGAATCCTCCCCTGACGACGGTCCGCCAGCCCAAATATGAGGCCGGCGCGCTGGCCGCCCATCTGATCATGCAACTCCTGGAAGGTCAGGAAATCGAACACGAATACATGCTGCCGACGGAATTGGTCGTCCGCAAATCTTGCAAGCTGAAGGAACAAACGGTATAAGGCGCCGCGGACGACGGCGGGACGACCGCTGCCCGGAAAACGTGCGGGTTCCCGAACGTGATGAAAACGTTTGCGCACCTTCGAATGTGGCACGCGGCGTTGAAATACCACTCCGAGAGACGCGAAAGGGGTTGAAACGGGATGAGGAAGAGAACGGTTTTGACGGCTTTGATCCTTGCGTTGGTCTTCGCGTTGGTCAGCGCCTGCAGTTCCGGCAAAGACGAAAGCGCCAACCCGTCGGAAAGCGCCTCGTCCTCGCCGGGCGCCAGTCCCGCTCCCGGCGCCGGCGGTTCCAGCGAGCAGGTGGTGATCACGTATGTGAACTGGAACCTGGGCACCGAGGCGGAGAACAACATCGAACGGCAAATGATCAAGGCGTTCGAGGAAACCCATCCGAACATCAAAATCCAGCTGGACGAAAACTTCGACTATTCCAATTACATCGACTCGCTCTCGGCGACGGCCGCGGCCGGCAGGCTGCCGGATGTGATCATGCTCCCCAACATCCCGCTGGGCTTGTCCAACGAATGGCTGATGGACATCGCCGAGCTGACCGCCGCCGATCCGGAATGGAAAAACATTCCCAGGATTCTGGAAGAAGCCACGCATTACGGCAACGGCATTTACGCGATTCCGGCCGGCATGTTCTTCATGGGCTACTTCATCAACCAGGATCTGTTCGAACAGGCCAACCTTCCGGAGTTGGAGTTCTCTCCGGCCTGGGATGAATTCGTCAATGCCGTCCGGACGCTGAACAATCCGGGCGAGGGAATTATCGGCCTGTCCGAAGAAGTGCAGATTCCCGAATGGTATCCGGCTTCCGTCAAGCCGGAATACGGATGGTTCACCTGGGACGGCGAGCAATACCACCTGAACGATCCGGTGTTTACCGAAGGCGTCAACAAGGCCAGGGAGTTCTTCCAAGGCAAGTACACATACGACAGCCTGAGCGAAGAGCAAAAGGCGCAATACAACGCCGGCTGGTTCGGGGACGTCTGGAACCAGGGGAAAATCGCCATCCGCTGGGATGGCACCTGGGCGACCCGGGATTACGGCAAACTGAACTTCCGTTCGAAATTCGTCGGCGTGCCCGGCGGCCGGTTCGTGCTCGTCGGCGACTTCATGGGGATTTCCAAGAGCGCCAAGCATCCGAAAGAAGCGTACGAATTCGCCAAATTCATGACCTTCGGCAAGGACGGCATTCTCAAGCGCATGGAACTGAACACGGACGGATCCTACACGTCGCTGCCGCTCACCACGGACCAATCCGTGCTTGACCGGTATTTCGCCAGCGGGGCTTATCCGGGACTGGAGGAAGCGTTCGCGCAAATCGACAACGCCATCGTCGAAGGCGTAAAAATCGTTCCGGGTTACGTCCGGTCCCGCTGGGAGGCGCCCACGGGCGTCAAAATCGGCGACAAGGACAACGCGACGCTGGGCGATCTGATCTTCGACAGCATGCGCGGCACCACCCGCATCGAGGACTATGCCGACCAGATCAACCGGCTGGCGAACGAGGAGTATCAAAAGGCGAAAGAAGCGATTTCCGCCCTGACCCAGTAATCGATCAGCCACCCTTGACCAGAGGAGGTAGAACCCGTTGCCGAGACGAAGTGCAAACCGGATCTTCGGCCTGGCCCTGATCGGACTCCTCCTGTTTACAGGTGTAGCCGGAAGTGCCGGCGATGGGAAAAACGATCATGATTCTGCCGCTCTGGATCAATGGGATAACCAAAGGTCACTGACGGTTGACGGGGGATCCTATCGGATCCCCCCATCCCGTTTTCTCACTTCTCCGGGCACACCGCTGTTGACCGGCGGCGACGCGCGCGGATATGCCGAAGGGGCGGTCCGCCTCCGGCCGGGGGAGTCCTTCACGGCGGAAGTGGACCTGCCGGCGGAAGGGCGGTACGTGCTGTCCTTCGATTACTTCCTGCTTTCCGAAGGTCTGCAACCGGCGGAATACAGCGTGGAGGTGAACGGCGAGTTTCCGTTCCCCGAAGCCCGCCGCGTCGTATTGCCGCCGCTTTGGAAAAGCGGCACGGGGGATTTCCCCAGGGACCGGTACGGCAACGAAGTGATGCCGGCTCCCGAGCGCGCGGATGAATGGCAGACGGCATCCATCTACGATTCCCGCCGGATGAGCCCGGAACCGCTGCAGGTCCACCTGCGCCAGGGAAAAAACACCATCAAGGTCACCCTGCTCGCCGGAGAGGTGCTGGGCGGCAGTCTGGAGCTCGCCCCGCCGGCCGTACTCCCGACATATGCCCAATACGCGGCGCAATACGCCGACGCACCCAGGGCCGGGCAGGCGCTGATCGTCCGGGAAGCGGAAAAGCCGGACCTGAAAAACGATACCACGATCAATCCGATCCCCAGCCGGGATCTGGAAGCCGTCCCCTACGACACGAACGCGCTCCTGCTCAATGCGCTGGGCGGCAAGACGTGGGATCTGTCCGGGCAGGCGGTGTATTACGACATCACGGTCGAACGGGCGGGGCTTTATCTGCTCGCGGTCAAGTACAAACAGCCGGACAAACCGAACGCCCGGGTGTTTCGGACGTTTACCATCGACGGCCAAGTCCCCTTCCGGGAAGCCCGGAATTATCCGTTTTCATTTACCAACGANTGGAAAACCGAGATCCTGCACGGCGAAGAGGGGCCGTACCTGTTCTATTTGAGCGAAGGCCGGCACCGGCTCGGCATCATGGCGGATGCGAGCCCGTTCCACGAAGCGACGCGGCTGCTGCAGGATGCNATCCGGCAAGTGAACGATCTCAGCCTGGATATCCGCAAACTGGTGGGCAACGACGTCGACCGGTACCGCGAATGGGAAATTACCGATTACCTTCCGACCATCAGGGACGACCTGCTCGGCATCGCGCAGGCCCTGCGGGAAGAATACGCGAAAGTGCTGGAGAGGAACGGCGGACTTCGCAGCGCCAAGGGATTGATGCACATGCAGATGGCGATCGACACCCTGGAGAAGCTGGCCGCCGACCCCAACCGGATCCCGCGCCGGCTCCCGCAGCTCAACGGCGGTTCCGGATCGGTCATCCAGAATCTATCGCTGGCCATGCAGGATCTGGAACTTCAGCCGTTGACCATCGACCAGATCTACCTGGCGGGGGACGCCGCTTCCCTTCCGTCCTACGGGGCATCCTGGTTCCGTTCGTTCATCGAAAGCGTGAAGCGATTCCTCCACTCGTTCGTGCCGAAAGATCCCGGAAAAAGCGGGCAGACGACCCTCGAGGTGTGGATCAACCGGCCGCGCAACTACATGGACCTGCTGCAGCGGATGACGGACGAGGAGTTTACGCCGATGACCGGCATCCGGGTCAATTTCTCCACCATGCCGAACGAACAGCGGCTGACGCTGGCGAGCGCCTCGGGGACGGCGCCGGACATCGCGTTGGGGATCAGCAACTGGATCCCCTTCGAGCTGGGCATCCGCGGCGCGGCGCTCAACCTGAAGCAGTTCGACGACTTCGGCGAGGTCATCCGGCCGTTCTCGCCGGGCGCTTTCCTGCCGATGACGGTGGGGGACGAGGTGTACGCCATTCCGGAAACCCAGGACTTCTATGTGCTGTTTTACCGGAAGGATATTCTGGAATCGCTGGGCGTCCCGGTGCCGGACACGTGGGATGACGTCATCGAGATTTTGCCGGAATTGCAGCGCTACGGCATGAACTTCTATTCGCCGATCGCCGGCGCGCCGGGGAACAAGCCGTTCATGGTGACGGCGCCGTTCATCTACCAGCACGGCGGCGACGTGTTCGGCAAGGACGCGTTCGAGACTGCCATCGACAGCAAGGAGTCGCTGGAAGGCATCCGGCTGATGACGGATCTGTTCAAGCTCTACGGGCTCCCGATGCAGATTCCGAATTTTTTCGAGCATCTTCGCACCGGCACGCTGCCGATCGGGATCTCCAATTTCACGACCTACGTGCAAATGCAGACGGCGGCGCCGGAACTGGCGGGGATGTGGAAGATCGCGCCCGCGCCGGGGGTCCGCCGGGACGGGGAGACCGTGCGCTGGCATCCGGGGTCCGCACAGGTGTCGATGATTTTCAAAGATACCGAACATCCCGCCGAAGCGTGGGCATTTCTGAAATGGTGGCTGTCGGCGGAGACGCAGCTGCGCTTCGCCAACCAGCTGCAAACCCTGTACGGCAAGGAATACTTGTGGAATACCGCGAACCTGGACGCCTTCCGCCAGGCATTCTGGCCGGAAGAAGACAAACAGGTCATCCTGGAGCAATGGCGCTGGCTGAAAGAAGTGCCGAAGACGCCGGGTGCGTACATGATCGAGCGCGAGCTCAGCAACATCTGGAACAAGGTGGTTTTCGACGGGGAAAACATCCAGTCCGTGGTCGAGGATGCGGTCGATGTGATCGACAAGGAAACGGTCCGGAAGATGGAGGAGTTCGGCTACATGAAAAACGGGAAGGTCGTCGTTCCCTATCCCGTCACCACGATCGAGGATGTGGAAGGATGGGTGGAAGGCCGAGATGGAAACTAAGCCGAACATCGCGATGCAGGCCGATGCCGGCCCGGTGATGAAAACCGGGACGCGCGTCAGGCTGGGGAAGTGGATGAGCAGGGAAGGTTCCGCCTATCTGTTCCTGGCCCCGTATCTGGTGTTTTTCGTGACGTTCATCGTCCTTCCCGTCGTATTCGCCATCGGGCTTTCCTTCACGAGCTTCAACGCCATCCAGCCGCCGAAATTTACGGGGATCAAAAATTACATCGATCTCCTGACGCGGGACAATGTGTTCATGCAATACGTGCTGCCGAACACGCTGAAGTTTTCCCTGATCGTCGGGCCGGCGGGATATCTCCTGTCGTTCCTGCTGGCCTGGGTGCTCGCGCAGATCCAGCGCGGACCGCGAACCGTGCTGGCGCTGCTCCTCTATTCTCCCTCCCTAACGATCGGGGTGGCGATGCAGGTCGTCTGGAAGACGCTCTTCAACGGCGACCCGAACGGTTATCTCAACAGTCTGCTGCTGCGGTACGACCTGATCGAACAGCCCGTCCAGTGGCTGCAGTCGCCGGACCATCTGATGTGGATCATGATGGCGGTCACCATCTGGAGCAGCATGGGCATCGGCTTTCTGGCGATGCTGGCCGGCGTGCTGAACATCAACTCGGAGCTGTATGAAGCGGGATACATCGACGGGATCTCCAACCGGTTCCAGGAGATCATCCACATTACGATTCCGTCGATGAAGCCGCAGATGCTGTTCGGCGCCGTCATGTCCGTCGTCTCGACATTCCAGGCCGGCATGATCGGGGTGGAGCTTTCCGGGTCGAACCCGACGCCGCAGTATGCGGGGCAGCTCATCGTCAACCATATCGAGGACTACGGCTTTATCCGCTACGAGATGGGTTACGCTGCCGCGATTTCCGTCGTGCTGCTGCTCATCATCTACATCTGCACGAAAGTGGTGTGGAGACTGTTTTCCGAGAAAGAGTAGGGGGAACGGCGCATGGCTTCCTTTCAGGGCACGAAAATCAACCCGACCCGGTTCCATTTCAGCCAGCTGAAGTTTTATTTGCTGCTGCTCCCGCTGGCAACCGTCATGATCATGCCGATCGTGTTCATCATTTCCCACGCGTTCAAGCCGATGAGCGAGCTGTTCGCGTATCCGCCGCGGTTTTTCGTGCAGCAGCCGACGCTGGACAACTTCCGGCTCCTGTTTTCCAACATGACCACCTCCGGCATTCCGGTCAGCCGCTACCTGTTCAACAGTCTGGTCATCACGGGGATCACGGTGCTGGCGACGATTCTCATCAGCGCGGCGGCCGGCTACGCCTTTTCCAAGAAAAAATTCCGGCTGAAGGACACGCTGTTCGAGATCAACACGCTGGCGCTCATGTTCGTGCCGGTCGCCGTGGCCGTGCCGCGTTACTACGTCGTCGTGGAGCTGGGCCTGATCGACACGTTCGCGATCAACGTGCTGCCGCTCCTCGCCATGCCGGTCGGCCTGTTTCTGATCAAGCAGTTCATCGACCAGGTGCCGAATGAAATGATCGAGGCGGCGCAGATGGACGGCGCGGGGGACTGGACGATCTTCACCCGGATCATCATTCCGATGACGATGCCGGCCATCGCCACCATTGCGATTCTGGCTTTTCAGCTGGGCTGGAACAACATCGAGCCGTCGACGTTCTACATCTACGATGAAAGCCTCAAAAATTTTGCCTACTACATGTCCACCTTCACGGCGACCAACAACGAGGTGGCCGGCCAGGGGATCGCTTCGGCGGCCGCGCTCATCATGTTCGTGCCCAACGTGGTGATCTTCATACTCATGCAAAGCAAGGTCATGAATACGATGGCTCATTCCGGCCTGAAATAGGTGTGATGCAGATGAACCAAAGGATGGTCGGCAGAATCGGCCTGCTCGTGGCCATCTGCTTGTTGCTCGCGCCTCAGACGACCATGGCCGAAGCGCCCTACATGACCTTTACCTGGGGCCCGGAAGGCCGGATCGTGCGGACGCCCGACGCCTACGAGCCGGACGGATGGATCCGCCTCGATTTCAACCGGCCGGAAGACGTTTTCTACGACGATGCCGGCGGCATGATGTATGTCGCGGATGCCGGCAACGCCCGGATTGCGGTGGTCGACCCGGCGGCCGGCGGCGCCCGGCTGGTGCGGACGATCGGGGAAGGCGTGCTGCAAAATCCGATGGGCGTGTACGTGACCGAGGACGGGCGCGTCTATGCGGCGGATTACGGGCTGAAACAAGTGGTGGTGTTCGACGCGGCGGGCAATGTGCTGCAGCGGATCGGACGGCCGGAGGAGCCGATCTACGGCAAGAGAAACGATTTCGCCCCCAAGAAGGTCGCCGTCGACCGGCGGGGCAACATTTACGTGATCAGCGAAGGTTCGATCAACGGAGTCGTGCAGCTGAACCACGACGGGCGGTTCCTCGGCTACGTCGGCGCCAACGACACGCGCCTGTCGCTGAAAATGCTGCTCCAGCGCCTCCTGTTCACCGAGCGGCAGCTCGCGCAGCTTTTCCGGACGACGCCGCCTTCGCCGACCAGCATCGTGCTGGACCGCCAGGGGCTGCTCTATACGGTCACCAACGGCCTGCAGAAGGAAGGCATCAAGAAGCTGAACATTCTCGGCAACAACATTTTGCCCGACCCCGACTGGGTGAGCCCGACGCTGATCGATCTCGACGTGAACCAATACGGCATCATCTATACGATCGGCAGCGACGGCTGGATGGACATCTACGATACCTACGGCAACCTGCTGTTCGACTTTGGCGGCAATGACTCCCGCCATGAACGCGCGGGATTCGTGAAAAGCCCGTCGGCCATCGACGTCACCGCCTCCGGCGATGCGCTGTTCGTGGCCGACCGGGACCGGAACGTCATCCACCGCTACCGCGTCACGCCGTTTGGCGCGATGGTGTTCGAAGGGGTGGAACTGTACCGGCAGGGGCAGTATGTGCAGAGCGAAGAAATCTGGAAAAACATCCTGCGGATGAACAGCTACTTCAACCTGTCGTACCAGGCGCTGGCCAAAGCCTACTACAAGCGGGATCTCGACCGTCAGGCGCTGGAAAGCTTCAGGCTGGCGGAAGACCGGCAGGGGTATTCGGACGCGTTCTGGAACATCCGCAACGAATGGCTGCAGGAAAACATGGGCTGGCTGATCGGCGCGCTGGCGGGGCTGTTCGTGATGAGGATCATCCTGCGGATGCTGCATCGCAGGTACGGCATACTGCGACCCGTCCGGCGGCTTGCGGACATGATCCGCAAACGGAAACTCGCGGCGGAACTGGGCTTCGTCTTCTATTTCCTGCGCCATCCGATCGATGCGGTGCATGAACTGAAAGAAAACCGGCGGGCAACGGTGCGTTCGGCGACGATCCTGCTGGCGTGGTTTATGCTCCTGAGAGTCATTCTGATTCATACGACGGGTTATCTGTTCGCCGGCATGACCCCGGAGCGGACGGATCTGATCCCGCTCTTGCTCTGGACGGCCGTTCCCCTGATGTTCTGGATCGTGATGAACTATCTGGTGAGCACGATCAGCGACGGGGAAGGCAAGTTCTCCCAGGTCTATGTCGGCACGATCTACGCGTTTGCGCCGTATTTGGTGTTCGCGCTGCCGATCGCACTGATCAGCAATGTGCTGACGTACAACGAGGCGTTTGTCTACGAATATTCGATGGCGGCCATCCGGGGCTGGACGGCCTTGCTCGTATTCATCATGATCAAGGAACTGCACAATTTCACGATCCGGCAAACGATCCGCAACCTGTTCCTGACGGTGTTCGGCTCCGTGCTGGCCGCCGTGGTGCTGTTTTTGCTGGTGCTGCTTTTCGACCAGGAAGTGGAATTCGTCCGCGCGATCGTTCAGGAGGTGAGAAACCGTGCGGTCTATTAGGCGGGTGAAGCTGGCGGTCTCCGTCATCCTGGCGCTGATGGTGCTGGCCGCGCCGATGTTCGCCGTGTCGCTCGCGCAACAGGCCGAAGGGCCCGCGACGCCTTCCGGAGCGGCCGGGGCGACGGCGGATCCGCCGCAAGGCGAAGCGCCGGCAGAGCCGCAACCGGGTGAAACGCCGACGGACCCGCAACCGGACGATGCGGCACCACCCCCGTCGGGCGAAGCGGCGGCACAATCGCAGCCGGCGGACACCGGGTACGTGAAAGTCGCCGAGAACAGCCGGCTGGCGCTCCATGTCCATCCGGGGACGCTGGGCATCCGGGTGGAGAACAAGCGGACCGGCTACGTGTGGTACGGCGCCCTGAACGAAAGGGATGAGAAGCTGAATCAGACGTGGCAGGGGCTCTTCGAATCCGGCCTGACGGTGGAATACATGGACCGCACCCGCAGGGTCCGCATGGCGCCGGTCACCGCGGGGAAAGCCAAGGTCGCGGTACAGAACACGGAGGACGGGTTCACCGCGGACGTGCGCTATGAGCAGCTGGGCATCGGGCTCAAACTGGAGGTCCGGTTGACCGAAGATGCCGTGGAACTCCGCGTTCCGTTCGCTTCCATCGAGGAAACGAACCCGGAGAACCAGCTGCAGTCCCTCTATCTCGTTCCGTTTTTCGGCGCGACGAAGGGCGTGCAGACGGACAGGGGCTACATGCTGATCCCGGACGGCTCGGGCGCCCTCATCAGCCTGAACGAACCGACGCTGGCCACGCAGCCGTATGTGGCGAGGGTATACGGGGGACGACCCGGGGATGAGCGCCAGCGAGCCGGCGCCGGAAGACTACTCGCTGCCGCCGCAAATCATCCATCTCCCGGCGTTCGGCATCACCCCCCGGGAAGGCGCGAATGCGTTCGTCTCCCTGATCGCCGGCGGCGCGCCGTACGCGGAAATCCGCGCATACGCGAGCGGCATCACGACGGGCTACAACTGGGTCACCGCCCGGTGGATCTACAGGGAAACGTACTTCCAGCCCCTGGACAAGAAAGGCAACGGCATGACCCTGAACCAGGAGCGGAAGAACGAGTTCGACGCCGCGCTGAAAATCATGTTCCTGGACGGCGAAGACGCCGACTATTCCGGCATGGCCAAACGGCTGCGGCAGGAGCTGGTGCGGCGGGGCGACCTGCCGGAACCGGGCCTCGGGGGCGAAGCGCCGATTCCGCTGCGCCTCGATATCCTGGCGGCGGAGAACAAGCGGCGGATGCTCGGCAAATCCGTCATTCCCATGACCACGTTGGACGAGATCGACCGGATCCTGAGCGATCTTGCGGCGAGCGGCGCGCAGCGGATGATGGTGGTCGTCCGCGGGTGGACGAAAGGCGGCGCCACCGGCGCTTCCCCCACGCATTTTCCGTTTGAACGCAAGGTGGGCGGAGCGGACGAATGGAAAGCGTTCCTGGACAAATACGAGCGCCAGGGCATTCCGGTCTACTTCTACGCCGATTACACGGTCGTTGACCGGTCGGCGGACGGATTCGGGAAAACCGACCTGGCCAAGACGATTTCCGGACAGTTCATTCCGCTTTATTACCATACGTGGCTGCTCAAGCCGTCATCGTCCCTGGAGAAGTTCCGGGATGAACTGGACCGGTTTGCGAAATACGGCATGTCGCGTCTTGCCGTCGGGACAATCGGCGACCGGTTGTATTCGTCCCACGCGAAGCCGGCGGCCACCCGCGAACAGGCGATGGCGGCGTACCGGGAAATGCTGTCCGAGCCGGCCATGCAAGGCTACGCGCTTTACCGGCCGAACCTGTATCTGTGGAAATACGCCGACCGCCTGCTGGACGTCCCGATGGGCGCCTCCGGCTTCCTGCTGGCGACGGAAGAGGTGCCGTTCCTGCAGATGGTGCTCAAGGGGCACGTCGAATTCGATTCGCCACCGTCCAACTTCCACGCCGACCCGCGGGAAGCCTTGCTGAAAATGATCGACTACGGCAGCAGCCCGTCCTTTCTCGTCACCTGGGAAGACCCGGTCCAACTGCTGAATACGGGGTCCGAATGGATCTACACGTCGCAGTACGCTGTGTGGAAAGACCGGATCCTGGAGGAATACCGGGCGGCCGCACAGGTGCAGAAAGCGGTCGGGGGGGCCACGTTCGACAAGCGCGAGGAAGTGCGGGACGGGGTGTTCCGGAACCGCTACTCGAACGGCACCGTGATCTACGTCAACTACACCGGCGAGGCGGTCGAAGCGGACGGGCACACGATCCCGGCGCAAGGGTTCCTCGTGCGTGAAGGAGGCCGCCCATGAAAATCCGCTACCGGCTCAGAGAGACGCTTACCGGGCTGTCGTTCATCGGGATCTGGATCGTCGGGTTTCTCGTCTTCACGTGCTATCCCCTGATTCGCACGCTCTGGCTCAGTTTCAACCACGTGAGAATCACGGCGGAAGGCATCCGGACGGAGTTCGTCGGCTGGAAAAATTACAACGACGCCATTTTCCTGGACCCGCAGTTCGGCGATACGATCGTCACCTATTTCGCGGAGACGCTGGTGATCGTGCCGGTCATCGTCGCCTTCGCCCTGATCGTCGCGCTGCTTCTCAACGTCCGGCTGCGCGGCCGGGGCCTGTTTCGCACGATCTACTTTCTGCCCGTGATCATCACCAGCGGCCCGGTCCTCAAGCAGCTCATCGATCAGGGCGCGACGACGCTGCCGGGCATTCAGGACATCATCGAAATGAGCCGGCTGGAGGAGACGCTGCCGGAGCTTCTGGCGGACCTGATCACGTATCTGCTCGCCTCGTTCATCACGATCCTGTGGTTCTCCGGCGTGCAGATGCTGATCTTTCTGGCCGGGCTGCAGAAGCTGGACGCCTCGATCTACGAAGCGGCGAGCATCGACGGCGCGTCCAAATGGGAATCGTTCTGGAAGCTGACGCTGCCGGCGCTCAACCCGATGATCGTCGTGAACATGGTGTACACGGTGGTCATGCATTCGATCTTTTCGCTCAACCCGGTGATCGATCTCATCCAGAAGGCGATGCACGATCCGAAGTACGGCATGGGCTATTCCGCGGCGCTGGCGTGGATCTATTTCCTGGTGATGCTGGTGCTGCTGGCGCTGTTCGTCTTCGCCGCCAGACAACGGGAGAGCGGCCGATAGGAGGTGGGCGCGGATGATTCGGGTAAGCCGCGGGACGGTCGACAGGGCGAAGCGGATTGTCTGGGGCATCAACGGCGAAGGCCTTGTGTTCAAACTCCTGGTCTACTTCCTGCTGACCCTGATCGGGTTTGTGTATCTGTATCCGATGTTTTACATGGTCACGTACAGCTTCATGGATACGGACGATCTGATCGACCCGCTGGTGACGTGGATCCCTTCCGGGCTCTATTGGGAAAATTTCGCGAAGGCGATCCGGGTGATGGATTTCCACCGCACGCTGTGGCAGAACGTGCTCGTTTCGTTCCTGCCCGCCGCGATCCAGACGGTTTCCGCCGCGGTGATCGGCTACGGATTCGCGCGGTTTCGCATCCCGGGCAAACCGGTGCTGTTCGCGCTGGTGCTGGCGACGTTCATCATTCCGCCGCANATCACGATGATCCCGCAGTTTTTGATGTTCCGGGATCTCGGGCTCATCGGCAGCGTCTTTTCGTACCTCATCCCCGCGGCGCTCGGGCAGGGGTTCAAAAGCGGGCTGTTCATCCTGATTTTCTACCAGTTTTTCCGCGCCGTCCCGAAGGCGCTGGAGGAAGCGGCGCAGATCGACGGCGCCGGCGCGTTCCGGGTGTTTGCGACCATCTGCGTGCCGATGGCCGTGCCGGCCTTCATCATCTCGTTCCTGTTTTCGATGGTGTGGTACTGGAACGAGACGACCCTCGCCGCGCTCTATCTGGACGGGCAGCTCAAGACGCTGCCGCTGCAGCTGCAAAATTTCGCCGCGGCGTTCCAGAAGATGTTCCCGGCCGATCCGAACTATCAAACCGGGCAAAACCTGAACGAGGCGATCCTGATGGCCGGCACGCTGCTGGGCATGATTCCGCTTCTCGTGGTCTATTTCTTCACCCAGCGCTGGTTCGTGGAAAGCATCGAGCGCACCGGGATTACCGGAGAGTGAGCACCGGATGAAACAACGGAAAAACATGATCGGCGCGGCCGCCGCGGGGGTCGTCCGTCGTTCTTGCGGCGGCGGCATGGGCGGTATGGGCGGCATGGACCGGATGGGCGGCTCCGGACGGGAAGGACGCCGCCCGCGAGCCGGATGAACTGGACCGGGAAGCGAGGGCTTCGTTCAACTACTTCTGGGAACAGTCGAATCACGAACCGGGTTCGCCGGGCTACGGCCTGACGCGGGACCGGTATCCCGGCAACCCGGACATTGCCAGCATCGCGGCGACGGGATTCGCGCTGACCGCGCTGCCNATCGGCGTGGAAAACGGCTGGATCAGCCGCAGGGAAGGGTACGAGCGGGCGAACGGGACGCTGGACACCCTGCTGGCCATGGAGCACGAACGCGGCTTTTTCTACCATTTCGTCAACGTGAAAACCGGCAAGCGGGAATGGAACAGCGAAATTTCCAGCATCGACACGGCGCTGCTCATGAACGGCGTGCTCACGGCCGGTCAGTATTTCGGCGGCGAAGTCCGGGAGAAAAGCAAGCGGCTGTATGAACGCATCGAGTGGCCCTGGTTCGTCGATCCGGTGAAAAAGCAGTTTTTCATGGCGTACCGTCCGGAGAAGGGGTTCGAGGGACGCTGGGACTTCTATGCGGAACAGCTGGCGATGTACGTGCTGGCGGCCGGTTCGCCGACCCATCCGGTCGGGCTGGAGGTGTACGACGGATTCATCCGGCACAGGGCCGCGTACAAGGACGCGGAACCGTTCATCCACTCCTGGTTCGGTTCCCTGTTCACGTACCAGTATTCGCACGCCTGGATCGATTTTCGCCGCCTGGTCGACAAGGACGGGGTGGACTGGTTCGAAAATTCGGTCATCGCTTCCCGGGCCAGCCGGCAGTTTGCCATCGACCAGCGCGCGCGTTTCAAGGGGCTGCATGAAAACTCCTGGGGACTGACCGCCAGCGATACTCCGAACGGATACAACGGGCTGCTCGGCTCGCCGCCGTCCGGGTACGACAACAGGGCGCACCAGGTGGACGGCACCGTGGCGCCGGCCGGCGCCCTCGGCTCCGTCGTGTTCACCCCGGAGGCGTCCCTGCAGGCGCTGAAGTTCTATCTCACCGTGCCGGATCTGGTCGGCGAATACGGCCTGAAGGACGCCTTCAACCTCGACAAGGGCTGGGTCGCTTCCGACTACATCGGGATCGACAAGGGGATCACGCTGCTGATGGCCGCCAACTACCGGGATGAAACGGTCTGGAACATCTTCATGGACGTACCCTATGTGAAGAAGGGTCTGGAAGTTTTGCAATTTCAAAAGAGATAAAACAAATGGTTGTACGGAAGTGGAGGGAACAGCCGTGAAACCGACGACGAAACATTACGACGCGCTGCCCGGCAGGGTCAAGGCGTTCGCGGACCGGCAGCACGCCGATTCCTGCGCGCTGATCGACGCCTGCCGCCATCCGCGCACCGGCCTGTACGCTGACGCCTACCTGACGATGGGGGACAACCCGGGAGCGGCGATGTTCCGTGGCGGCCACCGGCGTGGGGCTCATCGGGCTGTGCGTGGCCGATTACGAAGGCTGGGACGACCGGGCGGCCGAGAAGGCCAAGCGGACCCTGCTGACGGTGACGGGAAGAGGGGACGGATGCCGGCCGGCCCGGGACGCATCCACGGGATTTTTCGCCCACTTCATCGACATGGAAACCGGCGAGAACCTGAATTCCGAAATTTCCACCATCGACACCTCCCTGTTGGTGGCCGGGGCGCTGTTCGCGGGACGGCATTTCCGGGACAGGGACCCGGAAATTGCCCGATTGGCCGACGAACTGTTGCATTCCATCGATTGGCGCGTCGTGGTGGCGGACAAGCACAAAGGCGTCATCAACATGGTCGTCAAGGATGGCCGGGGAACGGCGCCGCTGCCGGCTTTCAACGAATATGTGCTGGTCGCGCACCTGGCGAAGCTGGCCATGCCGGAAGATCCGGACATCCGCGTCCTGTGGGACCACACGTTTGCCGGGGAGCGGATCCAAGATCTGCCGCAGGTGCGGTTCCGGGGCATTCCCGTGCTGACCGACACGACGAAGGAAAACGCGTTTCTGTCTTCGTTTGTGCATCAGTTCCCCTACTATCTGGTGCCGGACTATGCGAAAAGCGAAGTTTACAACGAATTCTACGCCAACGCCTGCCTGGCCGACCGGCTGAAATGGAAGGAGCTGCCCGACGTCCCGTCCTACGTATGGGGATACGGCGCGGGGGCGAACGACGGCCTGTACAATACCTACCACGCAGACAAAATCAACGATGCGCCGGGCAACATCGCGTCCGCCTACATCGTCGCCGGCTTCCTGCCGGTGTATCCGGCCGGCATCTACGACCTGTACGCGTTGTACCGGCTGCACATCCCTTACGACGTGTATGAGAACCCGCAGGATCCGCAGGACGAAGCGAAATTCCGGGCGGCGTACAAGTACGGTTTGCATCGCTATTCCTGGTGGCACCTGGAAGGCCGGGACCGCTGGTACCCGGAAAAGGTGACGGTGATCGACTGGAGTTCCATGCTGTACGGAATGACGGCGTTCAAGCGCGGCATGTCGTTTTTCACGGACCGGTTGGTCTGACGGCGTTGGCAAGAAACCCATGGGGAAAGAAAGCGGGGGCAATGCGATGGGCGGAACGGTGGAGATCAGAAACAAGCAGTTCCTTGTCGACGGCAAACCGCAAATCATCCTCAGCGGAGAGATCCATTACTACCGGCTGAAACCCGAAGACTGGCAGGATCGGATCGACAAGCTGAAGGCGGCCGGCTGCAACGCGGTGGCCAGCTACGTGCCCTGGCTCTGCCATGAACCGGAGGAAGGAAAATTCGACTTTGAAGGGCGCACGCGTCCCGAACTGAATCTGGTGCGGTTCATCGATCTCTGCAAGGAGAACGGCCTCTATTTTTTCGTCCGGCCGGGTCCGTTCATCATGGCGGAGATGAAAAACGAGGGCCTGCCGTTCTGGCTGTATGAAAAGCATCCGGAAATCGTGCCGGTCACGTGGGACGGCCAACCGGCGGGATCGAAAACGGTCGATTACCTTGCGCCCGCCTTTCTGGCCGCGAGCCGGAACTGGTATCGCGCGGTGATGGGCGTCATCGTCCCCCGGCTGTACCCGAACGGCGGCAATATCATCGCAGTCCAGCTGGACAACGAGATTGGCATGCTGTCCTGGGTGACCAACCACCCCGACCTTACCGACCAATTGCTCGGCGATTTCGCCGCCTGGCTGAAGGCGCGGTATTCCGCGGAAGAGCTGGCGGCCCGCTATCCGTTCCCGCTGGACGACGAGGAAGCCCGCCGGGGCGGGATCCGCTCGCCGAAGGAAGCTTACGCGCCGGCGCTCATGCGCGATCTCGGGTATTACATGCGGCACCGCTTCGCCCGTTATGCGGCCGCGCTGCGTGCGTACGCCGAGGAATTCGGCGTCCGGGGCGTGCCCTTCGTCATCAACATCCACGGCACGAGCGGCGGCCGCGGCTTCACGTATCCGGTCGGCGTCAGCCAGCTGTATGAGGCGTACACGCAGGCGCCNGGCTATCTGGCCGGCTCCGACATCTATTTCGGCGACCTGTCGATGGAGACGTTCCAGGATGTGTACATCATCAACGGCTTCATGGACGCGGTGAATACGCCGGATCAGCCGCTGGCGTCGGTCGAGTTCAACTGCGGCGACGGCAACTTCGGCGAAACGTCGGGCGCCCGGTACGACCCTTCCGCGGCCGACCTCAAGCTCCGGATGTGCGTCGCGCAGGGCAACCGGCTCATCAACTATTACCTGATGGCCGGCGGTTACAACTACCGGCTGGATTCGCCCGTGGGCGACGGCAACGACCGCATCGCCTTCACCGGGGAGCGCCACGGCTTCGCCGCGCCGATCAGCCCGGAAGGCGAACTCAACTACACCTATCCGCGCATGGCCCGCGGGAACAAGGCGGTCATGGCGGTGGCGGACAAACTGGCCCGCATGCGGGAAGAGCGGGACGCGGTCAGCTTCGCGTTCATTCCGGATTACTACATGACGGAATCCTGGTATCCGGCGAGCGAAAGCATGCGAGCGATCGTCCGCAACCTCGAGGCGCGGCGNGCGTACGGCGCCTGGGAGATCATGGGGCGCGCGATGCTGCTGGCCGGGTACCGCTTCGGCTCCGCCGACATCCAGAACCGGCCGCTCGACCCGGCCGTCACGCCGGTGCTCGCGCTCCCGTCCGCCCGGTACATGCACGGCGACATCCAGCGGAAGCTCGCCGACTACCTGCGGGCGGGCGGCAACCTTCTCGTGTACGGCGAATTGCCGGTTTATGACATGGAGGCAAGGCCGTGCACGATCCTGACGGATGCGATGGGCGTGAAGCCGCTCGGATATCGGGAGGCTTCGCAATTCTTCTACCTGTCGGTGTGCGCCGAAGGGTGGGCGGCGCCCCGCCCGGAAGTGCGGACGGCTTATGCGCAAACGTTTGACATCGGAGCGCATGAGCCCCTCCTGCGCGTATACGGCAGCGGGGAAGTGTGCGCTTTCGACGCGCGGGTCGGCAAAGGCCGGGCGATCGTGTTCGGGTGCTCCTACCGCTGCGACATCGCGCTGTTCCGGACGGCCCTGGAGCTGCTCGGCGCGAAGGCGAGGCTGACCCACGACTGCCGGCATCACGGCATTTTCATGACCTCGACGGCGAACGAAGAAGGGGAGCGCTTCCTCCACCTTTTGAATCTCGACGGCTTTGACAAGGAGTTCCATGTGCTGGAGGACGGGCGGGCCCTGTTCGACGGACGCAAGCTGCTCCTGCAAAGCAGGGACGGGGTGATGCTCCCGCTGGACGTCACCTTCGGCGATGTGCGCATTGTCTGGTCGACGGCGGAGATCGCCGGGGTGGAGCGGGACCGGCTGGAATTTCGGCTCACGCAGTCCGAAGACGCCATCCTGCTCGAGACGGACCGCGAAATCGTCCCGGGCGACGGTTTCACCATGCAAAGGGAAGGCCGGCGCGTGAAGATTGTCCCGCGTCAGCACGCCAAGGTGAACGACCGTTTCGTACTGCAATTCAAGGTGTAGGAGGAACCGGTTCATGCACAGTAAGGTTCAATCTGTCGAAGCCAAAATCCATGAACTGCTCTCGCAAATGACCCTGACCGAAAAAATCGGGCAAATGTTCCAAACGGATCCGGCCACCTTCTTCCGTTCGGTCAACTCGCCGGTCCAGGTCAACACTCCGGTGACCGGTCCCGTCCACGAGCGGGTCATCGGCAGGGAATACATCTATAACATCGGATCGATTCTGAGCGCCACCGACGCCGAAACGGCGTATCGGATCCAGAAGCAGTATCTGGAGCAAAACCGGCTGAAAATCCCGCTGCTCTTCATGTTTGACATCATCCACGGGTTCCGCACCATTTTTCCGATTCCGCTCGGTCTGGCGTGCAGCTGGGATACGGACCTCGTGGAGGCCACCGCCCGGGCGGCGGCGGCGGAAGGGGCGGCTTCGGGCATCAAGGTCACGTTCGCGCCGATGGTGGACCTCGTTCGCGATCCCCGATGGGGCCGGGTCATGGAAAGCCCGGGCGAAGACCCGCTGCTGAACGGCCGGATGGCGGCGGCCTATGTGAGAGGCTTTCAGGGGAAGGATCTGGCGGCGACGGATACCGTGGCTGCTTGCGTGAAACACTTCGCCGCCTACGGCGCGCCGGAAGGCGGACGCGAATACAATACGGTCGACATGTCCGAAGGGACGCTCCGCAACTGCTATTTGCCGGCCTACAAGGCAGGCATCGATGCCGGCGCCGAGATGGTGATGACATCCTTCAACGTAGTGGACGGCGTGCCGGCGACGACGAACCCGTTTCTGCTGCGCAAGGTCCTCCGGGAAGAATGGGGATTCAAGGGCGTCGTCATTTCCGACTACACGTCGCTGGCCGAAACGGTCGAGCACACGACGTCCCGCGACGGCGCCGACGCCGCGCGTCAGGGGCTGGAGGCCGGCCTGGACATCGAAATGATGTCGACGGAATACATCAACCATCTCGAAAGGCTCGTCAGGGAAGGCGCCGTCGACGAGGCGCTGATCGACGAAGCGGTCCGGCGCATTCTCGCGCTGAAGTTCAAGCTCGGCCTGTTTGAAGATCCGTTCCGTTACATCAACATCGAACGGGAAAAGCAGACGCACCTCAAGCCGGAATTCCGGCGGCTGGCGCGGGAAGCCGCGGCGAAATCGCTGGTGCTCCTGAAAAACGACGGGGATTTTGCCCCTGCGCAAAGACGTGAAGTCGGTCGCCATCGTCGGGCCGTTCGCTGACAGCGGCCGGATTCTCGGGGGCTGGAGCGCGCTCGGCAAACCGGAAGAGGCGGTCACGCTCCGGCAGGGGATCGCAAACAAGCTGGGCGGCGGAGCGGAAGTGAAGGCCGCGGCCGGCTGCGACTGGCTC
>Ga0065724_100926_pt1 | contig 20705 bp, 19 predicted proteins | sample TheenrcSG05JP960_FD_59111 | JGI IMG/M metagenome (GOLD analysis project Ga0065724, IMG submission 59111) | Thermophilic enriched microbial communities from mini bioreactor at UC Davis - Sample SG0.5JP960 | ecosystem: Engineered > Solid waste > Grass > Composting > Bioreactor | place: USA... | reverse complement strand
GGCGGGCAAGCTGGCGACCTCCTCCAGCTCGGCCTTCGCCTCCACGAGCCGCTTCTGCAGCGTGTTGATTTGCTGTTCGGCACTCGCCGCACGCTGGATCCAGCGTTCGCGTTCGGCAATAGCCTTGGCCTTGCGCTCGGTGCGGAGCTGGTGCTCCCGCTCGAGCCCGGCAAGCGTCGTCCTGAGCTGCGCCACCTTCTCGCGGATCAGCTTTGCCTGCTGTTGCGCTGCTTCCAGCTGGGGCTCGAAGTCCGCCTCCGCCTCAATGTCGATCAGTTCTCCTTCGATTTCGGCGAGACGATCGCGTGCATCGGCGAGGCTTGCCTCCACCCGGTTTTTTTCCTCGACAGCTGCCTGCAAACGGCCTTCCGCCTCGCGAGCAGCCCGTTCCAACGCTGCGAGTTGTTCACGGGACCGGGCAAGGCGGGTTTGATGCTCCCGCCAAAGCTGCCGCAGGCGACGCTCCTCTTCCTCGGCCTTGCGATGTCGCTCGGCCGCCTCCATGGCCTCGGCGGCGGCAGCTTCGGCATCTTCTCTCGCCTGCTCTTCCTTGCGGCGGACCTCGACCAATCGGTTCCGCTCTGCCAATCGCTGCGCTGCTGGCGTCGGCGCATCGGCAGCAGCCACAAAACCGTCCCAGCGCCAAAGATCGCCTTCGCGGGAAACAAGGCGCTGCCCCGGTTTGAGGAAGGATTGGAGGTGCGCCCCCAATTCCCGCGGCACGACGCCGATCTGCCTGAGGCGCCGCGTAAGCTCTGCCGGCCCATCAACCCACTGAGCCAGTGGTTCGGCGCCTTCGGGAAGCAGTGGATCGTCGGCATCCGGCTCTACAAGCCGCCAATGCGCAGGAGCGTCCGGACTGATCGGCGCATCAAGGTCGTCGCCGAGCGCAGCGCCGAGGGCCAGCTCATAGCCGGGCTCAACTTCCAGAAGATCAACCACCGGCGGGTAAGGAATGTGCTGCGCCGGCATGAGGAGCTTGGAAAGCGTCGCCAGCTCCGTCGAAAGCTGGCGGGCAACAAGCTCGGCTTGTTGGCTTGCCTCCCGCGTACGCTTCGCTTCCGCCGCGGCCGCTGCTACGCGCTCCTCAGCACCGATGGCACTCGTTTCAAGCTCGGCCAATTCCAACGTCTGCGCCCGAACAATCAAGTGCAGTTCGGCGAGCTCTGCCGGATCGGGCGCCTTGGCGGCCAGCTCCTGGACCTGTGCTGAGAGCGTTGCGAGCTGGCGTTCGAGCTTGACCACCGCCTCCTTACGCTCGGCCAGCATGGCCGTAAGGCTTTGCTTCTTCGCGCGGCGTTCGACAGTGCGCGCCGTCAGCTCCTGCAGCTTGGCCTCGACCGTCTCAAGCTCCTCCTGCGCGATCGCCAGCTCTTCCCTGACTCGTTCCGCCTGGCTTGTCGTGTCGTCAGAAGCCAGCTCGAGCGCCTGCTGCTCTTCCTCGAGCTGCGCAATGATGTTTCGCGCCTCGCGGATAAGGCCGTCTTCGCGTTCAAGATCGTTCGAGAGCTGAGAAACTCGACCCTTGAGTTCAGCCTCGCGCTGCTGGACGCGCTCCGCCTCACGCTCGAACGTATCGAGCTGCATCTTCACGCGCGCGAGTACGGCAGCCCGTGTCGCTTCCTCATCCCGGAGCGGCTGCAGCGATTGCGCCAGAGCGGTTTCGCGCCGCATGGCCTCCGATTCGGCCTGTACGGCGATACCGAGGCGGGTCATGACCTCAGTTAATGCCGCCTCTTCCGCCTCGACCTGGGTTTGGGCCTCAGCCCACTGCAGATAGTGCAGCATGGCCTCGGCTTTCCGGATCTCGCCTGACAGTTCCTTATAGCGCTTCACCTGCCGGGCCTGGCGCCTCAGACTCTCCATTTGAGAGTTGAGCTGCCCGAGAATATCGCCGAGCCGCGCAAGATTGTTTTCTGCTGCCTTGAGACGTAGCTCCGCCTCGTGCCGACGGCTGTGGAGGCCAGCGACGCCGGCAGCGTCTTCGAGGATGCGGCGCCGCTGCTCCGGCTTGGCGTTGACGATTTCGCCGATCTGCCCCTGCCGCACGAGGGCCGGCGAGCGCGCACCGGTCGCGGCATCCTCAAACAGGATCTTCACGTCCCGCGCACGGACCTCCCGGCCGTTGATGCGGTAGGTCGATCCCGCGTCACGCTCGATACGGCGAGTGATCTCGATGACGTCGCTATCGTTGAACTCGGCGGGCGCTTTCCGCTGGCTGTTGTCTATGAAAATTGTCACCTCGGCCGAATTCCGCGGCGGCCGCGTCGTGGTGCCTGCAAAGATCACGTCTTCCATCGCCGCGGCGCGCATGGACTTGTGGGAGGTCTCTCCCATCACCCAGCGCAAGGCTTCGAGAAGATTCGACTTGCCACAGCCGTTGGGGCCGACCACGCCGGTCAGCCCCTTTTCGATGATCAGATCGGTGGGCTCGACGAACGACTTGAAGCCGAGCAGCCGCAGCCGCGTGATGTGCATTCTCGCCCTGTCCTCGCGTCGGTCCGACGAGGCGTTCGGATCTGGGCCTAAGGCCCACTGCTCAGTTCGCGGCGGAAGTGCTTCTGGCACTTTCAGTCAGAAGCGGATCCACCATCTCCCTGATCTCCTTCATCCCGATCACCGACTTCACGAGGCGGTTGTTGATGAAGAAGTTCGGCGTTCCGATTACGCCAAGAGTGCGCCCCCTGTCCTTGATCTGCTTGAGCGCTTCGATCATGCCCTGATTCTGATAGCAGGCATCAAACTGTGCCCGAGTCATCCCCACCTGAGATGCGATCCTGAAGATGGGATCATGACGCACCTCCTGGCTGACCCATTTCGCCTGTTGCTCCAGAAACTTGGCGTAAAGCTCGAAATACTTCTCCGGCGGGGCGCAGCGCAGTGCAATTGTCGCCGCACCCGACTGGAAGCCGATGGGGAACTCGCGAATGATGAAGCGAACCTTCCCCGTATCGATGTACTCGCGCTTCAGCTGGGGAAAAGTCTCCAGGTGAAATTTCCGGCAATACGGGCAGGTGAGAGACGCATACTTTATGATCGTTACAGGCGCATCTGTCCGGCCCAGGGCCATTTCAGGCAGCGGCCCTGGCTTCAGAACCTCCTCAAGCGAAGGGTTCTGAATGACCTTCCTCTGGGGCTGCGCTGTGCTGCTCGGGTCAGCGAAGGGATTAAAAGCCGGCTGGTCAGGGCTCGTCGTAGCGGCGACAGGGGTCGCGCCGGTGGCTTGTAGCGCCCCACNGAGTGAGGTCTCGCCTCCGCACCCCCCTAATAGCGGAACGGCGAGGAGAAACCCCGCCGCCAAGCCGCAACGTCTACGAAAGAGCCCCGGCACCTTGAATCAGCTCTTCAGCAGNGGCTCCANNGCNCGGTCGAAGTCGGCAATCGAACCGCCNCCCGAAAGACGCTTGCCGTTTATGAAGAACGTCGGCGTGGAGTTCACCCCGAACTTCTCATTGGCGCGTGTCCGCACGGCCTCGACCTTCTTCAGAAGGTCATCGTCGGTAAGGCACTTTTCGAAGCTTTCCTTCGTGAAGCCCGCCTGCTTCGCCATGTCGAACAGCTTCGATACGGGGTCGTTCCGGACGACCCACTCCTCCTGCTTGTGGAACAGAATTTCCAGCATGTCGAAGGCCTTATCACCCGAGCAGCGGGCCAACATGGCACCGGCAGCGGCTAGGTTGTCGAGCGGGAACTCGCGGAAGACGAGACGCACCTTGCCGGTGTCGATGTACTTCTTTTTCAGCTCCGGCAGCACCCGAGTATGGAAGTTGGCGCAGTGCGGACACGTCATCGAGGCATACTCGACGATCGTCACAGGGGCGTCGTTGTTGCCAAGCACAAGCTCCGGCAACTCGCCGGGCTTCATCAGCTCCTCGACGGGAACCTCCGAAGGGCCGCGTCGCTGAGCAATTGCCCCGCCGGCGACGGACATGCCTGCAGCCGAACCNAGCGCCGCCCCAGCTGTAAGCAACAGTCCGCGACGGCTCAGTTTGACGGAGTTGATGTGAGCGGCTTGAGACAAAGGGCAACTCCTGNATCTACGGTGCAANCTCGTTGAGGTCCGATTAAGGCAATTTCGAGCTGAACGCTACCTGACCGGCAGTCACGGTTGCGTCAGCGACNTCCNACGACCCGCGACCTGGCNAGCGCTCGCGCCTGCTTCTCGCGCCGTATGCTGAGNGCAAGCCGCGATAGCGCCTGCCGCAAGGTGTCATCCTGCACAGACGTCAATTCCTCAATCTCGGCNGATGGTTCCTCGATAGCCGGGCTGGACAAAGCGCCACCCTTCGGNGGGCCCGTTTCAATAGGCGCCTGAANGAAACGCAGCTCGGCCACTGCGCGATAGCCAAACGCGGCGTTGATACGCTCGATGATCTGCTGAGCCTTATGTTGCAGCTCGATCGCCCGGGGTCCATCCACACGGACGATCAACGTCGCGCCGGGACGGGCGCCATCAGAATCAGGATCATCAGTGACTTCGGACACTCGCGGCCACTTGAGCCGCTCCGGCACCGTATAGCTCGCGATATCGGCCCCCACGATGCTCGCCCAGTCGGTGAGCAGCGAGACTGAGGCGAAACCATACTTCTCGAACGCCTTCCGCGTCAGGCGCGGGAGAAAGCTCGAAACGGCCTGGGGAGAGGAGTCCTGGCGCAGCCACCCGGATAGAACCGCCCGCGGTGATGACTGCACCGCTGCCATTTCGGTACTGTTCACGATCAGGACCTGCGCATTTCAATTCGCTCTGGCCTTGCTTACCATCTGCAGGGTGATTCGCGACATGGGCGGAGAGATCACGTGAGCGCTGTGGCGGGGAGGCAACGAATGCAGCCCGATCAGGATGGCGACGTGGCTGCCGCCCTGCTCGGTTGGTACGACACCGAGCGTCGCGACCTGCCCTGGCGGGCTCCCCCGGGCATCCGGCCCGATCCCTACAGGGTCTGGCTCAGCGAAATCATGCTGCAGCAAACCACGGTCAAGGCGGTCATCGGATATTTCGAGAAGTTTGTCAGTCGTTGGCCGACCGTGGAAGCGTTGGCAGCGGCCGATCTCGACGAGATTCTCTCCGCATGGGCCGGCCTTGGCTACTACACCCGCGCGCGCAACCTGCATCGCTGTGCCCGCAAGGTTGTCGAGCAGTACGGCGGCCAGTTTCCCCGATCAGAGGTCGAGCTTCTTAAGTTGCCGGGCATCGGCCCCTACACGGCGGCGGCTATTGCAGCCATCGCCTTTGATGAACAGGCCACGCCTGTCGACGGCAATGTCGAGCGCGTGGTGGCGCGTCTTTTCGGGGTACAAGAGCCTTTGCCAGCCGCGAAGCCAACGCTGCGGCATCTCGCGGCGAAGCTCACGCCGGCGCGTCGCAGCGGCGACTTCGCCCAGGCCATGATGGACCTGGGGGCGACAGTCTGCACACCACGGCGGCCGTCGTGCCTGATGTGCCCTTTGAGCCGACACTGTGTCGCCCAGGCCAACGGGTGGCAGGCGGTGATCCCGGCCAAAGTCGACAAAGGTGAGCGGCCGGTTCGCTTCGGCGTAGCCTTCCTGGCCTTGCGGGAGGACGGCTGCGTCCTACTACGGCGGCGGCCGGACACAGGATTGCTCGCGCGGATGATGGAAGTCCCGACAACTGAGTGGCTCGAGAACCCGCGCGTGCTAGCGGAGGCGTTGCGTGCGGCCCCGGTCCGAGCAGATTGGTGGCAGGTTCCCGGACAAGTCGTTCATACATTCACGCACTTTCGACTGGAGCTGATCGTTTACCGGGCTGTTGTGCCCATCGAGAGCCCGCTCACTTTCTGGGCTGATCCCAGCCGCTGCCAATGGATCCCGCGCCGTGAGCTTCACCGGAAGGCCCTGCCAAGCCTCATGCGGAAGGTGATCACGCACGGCCTGCGTGAGATGTAGCGGGGCCTTTTCTCCTACTCATAACCGCTGCCATTAACGAGCCCTCCGACTGCTCAAGTCAGACAAACGCTATCTGCACTAGCCCAGCCAATTTCCCCAATCCGGCAACCCGCATTATGACATCAGCTCTCTGATGTTCTGCATGATGCATTACGGCAACTGACACAACTTTTGCGTGCCGTCTTATGGACTCAGTCTACGAATCATTGGGCTTACGACCGGTGCTTTGGCGCTGGCGACAATTGCCGGGTCCGCACTCGCTGACGGCATGCCTTCCAGGGCGGCAGCGCCGCCTCCTCCACCTCCTGCGCCAGCTGATCGCTGCGCGCCTGGCCCGTGGACCGGCTTCTATGTCGGTGGGAATTTGGGTTGGGCCCAGCTCGACGGCGAGTTCCGTGACCGTGACCACTTCTTCTCACACAAATCGCGCTTCGACGACGATGAAGATGCGCTCACGGCTGGCGTGCAGGCTGGGTACAATCTGCAGTGTGGAAATGTCGTTTTCGGTTTCGAGACCGACATCAATTGGGTCAACTTCGATGACGGCAACCATCATCGCGGCCACGCGTGGGATAGTGACCATCTCCGGTTCAGGAGAGACAGGTCCATGGATTGGTTCGGGACCCTCCGGGGTCGGATCGGTTGGACAAACGATCGATTGATGGTCTACGCCACAGCCGGTGCAGCATACACTGAGCTAGATCGCGGCCACCGCGGTTGGGGTCTCGATTGGCACAACGATTATGGTTGGGGCGTGAGCGACTTTCATCGCGACTCGGATGATGTGACCTGGGGCTTTGTCGGTGGTGGTGGAATCGAGTGGCTGTGGTCGCCGAACCTTAGCTTCAAAGCGGAAGCATTGTGGATCGACTTCGAAAGTGGCGATAACGATCGCCTCCTTCGTTTTCATGGCTGGGACGATCACAAAAAGAAAGAAGTCACTTGGGAAATAAAGAAAGCGCTTCGACCACGACGACGACATGGTCGTGGTGCGGGTCGGCCTGAACTACAAGTTCGGCTATCGCGCTCCGCCGCCGTATGAACCGCTGAAATAACGTTTTCCCGAGCCTCGTCACAAAAAGGGCCGCCTTTGTTGGCGGCCTTTCTCATTTCAGTAGGTCGCAGCTAAGCCATTCCACTCGTTGACCGCCCGGAAAGGCCGAGCTGCTGTTTCGCCAACTCTCGCAGCGCATCAATCGGCTTGAGCTGCCCTTCCGCCTGGTAATGCCAGAACGTCCAGCCGTTGCAGGCAGCCTTACCCTGGACCGCAGCGCCGAGGCGATGAATGGAGCCCTGCTCGCCCTGCCAGGCAAGGGTGCCATCCGCCCGTACTTCCGCGCAAATTTGCCCGCGCTCGTCGTAAAGCTGCGTGCCAGGCTCCAGAATGCCCAGCTCGATGATGGTTCCGAACGGAACGCGCGGTTCCGACCGCTTTGAGCGCGCCGTCTCCAGCGCCGACGGTGAAACGGGGTGGACGCGCTTGATGCGTTCCGCAGCCAGACGAGCGTATTCCGGATCCCGCTCGATGCCGATCCAATGACGCCCCAAACGCTTGGCAACGGCACCAGTGGTACCAGTGCCGAAGAATGGGTCGAGCACCACGTCCCCCGGATTCGTTGTGGCGAGCAGAATACGATGGAGCAATGCCTCGGGTTTCTGCGTCGGGTGGGCCTTGCGGCCTTGCGCATCCTTTAGCCGCTCCGGCCCCGCGCAAATAGGAAATAGCCAATCAGACCGCATTTGCAGGTCGTCGTTGCTGGCCTTCATGGCCTCGTAGTTGAAGGTCACGCGCGATTTCTGATCGCGTGCAGCCCAGATCAGCGTCTCATGCGCGTTGGTGAACCGCTTGCCGCGGAAGTTCGGCATCGGATTGGTCTTGCGCCAGATAATGTCGTTCTGGATCCAGAACCCAAGATCCTGGAGCGCAGTGCCGAGCCGGAAGATGTTGTGATAGGAGCCGATCACCCAGATCGCGCCATCGCGCTTCAAAATGCGGCGGCACTCGGCCAGCCAAGCGCGCGAAAAGCGGTCGTACTCCTCAAAGTTCGAAAACTTGTCCCACTCATCATCGACGCCATCGACACGAGAATTGTCGGGTCGCAGCAGATCGCCGTCGAGTTGGAGGTTGTAGGGGGGATCGGCGAAGACGAGATCTACGCTGGCCGTTGGCAGCTTCGCCAATTCTTCAAGGCAATCGCCGACAATAATGCGGTCGACNCTAAGGGCCGGGCGTACCCGGTGACGCAAACCCATGACGCAACTCGTGCTGACACAACAGAACTCACGACGCGGGCTGATCAGCCCTCGCCAACTCTCGCAAGAGCACAGTTAACGGAAGGTTAACGCGAGTTCACGACTGACCCAATACTGGGTCAGCAACCAAGGAAAGAAGATCGCCTTGGGCGTCTTCGGCTGGAATAAGGCCAAGTGCGGCTTGGATCGGTCGGAATGATCTGCGGTGGTGCCGCGTGACGCCGTACTTCCGGATAGCCTCGAAGTGCTCAGGCGTCGAATAGCCCTTATGACGCTCAAAGCCGTACTGAGGGAACATCCGTCCCAATTCGATCATCATGCGATCGCGTGTGACTTTCGCGATGATCGACGCCGCAGCGATGGATAGACATTTCGCGTCACCGTCCACGATGCATTGCGTTTCGCAGGCGAGCTTCGGCGGTCTGTTGCCGTCGACCAGAGCAACCCGCGGTCTGGGGTCGAGCTGCTTCACGGCCTGCTGCATCGCCCAGAGGGTGGCGTTGAGAATGTTGTAACGGTCGATGCGAGTAACGCTCGCGACGCCTACGCCGACCTTCGCCGTCTCTATGATCTGCGCGTAGAGCTCCTCGCGCTCTTCCGGTTCGAGAACTTTAGAGTCCGCAATCCCTTCAGGAATCCTGTCGGGGTCGAGAATAACGGCGGCGGCAACAACGGGGCCTGCGAGCGGGCCGCGGCCGGCCTCGTCTATGCCTGCAACGGGACCTCCGGTCAGCCGTATCGACACGGCTTCCACCTCGAACGTCGCCCTCGGCCCCGAATCTTTCCCCCTCATGGGCCGAGTTCTTAAAGCTCAACGTCGCGGTGTCAAAGGAGTTGCAGCTGCTCTCCACGACTATTGGGCTTCCGGAACTAGATCCGTGCGCAGCTTGAACCCGCGTTCATTCATGCCGAGACGCTTCAGGGCCAGCCGGAACCGCTTTGCGATCTGATCGGCATATGGGCCGCTGCCACGCTGACGGATACCGAACTCGGAGATGTAATCCCGGCCGCCGTGCATGGATTGCAGAATGTGTATGACGCGCTTTGCGCGGTCGGGAAATTCGGTCAAAAGCCATTCTCGGAACAGGTCCTTCAGCTCCAAAGGTAGACGCAACAGCACGTACCCTGCATCCCGAGCTCCAGCCTCGTGCGCCGCTTCGAGAATGCGCTCGATTTCACTGTCATTGAGGGCGGGTACGATCGGCGCCACCATGACCTGGGTCGGGATGCCCGCCTCGCTCAGTTGACGGATGGCCTCAAGCCGCCGTGCCGGAGTCGTAGCCCGCGGCTCCATCTTCCGCGCCAGATGGCGGTCTAGCGTCGTGACGGAAAGCGCGACCTTGACGAGCTGCCGCTCCGCCATCCGCGAAAGAATATCAATGTCTCGAACCACGAGGGCCGACTTCGTGACGATGCCGACTGGATGGTTCGCCCGATCCAGCACCTCCAGCACGGACCGCGTGATCCGGTACTGGCGCTCGATAGGTTGATACGGATCTGTTATCGCACCGAGAGCAATTGTTCGCGGCTGATAATTCCGCTTCGACAACTCCTTCTCGAGCAGCTCGGCGGCGTTAATCTTGGCATAAAGCTTCGTCTCGAAATCGAGCCCGGCCGAATGGCCAAGGTAGCAGTGTGTCGGCCTGGCGTAGCAGTAGATGCAGCCGTGTTCGCACCCACGGTAGGGGTTTATCGACTGATCGAAGCTGATGTCCGGACTGTCATTGGTGGCAATGATGCTGCGGGCTTGCTCGGTTCGCACTTCGGTCTTGAAGGCTTCGAGCTCTCCCAGCGTTTCCCAACCATCGTCGAATTCTTCGCGGACCTCTGCCTCGTAGCGGCCGCTTCGATTTGAGCGCGCACCTCGCCCTCTCCGGCGCTCCGCGTCTACCAACGGCCCGGCAGCTGGAAATGCGGATTTGTTGCGTGCAGCCACCATGGATGAACCTAACTGGTCACTGCCGCGAGTATATGCGACATTAAGAACAAATCAAGAACATCCGGCGAGGATTCACTTCTCAGATCCGGACGAGTAATTTGGGGGCATGATTTCGGTGATCATTCCCACGCTCAACTCCGCCCACGTGTTAGGCCCGACCCTGGCCGCCCTCGTCCCGGCGGTCGTCGACGGGGTCGTGAGGCAGGTCATTGTCGCCGATGGTGGTTCAAGTGATGCCACCCTGGACATCGCCGACGCCGCCGGAGCGGAAATCGTTCAAGCTGAAAAAGGGCGGGGTGTCCAACTCGCGACCGGGGCCCAAAAGGCCCGTTCGCCGTGGTTGCTATTCCTACATTCCGACACAGTTCTCGAGCCGGGCTGGCACCATGAGGCTTCCGACTTCATGGAACGGGTGGACATCGGCCGGCATCCAACCGCGGCGGCCGCCTTTCGCTTCACGCTCGACGATACAGGCATTGCGCCCCGATTGCTGGAAGCCGGCGTTTCCCTGCGCTGTGGTTTGCTCCGGCTACCCTACGGAGACCAAGGTCTTCTGATCCCCGCGCGGCTCTATAATGAAATTGGAGGCTTCCGTCCCCTCCCCCTCATGGAGGATGTCGATCTGGTTCGCCGGCTAGGCAGGCGCCGCCTTGTGATGCTCCGATCACGAGCCATTACAAGTGCTGCGCGCTTCAAAGAATCCGGCTACACTCTCCGCGTTCTGCGAAATCTATCGTGCCTGACGCTTTACTACCTGCGCGTTTCACCAACGACGATCGCACGCCTTTACGGATGAGGAAGCTTCAAAACTGCGTGTGAAGGTGCCCCTCCTGCTTTTCCTCGCCAAGGCCCCCGCGTAGGCTCCCGCTTATCCGGGATTTTCGCATTCAAGAAGACAAACAAATGCCTGAGGAGCAGCCATGATCGAGTTGACTCGCCGCAATTTCGTTGTATCCGCCGCAACCGCAACGGCCGTGTTCGGCCTGGCTCGTCCTCTCGCTTTTCTGAGCCCAGCCCACGCACAAACTGCATCCCCCTCCGAGCCGCCCCGTTTCGCGCGTTTTAAGATTGGCGAACTGGAGCTGACCCAGCTCTATGACGGAATTTGGCAGAAGCCCCACGATCCGCAGTTCATCAGGAATGCCAGCGTCGAGGATACGAAAAAGGCGCTCCGGGAAGCGAACCTGACCGATGCTCACGTTCCGATCACCTTCACGATCACCGTTATTCGCATGGGTGACCGGACCATCATGTTCGACGCCGGAACGGGTGGACAGCTGGCGCCAACCGCAGGCCTCCTGATGAAGGAGAGCATGCAAGCCGCCGGCATCGATCCGAAAAGTATCAACGTGATCGTGATGACCCACTTCCATCCCGATCACATTTTCGGGTTGATGGCCAAAGACACCAATGAGCAGATTTTCCCGGACGCCGAACTCGTCGTCCCCGCGAAAGAATACAAGTACTGGGCTGAAACGAGCATTTCGAGCTTACCGGAGGCCCGCCAAGGACTGGCGAAGCGCGTGCAGGCGACCTTCCCCAAATGGAAAAACGTCCGTCAAATCGAGGATGACCAGGAAGTCGTTTCCGGCATCCGCTCCGTCGCGACAAACGGGCATACTCCGGGACACACCAGCTACATCATCAGTTCAGGAAGCAACCAGTTGATGGTGCTGGGCGACGTGAGCAACCTTCCAGCTCTGTTCGTCAGAAATCCCGGCTGGCACGCTGCGTTCGACCAAGATCCTGAAATGGCCGAGAAGTCGCGGCGCGAGACCTTCGACCGCGTGGTGGCCGATAAGATCACGATTACTGGCTATCACTATGGGATGCCCGGCATCGGCACCATCGAGAAGGATGGCAACAGCTACGTCTTCAAGCCGCTCTCGGCATAGAAAACTGCCCGTCTATGGGGCCGCCTAGGGTGAGACACCATCAGGCGCCGCGAAAGCCAGCGGCGCCTTTTCGCCGCCGGCTCCTCATCATGGTGAAGGCGCCGCAGGTGGGCCGTGTGAAAACTCGGCTCGCAAGCGAGATTGGCGCGGTTCGAGCTGCGTGGTTTTATCGACATACGGCCACCGCCGTAATCGCCCGCCTCTCCCGACACCCTGGCTGGGAAACGATTCTGTCCGTGTCACCGGACGAATCTCGTCGATCCACAATTTGGCCCGCGCCCCTGCGCCGCTTTCCCCAAGGCCGCGGCGACCTGGGTCAGCGCATGCAGCGGGCGATGCAAATGCCGCCGGTTGGACCTGTGCTCGTAATCGGAAGCGACATCCCCGCCATCCAGCCCGTGCACATTGCGCGGGCTTTCAAAGCCCTCGGCTACCATCATGTTGTGTTCGGACCGGCAGAGGACGGAGGCTATTGGCTCGTAGGGCAGCGTCGCCGACCACGCACCATGCGATTGTTCGACCACGACATCCGTTGGTCCAGTCGTCACGCCTTGAACGATACCGTCAAGGGTCTGAGGAACCTCCGTATCGGTTTCGTTGCTCGACTAAGTGACGTCGATGACGCTGAAACCTTCCGTTCCGTCGCCGGATGGTGCGGTCGACGCATCTTGCCGCCGAAGGTCGGCAATTAAGGCGCCCCGTTCTACAGGGGATAATTGCCATTTCTTGATTGACATGTCTTATAATGGTCACTGGCGGAGTTAGGGGAAAGAAAGATGCACGCATCGCCGCAAGTGACCGCGGCTCAGGTTCTCGACGCGGGACGCCGGGCAGAAGCGGATGGCCGCGTGGACTATGCCGTCCAGTTTTACCGACACCTTGCTGACAATCACGCGAGTGAACCGGAAGGGCAAATCGCGCGTGAAGCATTGTCCCGCCTCAAGCGGTTTTCTGAAAAGAATGCGCCGGGTACGAACGGTCAGAAGCGCGCAGTTCCGCCACCGCTCAGAACCTTTTCCCATAACGACGCGACGAAATCTTCGACCATAGCCTCCAGAAGCTCACGTCGGCCCATCCGGCTGGCGCCAGTGGGCAGAGGTAACACTCCGCGCGTCGTCGAGGTCTCAGAGTTTGGCCCGGCTTACGTTGTCGGCCGGCTGATTGCTCACGGCTTTGCCGTGACCGGAACGATCTTGATCCTCGCCGGCCTGATTGCAGCAGCAATCGCCGCATTCTTGCCAGCGGAAGCGGCCGCAAAATTGCCAGTGTGGCTTGTAACGCAACACCCGTTTGTCGGCTTGATCGCGGCCTTCCTGGGCATTGGCCTCATCTTTTCAGGGCAAATCGCCCGAGCAGTCTTCGACATGGCAGAGGCCAGCCGTGAACTCGCTGCCATCGAACGCGCTAGAATCGAGCAGGCTAACGTTTGACGAGCTCAGTTCGCGTGCCTAGCGGCCGGTGCGATGCTCGCCAAGCCGCGGCATGATCTCTACAAAATTGCAGGGCCGATGGCGGTTATCGAGCTGCCATTGCAGGATGCCGTTCCACGCATCGCGGCAGGCGCCGGGTGAGCCCGGCAAGCAAAAAATGTAGGTCTCCTGAGCCAGCCCAGCGCAGGCACGCGACTGAATGGTCGATGTGCCGACCTTCTCGTAGGAGATCATGTGAAAGACGGTCGAGAAACCTTCGATTTCCTTTTCGAATAACGGCCGAATTGCTTCCGGCGTGACGTCCCGACCGGTGAAGCCCGTGCCGCCAGTTGTGATGACCACGTCGATGTTTGGATCGGCGATCCAAGAAAGGACTTTGGCCCGAATTTGCGCAATGTCGTCTTTCACGATTGCACGATCTGCCACCTTATGGCCGGACTTCTCGATCAGCTCCACAAGCGTCGCACCTGATTTGTCCCCCGGTAGCTCACGAGTATCGGAGACAGTCAGGACGGCTATCGAAACAGGAATGAACGGTCGGGACTCGTCAATTTTGGGCATGGCGGTGGCTCCTTCGCGGCCCCTATCTTAGGCGGATGCTGGCCCAGGCGCATCAGACGGAACGCTCCCTTCCAGACGGGCGCGCAGGGAAAGCAAGTCGCGCCAAGCGGCTTTCTTCGCCGCCGGTGTTCTCAAGAGGTAGGCCGGATGTAGGGTCGGAATCGCGGAAATGCTTCGGCCGCGAACCTCGACCTCATACCATTTGCCCCGAATACGCAGGATACCGTCGGTCACGCCCAGCATCTGTCTGGCGGCTGCGGCCCCAAGGAGCAGCAGGAAATCCGGCGCAACGAGCTCGATCTGCCGCATCAGGAACGGCCGACAAACGAGCGCCTCTTGCGGTGTCGGTGTGCGATTTCCCGGCGGGCGCCAGTAGACAATGTTTGTGATGTGCACGACCTCCTCGGAAAGGCCGATTGCCGCCAGCATCCGATCGAGCAGCTTGCCAGCTCTTCCGACGAACGGCTTGCCTTCAAGATCTTCCTCGCGGCCGGGCGCCTCGCCAATGACCATCAGGCGAGCTTTGGGCGCTCCACGGAAAAAGCAAAGGTTCTTGGCTGTCGACCGCAGGGCGCACCCGTCGAATTGCTCGAGCGCCGCTCGCAACTGCTCCAGCGATTGCGCCTGCTCCGCCAGCGCTCTCGCCGAGTTTTCGGCCTCGCTGGTCGGTGGCGGCGCGAAGTTGCGTACCGAAACGGCTGTCCCGCCACCCGATGGAAATGTTGGGCGTGCTGGCGGAAGGTCGAACCCGAAATCAGAGTCTTCGTACGCTGGTGCCTGCTTTTCCAACAACGGAGGCTCGGGCAGAGCCAACACCGACTCGCCCCGCACAAGCCAGTCGATCGGCTCGTCGGTCAACACATCGGTCACGCCCATGTCGCGATACCACGCGAGCATGGCGATGAGGCGAGGGTCCGGGCTCTGCTCCATGCCTGCAATCTATGCGAAATCAGCCCAAATGTGAGTACGGGATCGGCACGCAATTCGGTTTGCCAGCGAGGTCATCGCCAGATCACTTGACGCAAACACTTGACGCATCTTTGAAACTGGCCGAAATCGCGGGCAGCAGAACTCCAGCAGAGACTTTCTCGACAAATGGCACACGACACCGAACAACTGCCGCCGCGCGAGGCAATGGACTTCGATGTTGTCATCGTGGGTGCCGGGCCCGCTGGACTTGCCGCCGCGATCCGCCTGAAGCAGCTGGCCTTGGCGGACGGAAACGACATTTCGGTCGTAGTGCTGGAGAAGGGCTCGGAAGTCGGGGGCCCATATCCTTTCGGGCGCGGTCATCGACCCCATTGGTCTCAACGCCTTGATCCCCGACTGGCGAGAGCGTGGCGCGCCCGTGAAAACGCCGGTGACCGAGGACCGCTTCCTTTACCTTGGCCCAGCCGGCGAGTTGAAGCTGCCCAACTTCATCATGCCGCCGTTGATGAACAATCACGGCAATTACATCGTCAGCCTCGGTGATCTCGTTCGCTGGCTCGGCGAGCAGGCGGCGGAGTTGGGTGTCGAAGTCTATCCGGGGTTCGCTGCGACCGAGATCTTGAGGGACGAAAACGGAGCCGTGATCGGCGTTGCCACAGGTGACATGGGCGTTGGCCGGGACGGGAAACCGAAGGACACGTTCACCCGCGGCATGGAGCTGCGCGGCAAGTACACGCTCATCGCCGAGGGCGCGCACGGCTCTCTCACCAAGCAGCTCATCAAGAACTACGATCTGCGCGCTGGGCGCGAACCGCAGAAATACGGCATCGGCATCAAGGAGCTGTGGGAGGTCAGGCCCGAGCGGCACCGCCCGGGTCTCGTCCAGCACACGTTTGGCTGGCCTCTCGATAACCGTACCGGCGGCGGGTCCTTCCTTTATCACTACGGCGAGAACCTGGTCGCTGTCGGCTTCGTGGTGCATCTCAACTACGAAAATCCGTATCTCTCGCCGTACGACGAATTTCAGCGGTTCAAGACACACCCGGCGATCCGCGTACACCTGGAGGGCGGCAAGCGGATCGCCTATGGCGCGCGCGCCATCACGGAAGGCGGCTGGCAGTCACTCCCGAAGCTCGTCTTCCCAGGCGGCGCGCTGTTGGGCTGCGCGGCCGGAATGGTCAACGTTCCGCGCATCAAGGGCAGCCACAACGCCATTCTTTCCGGCATACATGCTGCCGACGCTGTCGCCGAGGCGCTCAGACAGGGCCGCGCGCACGACACGCTCGATTCCTACGAGCACGCTGTTCGCACCGGCCCGATTGCCCGCGACCTTCGCCCGGTCCGAAATGTGAAGCCGATGTGGTCGCGGTTCGGCACCTTCGCGGGTATCGCGCTGGGTGGTGTCGATATGTGGCTCAACACCATTCTTCCCGGCATTGGGCTTGGCTACACGCTGCGCCACGGCAAACCGGACTACGCCTGCCTGAAGAAGGCATCCGAATCCAAGAAGATTGAATATCCGAAGCCAGACGGCATTCTGACGTTCGACAAGCTGACGAACGTCTCATTTTCGGGAACGAACCACGAGGAAGATCAGCCGGTCCATCTCGTCCTCAAGGATCCGAGCATTCCAATCGCGGTGAACCTGCCGGAGTACGCTGAGCCGGCCCAACGTTATTGCCCGGCTGGCGTGTACGAGGTCGTCACCGACGAAAACGGCAGGCCGCGCTTCCAGATCAACGCGCAGAACTGCGTCCACTGCAAAACCTGCGATATCAAGGACCCCAGCCAGAACATCAATTGGGTGCCGCCCGAGGGCGGTGGTGGTCCGAATTACCAAGGGATGTAGCGGCGCTCGATTTTCGGCCTAGCGCGGGCTGGGACGTGCGGTCCTGCGCGTTTCAATTGAAACGCCTTAACTCTCAACCGGCGTCTCGTTCAGCGCAGATCGTGCCGGCGAACCGAGAAGCAGGTCCGGCTGCGGTAGCGGCAGGCGGATCGTGCACGTCAGTCCCTCAGGGTCATACGAAATACGTGACGTACCGCCTTGGCCCTGCTGCAATGACCGCTCGATCAACAGCGTACCGAAACCCGTAGATTCGGGCGGTGTCACAGGAGGTCCGCCGCGCTCAACCCACGTCAGATGAAGGATCTGGCCGGTTTCGGTTTGCTCGATTGTCCACTCGACCGAAACGGTGCCCTCGGGAACGGACAGCGATCCGTACTTGCGAGCATTCGTGCCGAGCTCGTGCAATACCAAAGCGAGCTGAAGCGCGGCCTGCGGCTCCAGCGTTACGGGCGGACCGCCGGCATGGATTCGATCCGAGCCACCAAGGATCAGCTGCTCGCGGATAAGCGAGTCGAGNTCCGTGCCTTGCCATGCCGACCGCGTAAGCAAGGTGTGCGCGCGNGATAGCGCCTGGATGCGTTCCGTGAAACTTGGAACAAACTCGGCCGGGCTCCTGGCACGCCTTAAGGTCTGGCTGGCGATCGCCTGAACAGTGGCGAGCGTATTCCTAACTCTATGATTTAGCTCACCAACGAGCAGCTGCTGCCGTCGTTCGGCCTCCTTGCGTTCCGTTATATCGCTGATGACGCCAAAGAGCGCCCGTGGCGTGCCCTGGGCGTCGAAGCGGACCAAACCACGGCTCTGCACCCAGATGTACCGACCGTCGGCGTGGCGCACACGCAGTTCAACTTCGAGCGGGTTTCCTCTCTGCGCTTGTTCAATCGCATCCCGCAGCAGTTCGCGATCGTCTGGATGGATGATTCCAAGGCTGTTTTCCAGCGTCGGTTGGAAATTCCGACTGTCGAGGCCGAAAATGCCGTAGACCTGCTCGGACCAGCTACATTGCTTTGTTTCGAAATCCATTTCGAAAGTACCCATGCGCCCCGCTTCGAGCGCGAGCGCCGTTCGGGCAACGGCCTCGCGTAACTGGCGGGCCGCGCGCTCGCGTTCGGTGACATCATGAGCGACTACGGCATATCCCATCGTCCGGCCTTCAATTTCTCGAATGGGAGTCAGAGAATAGAGAAGCCGGATCTTTGAGCCGTCATTTCGCTTGCGAATTGCATCGATCGTGACGGCAGCTCCCTTCTCTTGTACCTGGCGGACGAGATCCTCTAGTGCGGGTATTTCGGATTGCGGGCAGAGATCGCGCTCCGATTTGCCAATCGCTTCCGAAGGTGCATAGCCGTAGATCGTCTCGGCGCCGCGATTCCACGTCTCGATCTGGAAATCCGGCGAAAGCACGTAGATGGCGTCTTTCGAAGCCTGCACCATGGCTTCGTGCCGAAGCCGCAATTCCTGGCGCCTCTGATCAGTAGTGACGAGGCCAATTACCATCTCGCCATTCGAGGACATGGGCGGCGTCGAAGTAATTGTGACAGGTATTGAGTGCCCCGAGCCGGCCCTGAGACTGGTCTCGACCCAATCGTTTTCCGATTCGAGAATGCGTCTTAGCTGGCGCTCGGCGTTGCCCACCAAAAACTGGCCGATATTTCGATTCAGCAGCTCTGAGCGCGGGATTCCCAAAATGCTAGCGAACGCCTCATTGCAATAACGGATCGTTCCTGCGCTATTCACCAGCAACGCGCCATCTCGCATTTGCTCGACAAATGTCTGGAAAACCTCGCGCGATAGCGCAGACGATTGAAATTGTTTCGCACCGACTCCGTCCATGCGAGCGACGTCACGCGCGGAGCCGGCATGACCGTCGATAAGGGCGTTGAGCTGCTGTTCGGCCACAACAAGCCGCTCCCGCAGCTCCCGCACCTCAAGCTGCAGCGCAGCTCGATCACGTCCTTGGGCAAATTCTTCAGCCGCTGTCACAGTCTGCGCGCCTCGACCGCCACGTTCGTGGGCCGTAGCCCTCGCATGCACAGCCATATTCGCAGAATTTCACAACGACAAGTTGTGGATGGTGCTGGGTGATCCCTCGCCCTCCCTTTTCCCCGACTTGGCGTAGCGACTTAGAATTACACGTGAAGCTCAGCAGTACAGTCGGCTGCTCGTCCTTGCTTAACGTGTGCCTACTGAGCAATCACCCTAACGGCCGCGCTCTCAAACGTCAGGAGACTGCGACATCGTGCGCCCACCGCAGTTTTTCAAGTCGATTATCAGCTTTTCAGCAGAGTGTAGAAAGTGCAGCTCTGTTATGAGCGCCGATCAGATTGGCACGAACTCGTCAGTCGCCTCGTTGAGAACGAAAAGACTGCCAGTCGCTATGTCGAAATAGGCCCCGTGGAGATGAAGCCGGCCCTTGCTTTCAAGCGTCTTGACGCAGGGGAAACTGCGCAANTTGCGCAGGGAGATCTTGATCCCGACACGTTCGAGCTCGGTGCGCAGCTCGGGAATGCTCCGGCCCGCCCCCGCCTGAAGAACCTTCTGCCGCCCCTCCTCCAGGATCGACATCCAGTTCGAGATGAACTGGGCTTCTGACTGCCGGGCCGCCGACTGTTCAAGGCAGGCTCTGATGCCGCCGCAGCCCGAGTGGCCCATCACGACGATATGCTTCACGCGCAGATTGAGCGCGGCGAACTCAAGAGCGGCACTCACGCCGTGATAACGCCCGTCGGTCTCGTAAGGCGGGACGATGTTGGCCACGTTACGGACAACGAACAGCTCGCCGGGCATTGCACTGAAAATGGTCTCCGGATCGACCCGGCTGTCGCAGCAGCTCACGATCATGACGTCCGGATTTTGACCGTTGCGCGCCAGCTCCTCGTAGTAATCGAGGTTCGGCGCGAAATGCCGGTACTTGAAGCGGCGATAGCGGTCAGCCAGGTGTTCCGGAAACAACATCATGGCGCTTCTCCATTGAAAAGAAACCTACTCCCCCTCCCACGGCCTGACCGGGAGCGGATCGGGAGCGGCCCATGCCGCCTGCGAGGCGACGAGTTGTAGCTCGTCGCGCGATTCACTGAAGGACAACGCGTGATCGAGCCCCGCCGCCGCCAAGGCCATTGCCTCGACGGCAGACCTGTCATTGAGCTGATGGCCGAGCATGAGCCCAGCAAAGAAATCTCCCGTACCGTGCGGGACAGGTTCGCGATAGGGCGCGGAACAGGAGTATCTGCCATCCGCGCCAATCAGGAGGGTGCTGATCAAACCGTCGTGCCTGAAGGCTGAAGTGACAACAACGCGGGGAACCTTCAACGTCGCCGCCAGCCCAACCAAGTCATCCGGCGTCTCCGCCTGTTTCTCCGCCAACCACTGCAGCTCGAAGCGATTAGGCGTCAAAACGTCCGCACAGGGCACAAGTTCCTCGCGAATGGCGCCAGCAGCATGCGGGTCAATGTAGACGCCTTCCGGCTCATCGCCGAGCACCGGATCGCAGAGATAGAAAACGTCTTTGGTTCCTCTCAGACGGCGGATGACCGACGCCGAAAACTGCACGTGCTCCGGGCTCGGAAGGTAACCCGTTATGACGGCATCCACCTCGCCGAGCCAACCGTTCCGCTCTAGGGCATCCACCATCTCCTCGAGCACGGCAGGATCGATCCGCATGCCCGCCGCGTGCGGATGCCCCGGATGGTTGGACAGCAGAATGGTAGGAAGCGGCCAAACCTCGTGGCCGAGCCGCTGAAGCGCGGGAACGACCGCTGAAAGCCCAATATGCCCGCGGGCGACTTGCGAGGAGATAGCCAGTACTCGGGCCATGTGGCTCAATCAAATGACATTCAATTCGCGAAGCGGCCGGCCCTCTGCGATGCGGGCATAGCCGAAACGCGTCAGGTCGAGAGTCTGAAATGCGCCGTGCACGATCAGCTCGGAAACGGCGCGACCAGCGG
>Ga0065724_100167_pt1 | contig 20708 bp, 17 predicted proteins | sample TheenrcSG05JP960_FD_59111 | JGI IMG/M metagenome (GOLD analysis project Ga0065724, IMG submission 59111) | Thermophilic enriched microbial communities from mini bioreactor at UC Davis - Sample SG0.5JP960 | ecosystem: Engineered > Solid waste > Grass > Composting > Bioreactor | place: USA... | reverse complement strand
GATCGCGCTCGGCGCCGATCTCATCGCCCTGACCCCACCGGCGGACTCCGGCACCTCCGCAGAAGACGCCCTGACCGCCTGGCTGGACACCTTCACCGCTGAAATGCGTGCCGCGATGTTCCTGGCCGGCGCCCTCCGCATCGGCGGCCTCCGCCAGATCCCCTTCGTCGCCACCGGCGAAACTCGCGAGTGGCTCGAAGCCGCCGAATCCCTCTGGCGAACGGACGTGGGGGACTAGGCAGCGAAGACAACATTCAGCCTAAAATATTCGTTGGACGGTTCTTCCGCGGCTGCTCAGTTGCTACGGCATGCTACAGGCATCGGCTGGCCGGACTCACTGCCCTGAGAATGAGGGGACCTCAGCCAAGGTGCTCTTGCGCCGCTGATTTGATCTCCTCGTATCGGCCTTCCTCGCCTTCGGGGAGAATCACATAGATGCGGCGCGCATATAAGACGTAGTTAGCAAGGATGTTCATCAATGACTGCCTCACACTCACAATTGGTTGAGATGCGCTCCCTTGCGTATCTAGGATATGGACCGTTTGCTCAAGTCCGTCCTCGTCATCCTCTTCAAGGTGCACAGCCTTAGAAACAGACATATGGGGACCCATCTTGGTTAGCTTGAGATCAGCTTCCCATTCTAGCCATCGTGATCGTGGAACATCAAACTGCTTCGCTAGATCACTAATCACAGAACGGACCATCTTGCCCTGCAGCTTGAAATGCTCTCCATGATCATCACGGCTACCAAGGAACTCCGACGCCCATACGAGCTTGGGAGGCCGGCGATCAAGAATTGCCTTAGCCTTCAGCTTATCCACCTCGTCGGACGCCGTGAGCGACAGTTCGCGTATCTTTCCCCACACATATGTATCGTCGAACGACGACCATTCCCCGTTTCTGATCGCCTGCCCCACCCATCCGGCGGAACACTCGATCAATCCATTCCGAAGAAGCGCTGCAAGTACGTCCTTCAGCAGGAGCTCAAACGCGACTACTGTCTTATGATACGCTACTTGGAGATAGTCGAAGTATCTACTTAGCAGAAAATGATCTACTGCGCGGAGGGCTTTGCGAGAGAGGCAGATACGACCATCAGCATCGACCAGCAGTTGACTGAGTATATAGTCCAAGTCAACCGCACCGTACGGTAGGCCCGTGTGATGCGCTGTTCGCAACAAGTAGTCGATTCGATCTGCATCGAGATCGGAGCTCAAGAGGCTGGCCAAGCGCCGCTGGTTCGGCTCATGCTCTTCCCGCATGAAGATAGAGGATATGTCTTCCGGGTCATATCCCTCCTCCTTCAGGATGGAGCGCAGCTCCTCATCTCCGAGGAGAACCTCCTTACCAGCTCGCTCGTGATTAAAAGGCCGTTCCTGCTCCAGGTTCAGTGGGCGGTCTTCTCCGTCGGCCACGACGTATCGTCCGGTGTAATGATTCGAAACCGCATCCTCCATCGCGTGGGAGAAGGGGTAATGTCCGATATCGTGTAAGAGAGCGGCAAGTCGGAATCTCTGTCTATCCCAGCACTTCAGAGAGAGCCCGCTACGGAAAAGCGCATCGAGAAGCCTTCCCATAACGTGACACGTGCCGAGCGAATGGGAGAATCGCGAAAAGTCGGCTCCGGGGAACACAAGATAGACAAGACCTAGGTGTTTTACATATCTCAAGCGCTGGAAAGCTCGTGTTTCTATCACGCGCGTTTCTAGATCAGTCAGCCCTATCGAGCCATGGACTGGATCAGATACGCGCTTCACGATCGACGCATTCATCTACCTGCCCGACAGAAGTCGGAACTCATATAAGCTGTCAGCAGCGGCGTCCGTGTACTTAGCGAGATGAGGCTTGTGCAGATTAAGCTGGAGCGCTGCGTCATCATGCGACAGCCCACGTACATGCCGCAGGAAGTGGTATGAGGCTAGCAGTTCTAGCCAGTCCTCTTGGAGGAGTGGTATTTCTGAAGGCACATCAAGAAGCTGCCGAATTCGTCTGAGACGCTGGCTAACAGAGGGATGTAGGCGTTTGCCTGCGAGCTCTGATTCGTCCGATTCCAGAGACTCGGCGAGCGCGTAATAATCTCTAGTTAGCGCTGGGCTGTAAGGGCCCATCAGATACCAGCCGAACCGGTACCCCAGATCGACGCCCGTGAGCTGCCCGAGATAGACAGCCTTCTGAACACGCTTCCGGTCGCCTAAGCTGTTGATCTTCACTGGGATATCCAACTCAGTGAGAAACAATTCCAGGGCGATCAGCCGTGGGTCCATTGGCGCGCTCCTGTTCACTCCCTCACCTAGCCCCGATGATAGAACACTGGTTCGATAATGACAAGAGTTCTCAAACCGTCGAACAGCGCCCGTCGTCTCTATCCCTCGACTCGTCAATGACGGGCTGCACGTGGTGCGTGAGAGGGTAGCGAGGCCAAATCCCTCCGCCCCGCCGCAACCGGCCCAAACAGGGACGCCTCCGTCCGGGCCTACCCTTCCCCTAACCGGAGACCGTACCGCGCGGTCCGTGGCACGGATGACCGAACACGGAGCACGGATCTCGCAGCACGCTCTACGCAATACGCACTCGCCCCCTACGCCCCACACTGGCCCCCGTGCCCGTTCGGGTTGACGAGGTGCTGCGGGGGGACGTCGAGCGCCGGGTTGGCGTCGAAGAAGCCGAAGGGCTGGAGCAGGAAGCCGACGTACTGCACCGGCATCACCGGCCAGTCCTCCAGCCGCACCACGTGGTGCGAGCCGAGCGTGTACCAGACTACGACGTCGGTGTCGACGATCGGGCGGTTCTGCGCCGTCCAGGCCGGCAGCCCCGCGCCGCCCGGGTGTTGGTTTGGGTAGTCGCCCGCGGCGTACTTCTCCTCCGGCCGATAGGGCGTGACCCAGACGTGCTTGGTCATGAACCCGGCCCGCTGCATCACGCTCGCCGTCGGGTGGGCCATCGGCAGCACGTTCCCGTGAGGCATCAGCCGGTAGGCGACCGGCTCCCCCACCTTGTTGAGCGAGTTGTGGTTCACGACCTTCCAGTAGCGCGCCGCCAGCGGGTCGATCACCCGGTGGCCGTCCCCCTCGCGCTCCAGCAGGACGGCGTGGGAGCGGAAGGCGTTGCCGTAGGGGTTGTCCGGGCCGAGCGGCTCGGGCGCGGAGTGGACCTCGTAAACCGCGTTCACCGGCCCGTCGACGTCGAAGTCGAGGCGGTAGTTGAAGAAGTGCTGGTGGATCGGGCCGTAGAGGCCGTCGGGCGAGAGGAGCTGGCCGTAGGGCGACTTCTCGCCTGGCGGCAGCGCCGCGGTCGAGACCAGGCCGGTCAGCTTCACCTCGTGCTGGATCGTGCCGTCCTGGTAGAAGTACCAGAAAAAGCCGTACTCGTAGTTGCCGACGGTCGCGATCCAGGAGATGACCAACCGGCGGGAGCGGCGCACCTCGGCCGTGTCCAGCCGGAAGTCGTAGTGCTTCCAGAGGATGCCGTAGTCCTCCTCGTGGAGGCAGATCGCGTTCTTGATCACGACCGGGTTGCCGTCGGTGTCGGAGAGAGCGGCGTCGAAGTAGCGGATCTCGCCCAGACAGTCGCAGCCGAGCTCCAGCGAGTTGGCCAGCGCGCCGATGTTGTACTCCCCGGCATCGAAGGCGTTCTTGCGCCGCTGGGTCGGGGACGGGTCGCCGTAGGGCACCACCATCTCGGACAGCGAGGCGCGATAGAGGATCGGCCGGACGCGGCCCTTGTCCTCGTAGCCGATGGTGTGCAGCACCAGGCCCTCGCGCGCAGTGAAGCCGACGCGGAAGCGCCAGCGTTGCCAGCGCACCTCATGGCCGTCGATCACGAAGCTCGGCCCCTGCGCCTGGTGGATCTCAAGCGGCTTGAGGTCGGTCCGCAGCGGGCCGACGGCCTCCGGACGGTACTCGCCGGGCGTCTTCGGCACGGGGATGACGCCGTAGTCCTCAACCCGCACGACCTCGTTGGCGTTGAGGTCGAACACGACCACGACATTGTCGACCGGGTGAGCGTAGCCGTTGCCCTCCGGGTCCGGCCGCACCCAGATCAGCGCGCGCAGCAGCCGCTGACCGCGCTCCGACTCGTCGCCGTAATAGCCGGCCGACCAGGGCTCGACCATGACCAGGTCGAGGTCGGTGATGCCGCGCTTGCGCATCGCCTCCTGGAAGTCCGGGTGCTGCTTGACGACCGACTCGCAGGCGAGGAACTCATCGAAGATGATCGGCGGCTGAACATCAGGGACATGCTTCCAGGAGCGGACCTCGCCGGCCGTGATCGACACGACCGCCTCATAGGTGGCGCGCTCGACCTTATCGAGCACCACGATGAACGCCTCGCGGTCGATCGGATCGCCCGGCTTGAAGGACTGAACGACGTCCTTGGGCGGTTCGTGGAGCGTGATCGAGACGAACCGCGCGCTCTCGGCGAGCCCACGCTGCTCGCGCACGATCTTGCTGGCGGCCGCGATCTCTTCCGGACCAAGGGGATCGAGCGGATGGCTGACCTGAGAGCGGACTGACACTGCCATGACGCAGACCTCCTCCCGTTGGTCACGTGGTCTCGACATCGCGCCCCCCGACCCACCGGCTACGAGGGGCATCGAGGTGACCAGGGTCGATGGCGCGGGCGTGGCGCAGGGTCACCAATTCTCGGCGAGGCATTGAACTGTCGCCCCACTATTAGCCAAACCCTGCGGAAACCGATGCTTGCCCGCACTCTACGGAGGGGCGCAGGCGATGTCAACTCGGCGGGCGGACCGTACCAGTTGACAATGGGCAACGCGCGACCTAATCTCCAACGGCGCAGCGTGACGGCGCGTCTAGACCGTCGGGATGGGTGAGCAGCGTGAGGCATACTCAGGCGTGAGCGACCCCGGACAAACCCGCCCATCGACTCCACCTCGCTACACGCGAAAACCCGGAGATCGGTTCGTACGCCGCGCGGTGCTCCGGCCGGAGTCCGTCACCCTTCCCACGCCCAAGAAACGGCGCCGGCCCCGTCCACCCGCGCTCGTGCCGGTGCTCGGCTTCGCCGGGGTGATCCTCGTCGGCGCCATCCTCTTGTCCCTCCCGATCGCCACCACGGATGGCCACTCCACCCCGTTCATCGACGCCCTCTTCACTTCGGCCTCGGCGGTCTCCGTGACCGGTCTGGTCGTGGTCGACACTGGCACCCACTGGAACGCCTTCGGTCAGGCGGTCGTGCTCGCGCTGATCCAGATCGGCGGACTCGGCTTTATGGCAACGTCCACCCTGCTCCTGTTGCTGGTGGGCCGGCGCGCCACGCTGCGGGATCGCATGGCGCTGGGTCTGACGATGGGCACGCCCGAGCCGGGTGGGGCGATGCGGCTGCTGCGCCGCATCGCTCTGATGACGTTGATCATCGAGTCCGTCGGGGTCCTGCTGCTGTTCCTGCGCTTCATCCAGGAGATGTCGCCCGGCCGCGCCCTGTGGTGGGGGCTGTTCCACGGGATCTCGGCCTTCAACCAGGCCGGGTTTGATGTCATCGGCGACTTCCAGAGCATGACCGTCTACCAGCGGGACCCGTGGATCCTGCTGACCATGGCCACGCTGATCATCCTCGGCGGGATCGGCTACACGCCGCTGGCCGACGTGTTCCGCTGCCGCTGCTGGCGGCGCCTGACCGTCGACACCAAGCTCGTCCTCAGCACCACGGCCGCGCTGCTGGCAGCGGGAACGATCGGCTTCCTGCTCATGGAGTGGAACAACCCGGCGACGCTGGGGCGTCTCCCCTGGGCGGATCGACTGCTCAATAGCTATTACCTGAGCGTCGTCCCGCGCTCGGCCGGCCTGAGCGCCATCCCGATCGAGGAGCTGCGCGAGCAGAGCCTGGTGTTCACCATCGCGCTGATGTTCATTGGCGGAGCCTCGGGATCAACCGCCGGCGGCATCAAGGTCCAGACCTTCAGCCTGCTCCTCTTCGCCATCCTCGCCGCCATTACCGGCCGGGAGTCGGTCGTCGCCTTCGGACGCGAGATCCCGCCCCGGCAGATCTACCAGGCGCTCGCGGTCGTCCTCCTGTCTATCGCGTTGATCTTCCTGGTCGCGCTGGGGTTGACGGTGTTCGAGCCCTTCGACCCCATCGATGTCGCCTTCGAGACGGTGTCCGCCTTCGGCACGGTGGGCCTCTCAACCGGCATCACTCCCCAGCTCGGCCCCGGCTCGCGCCTGTTCCTGATCGCGATCATGTTCACCGGTCGCCTCGGGCCGCTGACACTGGCACTGGCACTGGCGGCGCGGCCAACCCGGCGCGGCATCGGCTATGCGCGGGAGAACGTAAAGATCGGCTGAGGGGGGTGCCGTGGGACGACAAGTCTTGGTGGTAGGGGTTGGGCGATTCGGCAGCGCGGTGGCACGGGAACTGGAGCGGCTCGGACACGAGGTGCTCGCGATCGATCGCGACCCGCGGGCGATCGAAGACATCGCCGATGACGTCACCCACGCGATCATCGCCGACGCGGTCGACCAGGATGTCCTCCAGAAGCTCGGCGCGCAGGACTTCGATGTCGCCGTGGTCGCCATAGGCACCGACGAGCGCTCCAGCATCCTGGCCACCACCCTCCTGAACCGGCTGGGGATCAAGCAGGTCGTCGCCAAAGCCCAGAACCAACTCCACGGCGAGATCCTGAAGATGGTCGGCGCCGACCGGGTCATCTTCCCCGAGACGGAGACTGGCACCCGTCTGGCTCACAGCCTGACCATGCCACTCTCGGTCATCGACTACTTCGATGTCGGCCCGGGCTACGGCCTGGCGAAACTCTCCGTGGCCTCCTTCGCCGGCAAGACCCTCGACGAACTGCAACTTCGCAGCCGCTACGGCGTCACCCCCCTCTTCCTCCGCCGCGGCGACAAGGTCATCGTCAACCCCCACGGCAGCGAGCGGCTGACTACCGGGGACGAACTCACCGTCGCCGGCAAAGACGAGCAGTTGGAGAAGCTGTTCCTGTAGCGTGATGCGTGATGCGTGTGACGTGTTGCGTGTTCCGTGTTCCGTGTTCCGTGATGGAGCGGCGCGGGGTTGCGCGGTCTCATTCAACATGGTTACGGCGGTGGCAGGTGCCCGGGGTTGTTTGCGTTTGACGACCACGTTAGGGCTACGCCGGTGGCACGTGCCCGGGGCTTGAGCCCCGGGCACGCACCACGGCGCGGCGACCTACCCGCCACCCATCACGGCTACGGTCAGCAGCCGCCCGAGCGGGCGGAGGCGGGTGGGAGACGGCGCGGCTGGTATGACGGATTAACCCCATTACCCCCGGGCACGGGCCATGGCGTTGGATCCTTCCCGCCACCCACCCCCGGGCACAGGGCGATCACGTACACGCCTGTAATTCGTCAAACTCCATTACTCCCGGGCACATAGCACCGCGCGGGCATCCTCGCGCCACCAATCCCACGCCTACAGGACCTATGCAACGTGAGACCAGACCCCGTCGCACGGCGGGAGTGGTCTGTTACGATAACAGGTACGCCCGGTACCCCCGGGCGCGAGGGGTGTTTCGCGGCTGGAGGAGGGTTAGATGAAGATCGCACGCTTCGTCGAGGGTGGTCAGCCCCGGCTCGGCATCGTCGAGGATGGCGTGGTGTACCGCGCGGAGGGGGACCTCTTCGATCCCGGCGCGCTGCGGCGAGGGGACGCGGTCGGGCCGCTGGATGAAGTGGAGCTGCTGACCCCGGTTCAGCCGGGGAAGATCGTTGCCGTGGGACTCAACTACGCCCTCCACGTGACGGAGAACGACCCGACCCGGCAGGTGCCGGATGAGCCGGTCCTCTTCATGAAGCCGACCAGCGCGCTCCTGCCGCATGGCGGGGTGATTCTCCTGCCGCCGGGCAACCGAATTGACCACGAAGCGGAGCTGTGCATCGTCATCGGCCGCCGCGCCAGCCGCGTGCCGGAGGCGCAGGCGCTCGACTATGTGCTGGGCTACACGTGCGGCAATGACGTCAGCCACCGGGATTACCAGCGCAAGGACGGCCAGTGGGTGCGCGCCAAGGGCTTTGACACCTTCTGCCCGCTCGGCCCGGTCATCGCCACCGACCTCGACCCCAACGACCTCGCCATCCAGTCGAGGCTGAACGGCGAGGTGCGCCAGAACAGCCGCACCAGCAACATGATCTTCTCGCCCGTCTTCCTGGTCAGCTTCATCTCCAACGTCATGACGCTTGAGCCGGGCGACGTCATTATGACCGGCACCCCCGAGGGGGTCGGGCCGATGCAGCCGGGCGACACGATCGAGGTCGAGATCGAGGGCATCGGGACGTTGCGCAACACCACCCGCGCCCGGGACTAGCGCGGCGGCAGGCGGCGCGCAGGCCGAGCGTGGGACCGGGCGACGCTGGGAGGGGCGGACGCGCACGATGGCCGACCGATGGGACGGGATCCTGGACGTCCTGGCGCAGGCCGGGGCGCTCAAACGGCTGGTCCGCCAGGGCTGGGTCGACCGCGGCGTCGGGGAACCGGAGTCGGTCGCCGATCACAGCTACCGGGTGGCCCTTTTGGTCCTCCTTCTCGCCGCGGACGATCCCGCGATCGACCTATCCCGGGCGCTGACGCTGGCGCTGGTCCACGACTTGCCGGAGGCCATCGCCGGGGATGCGACCCCGTTCGACCACGCCCTCGCCGCGCCCGACGCCGCGCCGGAGGAGATCTTCCGCCAGCCGCCGGTCTACTCGGAGGAAGCAGACCGGGCCAAGCGCGCCGCGGAGGAAGCGGCCATCCGCCAGATGACGGCGCGGCTGCCGGCGCGGCTGGCGGATCTCGTGGTGGGCGCCTGGGAGGAGTACGAGGAAGGTGCGACGCCCGAGGCTCGGTTGGTGCGCCAGGCCGACAAGCTGGAGACCTGGCTCCAGGCACTCGAGTACCGTGCCGCACAGCCCGATCTGATCATCGACTCGTTCCGCATCGGCACGCAGGAGGCAGTCACCGATCCGCGGCTGCGCGACCTCCTGGCCGCCATCGAGTCGCGGTTCTCACGCGAGTGAGCGACCTTGCATCGAACACCCGGAGGGGAGGGGATGGACACGGACACCGACACAGGCACCGAAACCCGGGACCAACGAGAACGATCGGAAGCGAGTCGGGAGCGGGCACGGAAGCAGCGCCGCCTGAGCGCGATCACCGGACTTGCCACCCGGCTGACGCTCGGCCGCACCACCCCGCTGCGGGGAGCCGGCGCGCTGGCCGTCCCCGAATATCGCAACTTCTGGCTCGCGAGTATCGTCTCCAACGTCGGCAGTTGGATGCAGTACGTGGCCCAGGGTTGGCTCATCCTGGAGCTGACCGACTCCGCCTTCTACCTCGGGTTGGTCGGCTTGATGCGCGCCGTCCCCGCACTGTCGATCACCCTGTTCGGCGGGGTGTTGGCGGACCGGCTAGATCGCCGCAAGGTGCTCCTGGTCACGCAGGCGTCCGCGGGGATGCTGGCGCTGGCCCTCGGCCTCCTCGACGCCTTCGGGATCGTGGCCATCTGGCACATCCTCCTCATCGCCTTCCTCAGCGCCGTGGTCATGGCGATTGACAACCCGACGCGCCAGGCACTGGTGCCGGACCTGGTCGGGAAAGAGAACATCCCCAGCGCAGTGGGGCTCAACTCGGCTGCCTGGAACGGGGCGGCGGTGGTCGGCCCGGCGCTTGCCGGCCTGCTGGTTGCCGCCATCGGCACGGCAGGGGCCTTCCTGCTCAACGGCGTGAGCTACCTGGCGGTGCTCGCGGTCGTGTACCGCATGCCGGCGCAGCCGCCGAAAGGCGATATGCGCGAGTCGATCCTGCAGAACCTCGTGGCCGGGCTGCGCTATATCCGCAGCGACCGCCGCATCTGGGGGTTGATGCTGGCGATCAGCGTGCCCACCTTCTTCGGCCGGCCGTATCTCCAGTTCATGCCGGTCTTTGCCCAGAATGTCCTGCGGGTCGGTGCGGGCGGCTACGGCGCCCTGATGGCCGTCAACGGGATCGGCGCGCTGATCGGCGCCGTCGCTGTCGCCCCGCTCGGGGGGAGCCGGCGCAAGGGAGCGCTGCTGCTCGTGGTCACCGCGCTGTTCGGTGCCAGCCTGCTCCTGTTCACCGGGTCACGGTGGCTGGCCGTGTCGATCCCGCTCCTGATGGTGATCGGCGCGACACAGACGCTCAACATGGGCCTGACCAACACGCTGCTGCAACTCACCGTGCCCGGCGACATGCGCGGCCGCGTGATGTCGGCCTACACGCTGATTCCCATGGGACTGATGCCGCTGGGGCAGATGGTGACCGGGAGCGTCGGGGCACGTATCACGGTGCCGCTGGCCGTCGCGATCGGAGCCGGCGTGGTCCTCGCCTTCGCCGTCGCCGCCAGCCGCCTCCTACCGGCCGTGCGCAAGATGCCGTAGGGAGCTAGTCGCCGGTCAGTTGAGCGAAATAGGCGCGCACGCGCTCCCGATCCCAGCCGGCGCCCAGCGCGAACATCAGCGCGAGCCGGGCCTTCGGGCCGGACAGGTCGCCGCCTGAAATCACACCCAGCGCCGTGAGCGCCCGACCGCCGCCTCGGCCGCCGTAGGTGAATGTCACCCGGCCGCCGGGGCAGCGGGACACGACCACCACCGGGATGCCGGCCGCCAGCAGATCGGCGATCGCATCCTCCCACGGCTCGTAGACGTTGCCGGTCCCCGAGGCTTCCACAACCACCCCGCGTGCCTGCCCCTGCAACGCGGCACGCAGCAGCAGGTCCTCCATCCCGGCGGCCATCTTGATCAGGTAGACACCCGGGACGGGATCGACCAGCGGAAGCGGGGGCAGCGCCTGCGTGGGCTGCCGTCGCAGCCAGACGCCGCGGTCGTCGACGATCCCGAGCGGGCCGAGCCCCGGTGAGACGAAGGTGTCGAGCGCCGTCGTGTGGCTCTTGGTCACGTCGCGCGCCGCGTGGATCTCATTGTTCAACACCACGACGGTGCCGAGCTCCCGCGCCGCCGGGTCGGCCGCGACCCGGACCGCCGCCACGAGGTTGCGCGGCCCGTCGAACCCCGGTTCGCTGGCATTCAGCATGGCGCCGGTAAAGACCACCGGTCCCGCCCAACCGAGCAGGAGGCTGAGCGCGAAGGCCGACTCCTCCATCGTGTCGGTCCCGTGCGTGACCACGACGCCCGCCGTCTCCGGCTCGGCCAGCAGGTCCCGGACTGTTCGCGCCAGCGCGGCCATCCGCGCGGGGGTCATGTTCCAACTGCCGATCAGGGAGAACTCGGTCACGCGGATCTCGGCGATCTCGGACAACACCGGGACCTGAGCCACCAGCTCGTCCGCCTTCACCACCGGCACCGCCGCGCCACTCTCCGGGTCAACGCGGCTGGCAATCGTCCCTCCCGTGGTCACAATCTGGACAACCGGCATAGTCGCTCCTGTCGATCGTCACTGCCTGTGCACGTCGCCGCGCGGACCTACTGCATCGGATCACTCCTCGCCAGCCTCCGCGCGCCCGCCCAACCGGCGGAACTGGCCGATCACCGTCGGAATGAAGAGCGCGGCCACGATCACGAAGGTGATCAGGATCGTCAGTGTCCCGAGCGCGTAGAGGTCCGGCTCGATGATCTGGACCGTCAGCATAGCCCAGAGCTGCAGCGGCAGGGTGTTGTCGGATGTCACCAACACGCTGCGCTCAAACTCGTTGAGGGACAGGGTGAAGCCGAAGAGCGCGGCGCTCAGGATACCCGGCCAGATGATCGGCAGCACGATCTCGAAGAAGGTGCGGGACTCGCTGGCGCCGAGGTCGCGGGCCGACTCCTCCACGCGCGGGTCGAAGCGGTTCAGCACGGCGATCATCACCAGGAAGGCGAACGGCAGCGCCCACACCACATGGACGCCGAGCAGCGCCAGGTGGCCCGGCTGGAAGTTGAGAATACGCCACCACAGGCTCATGCCGAGGCCGAGCAGGATGCCCGGCGTCATGAGGGCGAGCAGCACGATCGGGAGAAGCAACGACGAGCCCGGGAGGCGCCGCCGGTAGGCGAAAGCGATAACCACGCTGAAAGCGGCGGCGATCACGCCGGTCTCAACCGCCACCAGTAAGGAGCGCAGGATAGCCTCCTGCAGCTCGGAGGCGCGCACCTGGAACAGGCGGGTCCACCAGTGGAACCCAAATCCCCGCATGGGGAAGGTCATGCCCCCCTGCGGCCCCTGGAAGGAGAGGACCGCCATCACCAGGATCGGCCCGTAGAGGAACAGGAGGATGACGACGAAGTAGAGACCGAGCAACCGGTCGAACCAGCGGCCGCGGGCGCTCATCACAGATCCTCCCCGATTGACCCCCAGCGCAGAAGCAGCACGACGCCCAGAACCGTCACCAGCACGAGGATGCTGGCGGCCGCAGCCGCCTGGGGAAACTGCATGAATGTCACGAAGTTCTGGATCGACAGCCCGACCGAGGTCGAAGCGCCACCGCCGATCAGCCGTACGGTTGCGAAGTCGCCCATGCTGAGGACGAAGACGAAGACGGCGCCGATCACGATGCCGGGCCGGGCCAGCGGCAGGAGGATCTCCCACAGGATGTTCCACCAGCGGGCGCCCATATCGCGTGCCGCTTCCAGCACCGCCGGATCAATGGTCGAGAGCGAGAAGAAGATCGGCGAGATCATGAAGAGCATGTACAACTGGGCCATGGCCACCCGGACGGCGAAGTTGGAGAAGAGCAAGAAGTCGAGCGGCGCGGAGATGATGCCGAGCGAGAGCAGCGCCGAGTTGAGCACTCCCTCGCGCCCCATCATGGGGATCCAGGCGATCGCACGGATGAGGAAGCTGGTGAAGAAGGGGGCCAGCGCGATGATGAAGAGCGCGAAGCGGGATCGCAGGTTGGGCACGACGAGTGCCAGGTAGTAGGCGACCCAGAACCCGGCGAGGAAGGTGACAACGGTCGTGATGAGCGCGCTCAGGACCGTGTTGGCGAGCGTGCTGAAGAACGGGCCGGACGTCAGCAAGAGCCGGTAGTTGTCGAGGGTGAACGACTGCTCGAAGCCGGAAAGGGTCGGCTGGAAGAAGCTGACGACGAGCACCACCAGCACCGGCACAAACAGGAACACGAGCAGCCACAGCAGCGGCAGACTCAACAGCAGCGCCCACGACAGGTTCGCCGTCAGCCGCCGGCGGCCGACCGCCGGCACCGGCGCGGCCTCAGGCAGTGAGTAGCTGGACATCAGCATCATCCCAATACAACACCAGGTCGGTCTCGTCCTCCCGGATGTGCTGCCAACTCGTGTCGCTCTCCGGGAGCTTGGCGATCAGCGGCAGGCCGCTCGCGGTCTGGCAGTGCAGCTTGACGATGTCGCCCAGGTACTCGATGAAGGTCGCCCGCGCCGCCACGCAATTGGGTGGAAGGTCCGTGGCGGCGGTCGCTTCCGGGCGCACGCGCACCGTGGCCGCCCGGATCGATGCGTGAACGGGCTGATCAACCGTCAAGGCATGCGGTACGCCGTTGGCTCGGAGTCGCAGGCCATCACAGGCAACCTCGACCGCGTCGCCATTGACGCTGAGGACACGCCCGGCCAGGATGTTGTTGTCCCCCATGAAGCTGGCGGTGAACAGGTTGGTGGGGCGACGGTAGACCTCTTGCGGCGAGCCGACCTGCTTGATCTGCCCGTCCTCCATGACCACGATCTGGTCGGCGATCGCCAACGCTTCTTCCTGGTTGTGCGTGACGTGAATGAAGGAGATCCGTAGGCGCCGCTGGAGCGTGCGGAGCTCGACCCGCATCCGGAGTTGGAGGAGCCGGTCCAGGTCGCCCAGCGGCTCGTCGAGCAGGAGCACCGTCGGCTGGGTAACCAGGGCACGCGCCAGTGCGACGCGCTGCTGCTGCCCGCCGGAGAGCTGCTTCGGGAGCCGATCACGCAGGTTGGCGAGGTCCATGAATTCCAGGGCCTCGGAAACCCGCTGCTCTCGCTCCGCCGGGGGAAGGCCTCGCATCTTCAAGCCGAACTCGACGTTTTCCGCCACCGTCTTATGCGGAAAGAGAGCGTAGTGCTGGAAGACGGTCGAGATGTCGCGCTGGGCAGCAGGGACGTCGTTGAGCCGCACCCCGTCGAGCAGGATATCGCCTGCGTCGGCCATCTCGTGGCCACCGATCATCCGCAGGAGGGTCGTCTTGCCGCAGCCGGATGGGCCGAGCAGGACGACGTAGCTGCCACCGGGAATTGTCAGATCGATGTGATCGACGGCTGTGGTCGTACCGAAACGCTTCGCGACGCCGCGGAGCACCACCGTCCCCCGCTGGCCACCGGACGCCACGCCGTCCTCCGCAGGACGCTCATTCTGCGCCAGGACTGCCACTGTTCTGTGCTCCTCACACCCGCACGAGTCGCGCACCTATGCTGAGACCCGCAGCCGGTGCGCCAGGTTCCCCGAGCACACCGGCCAGCGCAGGTCCTACGAAGCCAGGAACTCGTTCCACTTGGTCACGAGGTACTGGTGCTCGTCCATGACCGAGTTCCACACGGCAATGTTGGATACCCGCGTCACGAGATCGCCGCCGTCGCGAACCGAGCCCGCCTTGGCGACGACAGAGCCAAAGGGATCCAGGAGATCCTCGGCGGCCGGCTTGCCGTCGTACCAGTAGTCCCAGTCGGCCTGGGAGAGGTGGGCCTTCACATTCTCCGGGATGCAGAAGTAGTAGCCCTGCCGGGCGACCACCGCACCCGCCCAGCCGTTGAGCCACCAGTTGAGGTACTCATAGCAAGCGTCGAGGACCTTGCCCGAGGCGTTTTTGTTGAGCATCATCCCGCCGTACCAGCCGCGATAGCCCTCCTTCGGGCTGGCGTAGACGACCGGCACGTCGCGCACCTGGAGCGCGGTCACGGCCGGCGACCACATGCTCTCGACGACCACCTCACCGCTGGCCATGAGGTTGACCGACTCGTCGAACGAGTTCCAGAAGGCACGGAACTGACCCGCCCGCTTCTGCTCGATCAGGATCTCCATGATCGTGTCGATCTCCTCGCGGGTCATGTTGCCGATGTTCTGGAAGGTCGCCAGGCCCGCTGCCTGGGCACCGAGCGCCAGGTCCATCAACCCGGTCGACGGGTCACTGTAGAGCCCGATCTTCCCCTTGTACTTCGGATTGAAGAGGATCGCCCAGGAATCGACGTCCTCTTCGTCGACCAGATCGCTGCGGTAGCCGAACGAGTCGACATTGAATGTCAATGGGAGCATCGAGATCTGCTCGGTCGGGTTGGAGCCGAGCGTGTTGTCGGGCTGAACGTAGAGGATGCGGAACGGCGCGTCGCCATCCCCCTCATTGGCTTCCGGCGTCAGCTTCCCTTCCTTGGGCATCGGGGAGATCTTGTCCCACTCCTGGATGCGGTTGATATCGATGGGAGCGGCATTGCCGGACGCCCAGACGATCTTGACCGAGTTGAACCACTGGTCGTAGAGATCCCACGACTGCGGCTGGGTCGCCGCCTTCTGCTGCGCGGCGGGACCGTCGTTCACGTCGTACTCGAGCTTGATCCCGAGATCCTTCTCGGCCTGCTCGCGGATGGGCTCCAGCAGCGTCACCCCGGTGCCCACCACGCGAAGGGTGACGCCGGTGATCACCGCCGGGGCCGGAGAGCCCGAGGCTGTGGTCGCTTGTGCAGCACCCCCACCTGATCCGGTTTCGGTAGCCTGGCTCGCCTCAGTCGAACCGCACGCGGCGAGGAGTGAGGCTCCGAGCGCTCCAGCGGACAACGTCAAGAAGGAACGACGCGAGAACCCTCGTTGCTTCATGGTCTTCTCCCTCAGCCCTGGTATCGTCGAATCCGATGACAACAGGCCGTGATCTCACCGCGTGCGTGTCGCTACATCGTCGTTCCTTTCCGCGGGTTACGCGGACTGCGCCGCGTCCTGGAAGGCATGCAACGATTCCTCAATCAGATCGATATCGAGGTCGCGCGTGATGACGACGATGCGGCTGCGCCGGTCGTCGTCGGGCCACTCCCGCAGGTGGCGCGGCGCGTGGATAACATGCTGCACACCTTCAAGCACCAGCGGCCCACCCTCGCCGCCCACGTTCAGGAAGCCCTTCATCCGCAGGATGCGGCTGCCGTGGCGATGGAGCAGCATGGTGAGCCAGACACCGAACATATGCCAGTCGAGCGGGCGGTCGATCACGATACAGCGGGACGCAACGGCGCCCATCCCGTGAGCGACCGCCGGTGCCGGTTCCGGTCCCGTGCCGTTGGCGCTGGCCAGCTCCAGCGCCCCAAGCCCGGCCGAGTCGGCCGCCAGCAACCGGTGAAAGTCGGTGCGCCCGAACGCGCTGTCGAGCACCATTGCGGTTGGGTTGATCGCCGCGAGCGTGGCCCGCAGGGCATCGACGGCCTCTTCCTCGACGAGATCCAACTTCGTCAGGATCACCGCGTCGGCCGCGGCGACCTGGCGCACCGCCTCCCCGTAGGTGTCCAGGTTCGCCTGCCCGCTGACCGCGTCGAGCGTGACCACCAGACGCTCAACGCGGAAGTGGTTGCGCACCACCGGATCGGACACGATCGTGTGCACGATCGGCACCGGGTCGGCCAGGCCGGTCGTCTCGATCACGACGCGGTCGAAGCGCGGGATGACGCCCCGGTCCCGCTTGCTCAGGAGCTCCCGCAAGGCGTGCGCGAGATCGCTGCGCATGCTGCAGCAGACACAGCCGTGGTCAAGCAGGACGGTGCGCTCATCGGTCTTTCGGATCAGGTGATGGTCGATGCCGACCTCCCCGAACTCGTTGACGATGATCGCCACCTCCCCCGCGAGCGGGTGCTGCAGGAATCGGCGGAGCAGGGTCGTCTTGCCACTCCCGAGGAAGCCTGAGACGATGAGGACCGGGAGCCGGTTCTCGGCACTCACAGGCGACAGCCCTCTCCACGCTTACGCGCCACGCCGCAGGGCGGCCAGCAGGTTCGGATCGAGGGGGTCGAGTGGAGCCCCGAGCATGTCCTCAGCGGCCTCCCAAACCTGGGCCAGGTCCGGCACGACGGCTGAGTTCCCCTTCCGGTCGCGCACGATGTAGCAGCTCCCCTCCCAGTCCTGAAGGGTGATGCCCCAGGCACGCAGCGCCGTGCTGGCCATGCGCGCCCGCCGGGCGCGGTCCCGCAGCCGCTGCCCGCGCCGCGCCATGTGGATCTCCATGACGACGGTCCCGTCAGGCTCGTCCGGAATCTCTTCGGCGCCGGCTTCGGACCAGTGATCTTCGGTCCAGAGCACTCCACACAGGACACACACGGCGGGCAACTCCGTTCACCCGGAGGGCGCCGCCGGGTGCGCTGACCCGGCGGCCACGCTCCTGATTGCTAATGAGGCAGCACGAACCTCGTCGTCTGCGGCAAGGACGCCGCCCGACGCCCTGTGGAGTGGGCGGATGCCCGAATCTCGTCCCATGTCAGGCGGCGCCCCGGTGCGGACGACACGCTAGTCGGCGACCCACTCCTCGATGACGCTCTCCGGCCGGGCGCTGCCGGTGCGCGGGTAGCGCTGGGCGAAGTCGTCGGCGATCTCCTCGAAGGTCACCCAGCGGACACCCGGGTGCTGGTTGATGTAGGAGATCAGCCGCTCGTGCATCAGCAGCACCTGGGGCCGGCCGGAGACGTCCGGGTGGATGGTCATGGCGAAGACGGCGTAGTCGTACTCCCGGTACACCCAGTCGAACTGATCCCGCCACATCTGCTCGATGTGACGCGGGTTCTCAAACCCGTAGCTGTTGGGAGACTTCTTGACGAACATCATGGGCGGGAGATCGTCGAGGTACCAGTTGGCCGGGATCTCGATCAGATCGGTCTCCTCGCCACGCACCAGCGGCTTCATCCACGCCTCGGCCGGCTTGGAGTAGTCGATCTTCGTCCAGGAATCCCCAACCCGGGCGTAGAACGGGTGGAAATCGTTATCCATGCGGCTGTGGTCGTACTTGATGCCGTGCTTCAAGAGGAGGCCGACCGTCGCGGGGCTCAACTCCCACCAGGGAGCCACGTAGCCGACCGGTCGCCGCCCGGAGAACTGCTCGATTAACTCGATACAGCGGACCAGGATCGCCTCTTCCTGCTCCGGCGTCATCGCAATGGGGTTCTCATGCGAGTAGCCATGGAGACCGATCTCGTGCCCCGCATCCGCCACCATCTTCATCTGCTTAGGGAACGTCTCGATCGAGTGACCCGGTATGAACCAGGTGGTCCGGATGCCGTACTTGTGGAACAGCTTCAGCAACCGCGGGCTGCCGATCTCACCCGCGAACAGACCGCGCGTGATATCGCAGGGCGAGTCCTCACCGCCATAGGAGCCAAGCCAGCCGGCAACGGCATCGACGTCAACGCCGTACGCACAGAGGATCTCCTTCGCCACGGGGACCTCCTCTGAACTACGCCAAGTTCCGAGAAGCCAATGCCCGCGTACCTGTGCACAATGGACACAGACGCTGAGCTATCCAGAGATTTGCGAGTATCTGCATCGTAACACAGGCTCAAACCACCGTCAACGCAGATCCGGCTCCGTTTCCGCCCCTCATGCGTGATCGACGGTACCGATCCTGGTCTCACATGGCTCCGTATGGCCGCCATCCGACATCATCGCTACAGCCGGGGCCAGACGCGCTGTAACCAACCATGCCATGGTGCTCGCAACGGATTGCACACAACGGCCAGCTCGGGTCCACGTCAGGCGCTCCTCAGCCTACACGCGACGCGCAACGTCAGCACCTTTCGATTGCCCCTACCGGGGATTCGGTACAGAATGAAAGCATCATCGGGCAACATCCGCGGGCTGGGAATGCACACACACTACTCCCTGACCCTCACCACCAGCACATCCCGGCCGACGACGAAGGAGGTTCACATGGACGGCCTGATGATGGACTTCCCGCTGACCCTGCCGACCATCCTACGCCGCGCCGAGACGCTCTTCGGCGACCGGGAGATCGTCAGCCGGCAGCCGGACCGGACCCTCCACCGCTACACCTACGCCGACATGGCCCGGCGTGCGCGGCAGTTGGCCGCGGCGCTGACCGCACTCGGCCTCCGCCCCGGCGACCGGGTCGGCACCTTCTGCTGGAACCATCACCAGCACCTGGAGGCCTACTTCGGCATCCCGCTCTTCGGCGGCGTGCTCCACACCCTCAACCTCCGGCTACACCCCGACGACGTGGCCGCCATCATCACCCACGCCGAGGACCGCGCCATCCTGGTCGACGCCGTCCTGCTCCCGCTCTTCGAGACGATCCGGCCGAAGGTGGACGTCGAGCACCTGATCGTTATCGGCGACGGCCCACTGCCGGAGGGCGCGATCGCCTACGAGGATCTGCTGGCGTCAGCCGACCCGGAGGGGTTCGTCCCACCGGAGATCGACGAGCAGCAGGCCGCGGCGATGTGCTACTCCTCGGGCACGACCGGCCGGGCCAAGGGGGTGCTCTACTCCCACCGCGCGATTGTGCTCCACTCGCTGGTGAGCGCCACCGCCGACGCGGTCGGGCTGCGCGAGGCGGACGCCGTCATGCCGGTCGTGCCGATGTTCCACGTCAACGCCTGGGGCCTGCCTTTCACCGGCACGCTGGTCGGGGCCAAGCAGGTGCTGCCCGGCCCCTTCCTCGACCCGCCCAGCCTGATCGACCTGATCGAGCGCGAGCGGGTGACCATCACCGCCGGGGTGCCCACCGTCTGGCTCGGGGTGCTGCAGCACCTCGACCAGAACCCAGGCGCACACGACGTCTCCAGCCTGGCCCGCATGATCGTCGGCGGGCAGGCCGCGCCGGAGGGGATGATCCGCGCCTACCAGGAGCGGCACGGGATCGACGTGGTGCACGCCTGGGGCATGACCGAGATGAGCCCACTCGGGACCATCACCTACGTGCCGAGCAGCCGCCGCGACGCGCCGGCCGACGAGCAGTACCGCTACCGTGCCAAGCAGGGCCGGCCGCTCCCGCTGGTAGAGATCCGCGCTCGCGGCCCCGAGGGACTGGTGCCCTGGGACGGGCAGACGATGGGCGAACTGGAAGTACGTGGCCCGTCGGTCGCCCGTGCCTACTACAACGACCCGGAGGGCGACACCCAGTTCACCGACGACGGCTGGTTCCGCACCGGCGACATCGTGACCATCGACCCGCTGGGCTACATCGAGATCACCGACCGGACCAAAGACGTGATCAAGTCGGGCGGCGAGTGGATCAGCTCCATCGCGTTGGAGAACGCGCTGATGGCCCACCCGGCCGTGGCCGAGGCGGCGGTGATCGCCGCGGCCCACCCGAAGTGGCTGGAGCGGCCAGTAGCGGTGGTGGTGCTGAAGGAAGGACATACCGCCACCGAGACAGAGTTGCTGGCGCACCTCGCGCCACACTTCGCCAAGTGGTGGCTGCCGGACGCCGTCCTGTTCGTCGACGAGATCCCGCGCACTTCGACCGGCAAGTTCCTCAAGTCCGCCCTGCGCGAACGCTACCGCGACGTGCTGCGAGCACCGGCCATGCCCCCCGCTCCCGAGCACGCCACATCAGCCGAAGCGAGCGAGGGGTGAGACAGGCTGGGTATCAATTTGGAGTGCGGCGGCCTGAGCCGCCGCTGTAGTATGGCGCGGCTGATGCCGCGCCAGGGTTGGTGTCGCATTGTCGTCAGGACGCCGGATGCGTAGTGTGAGGAGCATCATTGCCGGTCCGTGCCCGGGGATGGGTGGTGTGAGGATCCCGCGTCGTGGCCCGTGCCCGGGGCACATGGAGTTTGACGATTTATTTGGGTGTACGCGGTCGGCCCGTGCCC
>Ga0065724_100698_pt1 | contig 20719 bp, 13 predicted proteins | sample TheenrcSG05JP960_FD_59111 | JGI IMG/M metagenome (GOLD analysis project Ga0065724, IMG submission 59111) | Thermophilic enriched microbial communities from mini bioreactor at UC Davis - Sample SG0.5JP960 | ecosystem: Engineered > Solid waste > Grass > Composting > Bioreactor | place: USA... | reverse complement strand
CAATGCGGGTTCCGTCGCTCATTACCGCAAAATCTTTCAGCCCGAGGTCAATTCCCACCACCCGCTCAGGCAGCAGCGAGACGGAAGTGTTCTTGTGTTTGTAGACCGCAGGCACTACCACAGTATAGTACACCTGCCGCTCACCATGCTATGTTCCCCTGCGGGGCACGTGGGGGAGTCCATGTATCCCACNCCTGAAGGGGATGGGTTTTATAGCTCCCCCACACCCCCTCTTTTCTATAAGGTCAAACCAACTTGGCAGTGCATAGAGTCAACGGGGATGGCCGCTATCATTCAGTCGCCCGCGATGCCGCGAAACCAATCCTGAAGGATTGCCTGACCAAAGAGCAACACTAGTTGTGCCAGCAGGTTGGCGGCCGCCTTTATGGGTGATTACCTTCGGTTTTGGTGTGGCTCGCCGACAACCACATCGTGGTGTTTGACAAAAGAGGCGGTGAGCTTATGTAGGCAATCAACTCTTGTAGCCACACCCGATTCGGGTATTTAAGCGCCTTGGTGTTCGGTGGACAGGACATTTGGCTCCGGAAGCATAAGAACCACCCCCTTGATTGCACATCCCCGAGTATTGTAGGAGTCTGGGTGGTTTGCGCGCCCTTGACGATCGGCATTATGTTGTACACACCATAGCTTGATTTGCTGAGCGAGAGTTGGGTCAAACGGGAAACGGTATGCCTGCTAGACGCGCCCTGCTCTATCTCTCTAGCGGCTTTAAAGGCCCCCTGTGTGCGGAGCCGAGTCGAACGACGGCCGCAGAACTAGGCAGAAAAGGATGTAAATATCTCGGCCATATCGAGCACGAAGCCATCCTCNNCCCCCCTTTTTTTTACCCCCGCGAAGCACATTAAGAATGTATAGCCATAGCGCTCTCTATAATCTTCTTGTGCCATCTATACAACCAAGCTTTGTTCGTTTTGTCAATTTTACTAAGCGGCACCCCTCTGCGCCAAAGTGTTTTCCATCGTTCATTAACAAAATATGGGTCAAGCTCGTGAATTCCATCGCGCGACACCTCAGCATCTATAAACCCCAACAAGTAGAAAAATGATTCTATGTCATCGCCCATCCTCCACGCCCCCTTTCTGGGACTATAAGCCGTTAACCGTGGCTCTGCGTTCGGCATCAACATCAACAAAACAACAAAGGGCTGCTTACAAAGCCAGTTTGCCCAGCCATCAGCGCCACCGCTTATCGTCGCAATATCGTAATATAACGAAGGTCCCGGTGTTGGTGGTAGAAACAGCGCCTTATAGTATCCTGGGCCTTGCAGCATTATGGGAAAAATCCCTTCGATCAAAGAAACCTTAGATTCGTGTTCACCTGTGTGTTTGGGCCATTGTATTGGTTGCAACAAGAAATGTTTTACCGAAGTCCGTATATCCGGTCTAGCCAGCAGGTCTTCTTTTAGTTTCTTTGCTTGCCGGTAAAACGAGGACAATACCTTTGCCTCTAAATCGCTGTGTTCGGAGGCTATTTTGTTGGGGGCAGATACAGCCTCTATTTGTTCGTTAAAGCTGTTAAACGCATGAAGATACTTGTATATCGTGTACTTAGCTTTCCCTTCTGACAACACCGGCGAACTGGGGCTGTCGATGTTAGAAGATTTCAAAAGATCAAGCGGTTCTTTAGAAAGTTTGATTACCAATGGCAAGGGGATCATTCCAGGATTGTAAAGACGCGTGTCTAAATACAAATAAGCGGGCGCTAAATAAGCGCTACCATTTAAAACAGTTCTATTAACAGGAACCACATCGTGCCTAGGTCGACATTGCTTGTTGTATAGAGATGAAATATACAGTAGCGATTGCAAATGTTTAGGAAAGTTATTGGCGTCAATTGTAACTGCTTTATCTCTACGCCAGGTTCTCAAAATGTCATAGGCAAGCGCATCCTGGAAAGGAAGAAACATGCCGTGTTTTTTAACAACTTGTTGCCACTCTTTCTTGGTATTCGCAAAGTACTGCTGTATCCATTGCGCAAAACTAACGTTGTTCCAGGAATGTTTTTGCATCCCTAGTGTCATTAAGGTGAGCGCCGCTTCAATAAGTTCTTGAGCGGGCAATGCGCATTCGTCGCAAGTGGGGAGCTGGCTTCTTACCAATCTACTTACCTCTGCGGGCGGAGGGTGGTCGACATGAACTTTTTCGTTTACGTTTACAATATTTGACAGATACCGATGTTCGTATGTAACCACTACAACAACGCTTAATATTGAGAAATCTCTGCGCACCATACAAAAGTAAGAATATTGCCCACCACTTTTCCCCCCAACCCTAATTGACAAATCGGAGTTGCTACGCAATATAGGTGCACATTTTGGACAAAAGGTAAAGTCGTGCTCGCGCTTACTACGCTGCGCCCCGGGGCACAGCAAATCAAATAGCAAACCGTAATTCTCGGGAACAAATAGACCAAAGTAGCACCGATAAGCAACACTAATTTTACCCGATTGCCTCTGGAGAGGCTCCTCTAGTTGCTTCCAGATATTGTCGGAAACCCTTTCAAAGAGCTCTCTGTCGGCGCCGCGCCAAAGCTCCCTGGCATGCTTATGTACGGTTTCCTCTAGCAGTACGCCCTGCGCGGCTGTGGGTAGGTCAATTGTTGCGGGCAGGACTTTTGTGCGTTGGCGCCCCTGGTCTTGTTGTTTTGCAAGCCGAAGGAGACCGCCGCGCGCTGGTTGCCGTCCAGAAAGCATATCTTGTATGACATTGTATATCNCGCGCTCCTGGGCGATCTATATTACCTTTGCAATAGGCGGGTCGCGTTGCGGCTTGGTGGGGCCGCTTTTTAGCTTCAGCACAGCAACAGCACGTCATAAGCAGGGGCCCTGATCCCGAAGAAAGACAGCGGCGCTTTTTGATCTCCAGAGGGTCCTGAGNGAGAACCTTGGCGCTACCGGGATTGCGCTTGATGATGGCGCGGCCAGCTATCTGATGATCAGTAATCTCGCTAAGGAATGCCACGACAATGTGCCATAAAGGCCGCCGTAATACCAACATTCGCCCAGGGGTTCGCTGATTTCTCGTGTAAATGCAGATCAAATTCTTTAAAATTGACAAAAATTTTGGCGCGCGGCCAAAGCACCATGACCCCCTGACAACAACCTTTAAATGCAGCGCCGAAACACGCTGTGCTTCTGGTTGACGTAAGCGCAACCCTAGGATGATAACGTCGGCTGCTTACCGGTGGGCATCGACATCAGTATTGGGCTGCATCAAAGCCGTTTAGGTCTAAAGAGATTGCTAAAGAAGCAGTGCCCCGTATAGTTACGCTATCAGGGCAATGACCGGTCCCGGCGGGTTTCTCTTGGGCTTCGTCGGATCGCTAACGCGCGCTCCGGTGCCGCCACGCCGCTGCACCGGCACGTTGGCTAGGGCAACCGCGCGCACGGCGTTCTCGTGCAGTAGCTGCACCTGCCTTGCAGAATTCTCGCGATCTTGTTTACTAAACAGCTCTGCGTCAACGATTTGATCGTTTGATTTGAGGCGGCTTAGCACAATACAGCCGGCGCTGGGTGTACGTTTCGGTTGAATGTCTTCCAGGGGGATAAGGACGGCGCGGCCATTTTTAGTGGCTAGAAGACACAGGCGCTCGTCCTGCTCTTTGAGCCCCAGCGCCGCGATGACGCGATCGCCGTCTTCAAGCTGGGCCGCGGTTGTAAGCTCCACAGATCGCTGTAGCGGGGCAATCTCTTGGCGCTTGCAAAAACCTTTCTCGGTTATCAAAAGCAGATGGTCATAATGGTCTTCGACCACCCCGGCGATGCCACCGTCTTTTGCTACCTGCCGCGCGGCGTGCTCAAGCCCGCCACTATAACAGTAGATTACGTTACCGCGGGCAGACACAACTAAAAGGTTGCGCGCGCCCGGCTCCACGAGAATTGCCTTCCCTGTGCGTGGCTTACGCTTTGTTATTCTGCCGTCTTTAGACACATACAGGGGTGCGCCAAGCCCAACTGACGGCGCTGCCGCAACGCCTGCTGCGGCGGGGGTGTTTTGTCGCTGGCAGTGGGTGTCTGGCGCCCGTCCGCAGCGGCGCCGATAATCGTGAGGCGTTGGCGGCGCAGTCGCTGTTCTGTGCTTTGCAAGTCTTGCGCGACATAATCAGCAAATGCTTCGTTGTGAGTAAGAATGTGGCCTATTTCTTTAAGGCGCGCCTCTTTTTCTTGTGTTTGACGCGCCAGCTGTTGTTTAGCAAGGCGCACTAAGCGCCGCAGTGGGGTGTCAAGCACCGCTTGCACTTGGCGATCGTTGGGTGGCGCGAACTGCTTGGTGCCAGGAACCCGTACCTTGAGCAGCCGCTTCAGTTTCTTTGCGGCCTCTGTGTCATCGCGTGCGGTCCGGACAATTTTGATCACCTCATCGATAACATCAAGCGCAGCTAACATCGCCAACAAACGCTCTAGTTCAGCGATCAACGCTCTCTTTTCATGTTCTAGACGCGCACGTAGCACCTTAGAGCGGAACTGCAAAAAGGACCGCAGCAGGTCACGTAGAGTAAAGAAGCGCCAACGCATTTGCTCCGGGTCATAGAACGTGAGATTAACGGGAATTTGGACCCGGAACTTGGTGTACTTGCGTAGCTGTTCTAAAAGCAGATCAGGAGAGCCGCCCCGCTTCAGCTTCACCACAACACGCACGCCTCCCCGGCCGGAGAGGTTATGGATCTCCCCAGAGCACTCTGTTATCTTTTCTGGGCCGGCGTCGAGAATGCTTTGCTTCAAGTTTTCTGACCCCACCTGGTAGGGCAAAGAGTAGACGACAACAGCACGACCGCCCCCCGGAACCACTTCTTCACGCGCTAGCCCCTCTAAAACGATGGTGCCGCGCCCCGTTTGGTAGATCCTCTCGATATCTTCTGGGGGGCTAACAATAACTCCGCCGCTTGGGAAATCAGGCCCCTTGATGTAGCGCATAAGGTCTTTGACGGTGGCCTGGGGATTGCGCAAAAGGTGCAAAAGCGCATTAAGGGTTTCGGTGGGGTTGTGTGGCGGCAAGCGATGCGCTATCGACCAACCAATACCATCGCTCCCGTTAACAAAAGCGATCGGGAAGCTAACGGGCAAAAGGCTTGCTTCTTTGAGGCTCTCATCAAAGTTTGGTTGAAACGCAACAATATCTTGGTGTAGATCGCTGCGCCATAGGCTAGCTTCTTCGCTGAGCCGCGCCTCTGTGTAGCGCATCGCTGCCGGCGGATCACCGTCGACGGAGCCAAAGTTGCCTTGCCCGTCAATCAGCGGGACGTTACAGGTAAAGGGTTGGGCCATGCGCACCAAAGCATCGTAAACCGCTTGATCACCATGGGGGTGGTAGCGACCGATTACGTCACCAACAATCCGCGCGCTTTTAACAGTTGCCCGTGAGCGCACATATCCAGCTTGCAACATGGCGTAGATAATCCGCCGCTGCACCGGCTTGAGACCATCCAGCACAGAAGGGAATGCGCGCTCATCGTTGACGTAATTCGCATAGCGGCGAGCGCGCTCCAAAAGTGCATCAACAGCCGGCACCGCGCCATTGGCGTTGGTGTTCTGTTGGTTATCGCTCATCGTGTTCCTTTCTAATCTACCGCTTCTTATGTTACCTCTTGCTAACGAACCTAATGCTCTAAACTTGATGCCCTGACACTAATCCTCTCCAACGCTTTCTGTTACCGGTTTTTGTGGGACTCTTCTAGTTTAGTTCCTTGTTGTGTTCATTTCAATTTTCTGATTGATGCGGTTTTATTTTTCCACTACCGATGTTGGTCGACGCTTCTTAGTTTCTATCTTGTCGAGCCCCTCTATCTTACCGAGGCCTTCCGTTGTAGATAGTAGTGACCGCCGTAGACGGTAGCTAGTAGTGACGGCTGTAGACGGTAGCTAGTGGTGACCGCTGTAGATGGTAGCTAGTAGTGACCGCTGTAGACGGTAGCGACAACAACGCTCGGTTGTCTGCGCTTTGGCCGCTCTTATTATGAGCAGAGTGTGCGGCGCGACATGGTTGCGCTGTGCCACGGCACAACTGTGATTATAGCGGTGGTTTTTAGCGGTGGTTCTCACTCATACGGCGTAGCCACGAAACAATAGCGTTTAGCTCGGCTTTGCTCCACCCCCTTTTGGTTTGGAATGGGTTGCCCCCTTTTTGTTGGCCTGGAATGGGCCGACCCCCTTTTTACCCGGAGCGAGCTGCGCTGCGTTTTTTGGTTTAGATTGGAGGGGCGCTAACTAAGCTTTACAATCCTCGTAGCGTAATTGCGAAGCCTTCAGGGTGCATTATTCAGCGCTGCGCTGTTCCTCAAGAAGGCGCACCCCCAGCCCCACAACCCGCTCAGGATAGCCGGCGTTGAGGGCATATTCGCGGTACGACTCTTCCAACGAACGGGGTTGTGGATCAGCTGCCCGCCCCTCTCCTTCGCCGGCGCCTTCTTCCGACGCTTCTCCTGTGTTATGGGTTAAATCGACAAAGATTTGGGTGCCTGTGTTGTTGATACCCGGTTTGCGGTACAGGGCCCTAGCTTCGACGCGCACCAATGCCGCACCGGCTTTAGTGGCGTGATAACGTGCGCGCTGCTCTAGTGCTGTCAAGGGCGTGCCGTTTTTGTTTTGTGTTATCTCGCAAAAAATGCCGACCACAGAGCCGGGCTCAATTTGGTTCTCAAGCTCCTCGATGGCTTGCGCCACAGCTTCGGCGCTGCCTTTGATGGTGATTGGTATCCAGGGGCGCGGCAGCGGGTCCGTAATGTGCAGCCGGGCCGCAATCGCCTCAAGGGGTACGCGCTTTGCTTTCGCAATTTTAGCGCCACCAGTGGCACAAGCGGTGAGCTGTAGTTGCCATACTCCTGGTTGGGCGCGCATATCGCTCCAACCGCGGCGCTCTAAGCATCCACCATAGTACACCTTAGGACGCGGGTTGGTTTGAGTATGGATATGACCTAGTAGTGCGGCAATAAGGCTTTCTTTGCTGCAAAGACTGTAGGGAACCGGTGCATCAGTAATCAGTGGTCGTGACACGCTCTTTTGCACATCGCTGCTGCTGATCTGCCCCGCTTCTCTCAAGTCCCCCTTGCCCGCTGATTCAGTATCGACCGGCGCTGCTTTGGTTTGCAGATCATCTACAAGCGAGCCGTGAGCGACAAGAAAAGCGGAGTTAGGAGGCAATGTGTTCAGAACTTCCGCAGCTTTTTCTTGGGCCTTATAAAGCAGCGACCGATAGGGGCAACAGATAAACGTCAGGCCGGCTTCTTCTATCACCGTAAAATCATCGCAAACCTCAACACCAGGAAGTCTTCGCAACAAAAGTAGCGGGCTGTGGGTTCCGGGCTTGCCGGGCGGTGTGTCGTGGTTCCCACCAACGATCAAAACGCGCCGCTGGCCATCCCCGCTAAGCCGATCAACAAAATCGAACCCCTGTTCTAAGGCCAGTGAGTGGGGCTGTGGCTTTTCCCATAGGTCCCCGGCGATAACAACAATGTCGGGTTTAGCAATTTTGTCGACCCACTGTGCGACTGCCTGGGCCGCACGATAAAAATCAAGCTCCCGCATGTTTATTGATTCGCCTTCGTAATCGACGTAAAGGCGCCCATAGCGCATACCAAGATGGACATCGGAGATTAAAACGAGCTGGAAATCTCGTGCGCTACGCGCTGCCANCTTCCGCTTGTTGGCTCTTGGTTGTGCTGGTTGTTTGGCCATAACGCTTTAGAACTGGTCAGCTATACTACATCTTAAGCGCATCTTCAGCGCCAGNTTATAAAGGCTGCAGCTAGCCATAGATGGGATCTGCTGCTGCGAGCCTTTACCAGTATGAAAGACTACGAAGCACCTGGCCCCTTCTGGTCGCTAAGCACAATCTCGGCGCGCGCTTTAAGGAGCCAGCTAAGGTTTTCAAGGTCGCGCCAAACGCTGCTGGCGGTACGGCGGGCCTCCATAATCGGCGCCGCTGCTGCTTGGGCGAGAATTTGTGATTCACTGGCGAGCGCGAGCCGTCTTATTTCGCGGTAGGCGTCGGCATAAGCGGTGGCGTATAGGCGCTCAAGCTGTGCTATGATCTCGGAAACGCGCGTCTTGTTGAGAGCAATCTTGATCGCCGCATCGATGATTGCTTGCGCGTTCGGTTGGTTGAGGGCGTCTGCAACTATATTGCGCGCCTGCTCCAAAAGAACATTTAACTCCGCACTTAATTCGATCGCCTCAGCCTCTTGTATAAGCTCGGTTGTGGGGGGAAGATTTGCATTACCTCTGCGGCTACCCTTTCCTTTGCCCCTACGAGCAACCCCCTTTTCCACAACGACATTGTACTCCTCGCCGCTTTCGTCAACCGGCAGCGCAGAGTCGAGTGCGTCCCCTGTACCATCGCTGCTGTGGTTGTCGACGGTGACGGGTGTGTTATGTGCTTTTTCGTCTGTCGTCGTCTTGCAGTAGGTCCTTGAGAATGTCCATATCTCTGCGCTACCCCCTTGACCTCTTAAAACACCGTGCTTGTCGTCTGTCGCGCAATTATGCAACCTCCTGGAGTTCGTGATCGCGCAGGAGCTGCAGCAGCTGCTCTTTAAAGGCGGGATCTGTACGCAACAGGGAACGGAGCTCCTCCTTACCGCGCGCGAGGCTTTGGTCGCCAAGCTTGAGATAGGGACCTGCCTTTTTGATAACCCCCGCCTTGATTGCGTCCTCGATAATCTCGGACTCCACCGAAATGCCCTCGCCGAAGATAATGTCGGTGGTGGCGGTTTTAGCCGGTGGCGCCAACTTGTTTTTACGGACAATAACCTTGATGGTTTGTCCGATAGTCTCATCGCCGCGCTTGAGGTTTTGCACGCGCGCCACCTCTAACCGCAACGAGGAGTAAAACTTTAGTGCACGTCCGCCAGGCTGCGTGTACTGCGGTCCGTACCCCATACCGCCGATCTTATCGCGCATCTGGTTGGTGTAGATAATGGCCACCTTGCTCTTGGCTGCCTCGCCCGCCAAAATCCGCAAATGCTGGGACATAAGGCGGGCGAGCACAGCCACGTTGGTATCTTCTAGCGACCCCTCCAACTCGGCCTTGGTTGCCAGTGCCGCAACCGAGTCGAGAATAATAACCCCCGCCTCTCCTGACCTTGCTGCTAAGCTTACGGTTTCCAGAGCTTGCTCTGCATAATCCGGTTGGAGAATGAGCAGCTCGTCTTCCTGCACACCAATACGTTGTGCATAATCGGCATCAAAGGCGTGCTCGGTATCGACAAAAAGACATGTTAGGCCTTCGCGCTGCGCGTTCGCCATAATATGGTAGCAGAGGGTCGTTTTACCGGAACCCTCCATACCAAAGATTTCGGTGATACGGCCGCGCGGAACGCCGCCAACACCAATTGCTCGGTCAATGCGCGGGGAGCCGGTAGAAATAACAGAAATTTCGCTGGGCCGCGGGAAAATCGATTCCCCGTGTGCCCTGCTGATAATCTCAATAAGCTTTTCCTTTGACATCGTGCCTCCTTTTGCCCAGGGCTGCTTGGGCAGCCTCTGTCAGTATAGTAGCACGCGCAAGCCCTTTGCTTCCACGTTTTTGTTTTAGCTTGTTTTGTGCGCACGAGGCTCTTGCTGGACTCGGGCGCGACGCCGAATAGGGCGCTTAGCTCTGCTTGAGCCTATTCATTGGAGCGTAGATGCGCTGCAAACATGCCGATCTCGATCGCTGCCTGGTAATTGATCTCGACATCGTCGACAAACACCGCCTCCCTTGGTTTGATATCGAGCTGCGCCAGCGTCAGCTCGTAGATTGCGCGCTCCGGTTTGCGCACGACGCCGCGGCAAGAGTTAGCGGTAACAAATAAGACGATAACAGGGAAGGCGATAACAAGGGGGGGGCTCTTTTAGATTGGGCACAACCGCTCGCCATCGCCCACTCCCACTTGCGAACGTTATTAGTGAGGAGCGCTATTTGCGCGCAATCACTATCGCCGCGCCGCCACAAACTCTTTACATATGCGACGATCTCATGGCTTGGCTGAAGATTGCAAGCATCTCAATACACAAAGTTTGTGCTGTAGCGAGATTAGAACTTAATCTCGGACAGAGCCGTAATCGCCATCGCGCCTAGCAGCACCACAAGCAATGCCAGGAGCTGCACACCAAGGCCGATGATAGCCTGCAGTTGGCTTTTTTCGATGAGGTCATTGATCTCTTCTGTCCAGGTAATGAACGCGAAATCGGAGGCCTGTCGCAGGTTCTCCAGGCCGGCCGCGCCTTCCTGGATCGAAGCTAGGGTGTTGGCAAAGGATCGAATCTCTTCCGCTCCCATCCTTTCCCCCATCGCCCGTAGCGCTTCGGGAATCGGGCGGCGCAATGTCTCTACCTCTTCAAGAACGCGCGAGAGCTCTTGTACCAGAACTTTGTTACGCCAACGCTCGCTGGTACCGCGCGTTACCAGGCGCAGGGCAGTGATGAGGTTCGGCGAGGCGCCGCTCAGGGCGACAATCGTTGCGTCGATTACGGAAGGTAGGTCGGAGCGAGCGCGCGAAATGCGGTCCTTCGCCCAGGCAGTGGGGCGTGTTGCGACGTAGTAAAGGGCGATTGCCACCACCGCCAACGAGACGAACACCGAAAGGCCAATCGCGTGCAAAAAGAGCGCAAAGACGCCGGCGATGGCAACGATCACCAGCGAAAACACGATATAGTCTTCGGCCCGCATGCGCGAGGGGCGCCCGGCCATCAAAAGCTTGCGGTCGATGGCCTCCAGGAGATCGACGCCGCCAGGGATAAAGACCATCAAGGACTCGGCAATATGTGAGAGAAAGTCGCCGAACTGTCCGAGCCCCAAAGCGCCACGCTTGCTTTCCTTGACTGCCGCAGCACTAGCCTGTGCCGCCATTTCTAGCTCTTGCAGGGAGGCGAGCTTGCGTTGGTTGAGACGCTCTAGGTTGCGTGCTAAAACGCTCTCCTTGATTTTGACCTCGCGACTGTAGCGCAGGGCTTGATACAATACGAACAAAGAACCGACCAACAGTATGGAAATCAGGAACTCCAGCATTAACTCTCGATCCTCCTCTCCAACTTATCGCGCACACGCTTGATGATGCCTCGTTGCGCGATCAAAGAGATGATCAGGCCGACAGCAATCAGGACATAGCCGGCAGTCGTAGAAAAGAGCGCCCCCATTAGCTCCGGCATCGAAAGGCCAGAGATAACAACCATTGCAACGGAGCCCAAGAAAACGAAGCGTGCCTGGCGAGCGATGTTGTTTGACGCATTGTAGAGCTTCATTAAAAGCTGGGCTCGGCGCTGCATGCGGCTCATGGCCTCGCGCAAAATTGGCAGTAGCTCACCACCCCTCCGTTCGTAGGCGATGAAGGCCTGCACGATAAGGTCCCAGGTCTGGGATTGAATGGCGTTAGTGGTTTCCGGTAGGACTTCAATGAAGGGCTTGCCTAATTGCAGGTCCAATAGGTGACGACTCAGAGCGTGACGAACCAATGGCGAACTGTTGGCTGCCGAAACGAATGATTCGCGAGCGTTTTTGGACCCGGTGCTCAGCTGTTCGTATAAAAGGCGCAAGAACCCGATTAACGCCATGTTGAGTCGCGATTGGTAGCGGCGAGCACGCGCATCGACGAAGATATGGAACAGCACAGGTACGGCAGNGGCCGCCATCACCGTCAACACCAGATTGCGGCGCCACAGCCACACCATAACGCCGGCAACAGAGGCACCGATAATCACTAACGCTAGCGCGCCGCTCGGGCTTAAAGCCTCGAAGCCAGCGCGAATCATGCGATCACGGTAGCGCTCGGTAAAGTTCCGCTCTAGGGACGCGCGGGCCGACGAGATATCCTCGACCACAGTAAGCTGTCCCTCTCTGGCCGTGCGTAGCCCCAAAAACAGCAGCAGCAAACCAGCGCAAGTTAGCAAAGAGATGGCGAATATTAGGCCCACGCCCCCAATATGCCGAAGTTGCTTTTGAGTGGCTATGGTTTTGTACAGTTTTCGCCATTTATTTGGCGGTGCGGGTTAGGTCTTCAGCCACCAACGGCAAAGGGTCGAACGGTTGCACGGTGCGTGGCGGCGATACCCAAAGCTGCACGTCCCGACCGTCGCTGTTGTTGCGGCACAACCGCCACCGCAGGGCCGCTTTGTTGGTGGCTACGCGCTTACGGCCAACGAACAACTGCATAGGCCTACCAGTGAGGTTGCGCAGAGCATCTGTTTTGCTGCCCAACCACATCTTAAGGAGCAAAGATGGTGTTGGGCAGGCTACGTTGATGCCGGGCGGAGTTTCGACGTGGACGGTGCCTGAGTTGTCGTGTGTGTGCACATAGACGAAGCGGCCCTTGTTGCGATCGAAGCCCAGTGCGAAAGGTGGCTTGTAGGAGCGGACACCTTTGACAACGACGCGGAAGGCGAAATGGTAATGCTCGGCAGCCCGGCGGGGACCTGGCGAAGCAGGTAGGGCGAGAAATGTGTGGGGGTCCGGAGTCGGCGTTGCGCTCGCAAGGTAGGTCTCCGCCGGTAGGTACTGGGCAGCGCGGTGGTAGTGATTGCGCGCAAACAGCGCTCCGCTAAGCACAGTCAGCGCTGCAACAAAAATCGTACCGGCGACCATAAGGCGACGCTTGGCGGGACAGTGCTGTACTGCGTGTAGGGGGTCGTTGCCCTCAAGGGGTTGTGCCTCCTCCTCTCCCCCTTCCAGGCACTGGCCTTGGCTCTGACGGCGACGATCCATGCTCTACCCTCATTTTAGGGTATGGTTGGGGGCAGTTGTTGTTTTGGTGTTGGGGTTTGTCGGGGATGGTGGGGTTGGCTGGCTTATAAATTTATTTATAAGTAAGAGAGATCGAATAATAGAGTCTTCTCCCCCTTACGAAGTAAGGGGGAGAATGTTAAACTCACAATTACGGAGCGTAGCGGAGTAATTGTGAGTTTAACACCAATACTTAAATTAAGACCAAAATTTAAAGATACCTATCCTTTCCTTCATCTCTTCTTTTCTTCCTTCTTTTGACTACCTTATCCCTTTCGCTCTAACTATTTTAATTACTTCAATTACCCTTCCTTTTCTACATGTAACTCATTTTTACGTGTATGCTAATCTTTTCCTTATAAAGACCTAGCTAAGTACCCTTACTTAAATGCAAGAGTACTTCCTAAAGACTGGACATAAATGTCAGTAATTGTGATTTAATTTACAAGGATCATACAACCATACCTTAATTGAAAGCCTTCAGTTAACACCTAAAAGCAGGAACTAAAGCCTAAAAGTAAGAATTGCTCTACAAAAAAAAGAAAGAAAGAAAGAAAGAAAGAAAGAAGAAGAAGAAATAGGAGAGAGCTTTTTAATAAAAAAGGCACTGCCAGAGAACCCAAGGGGTACAGTAAAGTCCCCAGCTACGTTTAGCCGGGGCCAACAGCGCTCAGAAAGCCTGGCGGTGCTCGAAAAAATGCCACAAACCCCGCACCAAAACCCCACAAGCCCCTGAGGTGCGGTTATACTGTAGTTGAACATGCTTAGTAGGCTTGTAGGCATTTTCTTGGCGGTGTTCGTCGGCCTGTCCGTCGTTAGCCCAGGCTTTTGCTTTCGGTGCCACTTCCTCTACAGGCGGACTAAGTTTCAGGTCGAGCAAATCAACCAAAGCCGGAGGCGGAGGTTCGTCGGGGACAATTCTTGTCAATGATCTGTTTGCCACATGGGGGCAGAGCCGCGGCGGCGTAAACAAGGATGCAAACTATAGCGGTGGCGCTATAACGATTAACAGTTTTCAACGCTTAGCAGCCATTTGTGGGCAGGGCCTAGATAACGCTACCGCCAGAGGAGCCACTGCAACAAGGGAACAGCAAGACAGTTTGCTTGCTGTTGACATCGGCAACGGAGAAAAAATTTATGTGGATCCGAGCTCATTTCCTTTCGGAGCGAATGTCTGCGAGCTAAATGCTTACTTAGAGGGGCCTCACTCAGCAGAACGAGAGGTTCGAAATGGATATCTAAACAAAGAAATTAAATTCTCAAGTTCCGTTACCGGTACTACAAAGAAGGTCTTGAGGACGATCGTAGATCATTTTGCCTTCACAAACCGCTGTGCGTGGACAGTCAAATTCTACAGGCTAGAGCGCAACGGCAAGATTTGCGGCGGTGGTTATGACCAAGTTCACTCTTTGCCACCGGAACTTGTGGGCACCAACTCCAACGGCGTTATTGCTGGCGTTCCGACAGGTCTTGTGGTAGCCGTATACCAGAGCGAGCCAATACCTTACAAAATCAAATCTTACGATGAAGGTGATCAGAGCGTTAACTTCATATACCCGGACCTCTCACGTATTCAGTTTAAAAAGGGCGGCGTCATATTCTCGCGGCTGCCCATGCAAGAGGGGCGTGTTATTCGGTGGCCCGATTATAGCAACAGGCTAGTCGACCCATTTTGGGGCAAAGCAGGCAATGGTGGTAATAGGGGTGCGCTGATCGAATACCCGTACGGTCTATCCTATATAAACGAAATCGTTCACGGCTCGCCGCTATATTCTGCCTGCGGCGACGACAGGTGTCTTGACGTAGCTAATATACGGTCAGCTTTTCGTGGTAAATCAGATCAGTTCAAACTGCCCTATACCAGCGAGCAAAGGGAGAGGGCCCTGAAAGGCAATACTAAAAACCCGTGGTGGGAGTTCGGAAGCCATGGCTTATTAGACTTTAAGGCTAGTCCCAACAATCCCAGCAAGCCAATCGATAGTATTGCGTCGCAACTTGGCGAGAGGAGCGCTAGAGGCGCTTGGCTTAGGGTGATGTCTGTCACGCAGGTTTACCTGCAAGCTGCTGCATATGCTGTATGTGGCGCTGACGCGGAAGAGCACATTTACACCCCGACCGTCACCTTCTCTCCCAGAAGAGATGCTAAAACGAACTTTACGAACTGGTGTAGGCCTGAGCGTTCAGAATTCTATGCAAACATCGTAGCAAAACTAGTGCAAAGCGATTACCTGAAGAGAGTGGCGAACCAAAGAAATGGTTGGCCAGATACTCCGCCCGCCATCAGAATTGACGACGACGGTGGGAAAGCAACAATCACTTGGAAAGAGAATAGTTGGCGCAGAGCCCTAACAATGATTGGAGCTCCATATCTGGGAATCGACTGGGAGAATTATCTCGACACACAAGTAATCAAGAGCCGCAAGAAAGCTAAGAAACACACGGTTCAGACAGATGGCTCCCTTTCTTACTTCGCGCGCGTGCCGCTGAACAGAGTGTGGATTGTCGTTTTGGGTGTCATCGATTCGCGTGAGACAGTTCTTAAGCAGACCGTGTCGGTCATTATACCGCGCCTAACAGCAGGCGCGATGAAAGAAAAAGTCTCTACGCCAGAATCCTTTGTTGACACCTCAGCCTTCAATCCCGCAAGTACACCACAGCTACCGACATTCATTGCGAACGACACAGGCCAGAAGTTGGCGGGGTCGTCAAGCGGCTATAACGTGGGCGGTGTAGCAAGTTTTGGCGAAGCAGGGGCCAATGAGGGTGACCTTGGGTCCGGCGGCCTNGANATGGTAGTNAACATGCCCGAGCGCTCGCTATCGTTTATTCGCGGTTCAGTGGCGGGCACAGCGAGCGACAGCTATGCGCGTGGGGCCGGCAACAAGGGCAGTGGGTCCATTGCTAATAACTTGCTAGCCCTGCGCTCTGTGGACCAAGCTAACGCTGGCGCTTATACGCAAAACAGCCTCGGACAGATTCGCAGCCTCGATAGCGATTACGCGAGAGCACTTCTGGGCCTACAAGAGGTATATGGATTCGGCCTATCAGACCGCAACAGGTTTGCAGCGGTGCCGCTGATTCAGGGCGCGCTGCTCCCTGGCGGTCAAGCTCTCCAACCCGGCCTCAACGATTCACCAATGGGCTTCCTAGCCTTTGTCCGTTTCGCTGAGCGGAATGCTAGCGCGCTTGAAAGCGAGTTGGTTGCCCGTAGTGCTCGCAACCAAGACGATGTCGTTAACAACATGATTCGTTTGCGCAAATACCGCACGACAAGAGATGTAGCTGCCTTGGTGTCGTTCGAAACAATTTCATCTGAAGCACGACCCTTCCTGCGCGGTAGGATTAGGGACGCGCAGAACAATATCAACTACAACTATGATACTGGCACCCCTCCCAAAAACGTATTCGACCCCGAGGTGCAACAACGACTATCAGACAACAAAGTCTTCTACCGCAACTGGCCGCTCGGAATCAACCAAAGGGCTGACCTCGATGACACAGGCACATACGTAGACATCGACACAGAGCTTTCGTTTGTGCAATGGACCGCAGATCGTTGCGACAGAGGTAGGGGTAGTTATGGCTTTAGTGGTCTCAGCCAGTGGGTTAAAGGCGATGTGCTGCCGCGCGTCTACCGTGTTGACCAGCGCAGCGATAACACCTTGATCACCGGCCACAAACAACTTCTCTCTCTCGACGATCTGGGGGCGCCTGATTTTAGCGACCTAGTGGACGAGAACAAAAACTTTTCCTGCAACACCGAATTGCGCATTGGCGACCCCGACTACGGTCCCACAATGNGATCTTTGTATCGAGTGCCGAGCTTTACAAACAATACTAACGGAACGGTCTATATTCCGTTGGTGGTCAGATTTAATCAGTTGGGCGACTTTGGTCTGTCGGACCTCGCGGCAAGCATCAACCCACAAAACAATGAACATGTGCCNGCCTGGGCGCATCCTGCGGGGGTGCGCATTCTCAGCCAGGCGCGCGAGGATTATTTCAAGAAGCTAAGATATCAAGCTATACCAATGGATGGACCAGGGGAGGCCCATATCACATTTGATATTCCGCAGAGTATAGAGCGATTCGTTTACGCGCTACAGGTTAGCCCGGCCTCACGTTGGGTCGAGAACAGCCTTGACGCTAATAAGATTGATCAACAGTATCAGTACCGCAGCGTTTGGGTGTCATACTACAGTTCTCCCAATGACAGCTACGAACTTTCAATCAATAGGGATACGGCAAACAAGAGAACGCTGCTAACCGGCAATCTCTGCTTGCCCTACCGCTATTACTACAAGGGCAAGATCCATATCCATCGTGGCTGGAAAGGCAACATCAAAGACAGGTATTATGACATGCCTGGGCCTGTGCTCGTAGATCCACCGATCTTTAGCGATGGTACGTCGCTTGATCAACACCCGGTTTCTGATATTCATGAGCTTCTTACCAAGAAGCGCCCGTGGTGGAACAAGCAAGGTATAGATCTAAACCCAGATCAAATTACCATAGAGGAAAAGAGGACGATAACGGTTACGATTACCGATAAGAATGGCAGGAAGAGGAAAGTAAGGAGAACGATTACGGTAAAGAAGACTCAGAAAGTGGAACAGAAAGAATATACAGTGATCATAACTCGCAAAACCTGCTCCCTGGGCGGCGCAAGCAGACCAAATATGCAATGGGTTTATGATGACGAGTATGTCAAGGGCGGAATAAGCCAGGCTGCGAAAGAGCTACGTAAGCGCCTACAAGAGCAAAACTTGCTGCCCAACGCTGGCGCCAACGCCCTTCCGCGCGGCGATTATGTAGCAATCCTCTGGCTCAAGGTAGAGCCAGGTGATCAATTCCCGGATGTTGATAGGTGGGGTATGTACAGTGCTTTGCAATGGCCGACAGCGACTGCGCAACAACTTTGGATTGATTCGTTCGTGCGTCGGTACGATCCTGATCTTGCTAGAGAAATGAAGAGCAGAATAAAGGTACCATACCCAATAATTGGTGCCGGCGAGTTCTTTAATCCGCAACAGTTTGCCATTAAGCGACCAAGATTTGCGCAATAGTTAGTTGACGCAGGTTAGCTCTGTCTGCTAGTATTTTGGTATGTTCCATCGGGCTACACAACGGCGGAAGACTTCTTTGGTTCGCTTCTTGGCGCTTAGCCTTGCCGCGCTGTTGGCTGTTTTCTTCTCCGGCGGCGCTTTAAATAGACAAAGCAAGCGCATTAAGACGGAACCCGTTACAACTTTTAAAGAGGGGCCAACACGACCCACTTTTGTAGGTAAGCCGTATGAAGGATCGTATCTATATTACAATCCCGAAAACGGATTCTATTCGCGTCCTAACGAAAAACTGGTGTGGTGCGGTGACGGTAACGTAACCTTCCCCCCGCGGCGTCGCCAGCTCTCACAACGAGTGCAGATGGTTTACGTATATCCCACCGACGGAGAAAACCTTTTGGGATATGACATCGGTCTTTCTATTGCCGACGCGGCCAAGGATGCGCAAGCATATTTTGCGATCTTTTCCCTTTTTGATCAGTGGAGCCCGCATAAGCCCCTCCCCGGCGCCAAAGAGCGAGTGCTGCGGTTTAACACCGGCACGAACTGCGGCAACGATTGGTTGTCTATCGCCGCTGTGCAGCTACCCTTCAACTCACAAGAAGCTGTCGGCACAAGGGACGCAATCGATCGCACCGCTGAATGGACACGGCGGCACCTGATCGAGCAGGGGATGTCGCCCTACTGGAACGTGATGGTCTTCTACGGCGGCCCAATTCCACCGGGGTCCCCGTTCGATAAGCAGATCTCTGGTCTTGGTGGGCCGCGCTCTGCTTACAGCATAGGCCATGACGCCGGCGGCGGCTTTGGAATAACATATTGCAAGTACGAACCTGAAAAAATGAAGCGAGCTTACGCTGGCACAAACGAGCGCAATACTGGCCGGACAGCCAAGGAGGGCTTGCTCCCTGACGCGCTTTGTGGGGGCGGTGGGGCGACAGTTGTTCACGAGCTACTTCACAGTTACGGCGTAGTGTATGACGACTCGCCTCAATCTAATGGCGAAAGGCATACCTATGCCAGCAATGAAAATAACGGCTATAACTGTAAAGATAAGAACGCCGTCGACATCATGGACTGCGGCACATTCCCAGAGAACGACATTATGGGCGGCGGTCCCCNTGGCGATATCGGAGCTAATAGCTGGTTCGCGCCGGAAGTGTTTATAGCTAACTACCCATACAAGGAAAGCAACCTCCGCTACATCATCCAAAATCCGACCGCCAACATTTACTACCACTCGATCCTGTGCGATGTGGATAAGTGCGCTCGGGAGGCCTATGGTGATGCCACATCTCCAGACAGCCACGACCCAGGCAGCAATTTTTCCGCACCGCTACTGGGCGCCCAATACGAGCGGATCATCAGGCTGGGNGGCCTCTGCAACATGTTCAGGGCCCAACAGCTCTGCGAGAAAGCTTTCGGCCCAGGCGTTGTAGTGGAGGATGAGCTTGGTAACGTCTACCCGCCGGGGGCGGAAAAGGCTCTGAATAAGGGCAGCGATAGGGGCGGTAAGCCGCGCGCCCTCTATCTGGTGCGTTTCGCGAAAAACAAGCGCCCACCCACACTCCGTCTGCGGAGAAAACGCGAGCTGGTCGTTCGGGCCCGCCCAGCAGCAAGCTCGTGCCGGGCGCTACGGCGGGCCCAAGCAATCAACGCCAGCGTCGCGAAGAAGAGCGTGCGGCCGCTCTATCTGAGGGCTATTGCGGGCCGGCGCACCTACCGGCTCACCGCCAAAACCCGCCTAACTGTTGGGGCTGTCACCAGAGCCTGTAAGCGCCGCCGGCCGATCGCCCTGCGCCTCATCCTCCCGCGCGCAGCGCTCAAGGCTAAGGTTGTCACGATCAAGGACGGAGGCGCACTGCTGGCCAAGGCGCGGCGATAGAACTCAGTAGACGTTAGCAAGAACGGTTGCCGGTAGGCACATCCCCCACAAAGCTGGTGTGCGCCATAACAACAGTGCTACGCTTAGCTCGTATGTATGAGTTGCCGTGGCCGGTAGCCAGCCCCGTGAGGAAACCAACCAAAAACGACGGTACTTCATAACGAGCCTCTAGCCTGATCGGGGTGCCCGTCTCCGTGGGCTCGTTGCCCGGCTGAACAGCGCCGTTACAGCGTATGCTGCCGACCAGCACTGACGGCGAGGCGTTGCGGGCAGTAGGCATGTTGGCCTCGAACACGTTGTTGACAACTGGATCTACAGCACCACGAACAGCAGCCTCTTGCCCGGCAAGATACAGGGCACGATTAGCTAGCGAGTTATAACCAGTAACGATGAAGAAATCGGCAATCGCCAACACCAAAATCAAGATCGCGAAGAAATAAAAGGTTGCCTCCAATATGTAAAACCCGCGGCAGTCTTTAAAGCGCTTAGATAGTTGTTTCCGGTGTGGTTTAAGTGAGCGCCCAGAACCAATCAGCGCCTCCAAAAATCTATTTGGAAATGCCGGTCTATACCCTCTCCTGGAGCGGGATCGCAAAGCCCTAAATTTCAAAGCCCCAACAATCATCGACATCGCATATAGCACAAGCCCCATAGCGACAATAGTCCAGCGCATATATAGACGTCGTTTAGATCTGAGAGCATTTCGCAACATAAGCCAAACCCTTTTCTCTCTCAGTATACATTGGGGTATGGGTCTTGTATTGCTCTTTTGTATGGTCTGCGTTGTTTGTTGGGTGTGTGCAGCATATTGGTTTGTTAATTGTGCTCGGCCCCTCTCCTCTAAACCAAAATGTCAGTTCTAATGTCTGTAATGTCTGCCAATTGACGATAGTGTTAGTGTTGTCGCGACATCAACCGGCGTTGCTTGGTGCGGCCTAGAGACCCTCCGTCGCCCGTGAGCGGCTCGCTTCTGCGAACAGACCAAGGAGGTGCTCGCAACACGGCCCGCAAACCGGCATCGCATAGCCGCAACTCTACCCACCGGTTGCAAAGATAACATG
>Ga0065724_100102_pt1 | contig 21062 bp, 22 predicted proteins | sample TheenrcSG05JP960_FD_59111 | JGI IMG/M metagenome (GOLD analysis project Ga0065724, IMG submission 59111) | Thermophilic enriched microbial communities from mini bioreactor at UC Davis - Sample SG0.5JP960 | ecosystem: Engineered > Solid waste > Grass > Composting > Bioreactor | place: USA... | reverse complement strand
GGGTCTACGGCGAGACGGTCCCCTCCCAGTTTCCCCACAAGCGGATCCTGGTGCGCTACGAGCCCGTGGGACCGGTCTACGGCATCACCCCCTGGAACTTCCCCGCGGCCATGGTGACCCGCAAGGTGGCCCCGGCCTTGGCGGCGGGGTGCACCTTTGTGCTGAAGCCCGCGGAGGAGAGCCCCCTCACCGCCCTCTACCTGGCCAAGCTCTTCCTGGAGGCGGGGGGCCCCCCTGGGGTCTTCCAGGTCCTCCCCACCTCCAGGCCCGCCGAGGTCTCCCGCCCCTTCCTGGAGGACGAAAGGGTCCGCAAGCTCACCTTCACGGGGAGCACCGAGGTGGGGGTGAGGCTCTACGAGGAGGCGGCCAAGACCCTGAAGCGGGTCTCTTTGGAGCTTGGGGGTGGGGCACCCGTCTTGGTCTTCGCCGACGCCGACCTGGATAGGGCGGTGGAGGAGACGCTTCGGGCCAAGTTCCGCAACGCCGGGGAGTCCTGCGTGGCCGCCAACCGGATCTTCGTCCAGGCGGAGGTGGCCGAGGCCTTCGCCGAGGCCTACGCCCGGAGGGTCCAGGCCCTGAAGGTGGGGGACCCCCTTTCGGAGGAGACGGACATCGGCCCCCTGGTGAACGAGGCCGCCCTTAGGAAGGTCCGGACCCACGTGGAGGACGCCCTCGCCAAGGGGGCGAGGCTCGTGGCGGGAGGGGAGGCCAAGGGGCTCTTCTTCGCCCCCACGGTGCTCCTGGACGTGAGGCCGGAGAGCCTCCTTTTCCGGGAGGAGACCTTTGGCCCGGTGGCCCCCCTCACGGTCTTCCGGGAAGAGGAGGAGGCGGTGCGCTGGGCGAACGGCTTCCCCGTGGGGCTCGCCGCCTACGTCTTCACCCGGGACCTCTCCCGGGCCTTCCGGGTGGCCGAGGCCCTGGCCTACGGCATCGTGGGAGTGAACGACGGCGTGCCCTCCACCCCCCAGGCCCCCTTCGGCGGCGTGAAGCGCTCGGGGCTCGGCCGGGAAGGGGGGAAGTGGGGCCTTTTGGAGTACCTAGAGGTGAAGTACGTGTCCCTCGGGCTTTAGCGCCACACTCCCTTCTCCTGGAAGTAGCGGACGGCCCCAGGGTGGTAGGGTACCTTACCCCCCCGGGAGCGTACGGCGTTTTCCAAGGTGGTGTCCCGCGCAGGAGCTACGGCAGCGTGGAGAGTGGGGAGGTTTTCGAACACGGCCTTCACCATCGCGTAGGCCACCTCCTCGGGGAGGCTCGCTGGGCACACGAAAACATTCCAGAAGGTGAGGGTAGGGGTGTCGTAACGGGTGTTGTAGACCCCCTTGGGGATCACCCCGGTGTCCACCACCCCGGGAAACCGCCGCTGGAGCACCTGCACGGGGGTGCTCTCCGGGGGAAGAGGGACCAGGTAAAGGCGTTTGCCCCTTCGGGAAAGCGCCCCCGCCAGCTCCAGGATGCTCCCCGTCGGCAGTCCTCCTGACCAGAAGAAGGCATCAAGGTTTCCCTCCGCAAGAAGGGAGGCGCTTTCGGCTACCCGCACCCGCTCCCACTTGCCGAAGTGGACCTTGGGGTCAAAGCCGGGGATGGCAGCGGACATGAGGATCCGGGCCTCGTACTCGATAATCCCCCCGGGCACCTCTGTGGAAACCCGCTTCCCCCTAAGATCCTGGAGCACCCGGATCCCACTCTCCTCCGTGGTCACCACGTGGAAATAGTTAGGGTACATCGTGAAGAGGATGCGCACGGGGACCGGCCTGCCTTGGAAGCGCTCCTCTCCTAGGAAAGCCATGAGGGCGGCGTCGGGAAGTACCGTACCGCAGTAGTAGAGGCCACGGGCGGGGTCCGTACGGTCCCGCAGGAGCATGAGGTTCTCTATGGACCCACCGGACTGCATGGCCTGAGCTTGGACCGCTCCAGCCTTGTTCAGGATCTCCGCTATCGTGGTGCCGTAGTAGAAGTACACCCCGCCCACGCCCCCCGTGCCGATTAACACTTGAGGCTTTTGAGCCAGGGTCAACCCAAAGACCCAAAAGAACCAGGAAACAAGAACCCAGCGCATGCTGTTTCACCCCTCTTTTTCCCTACGGGACTGCAAGTAAAGGTTGCTCTTCCATACTTGGTAGCCACCCAACAGGAAGGCGACAAGTGCCAGGGGAAGTGCCGCGCTTATCGGGGCCAAGAGGATTCCTCCTGCTAAGCCAGCTACCAAGAAACGCAGCAGCAAGCTGCTTCGGGCATAAAAGGCCACAGCGAAGCTCAAAAAGGCCACTAAAGCGGAAAAGAAGGCGAGCCAAAAGCCTGGGGAAGTCCATGGCGCATCCAAAAGCTCCGGCCGTATCAAGACCACAAAGGGAAAGAGAAGAAGGGGCAAACTTATCCTGACCGCTTCGAGATTGGTGCGCAGAAAGTTGGAACCAGCGATGGCGGAAGCCACCGCTACCGAAAGGGCCACAGGTGGGGTCAAGTCCCCATAGACCCCTAATAGGAAGGAGAAAAAGTGAGCTTGCCATGCCGAAAATCCAGCTTGCCTCAAAGGATCCACGATTATGACTGCCAGTATCACGTAGGTAGCCGTAGGCGGGAGGCCTAGCCCCAAGAGGAGGCCTAGAAGCCAGGCAACGAAGACAAGGGCTATGGGATCTCCCTGCGCCGTGGCGGTGAGTGCCTGCCCCATGCGGAGGATAAAGCCTGTGGCCGTAGAAAGGCTTACAAAGATGCTCAAAAGTGTCATCAGCACAACGATCTGGGTCAGAAGGTCGGTGTAAGTTTTTAAAGCCTCTCTGAAGCGGCTCAGAAGTTCGGAAAAGGAAAAGCGCCGGAGGAGCCCCCAGAAGAGGAAGCCAACCATGCCCAAACCGGCGGCTTGCAAAGCGGCGAGAAGAGGGTTGGCACCCTGGACCACCAAGAGGTAGAGGAGATAGGTCACCGCCAAAAAGAGAAGGCCCACCTTAAGAAAATCATCCATCTGGGGCCTAGGCAGGGTTTTGTCCTCGCCCAAAAGCCCCCTCACCTCTCGAAGGGAGATCAGATACACGGAAAGGGCAATGGTGGCATAGTAAGGAAGGGCCACTACAAAGCCTCGGAGGAGTACCTCACCGTAGCTTACGCCCATGAACTGAGCCATAAGGAAGGCTGCGGCAGCCATAAGGGGAGGCATAATCAAGCCCCCGGTGGAAGCTGCCGCCTCTATGGCAGCAGCGTACTGCCCACGGATACCCACCCGCTGCATTAGAGGGATGGTGACACTTCCTACCACAGCGGAGTTGGCGGCAGCGCTGCCCGTGATCATCCCCGTAAACATGGAGGCCAGCACGGTTAGCTGGGGAAGATGGCGTGCCCTTTTGAGGAAGGCAAGAAGGGTCCTCACCAGAGAGGGTTGGAGGTCAAAACCCGCCCCCAAAGCGGCTAAAAGGAGAAAGGCTCCGATCAAGGTAAGCCCTAGTTGGGCGTAGTCACCGAACATCCCGAGTTGAAGCTCTAAGGTGGTTACGGAAAGAAGCCGCTTCCAGGAAATGCCTGGGTGCCAAAGTGGATCCCAAGGTACCCAAGGGCCCAGGACAGCATATAGGGCAAACACCAGGTTGATGACCACCAAGATAGGATGCATCCGGCGGGCCACCTCCAGGACCACCCCGAGAAACAGAGCAGCCACTACGTAGTCCAAGGAGGTAAAGGCGCCGCTGCGCAAAAGGAAAAGACTCTGGTATTCCCGGTTGAAGTAGAAGTAGGAGAAGGCTACGATTCCCAGGTAGACTCCCCCGAGAAGATTGTTGGCCCAAGGGGAAAGCCTGCGGTAGAACCCGCCCTCCATGAGGAGCTTTAGGATAGCCAGGGCATAGACCAGGGGGACGAGTTCTACCGCAAGCTTCAGGGCACCTCCAATTCCCGTAAGGTAATAGTGGAGGAGGCGGCCTAGGAGGTACAAGGCCCCGAGGTACCAGAGGGCCTCCCATCCCGGCATCCGCGAACGTACCGACCGCATGACCAAAGATCTACCGCCCCTGGGCCACCTTCCACTCCGACTGCCAAACCCCTTTTTCCCTTAGGTACCGGGCCAGCCCGGGGTGCACGGGGATGGAGGGGGTTGCCCTTATGGCCGCCACCTGGAGGGCGACGAAGTTCTCGGCCAATGGGCGGAAACCCGCATCCCTCTCGGCGAGGCGCGGGGCGGCCTTTTCAAAGGCTTTCAGGATCTGGTAGACCAGGTCTTCGGGGAGGTCAGCCCGGGCGTTGTAGCCAAAGATCAAGGGCACAGCCAGGATCTCCCGAACCCCTACGTCCTTGGTGAAGGCCCTTGGGCTGATCCGCACCACCTCGAGCCCAGCCCCCTGGAGCTTGCGCACCTCCTCCGGTGTGGGATTGATCACCTGGAGGTCAGCCCGAATCTCCGCCTCTCGGATAGCCGGTACCAGGGAGGCCCGGCTAATCGTGTAGGCCACGCTGGCCACAATAGTCCCTGCCCTTAGGGCATCGGCGATGGCCCCTGTGTCGATCTCCACGTGGTTGAAGCGGTATCCCAATGCCTTGAAGATCCTCTGGGCGTTGAGCCAGTTCATGTTTCCCGCGGTGAAGAAAAAGACGGGACGGCCGCTCAGGTCCGCTAGGCTACGGTATCGGTTGGCGTTAGCCTTTAGGGTCACGAAGAAGGTCTCCATGGGGTAAAGGTAGAAGGTGTGCACCAGGTACCCCACCTGAGGGCGGTACCCCTGGTAAGGCCCCACGCCCTGGTAAAGCTCCTCCATCCCAACCTCAGCTGTGTAACCAAGCTCTGCCTCCCCGTTCATCACCGCCCGCATAGCCGCCGAGGTAGAGGGGAAAGGCTGAACCACCACAGCATAGCGGCTAGGCAGCTCCTGGTTTAGCACCTCGGCCAACATGCTCGCGGTGGCGTACGCGTAGGTGCCGGGGTTAGCGGTGGCGATGCGGAGAGGCACCCTCTGGCCCAAGGCCACGCCCAGCAAAGCTACCCCTAAAAGGATCCACCGAGCCCCCATATTTCTCACTCTCCTTCCTCCACAAGACCTTTAGCCCACGCCAGGACGGCCGGATCTGCGAAGCGCCCATCGGGCAGGCGGACCGCCCCTTGGCCCTGGCGTCTGGCTTCCTCCAGCGTTTCTTCTACTACCCTCAGAAACTCTCCTTCCTCTTCTCCCGGGGTGAAGGCCCGCTCCACCACGGGAATGTGCGCCGGGTGAACTACGAACTTCCCAGAAAAGCCCATGCTCCTCGCCTCCCGGGCATCGGCCTCGAGCCCCTGGGGGTCGTCAAGCCAAGGGTATACCCCGTCCACAGGCCCTTTCTTCCCCGCCGCACGGCTTGCCACCACCAGCTGAGCGCGGACCCAGGCCAGCATCCCTCCTTGAGAGGCCCAGTGCGCTCGCAGGTTCGCCAGAAGGTCCAGGTATCCCAGGGCTAAGCGTTCCACCCGGGGATGAGCCTCCGCAAGCTGCACGCTTCTCACCAGTCCCCGCGCCGTTTCCACAAGAGGAATAAGGGCCCAGGGGAAAGCCTCCCCCACTTGCCAGAGCAAAGCGGGTTCCTCGGCCTTAGCGAGGACCAGACCAGCAAGGGGCAGGTGGCGGTGAGCGGCCAACCACTCCAGGTCCTCCTGGCCCATAGGGGTGCCTAGGGAATTGAGGCGGAGGTAGACCTGGGTGCCCGGAAAGGCGTTCAGGGTTTCTTCTGTGTTCGTGCGGGCCAGCCCTTTGGCCTCGGCGGGAACCCCGTCTTCCCAGTCCACCACTACCCTGACCCCCTCCAGGGCCAGGGCCTTGCGCAGCTTGCGGGCATCGTGGCCGGGCACGAAGAGCCAGGCCCTCATGGCTTTGCCTCCATCCGCTCAAGGAGGGCTTCCATAGCGTAGCGGATGTGCCGGCGGAGGATATGCACGGCGTCTTCCACCGCCCTCTTCCTCAAGGCCTGCACGAGGAGCCGGTGCTCCCGGTTGGAGCGGTCCAGCTGTCCCGGCACGGAGAGGGGCGTGAGGGGCGGTAGGCCGGACCAGAGCATCTGAATGAACTGGAAAAGGCGCCGCTTTCCCGCTGCCTCATAAAGGAAGAAATGAAAACTACGGTTTAGGTCCACATACCGGTCCAGATCCCCTTCGGAAGCCGCTTCCTCCATCTGGAATTGGAGGGCCTCGAGCTCGTCGAGCTCCTCTTCCGAAAGCTTGGGACCGGCTAACCTTAAGGCCTCGGGCTCCAGGAGAAGGCGCAGGGTATACACGTCCTCCACATCCTCCGGGCCCCAGGTGGCCACCCGGTACCCTCCCCGCTCATCGGCCTCCACCAGGCCCTCCTGGTGAAGCCTCCTCAAGGCGTCCCGTACGGGGATCCGGCTGGTGCCGAAGGTGGAGGCTAAGGCCTCCTGGACCAGGCGCTCCCCGCCCTTGAGGCGTCCCTCGAGGATGGCTTGCCGAAGGGCACGGTAAACCTGGTCTTCCAACGTTTCGCGGCGGATGGGCCTTAGGCGGGGCATGTGTCTCCTCCTTGCTCTCTGTTGACGGTTGACAGTATACGAACCTTGGGTTAGGCTGTCAAGGGGGGAAGCAAGGTGCGGGCGGTGCCGGTAGAGCGGGTGAGGGATGCGGTGGCCTCCCTTTTAGAGGAGGCCGCTTGTCGCCTTCCTCGGGACTACCTGGAGGCCCTCGAGGCCGCCCGGGCCCAGGAGGAAAGCCCATTGGGGGCCAGCGTCCTGGACTTCCTCCTGGCCAATGCCCGCCTGGCCGAGGCCGAGAGGGTCGCCACCTGCCAGGACACCGGGATGGCCGTCCTCTTCCTTGAAATAGGCCAGGAGGTCCTCTTCACTGAAGGGGACCTCTTCACCGCCTTAGAGGAAGGGGTGCGGCGGGCCTACCGGGGCCTGCGCAAGTCGGTGGTTCAGGACCCTCTCCTTCGGGAGAACACCCAAGACAACACCCCTCCCATCGTCCATTACGAGATCGTTCCTGGAGACCGGGTGCGGATCCGGGCCCTCCTCAAAGGCTTTGGGGCTGAACTCATGAGCGCCCTGGCTATGCTACCTGCCACCGCCGGGGAGGAAGGGGTAAAGCGCTTTGTGCTGGAAACAGTGGAGCGGGCCGGGCCCAACGCCTGCCCACCCGTCATCGTGGGGGTAGGCCTGGGGGGGTCGTTTGACAGCGTGGCCCTTCTGGCCAAGAAGGCCCTTTTGCGCCCCTTGGGAACCCCTAACCCCAAACCCCACCTGGCCCAGCTGGAGAAGGAGCTTCTGGAGGCGATCAACGCCCTCGGCATCGGCCCCCAGGGCTTCGGCGGCAGGGTGACGGCCCTTGCCGTCCACGTGGAAAGCTACCCCACCCACATCGCCGCTCTGCCGGTGGCGGTAAACCTCAACTGCTCGGCTCCTAGGCGTGCGGAGGTGATCCTCTAATAATGGCGCTTCGCCTGGAAACCCCTCTAAGCGAAGAAACTATCCTGGGGCTTAGGGCGGGGGATGAGGTGCGGGTCCACGGGGTAGTTTACGGCGCCCGGGACCAGGCCCACCTCCGCTTGGCCCAGGCTATCCGTGAAGGAAAGCCCTTGCCCATCCCCTTGGAGGGCCAGGTGGTCTACTACGTGGGCCCCGCTCCGGCCAAGCCGGGTTGGGCCGTGGGTCCGGCAGGCCCCACAACCAGCGAGCGGATGGACCCCTTCACCATTCCCCTGCTGGAGCGGGGCCTGAAGGGGATGATCGGCAAGGGATACCGCTCCCCCGAAGTTAAGGTGGCTATCCGGCGCCACCGGGCGGTCTATCTGGCGGCCATTGGGGGAGCCGCTGCCCTCCTGGCCCGGCACATCAGGTCCAGCCGGGTGGTGGCCTATCCTGAGCTAGGCCCAGAAGCCATCTACGAGTTCCTGCTGGAGGATTTCCCCGCCGTCGTGGTTCTGGACGCCCATGGAGGTGACCTCTACGAGGAGGGAAGGAGGCGGTATGGAAGCTTTCCCGGATGAGCCTTTTCCCGAGCTGCGCCAAGGGGTGAGGCGACTCCTCGAGCGGTTCCCCGAAACCTACTGGCGCGAACTGGACGAGCGGGAAGCCTACCCGGAGGAGTTCGTCCGGACCATGACCGAGGCCGGCTACCTGGCCGCTTTGATTCCGGAAGCCTATGGGGGTGCGGGGCTTGGGATCCAGGAAGCCTCCGTTATCCTGGAAGAGGTCCACCGAGCAGGAGGAAACGCCGCGGCCTGCCATGCCCAGATGTATATCCTGGGAGCCTTGGTTCGGCACGGCTCGGAGGAGCAGAAGGCCCGCTACCTTCCCAAACTGGCCCGAGGCGAACTCCGCCTCCAAGCCTTCGGCGTCACTGAGCCGGATGCCGGCTCCGATACCCTAAGCATCCGGACCTTCGCCGAGCGACGGGGGGACCGGTACGTGATCCACGGCCAGAAGATCTGGACCTCCCGGGCCCTCTACTCTGATCTGATGCTGCTTCTCGCCCGCACCACTCCTCCCGACCAGGTCAGGCGCCGAGGGGAGGGACTCTCTCTATTTCTCGTGAACCTCAAGGAAAACTTGGGCAAAACGATCCACATCCGGCCCATCAAAACCATGATCAATCACCACACCACCGAGGTCTTCTTAGATGGCCTCGAGGTCCCGGTGGAGGACCGCATCGGGGAAGAGGGAGAGGGGTTTCGCTACATCCTGGACGGAATGAATGCCGAGCGAATCCTGATCGCGGCGGAATGTATCGGGGATGGGTACTACTTCATCCGCAAAGCCGCAGAGTATGCCCGGGAGCGCTGGGTCTTCGGCAGGCCCATCGGCCAGAACCAGGGCATCCAGTTTCCCTTGGCCCAGGCCTACGCCCGCATACGGGCCGCGGACCTCATGCGCTTTAGGGCAGCCGAGCGCTACGATCAGGGTCTTGCCTGCGGCCCCGAGGCCAACATGGCCAAACTCCTGGCGGCAGAGGCCTCTTGGGAAGCGGCCAACGCTGCCCTGCAGACCTTCGGAGGCTTTGGCTTCGCCAAGGAGTTTCACATAGAGCGCAAGTTCCGTGAAACCCGGCTCTACCAGGTAGCCCCCGTCTCCACCAACTTGATCCTGGCCTACCTGGCCCACAATGTCTTGGGATTGCCCAAGTCCTACTAGCCGTGCGTGCCTTAGAGGGAATCACCGTGGTCAGCTTAGAGCAGGCGGTGGCGGCTCCCTTGGCCACCCGGCATCTGGCCGACCTGGGGGCCAGGGTGATCAAAGTAGAACGGCCCGAAGGGGACTTTGCCAGGCGGTACGACCGCGCTGTTCGGGGTCTATCCAGCCACTTTGTGTGGCTTAACCGCTCCAAGGAGTCCCTCGCTCTAAACCTCAAAGCCTCCGAGGGGCGGGAGGTGCTCTTAAAGCTACTTGAGCGTGCGGACATCCTGGTCCAGAACCTGGCCCCAGGGGCTTTGGAGCGGCTCGGCTTGGAGCCCGACTATCTTCGCCATCGCTTTCCCGGCCTTATCCTTTGCAGCATCTCCGGCTACGGCAACACGGGGCCTTACCGGGACAAAAAAGCCTACGACCTCCTTATTCAGGCAGAAAGCGGCCTTCTTGACGTAACCGGCACCCCCGAGGAGCCCGTCAAGGTGGGCATCTCCGTGGCGGACATCGCCGCTGGGATGTACGCCTTCGCCGGGATCCTCGCCGCTCTCTACCGTAGAGTGCGCACCGGCCAGGGAGCCCATTTGGAGATTTCCATGCTGGAAGCCTTAGGAGAATGGATGGGCTACCCTATGTACTACACCGCCTACTCGGGCGAGACCCCGCCTCGCACAGGAGCCCACCACGCCACTATAGCCCCCTACGGCCCCTTCCCCGTGGGGGACGGAAAGGTAGTCTTTCTCGCCATCCAGAACGAGCGGGAGTGGGCCAGGTTTTGCACGGAGGTCCTGGAAAAACCCGAGCTTGTTGAGGATCCGCGCTTCGCTACCAACCCCGATCGGGTGCAGCACAGGAAGGTCCTTGAGGACGAGATCGTCAAGGTTTTTCAACGTTTGACGATGGATGAGCTTATTCGCCGTTTAGATAAGGCGCAAGTTGCCTACGGGGAAATGCGCACGGTTCGAGGCTTTCTTGACCATCCCCAGCTCAGAGCGCGCAGACGTTGGCGGACGGTTGCCTCGCCCGCGGGCGAACTTCTTGCGCTGTTGCCTCCATTTGCGTTAGAAGGAGAGGAACCTGTTTTGGGCCCCATTCCTGAAGTTGGAGCACATACGGAGGAGATACTCAGGGAACTCGGCTATACTCAGGATCAGATCGCGTCCTTGGCGGAAAGGGGGATCGTCTTAAGGACAAGGAGGTGAGGGGAATGCGGACAAGTGGCCGATTCTACGAGGACTTTGAGGTGGGTCAAGTCATCGAACATCCCTTAGGGCGAACCGTAACCCAGGCGGATAACATCTGGTTTACCTTGCTGACGTTGAACACCAACCCCATCCATTTTGACCAGGTGTACGCATCCAAAACGGAATTTGGGCGGCCGCTGGTGGATTCCACTTTCACCCTTGCTCTGGTGACGGGCCTTTCGGTGGCCGATATCTCCCAGAACGCGATCAACTTAGGCTGGGACAAGGTCCGTTTGCCGCACCCTGTTTTTGAAGGGGATACCATCTACGCCAAGAGCGAGGTTTTGGAGAAGCGCGAATCCCGTTCCCGGCCCCATATGGGGATCGTTCGGGTAAAGACCACGGGATACAATCAAGAAGGCAAGATAGTTATTGAATTTGAGCGGACCATCATGGTCTATAAGCGAAACGCAAGCCCCTACAAGGGCTAGAGTTTTAAGGCAGAGGGCCTTCCTTGCAAATTCCAGGCCAAGGGGTATTCGCCTTCGCCCTAACGGATGGTAAGCCACCCCAGCTACTCCGTGTCCGAGGATCAAGGGAAGGGACCAGGGCCCTCGACACGACCCGCCGCTTTTTCACAGGGCAAGCAACGCCGCCACCTCTTCCTGGTGGAGGAGATCCTCCATTCTCCCTTCAAGACGCACCTCTCCCGTTTCTAAAACATAGGCCCGGTCCGCCACCTGGCCCGTGAACTTAAGGTTTTGCTCCGCCAAAAGGATAGGCAGGCCTTCTCGCTTAAGCTCCAGGACTAACCGGGCGATCTCTTCCACCACCAGCGGAGCAAGCCCTTCTGTTGGCTCGTCGAGGAGCAGGAGTTGGGGATTCGTCATCAAGGTTCTTGCGATGGTGAGCATCTGTTGCTCTCCCCCCGAGAGGAGTCCCCCCTTGCGGTGTTCGATTTCTTTCAAACGAGGCAAAAGCCTATATATTTGCTCCAAGTTCCAGCGGCCCGGTCGTTGAGCCACGAGGAGGTTTTCCCGCACCGTGAGCTCAGGGAAGATGCGGCGATCGTCCGGGACATAGCCAAGGCCGAGCTGCGCCCGGCGGAAAAGAGGGAGGTGGATGAGCTCCCGGCCCTGGTAGGTCACGCTTCCCGAGAACACCCTTACCATGCCCATTACCGCTTTGATCAAAGTGGTCTTCCCAGCCCCATTCCGCCCTAAGAGAGCGACCACCTCCCCTTCCCTCACCTCTAGATTGATATCGTGTAGGACGGGAATTTCCCCGTAACCTGCCCGGAGTCCCTCGATCCTAAGGCTCATGCTCCACCCCCTAGGAAAGCGGCCCGCACCTCTGCGTTTTGGCGAATCTCCTCGGGAGAGCCTTCCGCCAGAACCCTGCCTTGGTGAAGCACCGTGATGCGGTCTGCCAGGTGAAGCACCGCCTCGGTATCGTGCTCGGTGAAGAGGAGGGTGACGCCCTCTTTTCGCAGAAGTTCACGAATGAAAGCCACCATCTCCCGCCTTTCCGCCCGAGAAAGCCCCGCTAGAGGTTCATCCAGAAGGAGAAGCTTGGGCCGGCCTGCCAAGGCTATGGCCACGTCGAGCCGTTTTAGATCTCCTAGGGGGAGTTCAGATACCCTCTTTGAGGTTTGCTTCTCCAAGCCGACTTTTTGTAGCGCTTCTTCCGCCTGCGCTAACGCTTCTTTAAAGTCCCTTAACGGCCTGAGAAGGGTGAAGGTGCGCCCCTGGTACCCCAGACGGGCCACGGCCACGGCCTCAAGGACCGTCATGGACAAAAAGGGTTGGGCGCGCTGGAAAGAGATGGCAAGGCCCATGCGGGCGATCCTGAAGGTGGGCCAGCCCGTGATTTCCCGGCCCTCGTAGGTGATGCGCCCCCGGTCTGGACGAAGCCGTCCCGTGATCACATTAAAGAGGGTGGTTTTGCCAGCGCCGTTGGGTCCTACCAGGGCATGGAAGCTCCCTTCGGCCACCGAAAGAGACACCCCGGCCAGGGCTAGAAAGCCCTGGAAGGATCGATAGATATCCTTAGCTTCCAGAAGCGCCACGGCGCTCCCCCTTCGGCCACTTGCGGGCCATCTCCAAGGCCAGCCCTCCAAGCCCCTTGGGGAAGAAGAGGACCATAAGAAGGAGTAAGGTCCCAAGGAAAAAAGGCCAGTATTCGGTGTTCGCTTGAACAACTACCCGTAGGAGGAGGAAGACGGTCGCTCCTATAGCTGGTCCTAGGAAAACGCCGCTTCCTCCCAGAATTGTCGCCAAAATAGCCTCTGCAGACCGCGTCCAGAAAAGGTAATCGGGGAATACCGACCGCTGTAAGGCTCCTTGGAGAGCCCCAGCGAGGCCGGAGAGGGCTCCGGAGATGACAAAAGCGAGGAGGAGATGGCCGAAAGCGTTTATGCCTACAGCTTCGGCCCGGGCGCGGTTGTCCCTCAAAGCGCGAAGAGCATAGCCGAAGGGCGAACGTTCCAGCGCCCAGAGGAAGAAAACACCAAGGGCAAAGAGAAAGAGGACAGCGTAGTAGTAAAAAAGGCTTTCCCCCCAAATGCCTGGAGGACGAAGGTCGGTGATGCCGTTGTCCCCCCCGGTGAAGGCGTACCACTTGTGGGCCACGGCGTAGAGAAGTTGGGCGAAAGCCAGGGTGAGCATGGTGAAGTAGATACGGGAGAGGCGGATAGACAAAAAGCCAATGACGAGCGCTCCTAAAGCGCTGACCAGGAAGGCCAGAGGCAAGGTGGCGGGGAAGGGCCAGCCCCCCCGAGCCACGAGAAGGGCCATGGTGTAAGCGCCTAGACCGAAAAAGGCGGCTTGGCCGAAGGAAAGGAGCCCGGTCTGGCGGAAAAGAAGGTTGAACGCCATAGCGTACAACCCCAGAATGAGGGCCTCACTGGCCAGCTTAAGCCCGTACTCGGAAAGCCATGGTCCCAAGACGACAAGAGCTATAAAAAACCACAGAAGCCTCATGTTCTCACCGCTGGTGGACGCCCCAGGAGGCCCCAAGGGCGCAGAAGGAGCACCAGGGCCATGAGGGCGAAGGGAAAGACCATAGCCCATTCCGGCAGAAACAGGACGCCAAGAGCCTGCACCAACCCGATCAACACCGCCCCTAGCAACGCTCCCCACACGCTCGCCAACCCTCCGATGACCACCACGATGAAGGCGTTGATCACTGCATCAACGGCCATGCCCGGGGTAGCGGCTTGCATGGGCAGGAGGGCTGCTCCCCCGAGCGCCGCCAAGGCGATCCCCATGCCAAAGACCACGGTATAAAGCAGAGGAACGTTCACGCCCAAGGCTTCCAGCATTTCCCGATCCTGGGTGGCTGCCCGAATCCAGGCCCCAAGCCGGGTCCGGTAGAGGAAGAGCCCCAGGAGAAGTGCGCTTATGGCGGCAAGGCCTATGAGGAACAGGTAGTAGCTGGGGAAAGGGGTTCCAAAGAGGAACAAGGGGCCGGCAAAAGCCTGGGGCATGGGGAAGGCCCGGTACCCCGTGCCGAAGAAGAAGCGGACCAGGTCCTCGATGATGAGGAGAAGGGCGTAGGTGAGGAGGATCTGATACTCCTCAGGACGAGCATAGACCCGGCGGATGAAGATGCGCTCCACGAACGCCCCAATGACAAACCCGGTTGCCAACACGAGGAGGAGGCCTCCCCAGAACCCATCGGCCTGGCCGCGGGTGAAGGCGTACAAAAAGTACGCGCCAAGCATGTAAAAGGAGCCATGGGCAAAGTTGACAATGCCCATGGCTCCGAAAATCAGGGAGAGGCCTACAGAAAGGAGGAAGAGAGTGCTAGCGTAGGCGAGACCGGTGAGGAGTTGAAGGGCATAGAATCCGAGGTCCATGGGCTACCGCTTGCACCGGGTGGGGTAAATGGTGTCGGTTGCGGGGACAATCCTCATGCGTTCCAGGATGGCAAAGGGGTAATCCGGCGTGTGCTTGGTGTAACCCCAGACCAACCCCTCAAAAACCTGATGATCCTCAGGACGCATCCACTTCCTTCCTTCCGGAGCCTCGTAGACCAATCCCCCGTCGGCCTCAAAGGCCCGCTTTACCGCGTCTGCCTGGGTGGACCGAGCTTTCTCTATGGCCCGGGCCAGCATGTGCAGGCCTGCGTAGGCTTCTTCTGCGTTGTAGCTCGGGTACTCTCCAAAGCGCTTGCGGTAGGCCTCAACAAAGGCCTTGTTGCGCTCGGTGTTGGGGTAGAGGAACCAGTACCGGGCGGAGACCAAGAGGCCCTCGGGCGCTTCCTTTCCCAGGGGGCCCAGAACCTCCAGGGCTGCGCCCACGGGGTTCATAAAGTACCTCACCTGGTTGAAGAAGCCGAACTGCTTGGCTTGCCGGGCAAAAATCACCATGTCCCCCGCCCACAGGGTGGAGAAGACCGCTTCGGGCCGCGCCCGCGTGAGCGCCGTGATGAAGCTCGCGTAGTCGGTGGAGCCGAAGCGGGGCCATTGCTCGCTTACCACCTCCACGTCAGGGCGGAGCTGCTTCAGACGCGTGATGAAGTCCTGCCAAGAGACGCGCCCGAACTCGTAGTCGGGACCGATATTGGCCCACCGCTTGACCGGCAACGTAGCTGCCAAAGCGGCCGCCGCCCAGGAGTCCATGCGGGCGTTATTGGAAGTGCGGAACACGTAGGGGCGGCATTGCTCGGTAAGGTTGGGCGTGGCCGCATGGGTCACCACCAGAGGGATCTTGTACTCGTCCGTGAGCGGAGCCACGGCCAGGGACACGGAGCTGGAGTCTATACCGAAGAGGAAGTCCACCTTCTCTTGGAGGATCAGGCGCCGGGCTTCCCTGACCCCTACATCGGGGTTGCCTTGATCGTCCACCACGATGAGTTGGATGGGCCTACCCAGGACCCCTCCCCGTGCGTTGATCTCCTCTGCGGCGAGCTGGGCGCCTTGGGAACCGGATTTGCCGTAACCTGCGAAGTTGCCGCTGAGGGTGAACAAGGCGCCTATCTTGATGGGCTGTTGGCTTTGGGCGAGGGCCAATCCTAAGGCCAAAAGCAACGGAGCAAACCAACCCTTCATGTTCTCCTCCTTTTTACTTTGCGCTCACGCCGCCATCCACGGCGTAGACGCCGCCGGTAAGGTAACGGTTCTCCGGCTCCAAAAGAAACACGACCATGCGGGCCACCTCTTCGGGTTGAGCCATCCTGCCCAGGGGAATCTCCTGCAAAAGGCGCGGACCCAGAACCGGATGCGCCCTAAGGCCCGCGGTCATCTCGGTTTCCGTCCAACCGGGGGCAACCAGATTGACCCGGATACCCCGGTTCGCCCAGTCCAGTGCGAGGGCTCGGGTAAGCCCCCAAAGCCCCGCTTTGGCCGCGGTGTAGGCGGCCAAACGTTCCCCGCCTTTCAGGCTCAGAACCGACCCGACCAAGACCACACTTCCCTCTTGTTGCAGTCGCTGGGCGAAGGCCTGAGCTACGAGGAAGGCTCCGGTGAGGTTGACGGCCAGCACTTGGTCCCACACCTCGGGATCCAGCTTTTCCGCCCGTGTGAAAGCAGGGCTAATTCCAGCGTTGTAGACAAGGCCGTAAAGGCCCATTTCCTCGGCGAAGCGGGAGATGACCAAGGGAATAGCCGCCCGGTCACGCACGTCCAAAGCTACGCCCCAGGCTTTTAGGTCCTGAGCCACTGCCTCCACACGCTCGGGATCTCTACCCGTGATCCCGAGGCGGGCTCCACGGGCGGCAAGCTCCTTGGCGACCGCCAGGCCAATCCCCCGCGTAGCCCCCACCACGAGAACCGGCTTATCCCTAAGCCCGGACATGCCTTACCACCCGCTTGGCCTTAAAAGCTGTGCGCTCCAACGTACCCGGGGCTTCAAGGCGCACCTCCGGCGTAACTCCTAGAGCCTCCTTGAGGCGTCCTCGCAAGGCTTTGGCCAATCCCTCGGCGTCCTCCCTTTGCTGCGCAAGCTCGGCCACCACGGTGACCTGTCGGGCTACCCCTCCCTCTTCCACGACCTCGATTCGGTACTCGCTGGAGAGTTCCGGAAAGGCCCGCACCACCTGCTCCACCTGGGTTGGGTAGAACTTGGCCCCTCGGTACACGACCAAGTCGTCCACCCGCCCGAGAATGCCTCCTAAGGCCCTAAGGTGGGTGCGCCCGCAGGGGCAGGGTTCTTTGGTGAGGACGGCCAGGTCGCCCGTGTAGTAGCGGACCAGCGGGGTCGCTTCCCGGGTAAGGTGGGTAAGGACCAGAACCCCCATCTTGCCCTCGGGGAGGGGTTCTTTGGTTTCCGGATCCACCACCTCTACCAGGTAATGGTCTTCGGCGAAGTGAAGTCCTGCCTGGGCCTCACATTCCGCAGCGAAGGTGGGGCCCAATTCCGCAAGCCCGTAGTAATCGTAAGCCCGGATGCCCAACGCCTCCTCTAGGCGGCGCCGCGTGGCCGGGTTCTCCGTACCCGCCTCGCCCCCGAAAGCGCCGATGGCGAGAGGGCTATCCATGCCCCGGGCCCGAAGGGCTTCGGCCAGGTATAAGCCGAAGGAGGGGGTGGCGGTAAGCGCCTTGGGGCGGAAGCGCGCCATGAGCTCGAGGTGGCGCTCCGTCTGCCCCGCACCCACGGGAAGGGTGAAAATCCCAAGCTTAGCAGCGGCGTAATGCACGGCCATACCTGCGACCCAAAGCCCGTAGCTGAGGCCGTTCAGCAAAACGTCTCCTGGCCTTAGACCAAAGCCAAAGAGGGTTCGGGCTGTAACCTCGGCGATGTTTTCTGCGTCTTTTCTGGACCAAACCGTGCCCACAGGAAACCCCGTTGTGCCGCTGCTCGGGTGGTATTCTTGCCAACCCTCTGGGGGTACGAGAGTATAGCGGCCCAAGGGAGGGTGCGTCTGCTGCTCCTGCCTGAGGTCTGCTTTTGTGATCAGGGGGAAGCGGGCGAGGTCCTCGAGGCCCCGGATCTCCCGTGGAATTCCCGCCCACCGCTCGCGGTAGAAGGCACTTTGGTGGTAGAGTCTTTCCACCTGCTTCCGGAGGAGCTCCAACTGCAGCGCCTCCAAGCGGCTTCGAGGAAGGGTCTCTACCTCGGGGTGCAGGTACCGGGACATGCAGGCCTCCAATGAGCGGTTTGCGCATACTATAGGCAATGAGGGCGTTGTCTGTCAAGTATGTACACGAATGGACGCTGTGCTTGCCCTGTGGTAAAGTGGGTATGTGGGGTCTCCCCTACCCTCTCTCTACGCTTTGAGCGACCTGGCTCGGGCGACAGGGATCAGCCGAAGGGTCCTCCAGCACTATGCCCGGCTTGGCCTCCTGGAGCCGGGGGCACTTACCCACGGGGGACGCAAGCTTTACACCGAGTTTGCCCTCTCCCTGGTCCAAGACATCCAGGACTTGAACCAACTGGGGTTCTCCCTAGAGGAAATCCGTAAAATCATGCTCTTGAAGAAGGCCATCTTCCGTCCCGACGGCACTTACCGGGAGGATTGGAAACGGGAGGACATCCCCCTCTCGGACGAGGAGCTCCTCGCCATGTGGCAGAAGACCGGGGAGGTGCTGGCCAGCATGGAGCGGCAGGAGCGTATGATCCGGCGCTTTCACCGCTTCCTCACCAAGCACTTTGCCCCGGAGGAGGTGCGGCATGGACTTCGGTCTGGACCGGGAGACGGAGGCGCTTAGGGAGAGGGTGCGGGCCTTCCTCGAGGAAGCAGTCATCCCTCGGGAGATTGAGGCCGCACGCAACCTCGATCGCCTCGAGGCCATCGCTAGGGAGCTTCAGGCGGAGGCCAAGGAGCGAGGGCTTTTCCTTCCCCACATGCCCAAGGAGCTGGGCGGGCTTGGCCTTTCCTGGCGGCAACTGGCCGTGGTCTTAGAGGAGGCGGGACGGAGCCTTCTCGGGCCACGGGCCCTAAACGCCGCCGCCCCCGATGAGGGCAACATGCACCTTCTCCACAAGGTGGCGAGCCCTGAGCAGAAGCGGCGTTACCTCGAGCCCCTGGCCGCCGGGGAGGTGCGGAGCGCCTTCGCCATGACCGAGCCCATGGGGGCCGGGGCCGATCCCANCCTCCTCAAGGCCACCGCCCGGCGGAAAGGGAGGGGGTTTGTCCTGGAGGGAAGGAAGTGGTTCACCACCGGGGCCGAGGGGGCGGCCTTCTTCCTAGTCCTGGCCCGAGCCGAGGAAGGGCCCACGATCTTCCTGGTGGACCGGGAAAACCCCGGGCTTAAGCTGGTCCGCACCATCCCCACCATGGACCACTGGTCCTTAGGGGGGCACGGGGAGCTGGTCCTGGAGGGGTGCGAGGTGGGGGAGGAGGCGGTCTTGGGCGAGGTGGGGAAGGGGTTCGAGTACGCCGAACTCCGCCTGGATCCGGCCCGGCTGACCCACTGCATGCGCTGGCTTGGGGTGGGGGTGCGGGCCACGGAGCTCGCCCAGGAGTACGCCCTGAAGCGGGAGTCCTTCGGCAAAAAGCTCGCCGAGCACCAGGGCGTTCAGTTCATGATCGCCGACAGCCACATGGAGCTCCACGCCGCCCGCCTCATGGTCTGGCACGCCGCCTGGAAGCTGGACCGGGGGGAGCGGATCCGCCACGAGGCCTCCATGGCCAAGGTCTTCGTCTCCGAGGCGGTGAACCGGGCGGTGGACCGGGCGCTTCAGATCGCCGGCGCCCTGGGCGTGAGCGAGGATATTCCCCTTTCCATCTTCTACCGGGAGGTGCGGCCCTTCCGGATCTACGATGGCCCCAGCGAGGTGCACCGGGCGAGCGTGGGCAAGCGGGCCCTTTTCAAGGGGCTTAGGCCATGAAGGAAGCCTTGGAAGCCGCCCTAAGGGAGATCCTTGGCCCAGGGGAGGTGGTGGCCCTAAGGCGCCTCCCCGGGGGGGCCTCCAAGGAGGCCTGGGCGGTGGACTACCGCACCGGAGAGGCCCTGCACCCCCTCTTCCTCCGCCGGGCGGGGGGCGGGGTGATCTACAGCAAGACCCTGGCCTTGGCGGAGGAGTTCCGCCTCCTCCAGGTGGCCTGGGCCCACGGGGTCAAGGTCCCGGAGCCCCTCCACTATTTCCCCGACCTCGAGGGCCGCGAGGCCTTTCTCATGCGCCGCCTGGAGGGGGAAGCCATCGGCGCCCGGGTGGTGCGGCGCCCGGAGCTGGCGAGGGCCCGGGAGGCCCTGCCGCAGGCCATGGCCGAGGAGCTCGCCAAGATCCACGCCCTTTCCCCGGATGAGGTGCCCTTCCTGCAGCCGCCCTCCCTTCCCTCCTGGCGAGCGGCCCTGGAGGAGGCCTACCGGGACCTGGACGCCCTGGGGGAGCCCCACCCGGCTTTGGAGTGGGGCCTGCGCTGGCTCCTGGACCACCCGCCCAGGGAGCTTCCCCCCGTGGTGGTCCACGGCGATTTCCGCGTGGGCAACCTCCTGGTGGACGGGGAAGGTCTGGTGGCCGTTCTGGACTGGGAGTTTGCCCACCTGGGCGATCCGCGGGAGGATCTGGCCTGGCCCCTGGTGCGGGCCTGGCGCTTCGGGGAGGACGGGAAGCGCCTGGGGGGTGTGGGGGAGGTGGGGCCTTTCCTGGAACGGTACAACGCCCTCACGGGCCGGGACATCGCCGAGGAGGAGCTTTTCTGGTGGGAGGTCCTGGGGAACGTGCGCTGGGGGCTTGGGGCCCTGAAGCAGGCCCGCCGGCACCTCAGGGGGGAGGAGCGGAGCGTGGAGCTTGCGGTGCTGGGAAGGCTGGCCTCGGAGATGGAGTACGAGGTCCTTCACCTCTTGGAGAGGCATGGATAGGCCCACCTTGGACGAACTCTTGGAGGCCGTGGGGGAGTTTCTGGAGAAGGAGCTCCTCCCCAGCGTGGCCGACCCCAGGCTCCGGTTCCAGACCCTGGTGGCCCTGAACGCCCTGGGCATCGCCCGGCGGGAGCTCGCCTTGGGGGAGGCCCTGGCGGAGGAGGACCGGAAGGAGCTCGGAACCCTCCTGGGCCGGGAGGCGCCGCTAGGGGAACTCCTGCGGACCTTGGCGGCCAAGATCCGGGAGGGCCAGGCCCCGCCCGGAACCTTCGCCTTCCTCAAGGCCCACGTGGCCAGGAAGCTCAAGGTGGCCAGCCCCAAGTACCTGGAGCGCTACCCGTGAGAAGGCGGCTTCTCCTCCTGCGCCACGGGGAGGTGGACTACTTCCCGCAAGGGCGGCCCGTCCCCCCGGAGGGGGTGGGGCTCACGGAGCGGGGTAGGGTTCAGGCGAGGGCGGTGGGGGCCCTGCTCCGGGAGGTCCCCCTGGACCTCGCCGTGCACACCGGCCTCCGCCGCACGGAGGAGACCCTGGCCCTGGTGCTGGAAGGCCGGACGGTTCCGGTGGAGGTGTGGCCGGAGTTTCAGGAGATCCGTCCCGGAAGGCTTAAGGACCTTTCTGATCCGGAGCGGGCCTTTCGCGAGGCGTTCCGTCCACGAGACCTTGAGGAGCGCTTCCTGGGGGGAGAGCGCTATAGCGACTTTCTGGGAAAGGTCCTTCCTGCTTACGAGCGCCTCCTCGCCCGCGAGTGGAACACCCTTCTCCTCGTGGCCCACGGAGGGGTCATTCGGGCCCTCCTCTCCTATGCCCTCACCGGAAAACCCGGCTTCCTTCCCATGGAGGTCCATCCCTGCGGCCTCTCCGTTTTAGACCTGGGGGAGGAAGGAACCCTTCTTCGGCTCCATAACCTTACCCCCTATGACCTACTGCCCCAGACCCGCCTCTCCACCATGGAGGAGCTTTGGCAAGCCTACCGTGGTGGACTCCAGCGGTAGTAGGGTGCCCTTTCCCTGAGGAGGCAGACCCCTGCCCAAGGGCCTTTGGTGAGGTC
>Ga0065724_100278_pt1 | contig 21130 bp, 11 predicted proteins | sample TheenrcSG05JP960_FD_59111 | JGI IMG/M metagenome (GOLD analysis project Ga0065724, IMG submission 59111) | Thermophilic enriched microbial communities from mini bioreactor at UC Davis - Sample SG0.5JP960 | ecosystem: Engineered > Solid waste > Grass > Composting > Bioreactor | place: USA... | reverse complement strand
CCAGTCCAAGTGTGTCGATGAACCGGATGGGTGGCACGGCCAATCCCAGCCGTCCGGCCTCGTACGTGACGAACCAGAAGTCGAAGCGCAGGTTGTGTCCGACGATCACCCCTTCCCGAACATGCGCGAACAGCTCCCTGAACTGGGCGCGCTGCAGTCGTTGCGCGCTTGTCCCTTTCCAGAGCAGGAGCGGCTCACGCGCGCCGAGCAGCGCCAGTTCGACGATCGCGGCGCCACGATCAGGCCGCAGCCCGCTGGTCTCCACGTCGAAGAAAAGCAGCGGTGCCACCTCGAGCGGCATTCCCTTCCAGCGCATCTCCCTGAGCTGGAATAAGCCGAAAAACCCTGTCCCAGCGAGGTGGCACCCCGGTTTGCTCTGGCCGGTTCCGCCTGGAGCAGGCTACCGCCGGCTGCTCAGCGGCAACGATCCCAGTAGATCGTGTAGCGCTCGTGGTGCACTTCGTAGAAGGGCTTGAGCAGTACGTCGGCGGGTCGACCGACGCCCACGGTGTGGAAACGCAACTCGCCGCCGGTGGCCAGGGGTTTCACCCAGTCTTCCACGCGATTCAGATCGCCACAGAGCTTCGGGAGCGGCGGGGCCGGCCAGCCGAAAAACTCCCACTGATCCTTCGCGTAGGCGCCGCCCTCGGGCATGCCGCGTCTTCCGAAAACGCCGGCCAGCACGATCGGTCCGTAAAGGATGGCAAAGCGATCGGGATTGTCCGGCATGGTTTCGACACGAAGGCGCATCGGGAGCGTGATTTCCACTTCGTCGCCCGGCTGCCAGAGGCGCGCCAGCGTCAGGTAGCTTCCCGGCCGGCTCGTCACGGATTGCACCTCGCCGTTGATCCGGACTTCGAGGGCGTCCTGCGCCCAGGATGGATGCCGCACCTTCACCACCAGCCGCTGCGGCACCTCCGGGTCGAAATCCAGCCGCACGCGATTGCTTTCCGGAAAGGCTGTCTCCAGACGCAACCGGAGCGCCCGCCGCTCCCAGTTCAGCTCCGAAGGAATGAACAGGTTCACGTACAGCGTATCACCGTTGTAGAAGTAGATGAATTCATTGTATTTGACATGATTTTCCATGCCGGTCCCGACGCAGCACCAGAAGGAGTTCTCCGGGGTCGCGTAGGTCTTGAAGTGTCCGGGGCGAAGCGACATGTAATAGGTGAACATGCCATGCTTCGGGTCCTGCGAAGCCAGAATGTGGTTGTAGAGCGCCCGCTCGTAGAAGTCCACGTAGCGGACTTTTTCCGGATGCAGCGCAAACAGATGGCGCGTGAGGCGCAGCATGTTGTAGGTGTTGCAGGTCTCGGCGGTACCTTCACCCAGGCGGTTGGCGAGGCTGTCGCGCGGCCCGAAGTGCTCGTTCTGCGAGTTGCCGCCGATGACGTAGGTATGGTGCTGCACCACTTCTTCCCAGAAGAACTCGGCCACAGCCCGCAGCGAGTCGCTGCCGATCAGTTCGTACTGCCGCACCACCCCGATGACCTTGGGGATCTGCGTGTTCGCATGCAGGCCGGTCAGGTTCGGAATGCCGCGGGCCAGTGGCGAGAGCACGGCCGCATGGTAGAATTTCTGGCTCAGCTCGCGGTGTTTCGGGTTGCCCGTGATGCTGTAGAGGTTGGCCAGTGCTTCGTTCATGCCGCCGTGCTCGGTGCGGAGCATCTGCTGCCACTGGGCGGGCGTCAGGTTTTTTGTGGTTTCGTAGGCCCAGTCGGCCAGTCGGGTTACCACTTCCAGGGCCTGCTCGTTGCCGCCGTACCAGTAGGCATCGATCAGTCCCTGAAAGATTTTGTGCATGGTGTACCAGGGGACCCAGGCGCCGTTGAGTGAGAAAGGCTCGGCCTGCCAGATCTCACCCCGGGCGATTTCGGCCCAGAGGCGATCGCCTTCGGGGATGGCCCCCACGTAGCCGTTGCCGTGTGCGCGTTGCACTTCGGCCAGTTCGCTTACGATGTAGTCGATGCGTGCACGGGCCTTCTCGTCGCCGGTGGCCGCGTAGTACATGGACAGCGCCGACAGGTAGTGTCCCAGCGTATGGCCCGAGATGCCCTGCGATTCCCAGCCGCCGTACTCCGGCGCTTTCGGCTCCAGACCGGCAAAGCGGCGAAAGCGACTGAGGAGTCGGTCGGGGTCCAGCTCGAACAGATAGGCCACGTCCCGCTGCATGGCTTCGAGGAAAGGACTGTCGAGCAGCCGGACGGCCCGCGGCGGGAAGGCGAAGGCCCGGAGGCGTTCCCGGGAGCGGGCGTCCGTATTGGCCGTGAGCGGCTGCGCCTGCAGCGTGTGGCTCAGCAGCAGTCCCGATAGCAAAATCCAGCAGATGCGTGTGGGCATAGCGTCGGCGTTATGGATGGTTCTGGTCAGCCTCTGGTGTCCAGCGTTCCACCTCTCGTTCCGAAGGCGCATAGAACGCTACCTCGCGGGTAGCCGTGGGGGAAACGCAAAGCGTTGAACTGGATTGCGATAGATAGCCGCTTCCAATATAGCGTTCCTGACGCCAGGTATGTCCGTCGCGATTGGAGATCAGGGCATAGGTAGCTTCGGTTGGCCAGGGACGACAATGGAGCGGATCGCTGGTACGGTACAGAAACAGGTGAAGGGGTCCCTGATTTTCCGCGGCCAGATAGGCAACCCGTCCGTCCACCAGCAGCCGTACCAGAGCCTTGCCATCGCCATCGACAAAAAAACCGCTCCGCACGTGCGCAACCGGCTGAAAATGGCCGCGGCCGTCTCCTCGAAGCCACAACCCGGTGAAGGCGTCGTAGCGGCCGGTCAGTACATCGCTGGCATAATCGTTCCCAATGGCCAGCACATCCAGTGCGCCGTCTCCGTCCACATCTTCCACCAGCATCCCGAAGATCGGCGCCGTCTGAGCGGCCAGCGGTAACGGGCGAAGCACCATGTGATCGCCCTGGTTTTCCAGATAGCTGCTCTCTAAGAGAAATGCTTCGGCAATGTAGGCGCCTTCGAGCTGCGCTTCATAGACCAGATCCGCAACACGGGCGCGGGCGTAGGCTTCGTAGGTCTGAATGTGCAACGCACGGGGTAGCAGGACCTGGGCGAAGAGTTCATCCATGCGGAGTGCCAGCACTTCCCGCCCCTGCAGGTAATAGGTCAGCAACGGATCGTACAACCCGTTACCGTCAAAGTCGGCGCCATAAACCCGTACCGGTTCGCGTAGCGAAGCGCGAAAGCGACTGTTGCGGCCGGTATTGCCAAGCACGTAGTCGACATCGCCGTCCTGATCGAAGTCGCCCGCTACTATGCTATTCCACCAGCCATTCGTGCGGGCCAGTCCCAGCCGTTCGGTTACTTCTACGAGCCGTCCTGCTTCGTTATACCATACGCGAATCGGCATGAACTCGCCCACCACGATCAGATCCGGCCAGCCGTCGTTGTCGTAATCCGTCCAGAGCGCATCGGTGACCATACCGGCTTCCTGCAGCCCGGGCGCTACAGCTCGGGTCACCTCGACAAAACGGCCCTGTTCGTTACGGAGCAGGTAGCTGCGTCCAGGAAGCGGATAGCGCTGAGGTTGCAAACGTCCTCCGATGAACAGATCCAGATCGCCATCCCTGTCGAAATCGGCCGCCCGCACGACGGAGCTGCTGGTACGCAGATCGGGCAAGGCGGACGGATCCCAGCGCAGCTTTCCGCCCTCGTTGCGATAGAGCCGATCCAGCAGATAGGGCGAGCCTTCGGGAAATTCTCCGCTACCACTGGCCACCAGCAGATCCAGATCCCCGTCGCCATCGGCGTCAAAAAATAGCACGCCCTGATCTTCGAGCGTGGCCGTGGGGTCGATCGGACCGGCCGTGAACGAGCCGTCCGGTTGTTGCCGGAAAAGCCAGCCTGCACGGGCGTACGTACCTCCCACGAAAAAGTCTTCCAGTCCGTCACCGTCCACATCGCCCACGGCAATCCCTGGTCCGAGCTGCGAGTAGGTGCGGGGAAGCAACGGCTGGCGCAAAAAGTCGCTGTACTGATCCTCGACATGCCGGAATGGGGGCAACCGTTCACTGCGTTCTACAAGCAGCCCCTGGGGAGGGGAAGGCGGCATGGGGGGCGGTGGATTCCTCCGGTCCGTCTGGCGAATCGCCAGCAGTGTATCGACCGGTACGTCCACCAGGCGGCTGACGGCTCCATCGGGCCATTCAATCCGAAGCGAATCGATCCGCGCACAATCGCCCAGCCCGAAGTGCATTCGATAGTCCACCGACGACTGATAGCCGCGAACGACCTGGTGCTCGTGCCCCCAGCGAAGCGTATCGCAAAAGACGGCCACCCTGGCCCCGAGTGCCCGTGTGTTGGGTGGCTGTCCGTAAAGCTCAAGCTGGAGGTAATGTCCTCGGGCCCCTACGTTTTCATACAGAGCCACCGGTTGATCAATGCGGTTAATCACCACATCCAGATCGCCGTCGCCGTCCAGATCGGCATAGGCGGCTCCGTTGGAGAAGGAAGGGTCCGTTACACCCCACACGCGACTGACATCTTCGAACGTACCATCCCCACGATTGCGAAACACGTAATCCGGTCGGGCCAGATCGTAAAGCGCGCGAATCATTGCAATCAGGCGCCGCTGCACCGAGTCGGCCCCCAGGCGCCGCTCCTGTCGGAGAAGCGGAATCATGCGATCCCGGATGAAATCCATGTCGGTGACGGCCCGCCGGTAGCCATTGGTAATCCAGAGATCGCGATAGCCGTCCTGATCGAAGTCGGCCAGCAGAGGGGCCCAGCTCCAGTCCGTGGCGTCGATACCGGCCAGCTGGCCTATTTCACTAAAAGTAAGTTTTCCTTGAGCATTCAGGCCGTTGTTGATCTGGAGTGTGTTGCGCCAGTACTGGTAATGATAGCCAGTCGAAAGGGCCATCTGATAATAGGCAAATGTGGTCAGCGGAAAAGCCATCCGCTGGCGCTGATCGTTATCAGGGGGTAGCATTTCGACGACTACCAGATCCGGCCAGCCATCGTTGTTGACATCAGCCATATCGGCCCCCATGGCCGAGTAGCTGAAGTGCTTGAAGACCTGCTTTCCNACCTCGCGAAACGTTCCATCACCCTGGTTCAGATAGAGATAATCACTGGCCATAAAGTCNTTGGCCACGTAAATGTCGTCCCACCCGTCCCGGTTGACNTCGCCTACCACAACGCCGAGCCCCATCCCCGGATAGCGAATGCCTGCTTCCAGGGTAACGTCCCGAAAGGTGCCGTTTTCGTTCCGGTAGAGTCGATCGTTCCCAATGCCGTGGCCGGTCGAATCGATAGGGCGAATCCGATTGGGCTGCAGATCCAGCATCGAATGGTTGAGCACGTACGCGTCCAGGTCTCCGTCTCGATCATAGTCAAAAAAGACAGCCTGTGTAGAGTAGCTCGTATCGGCTAACCCGTAGCGTTCGGCCTGTTCGGAAAAAGTCAGATCGCCGTTGTTGATGAAAAGCAGATTGGCCCGTTGCGCCGGCGGATACTTCCCGGAGCGACAGACGTAGAGATCCAGCCAGCCATCGCCGTTCACGTCCGCAAACGTGACGCCGGTAGCCCACCCCTCCACCACGACGCCCGCCTTTTCTGTGATGTCTTCGAAGTGCAGATTCCCGCGATTCAAATACAGTCGCCCGGGGAGCATGTTGCCACTGAAATAGAGATCCTGAAGCCCGTCGTTGTTGATGTCGCCGACGGCCACGCCCCCTCCGTTATAGAGGTAGAAAAATGTCATCAGGTTATGTAAGGAGTCCTCGCGTATCGCGTTGACAAAAGCGAGGCCGGTTTCCTCCGGCCCCCGGAAGGCGAACTGTGCTTCCTGCGACCTGCATCCCCAGAGTGCAAGAAGGACCACCGCAGCTACAACCCACCGGAAGCTCCCCATCTTTTAACTGGTTGTTTTCCAGAGGCGCACGATACGACCCTGAGCGTCTCGACCCACCGCCCAACGCCCGCCCGGCTCCAACACCAAACGCACCGCCTCGCCCTCCAAATCCAACAACAACTCCGAACCCTCCACACGCCACGCCCCACGCCCCTCCCAAAAACCATCCCCTCCACACACCGACAATCCTCCACCCGACTCCAACCGAATCCGAACCCCCTGACCGTAATCCAGCGAATAACCCCACACCCCCTCCAACACTACACCACCCTCCAAACCCTCCCCGGGATACCGACCATCATAAGCCTCTCCTACCACCGGCCACCCATCCCGCCACAGCAACGACCGCACCTGCATCTTAATCCGACCCCCATCCAACCCATCGTAAAAATGATGCACCAGAAACCATCGCCCCAATCCGTCCCGAAATACCCCGTTATGCCCCGGACCCCGTATCCGACCATAACCCTGCAACACCAGCGTCCCCCCTCCCTCCAGCATCGACACTCCCCTGTGGTCCACGTACGGACCCGTGATCGACTCCGAACGCCCCACCATCACCCGGTAGGTGCTCTCCGCTCCCCGACAACACGCGTCAAACGACACAAACAAATAGTAATAACCCCCCACCCGCACAATGAACGGCGCCTCAATCGCTCGCTCCACCGGCCGCTCCGCCAGATGGTAAAATGTGGTATAGTTGTCAAAATCAGGATTGAGCAGCTTCCCGGTGGCCGGATCGATGCGGTGTAAATAAATTCCGCGCAGATGCGACCCCCACACCATCCATGGATTGCCTGCTTCGTCGAACGCAATATTGGGATCGATCGAACCGTACGGGTCCTGGTTGGGGCGCGTTTCGACCACCTTTCCCAGGTCTTGCCATTGATAATCCGGACTGTTTGGATCCAGCGTCACGTTTGTGGCTACCCCGATAGCCGAGTGTTGCTGTCCACCCGAGCAGGCATAGTAAAGATGATATTTGCCGTTGAAAAATGAGATGTCGGGTGCCCAGGGAAATTCAATACCGGCGATCGACTGGGCGCACCATTCGGGGACATCGCCGGGAAGGACAAAGCCAATCAATTGCCAGTTGATCAGGTCCGTCGATCGACGTATCGGAATCCGGTGCCCCGTCGAAAACAAATACACCGCCCCGTCAACCCAGATGGCCGCCGGATCGTGTGCCGATATGTCGCCCGTCTGCACCAGCGGCGTGTAGTCCGGAACGCTCCGCGCGCACGTCTCCACCTCCTCATCCCCTGTGTCCACCGAAGCGTCCGAACATCCCAGCAGCCCCAGCACCAACCATACGGCAATAATTGCCCGCCGTGCCAGTCTTCCGAGCGTCATTGACTGCCACCTCATAGCCTCGAATCATTCCAGATGAGCCACCGGCCACCCATCTTCATCCCATTGCAGCGGGAGTATCCAGAGCTTGGGGCGCCCATTGTCCTCACGGTCGTAGCCGTGAAAGATCAGATAATCCACACCATCGAAAGTATAGACGGCACAGTGTCCGACACCGGGCCAGCGATCGTTGCCCTGCAACACCAGCGTTCCGCCGCCATGGCGAAGATCACGTCCTTCCCGATCCAGATAGGGACCCCGGATGTCGCGAGCACGCCCGACCACAATTTTGTAGTCGCTCCGAACGCCCCGGCAACAGTAATCCCAGGAGACGAACAGGTAATAGAAATCGTTTTTCCTGAAAATGAATGGTGCTTCGATGGCCCCATCACCTGGTTCGCGCTCGTCCAGCGTCATGGTGCGCGGACGCGCCGCGATCGTGTACCACTCCTGCGGCTCGGCCAGCCGAAGCAACGTGCTGTCCAGTCGCACGAGCTTGATCCCCAGCCAGAAAGACCCAAATGCCAGCCAGGGCGCTCCCTGTTCGTCAAAGGCTACGTTCGGATCGATGGCATTCCACATGTCCCGTCCCGGGATGGAGCGAACGACCGGGCCATGATCTACCCAGCCATATTCCGGATCCGAAGGATCCAGCGTGCGACTCGTGGCTACTCCAATGGCCGAAGTGTTCTTCGCAAAAGCCGAAACAGAATAGAAGAGATAGTAGCGATCTCGATAAAAGAGAATATCCGGCGCCCAGATATGATTGCGTTGTTGGAAACCGGGCACCACCTGTTCGGTCCAGGCCGGTGCTTCTGCAAAGACCGGAGCCATGCGCTCCCAGTGTCGAAGGTCCGGCGAGCGCCATTGGGCAATACCACGTCCTGTGTGAAAGAGATAATAAACGGAGTCCTGACGGATCAGCACCGGATCATGGACCCGGATGTTGACCGGCTGCGCTTCGAGCTTACCGATCGTCCCGGCCACGACCAGCCAGACGATAACAAGGGGCCTTGTCATGTTATTTCGTGCCTTACGGGTCAGGGGGAAGAGGCACGCCCTCTCCAGGGTGCCTCTTCCCCTTTCCTCTCCCGTCTCACGACAGCCTCAGCGCACCAGGCGCCCGATCAGCTGCGTGAAAGAATGGGGTGGAAAGGCATAGGTGAAACGCGCGCTACTCACCTGGACGTCGGGCTTACGCACCGTCTTGACCCGTTCCACCCCGAAATCGTTCTCGGCCTTGATGTCGGGCCCGTTTACCTCGTAGACCTCGAAGGGCCCCTGGAAGCGCCCTTCCTGCGCCACCAGTTCGGTGGTCAGCGTCTGGTCTCTGTGTCGATTGACGACATTGATCACGATCCGTCCGCTTTCCGGATCGTAGACGACAGAAACATCGAGATAGGGTACATTCTCCAGTTTCGTTGTACGCTCGCCCAGTCCGACGAAAAACTCTTCGGTGTCGTAGGTCGGTCCGTCGACAAACGCGTCGAGCGCCACGCCGTGGGCATTGCGGGCAAAAAGCTGGAAGGGATAGTAAATGGTCTGTTTGAACATGCCCTGCTCGTTCGTGAAGATCGGCGCGATCACGTTGACAAGCTGCGCCAGGTTGGCCATCTTCACAACGTCAGCATTGCGAATAAAGCCGTTCAGAAAACCGGCAATGACCAGGGCATCTTCGAGGTTGTAACGCTCTTCAAGGGCACGGCGGCCACGCAACGCCTCGCCCGCCCGGGCCCGGTACCAGACGTTGTATTCATCCCAGGCAATGTAAATCGGCCGATCGCGACGCGAACCCCAGAGAACCTGCTGAATCAGCCCTTTGACAATCTGCGTGCGCCGCTCCATTTCCAGCGGCGTCGCCACAAAGTTGTAATAATTGTCGTCGGGATTGCCCACGTACATGTGCAGAGCGATGTAGTCGACATAGTCCTTCAGTTCTTCCAGCACGACGCGGTTCCAGTGCTGCGGGTCGGCGCCCGGACGAAAGTCGGACGAACCGGCGGCAATCAGCCGAATCGAGGGATCGGTGGCCTTCATCAACTTGGCGGCTTCCCGGGCTTTTTTGGCGTAGTCTTCCGCGTTGAGATGCCCGAGCTGCCAGAAGCCGTCCATCTCGTTCCCCAGGCTCCAGAACGTGATGCCGTAAGGCTCTGGGAAACCGTGCTGTTTGCGAAGCTCCGCATAGTAGGGGCCTTCCTTCACGTTGGTATATTCCACCCACCACTGCGCCTCTTCGATGGTCCCGGTACCCATGTTGACCGTGAAGTAGGGTTCGGCACCCACCTTGCGGATGAACTTCATGAACTCGTTGGTGCCGAACGTATTGGGCTCGAGGACATGCCAGGCCAGGTCCAGCCGTGGTTTTCGCTCGGGCCCTACCCCGTCGAGCCAGTGGTAGTTGGAGACAAAATTGCCACCGGGATAGCGCAGGATCGTCACGCCCAGTTCGCGAACGGCCTGTAGCACATCTTGACGCAGGCCATCTTCATCAGCCAGTGGAGAGCCAGGTTCATAGATCCCGCCATAAATACAGCGGCCCAGGTGCTCTACGAAGCTGCCGTAGATCAGTGGATCGACCTGATCGATGACGCGATCCGGATCGATCTTAATTTTGGCCTGCTGAGCGTACAGAGAAAAACAACAAAAACTTAACATTACACTGAGCTTAGCAAGCAGATACAATCTCCACATCATCCTTAACCCAAGTTTTGGTTACACAAACTTAGAAATACATTTCAATATAAAATTTTTAAAACAAAATCGTAAGATCTTTTCTTTATATCCGGAGAATATCCCAGATCATAAATTCCCCAAAAATCTTGTTCATATCTAAAAGACAACTTTAAAGGTACAACAGAGAATACTTTTGCTAGATCAATTCCTATTTCAATTATCCCCCCAACTTCATAAGGCTTAAAATCATTATCACTGTAATAGTCGTGATCAATATCAACAGAGTTAAGTAGTAGACCAATGTATGGCCCCAATCCTCCATACAAGCCAATATCATTATAACTTAAGACATAAGAGCCACATAAAACGCCAAATGTCAAATAATGTAAATCAAAAGAGTGATCCGCATAAGATGGAATGTACGGACTAATTACCTCGTGATAGCGCCTCATCTTGTAAAACAATTGCGGCTCCAAAAATATATTCTTATAGGAAGAGTTTACATATACACCTAAATTAAAGCCAATAGATGATTGACCTGTTTTTTCAATATCATTTCCATTAAGCCTTGGATATACAAAAGCTAATTGCAATCCCGAATTATAACTTTGACCTTGTGCCTCATTATACACAACCAAACAAATAGAACTCACAATAATAAATATAGCTCTTTTATTTCTTTTCATGGCATTATAGATGGTTTGGTTTATAAATATCACGATCTATAATTGTTATTTTATTATTAATACCCTGGATTTTGTTCTAAATTAGGATTTAAATCACGTTCACTTTGTGGAATGGGCCAGAGATAATCTCTTGGAGAAGCAAAAGAGCGAACCCATTGACCGGGAACAGGTTCAAAACCTCCTCCATCTCCTTTTGCAATATCAATTCCATGCGTTGGACCATTTAATACAATTTCTGCAATTTTCCATCTTCTAATATCAGCTAAATGTAAACCTTCCCAAGCCAGTTCTATAGTTCTTTCATTTCTAATAAACTCAATAGCTTCCTGTTGCGACATAGAAGTAATATCAAAAGGCATTGGAATTCCAGCTCTATTACGAATTTGAACAAGGACATCCTGAACAGAGTTATCTAATTCACCTAACTCAGCTTTTGCTTCTGCATACATCAAAAGGACGTCAGCGTAACGCATTTTTATAATGTTCAGTCCACTATTAGTCGGTTGAGATTGATCTTGAGGGTCTAAATATTTCATAGCAATATATCCTGTATAAGTATTATTATAATCAGTTATCAATATTCTATCAGGAGTCGGACTGCAGTAACCTTCAGGAGCACCACTGCTACAAGGAGGATAAGAATTATAAATAGTTCCATTAAACTCTCCTCCTGGAAATAATATGGTTGCATAAAAGCGAGGATCCCTATTGGCATACATACCTAATGTCTCCACAAGAGGTCTTCCTTCGGAATCATAGACTATTTTAGGAGGACTTGGATCGTACAAAGGGGACTGATCGGGTGGCAAGCCATCTTTCATAGGAAAGCGATCAACTAATTCACGCGTAGGCGCCACATCTACAGTACCACCCATTGACTTAGGCGCAAAAGCTTGCCAAGCTCGCCATCCATTTTGACCAGAAACACGTATGTAGGACAATATTATTTCATCACTATGTTCACCTGCATAAGTGAAAAGCTCTCTAAAATCAGGATGCAATCTGTAAACACCTAAATCCATTACCGCCTTAGCAGCATCAGCAGCCATTCGAAAAAGCTCTAAAGCTCGAGAAACATTTCCCTCATGATACTTTTTCCAGCTTGCTTCATATAATGCAGTTCTAGCTATATATCCTAAAGCTGCACCACGCGTTGCCCGTCCCCATTGGTCTGAGGGCCAACTTATAGGTAATAGTTCAGCTGCTTCTGACAAATCCTCAATTATTTTTTCAAATACTTCATCTCGAGAGGCTCGACGCACGCTACGCGCTTCTTCAACCGTAGGCACTTTGGTAAAAATAGGTACTCCTCCAAACATCCATAGTAATTCATGATAAAAATAAGCGCGCAGGAATAAAGCTTGTCCTCTTATTAATCTAGTGCTTTCAGGAGTCAAAACATCACTCCCAACCGCATCAAGCTGAGTTAATATTTCATTTGCTCTACTAATTCCTCGATATAGCTGAGCCCATATTGCTGCAGACCAACCAGAAGAAGCATCTGCACGTCCCATGACATATTCATGTTGAGGCATCCAATCTGCATGTGAGTAGCCTATCTCAGTAGCCCCATCAAAATACATAATATCCATATTAGAGCCAATCATTTCTGCATAAGCACCATTTAAGGCTACATTAAAATCCCTTTCAGATGTCCAAAATGTTGCAGAGGAAAGTCTGTCTTTAGGTACAGTAGTGAGAAAATCTTCGCTACATCCCCCAAGTATACAGCTTATGATAAAGCCAAAAATTATTACTCTACGCATGGCTCCTTTTATTTTGTTTAGAAGTTAATGTCTATACCTACACTAAGCACTTTAGTTTGTGGATAATAATCAGCAACAGTCCAAGGATATTCTGGATCAAGATCAATACCAAGATTGTGATGCATCCACAAATTCTTTCCATTAAAATAAATTCGCAATCGTTGTAATCCTAATCGTTGAGTAAAACTATTAGGCAATGTGTATCCTATCTGCAAATTTCTGAGTTTTACAAAACTACCATCCAATATCCACCACGAATTCATGTTATAATAATTTCTGTTATAGTTTGAATAATAGGCTGGGTGTCTCGCATCTTGATTATCTGGAGTCCAATAATCAAGATGCCATGCAGAAGTATAATTTTCCCAGACAGGTCCCTGAACAAAACCCAATGCTAAGTATTGATCTCTTTTACCTATTCCCTGGAAAAGTGCGCTAATGTCTATATTTTTCCAGGTCAAACTAACATTCAAACCAAATATATATCGAGGATTAGGATCACCAATTATTACACGATCTTCTTCATTTATAACTCCATCTCCGTTTTGGTCTTTGAAAATAATGTCCCCTAATCGAGTTATCCATCCTGCAGGTTGTGGGGAATTATCAATTTGATCATATGAATTAAACAATCCAATAGCTTCCCATCCATACCAAGAATTAATAGCAGTTCCAACTTCGACAATCCTTCTATCTAGATTACCTCCCAAGATATATGGTCCAGTCCCTGCAAGGTCTACAACTTTATTTATATTATCTGATAAGTTAAAATCTATCCTATATGAAAAATCATTTATTACATCCTGCCATCCTATATTCACTTCCCATCCCTTATTTTCTACAGCGCCCGCATTTTGAAATGGAGCACCTCGTCCCACCATCGCAGGAATTGGAAGGCGAAGCAAAATATCATCAGTAAGGCGTTTATAAACTTCGGCTGTAAAATTGAAACGTCCATCAAAAAACGTTGCATCTAGACCAATATTTGTAACAGTAGTTGTCTCCCATGTTAATTTCTCATTTACAAGATCTGTAATGGCTCCACCTAGGGCTTGTGGTCCAGAGGCATCGCCGAGATAATATGGAGTATTTAAGTTAACAGCTGGATAATATGAATATAGAGGTACATCCTGATTTCCAAGTTGGCCCCATGAAGCTCTAATTTTCAATTCATCAATCCAATCTACTCTAAAGAAAGATTCAGAAGAAATTCTCCATCCCACCGAAACAGATGGGAAAAATCCATAGCGATGTCCTTTTGCAAAACGACTTGACCCATCATATCTAGCATTAAATTCAAGCAAATAACGATCAAGAAGCGTGTAGCTCAATCTTCCATACCAAGATCTTAATGCCCATTCACTTCCAAAACCTAAGTTTCCATCGTTTGCAGGATCTCCCATATTTAGGAATCGCAGTTCATTATTATAAAATCTATCTCGCCAAGCACGAAATTCTTCTGATGTATTTCGAATTTGCTCATACCCTATAACTCCAGAAAAACTATGTGTACTCCCCAACGCATAATTATAGTTAAACTGCGTTCGCAATGTTGTCTCAATCCACCAGCTGTCTCTATTTTCTCCAAAATTTGGTCCCCAATAATAACCCTCTGGTGGATATTCTTTAATAAAAGCAGGATCTGTTCTAAAAAACTTCCAATCCATTGTTCCATAATTGAAAGCGGCTAGAAATTGCAACTCACCCCAATCTACTATCTCATAGTTCAATCTTCCTGTAACAGTAGCATCCCACCATATACGCTGCTCATTACCGCTAATTTCTGCAGACGCTAATGGACTACGCCCAAATAGATTCAATCCGTAAGTTCCATCCGAATATCGCGTTCTTCTTGTGGGGGGTGTGTCGTGAACTATATAAAATGTAGAAGCCCAATCTTCAGCTGGTATTACATCCCACAACCTGCTTCCTGAAATGTTTAATCCACCATTCAATCGTTCACTTGCCTGAAAGTCTGTATTTAGGCGCAATCGATACCAATTTGCACCAGTGTTTGGCATCAAACCCTTTTCGTCCATATAGCTAAGTGAGAGAAGATATTTAGCCCATACATTTCCTCCAGATATTTGTAATGAATGCTCTTGTATTAAATCCGGACTAAATATTGCATCAACCCACTCATTATTTGGATACCTATCCGGATCAGTTCCAGATAATGTATTTTGTATATAATCTTCCGTATATCGCGGTGCATAATTGGGATTATTATAACAATCATCGCTTGTCCTTGCAGTAGGATCACGACCATCTAGACACCACTTTAACAAATTCTCCCTTGCCACATTCGCCAATTTCATATATGTAGCTATGTCTACTCGTTTAGGCCATGCTGTAATATCCTGGATCCCTACATACCCACTATAAGAAATTTGCGGTTTATCAGAAACTCTTCCTCGTTTTGTCGTGATCAAAATAACACCATTAGCGGCCCGTGCTCCATAAATTGAAGCCGCAGCTGCATCTTTAAGCACTGTAATACTCTCAATATCATTAGGATTTAATGATGTAATTTCATCCGCAATACCATCAACAATAATTAATGGCCTAGAAGCTCCTTTATCACCTGGATCTCCACGTCCCAAAGTACCTTGACCACGAACCAATAAATCTAATGCATTACGTCCTGGTCGATTTCCTCCATCTAAAAGCTGGACACCGGGGACTACACCCTGTAACATATGAACCACAGATGGAACAGGGATTTTAGCCAATTGTGCTAATTGATCAGTAGAAATCGTAGCTACGGATCCCGTCAGGCTTTCTCTTCGCTGCATTCCATAACCTATTACGACAATTTCTCTTCCTTGAATTGCTGTCGACTCTAACATTATCTCCACCACACTCCGCCCCGCGATCGGCTCCTCTCTCGTCTCATATCCCACAAACGAAAACACCAGGGTATCCTGCAGAGAAGGCACGGTCAAGCTATAGCGGCCCTCCAGATCGGTAGCTGTCCCCAGCGTTGTGCCTTTCACCACAACATTGACTCCAGGCAAAGGATCACCGGTCTGTGCATCCCGAACGGTACCACTGACCTGCTGCGCCAGAGCGTCAGCGTTTCCGAGCAGACACAACAACCCCAGCAGCCTCAGCCAACGCCCGAACCCCTTCTTTGACTTCGCTGCACCCCGGCCTCCTGCACAACCGGCCACGCGCAGCGGTAGCATGCTTCCAACTTTCATGGCGGCAAGCTTTTGTTTAACGTTTTCTGAATTTGCTTGATAATCTAATCGTTTCTAAGCTTTTTCGAAAATGTAAGATCATTTCACGTCTTTGTCAATAGGGGACGAAAAAATACCCTGCCCGGAAAGAGAAACCGCTTTTTCTCAATCGAAGAAATGCTGTGCAAAAATTAAATTTTTAGAGTTCTTTCGACTTTCACAAAGTGATACCTCCTGGTTGCCTGTGCCTCCGTTGAATCTTTTTGCAGCGCTGGCCCGTTTTAGCAAAGATTCAGGATGCACGTAGCCACGAAACGTCCTATGCCTTCGGAAGCCTCCACGCAGAAGCGCGTCACCATCTCGGACGTGGCCCGCTACGCGGGCGTCTCGAACGCGACTGTCTCGGCCGTGCTCAACAACAAGGGCACGGTCAAGGATAGCACCCGTCGTCGCGTGCTGGAAGCCATCGAAAAGCTGAACTACCGGCCCAGCGGCGCCGCCCGCCGTCGCCTGCAGCCCACGCTGCACCGCACGATCGGCCTGGTCGTCAAGGAAGTCGACAACCCCTACTTTGCCGACATCTTCCTGGGCGCCCGCGCAGTAGCCAACCAGCACGGCTACACCGTGCTCATCACCAGCTCGGAAAGCGACTTCACCTCCGAACACCGCATCGTCGACCTGCTGGCCGATAAGGACGTCGATGGCCTGATCATCAATCCGCTGCTCGAAGAGCAGGCGGACCTTTCCCACCTGTTCGAACTCAAGCGCCGCAACATTCCCTTTGTGCTCATTGAAAACGTCCTCGGCCTGCAGGCCAACATCGTGGACGTGGACAACGTGGCGGCCTCCAAAGAAGCCACCCGCTACCTCATCGAAGGCGGACACGAACGCATCATCCACTTTGCCGGCCCACGCTACTCGCTGCACACCGAGGAACGCATCGAAGGCTTTCGGCGCGCCTTCAGCGAAACGAATCTGATCTTCCGCGACGATATGATCGTCTACGCCGGGGCCCGCCTGAAAGACGGCTACGAAAAGGGCCTGGCCTACTTCCAGGAGCACCGCGACAATCCGCCGACGGCCGTCACCTGCTACAACGACCTGGTGGCCATCGGACTGATGCGGGCGCTGCACCAGCTCGGCATCAAGGTGCCCGACCAGGTCTCCATCATCGGGTACGACGACATCGCCATCGCCGAATACCTGCCCATCCCGCTGACAACCGTGCGCGTGCCCAAAACGGAAATGGGCGCCAAAGCGGCCGAACTGCTCATCCGCCAGATCGAAGGGGCCAATGGACGAGGCGGTTCGGATGCGGTCGAGCGCATCTTCTTGCAGGCACAACTGGTCGTGCGGAATTCGACGCGCCCGCTGAAGTGAGTCAGGGCGACCAGACGAGCACAAAGCCGCCGTTCGGCCGCATAGAGACCGTAAGCGGCGACCGGTAGCGCAGCGTTTCGATCCGAAAAGCGCGCGCGGTTTCGCCGTCGGTCAGGAGCAGACCGGTCTGGCCGGGCTGCAGAAACGATAGATCCAGCGTGACCGTCCGCGACGTTGCCTCGCCATTGATGCCGGCCACATACCAGCGTCCGTCTCCGGCCCGTCGGGCCAGCACCACGAACCGACCGGGCCAGCCGTCCACAAAGCGCGTCTCCTCCCACACGACCGGTACCTCTCGCAGAAACGCCCGCACCGCCTCAGGCACCCGGCGCATGCCCTCGGGCGTTTCGGCAAAGTGCTGGACGCCGGACGTAAACAGCACGGTCAGCGCCAGCTGAAACCCGTTCGTCGTACGCCGCACTACGCCCGGAATTTCACCCAGGCTCAGGGGCGTGTAGTCCATCGGATCAAACACGTTGCGCGTGAACGGCAGCATGGCCGCATGGTTGGCCTCTCGATCGGCTCCTTCCTGCGTGAAGGTGACAAATTCGAAGCCCCGGACCGCCTCCATCGTCATCAGGTGGGGATAGGTGCGGGCCCAGCCGCGCGGCAACGTGCAGCCGTGAAAGTTCACCATCAGCCGGTGCGCGGCCGCGTCCTGCAGGATTTCGTGGTAGTAGCGGATCATCGAGCGGCCGTCGCCCCCGAAAAAGTCCACCTTGATGCCCCGAATGCCCATGGCGGCCAGCCGTGCAAATTCACGCTGCCGATCCGCACGGGTCAGCAGCCGGCTTTTTGGCCGATAGGTGGTCGAGTTCCAGTCGCCCGACGAGTTGTACCAGAGCCAGAGCCCGACGCCTCGCGCGGCGGCATAGCGGGCCAGCTCGGCCACGCGCTCGTAGCCGATCGTCGAGTCCCAGTTGACGTCGATCAGCGTGTACTCCCAGCCCATCTCGGCCGCATAGTCGATGAAGCGGCGCTGCACGTCGTAGGTGATGGAGGGGTCTTTGAGCAGCGCCCAGCTCCAGGAGGCACGTCCCGGCCGGATGAACGCGGTATCGACTTCAATGGCCGGGGCGGCCAGATCGGTGCCCAGCGTCGATTCGACGATCGTTTTCAGATCACCCACTGCGAGCACGCGCCAGGGCGTCTGCCAGGGAAGCGTGCTGCGCGGTAGATGCTCCTGACCGGGAATGTCCTCGCGGGCGTCCGGATAGCCGATCCGATAGGCACCGGCCGGTGCTTCGGGACGCAGCCGTGCGCCGCAGAACGTGCTGTCGAGGTCCGCCTCGCTGATCAGCACCCAGTGCGAGCCCACCCGGAACAGCGCCGGGAAGACCCAGCCGGCCATGGGCGAGGGCGTCCCGACCGGGATGTCCTGCAGGTAGTACTCTTCGTAGGAAGGGTTCGTCTGGCGCCAGCCGCTTTTCGGCTCGGCCAGGGGTTGCAGCCAGGCCCGCGCACTGTCGGGGAAGTCGAACGTGGTCCGTTCTTCGAGGATTTCCCGGGGCGTCGGATCGCTTTCCGGAAAGCGATAGCGGAAGGCCACGCCGTCGTTTGCGACGCGAAACACCACCTCCAGCGGCCGTCCCCCGGCATTGCGCAGCCGGTAGACGCGCTCGTTCGCCTCATGGCGATTGACGCGGCGCTTGCCGGCCACCAGCGTGTAGGTCTCGACCACCCGGCGCACCGGGCTGACGTCCTCCAGCCGGAGCCCGCTCGTAAAGTCGGCATCGGATCGGACCAGCCCCAGCGGTGAGGGCTCCAGTACGGGCTGTCCCTGGCGCCACACCTGATACAAGAGGCGTCCGTCCTGCAGCCACACCTGCACGGTGAGCTGTCCGTCCGGGCTGGAAAGCGAGCGCTCCGGGGCCGTCCGACAGGCGGCCGCCGCCAGCAGCGCCAGCGTCAACCACAGCGACGCACGCCGCATCTCAGCGCGGATAGAAGGTGAGCGCCACGACCGACCTGGCCGGAAGGCGCAACTCATAGACGCCATCGCCCACGGCCCGGTAGGCGGTGAAGGCGACCGGCCGCACTCGGTCGGGCGCCTCGAACGTGTTGTGCGCGTCCATCGCCTCGGCGGTCAGCACCCGCCCTTCCACACGGGCCGGCTGCATGCCCTCCAGTCGGGCCTGCACAATCCGCTCCTGATGCGGGTCCAGGTTGGCAATCGTCAGGTGCACGGCCCCTTCTGCATTGCGCGAGGCCGAAGCGTTCAGCGCCGGAATGGCCTCGTCGCCGTAGCGGTATTCCCCGGCCTCCAGCTCAATGGGCAACAGCGTCGCGTCCTGATGTTCTTTGTAGAGGTCGAACACATGGTAGGTGGGCGTCAGCACGATCGTTTCCTCACCTTCTTGCGTGAGGATCAGCGCCTGCAGCACGTTGATCGTCTGCGCCAGATTCGCCATTCGGACGCGCTCGGCGTGGTGGTTGAAGATGTTCAGGGAAACGGCCGCCACGAGCGCATCGCGCAGCGTGTTCTGCTGCACCAGAAAAGCCGGGTTCGAGCCGGGCGCAGGCGCATGCCACATGCCCCATTCGTCCACGATCAATCCCACCCGCTTTTCGGGATCGTAGCGGTCCATGACGGTTTCGTGCCGGCGCAGCACTTCGTCCAGAAAGAGCGCCTTCTGCAATCCTTTGAACCAGCCCCACTCGTCAAAGCCGGTAGCCGGCTCTTTGTCGTTCCAGCGGCCCGTTTTCGAGATCCAGGTGTAATAGTGCACGGAAATGCCCTGTATTAATGAGGGGTTGCGCTGAAAAACATCGCGCATGAGCACGCTGGTCCAGGTCGTGTCGGCATCGGCCGGCCCGGCGGCAATTTTGTAGAGCTGGTTGCCGCCATAGTTGAACAGGTAGGTGGCAAAGCGGCGGTAGAGGTCCGCATAGTACTCGGGGTCCATGTTGCCGCCGCAGCCCCAGCTTTCGTTGCCCACGCCCCAGAAGGGCACGCGCCAGGGCTGTTCGCGACCGTTCTGTTTGCGCAGGCGGGCCATGGGACCGTCTTCGGCCGTCAGGTATTCGACCCATTCGGCCATTTCGCGGGGCGTGCCGCTGCCCACGTTCCCGGCGATGTAGGGCTCGGCGCCCAGTGCTTCGACCAGCGCCATGAATTCGTGCGTGCCGAAGCTATTGTCCTCGACCACCTGTCCCCAGAAGGCGTTCAGGATCGGCCGACGCTGCTCCTGCGGACCGATGCCGTCTTTCCAGTGGTACAGGTCGGCAAAGCAGCCGCCGGGCCAGCGCAGGTTCGGGATGCGAATGCGCCGGAGCGCGTCGATAATGTCCTGCCGCAGGTGCCAGCGTCCCTGCGCGTCCCGCTGCCAGAAACCACCATAGATGCCGTAGCCCAGGTGTTCGATAAAATGCCCGTAAATGTGCCGGCTGATCTGCACCTGACCCTGATCCGCATGAATGACGAGCCGGTGCGTCGGTTGTGCCTGCAAGACGCTGCCGGTGCAGGCCAGCATGATCAGCAGCAAAAGCCCTTTCGAAAACAGTCCACGCATGGCGATGCTCGGATTGTGGTTGGTTGAAGACAAACAGACGAAAGAGGCACTACTCGGCCACGTCGAAGGCGTAGACCGTACGCGAGCGGTAGGTCTCACCCGGACGCAGCACCGGCGACGGAAAATGCGTCTTGTTGGGCGAATCCGGAAAATGCTGCGTCTCCAGACAGAAGCCGGTGCGCCGGCCGTACACCATGCCACCCTTGCCGGTCAGCGAGCCATCCAGAAAGTTGCCGCTGTAGAACTGAATGCCCGGCTCGGTGGTGTAGACGCGCATGATGCGGCCGCTGGTGGGTTCGTAGACGCGGGCGGCCAGCTCCAGCGCGCCGCGTTCGGTGTGGCGCAGCACGAAGTTGTGATCGTAGCCGCGGCCACGGCGGATCTGCTCGTGGTCGGTGTCGATGCGGGCGCCGATGCGCTGCGGGGTGCGAAAGTCCAGCGGCGTGCCCGCCACCGGGCATATCTCGCCGGTAGGAATCAGCCGCTCGTCCACGGGCGTGTAGAAATCGGCCAAGAGCTGCAGCTCATGGTTCAGGATGTCCCCGCGACCGGCCAGGTTGAAGTAGGCATGCTGCGTCAGGTTGACGATGGTGGGTTTGTCGGTGGTCGCCTCGTAGTCGATCACCAGCGCGTTCGAGTCGGCCAGTGTGTAGGTGACCGTCGCCCGCAGCGTGCCCGGATAGCCCTCCTCGCCGTCGGGACTCACGTACGT
>Ga0065724_101658_pt1 | contig 21147 bp, 19 predicted proteins | sample TheenrcSG05JP960_FD_59111 | JGI IMG/M metagenome (GOLD analysis project Ga0065724, IMG submission 59111) | Thermophilic enriched microbial communities from mini bioreactor at UC Davis - Sample SG0.5JP960 | ecosystem: Engineered > Solid waste > Grass > Composting > Bioreactor | place: USA... | reverse complement strand
CGAGCGTGAAGTAGGCGACAGTGCGGCCTACCACGTCGTTCACGGCTTCGGCGAAACGCACGAAGCCCGCGAGTGCGCGCATGCAGATTTCACTCCCTAGANTCTTATTGTCTTTTTNGGAGACCTTAGCAGCCANTGCGCNCTCGCGCCAAGCCTTCTCTGNGGCAGAANTGACGCGTTGATCACATCAGACAACAGAGTCGCGGCCGAGGGGCCGCAACATATTCCTGAGGCTCAGTTTCCGAACANNAANTCGAAGATGGTCTTCGGCGGTCGGCGTTGCTGCTGGCGCGACGGCCGGCGGTAGCTCGGCTGCTGGTTCCACGGCGCCCAGAATGGTCCACCAAAGAAACCTCTGTCCGATGGTTCGGGCCGGCGCTGGGCGACGGCGGCCGGTGGTTTGTTGTCCCGAAGCACGATGACGTCCGTAACCCCATCGATACTCTCGATGGTCACCGTTCCCTCGTTCCAGGTCCAGACAGACTGCCGGTCACCCTGCCGGTGNAGCTGCAGGCTCACCATTTTGCCTGCGGTCGTATCGACAATTGCGATCAGCTCAACCGGTTCTGAGCCACTGGACGTCTCGACCGTGCCTGCGTGGTACCGGAGCAGGCCGATACCCCGCAGCACGCCGTCCTTGACGTCCCATTCGAGCAGTCGCGGCGGGCCTTTCCCGACGACTTCGAGAGGCACTCGGACCTTCGCCCGGCCTTCGAGATAGGCCGTATACCGCTGATCTTCTTCCAGCACCACGCGCCAGCCATCTATGGCAGCGGCTGGAATGTCCCGCTCGGTGTTGACGTCAACGCCCAATTCCTGAAGGGCCGTGCTTGCGTCCCGGTGCGAGGGCATGATCGCCAAGGCCTTGCGGAGGCTGGCAATCGCGGCATCCGTCCGCCCCAAGGCATGCTCGACTTCACCCTTCGCCCAGTGAACATCGGCAAGATCAGGGTTGATCGCAAGGGCCTTCTCGACTTCCTGCAAGCCAAGCTCCGGCTGTTCGAGCTGCTTATAGAGCCAAGCCCTATAGGCAAAAGCTTCGGCGGAGCGGGCGTCGATCTCGATGGCACTCGCCAGATCTGCTTCGGCTTCCTCGAATGAGGCAAGCTTGGTCAGTGCAAGCCCACGCCCAGCCAGAGCGCGTGCGTTCCGCGGGTCGAGCTCGACCGCACGTGTGAAGTCCCGCAACGCGGCATTCGGGTTGTCGGCGAACCGGTAGGCGTGAGCGCGCTCGATATGCAACTCGACGTTCTCAGGCTCGAAGGCGATGGCGCGGCCCAGATCCTCGATTGCCTCGTCGAAACGCCCCACGTGCATGGCCGCAGCAGCCTTTGCCCTGAGCGCAGCCGAGGAGCGGCTGTCGACGACGATGGCTCGACCGAATTCACGAAGGGCAGAAAAGGGACGGTTCTGCAGAAGGTATGCTTGTCCGCGGCCGATGAGTGACGCCGGGCTCTGCGGGGCGAGCCGGATGGCGCGCGTGTAATCCTCGATAGCTTCCGCTGTCCGGCCAAGTTTCAGCAGTGCGCTCGCCCGGTTGTTGTAGGCCGCCGCAAAGCCGGGGGCGAGGGCGATCGCGCGTTCGAAATCCCGAAGGGCCTCCTCGGTGAAGCCCAGGGCGAGCAGGGTATTGCCCCGATTGTTGTAAACCGGCGCGTACTCGGGAAAGAGCTGTACGGCCCGGTTGAAGTCCTCGACCGCGGCCCTGTGGTTGCCAAGCCGGCTGTTCGCGACGCCGCGGTCGTTCAGAATGGCTGCGCGCCGGTCGTTTGGGAGGTCCTCATCGCGAAGCGCTTCCGAATAGGCTTTGATCGCCTGTTCGACGTTGCCGCGCAGGAGGGCGGAGGCGGCCTCCTGCGTTTTGGCAGCGGCATTCACGCTGGCGGCGTTGGCCGGCGCCTGGAGCAATACGCCGAGCGCGGCGAAGGTCAGAACAACATTCCGGGCAGTGATTGCCTTGAGCATGTCGGGTCCAGACGCTCCTTCGCCGGCTCATGATCCGAGCGAACAATATAATGCAGGGCGTGGTTGTTGCCGATAGCGGACTAACGCGGAGGTTAGCCAGAAGCAAAGAACCCCACCCTGCGCAGGGTTTAGCCGCGCACGATGTCGGCGATGGCCTTGCCGAGGTCCTGTGTGGAGGCCTTGCCGCCCATGTCGGGAGTGAGCGTCTCCCCGGTGCGGATGACCTCCTCGATCGCGGCAACAATGGCGTCGGCCGCCTCCTTGTGCCCGAGGTGCTCGAGCATCATCGCGCCAGACCAGATCTGACCGATGGGGTTGGCGATGTTCTTGCCGGCGATGTCTGGCGCGGAGCCGTGCACTGGCTCGAACATGGAGGGATACTCGCGCTCGGGGTTGATATTGGCGCCCGGCGCGATGGCGATGGTTCCGGTCGTGGCGGGGCCGAGGTCAGACAGGATGTCCCCAAACAGGTTGGAAGCGACAATGACATCGAACCAGTGCGGGTTGCGCACAAGGTGCGCGCACAGAATGTCGATGTGGAACTGGTTCGTCTTGATCTCCGGGTACTCCTTGGCGATTGCTGCAAAGCGCTCGTCCCAGTAGGGCATCGAGATGGAAATGCCGTTGGACTTGGTCGCCGAGGTCACCTGCTTGCGCTCTCGCGTCTTGGCAAGCTCGAAGGCATAGCGCATCACCCGGTCGCAACCCTTCCTGGTGAAAACGGCCTGCTGGAAGGCCGCCTCGAGTTCCGTGCCTTCGTAAAGCCGGCCACCGATCGATGAATACTCGCCCTCATTGTTCTCGCGGACGATCCAGTAGTCGATGTCGCCTGGCTTGCGGTCGGCGAGGGGTGACTTCAGGCCCTCGAACATGCGCACGGGCCTCAGGTTGATGTACTGCTGGAAGCCGCGCCGAATCGGAATCAGCAAGCCCCAGAGCGAAACGTGGTCCGGTACGCCAGGGTAGCCCACGGCACCGAGGTAGATGGCGTCATAGGGCCGGAGCTGATCGAGGCCATCGGCAGGCATCATGCTGCCGACCTTGTGGAAGCGCTCGCAGCTCCAATCGAAATGGTCCCACTGGAATTCGAGCCCGAAGNGGCTGCCGGCAGCCTCCAGCACACGGATTCCTTCAGGGACGACCTCGTTGCCGATGCCGTCGCCCGGGATGACGGCGATCTTCATGCGCTTCTTTGGCTCTGTATTCGTGGTGGCCATGCCCGCTGCTCCCAAATTGCGCTAACACGAGGCGAGCACTTGTCGTGCGAGATGCCGCCTCTGGTTGGTCACGGTTTAGCCGAGTTGCCGCGAGCGTCCAATCCTGAAGTGGTAGCGGGGAGAGCAGGCGGTTGAGGTCGCACCGACCCCGGTTTCGCTCATCGCGTAGCACTGAGGCCAGCGACTTCTCGCTGCTGACGAAATTGCATGGCCTCGGCGATGTAGTTTTGGAACTCGTGCGCCCGGCGATCGGCAGTGTGATGGGCAAGTACGCGCCGCCGTACGGCCTGCGCAAGACGTCGTCGACGAGACTCCGGAATGCTCAGAAGGAATGCGAGCACGTCTTCAGGGCGCGTTGCGATCAAAATCTCGCGGTCGGGCTTGAAGAGGGAAGCGAGGCTTGGGCATGGATCCGCAATGACGGCCGTCCCCGCAGCTGCTGCAGCGAAAATGCTTGCGGTGGCGACGAAGGCCGTTCGGTTCGTTTCTCCCGAGATGTTCAGCGCAAAGCGGCTCGCAGCATAAATCTCCGGGGTGTTATCCGAGGTGACATGGGCAAAACGCTCGACATTTCCCGGCCAATCGATGTCGCTGGGGTAGTGAGCACCAGCAACAGCTAACCGTAGGTGCGGTGCTCGTCGCGCCGGTTCGATGATAAGACGTTGCAAAACCGAGTGTCGATCCGCGCTGTAGTCTCCGACGAAACTCAGATCCCAACGGAACGGGCGCTGCGAAGCAACAAAAGCTTCTGGCTCGACCGAACAATGGAGCTGTCGGACGAATGGCACTTCATATTTTGATTTGATCTGCCTTAGAATTGGGCCATCGGTGGCGGACAAATAAAGATCGTATCCCCTGACAACTGGATAGGTGAGATACGTACATGTCCCGGCTTCGAGCTGTTCCAACGTAGTCGGCGTATCGAGGTCGTAGAACGCAACGACGCCTCGCGCGATTTTCTGGACGAATTGTGCGACAGCACTTCCTTCCGAGAGATGTGAGCTCACGATGACGACATCGGCGGTGATGATTTTATCTCGAAAACGTTCGAGCCTCTTTAGGCCGTCATAGAATTCCAGGCGGCAATAATCCGGCTGATTGAAGGCTGTCGTAGCGAATTCGCCGGTGCGTTCAAGGAACAGAATATGGTGGCCGCGAGCTGCCAGTGCTCTTAAGAGAGGCCGAAAGATCGTTGCGTAATCGTTATCCGAGGTGGATGCCAAGCTCGGCCCGAGGATGACGATCCGCAGCAGACCACTCCTCACATCGATTTCCTTTCGCGCAGTTTTTCAGAGGGCACTGCGCTCAACTTGAGCCCCTGGAGCGTGCCCACTTTTCCAAACGATTCTGTGATCGGGCATGAGGCCGGAAGGCGCCTCATGCCAAAGCCGCGCTGTGGACGCGCGGCCTGTTTCTCGCGAGGAGGGTGCCGTAGAGGGCGCGCACTTTCGCAGCCATGACTTCGGCCGTATAGCGCCGCGCCCGTCTGCGCGCTGCTGACGCCATTAATGTCCGCTGGCGAATGTCCGAGGCCAGCATTTCGACGGCTTCGGCGACAGCCGCGTCTTCGGTTGGCGGCACGAAAATGGCAGCGCCATCCCAAAGCTCGCGGAACGTGGGAATGTCGGAAAGCACAAGCGGACAAGCGGCTTCTGCGGCCTCGAGCACTGCTAGCCCGAAAGGCTCATAACGAGCGGTGGAGACAAATATCGGCTTGGCCNCCCAGCCATTCCGCGATCTGACTATCGGTCAGGTTGCCGAGCGTCTGCAGATGATTGAATTTGATGCTCGCTTTATTCGGCCCTTTAACTGGACCAGCAGCAAAAACGGGAATGGAAAGACGACTTGCGGCCTCATCGAGCGTGCGAACGTTCTTGCCTTCGTCCCATAAGCGCCCTGCGGTAAAAGCAAAGGGCCCTTCCGGAATTGTACCCTCAGGTAACGGTTCTCGAATGCAGGGACGCCGCCCATTATAAATCACGGTCGGAAGCGATGGCAGGTTGTAGGTTTGCGCGACAGCTGTTGCGAACGCTTTGGTCGGAGTCACGACAGCATCGACTTTGGTAAGCGCCCGGGCAAGCAGGTCGCGATGCCATCGGAATTGGCGAGAAAGAGGCCGCGTGCGCATGGCCTGCCACCACGTGGCCATGCAGGAATGACAGACGGCCACCACAGGCACAGGGAAAGGACGGCCTGCGGCAAGAATTGGACTGTTGAGATGCACGATATCGCAGTCGTGTTCTTCGACAGAAGCGACGACCGCTGTTGCAGTATCGAGAACGTCTTCAGGATTTGCGGCTGTCCAGTCCAGGGGCAAATCGAGATGGATGAGCTTCAATCCCGGAATGCGCTGCGCTGCTGCGAGCTGTTCGGGTTCAGGGCGAGGGCCGATAACGCAAAGTGTTGTTTGCGTATCGTAGGCTCTAAGGCCCTGTGCGAGATCGAGTGAGTATTGCCAGACACCACCAACGGCGTCCGTCGTCATGAAAACGCGAAGTGTGCCCGCTTGCGTCAATTCTGGCAGCATGTCGCCTCCAATTCGAAGAAAAGCTGGCAGGCGCACCAATAATGTCGCTACTCGGAGCAAACTGGGGGAAATAAGCGCGCATGCCTGCTCCCGGTGTTAATTACGAAGCTGATCCGAAGGCTGGTGATAAACAGAGACATCGGACGAGAAATGGTTTGGGGATCGCGTGCCTTGCCATTCCTGCCATTCCCACGCACACGCTTACTGCAGCTATCGAGCGCATGGGCGTTAGCCTCTCGGAATGGGAATAAACAATGTCTGCTGTATCCGCCGCCCCAGTGATTGATGATGTCCTAGTCATGTCATTTGTGCTGGAGCCCTGAGCGGGGGAGCTGTGATCAAGACGTTTGCTGAAAAGTCGTGAAAGAAAACGCGAAACATCGGTCTTCATTTACGAAGATCAGCTCGCCAAGTGTGCGTCATCGTGGTCAGGCGCTTGTTGACCCGTCTCACGCGCCGCGCACCGATACGTTGCCTGACTATAAAAACGCATGGCAAAAGATTTAGTTCCTCCGGCAGAATTCAAGTGCCGTGTGAAGACATGATGCGCGTGTTGGACGGCTTTGGATCGGTTTTTGAATTGGGCATAAAACAAGGGCGCTCGGCGGTGAAAGTGCTTTTTTTCGACCACCAAGGCGCCCTTTAATTTTGCTCTGTAGGTGTTAGGCGAAGCGATTTCGGATTAACGTTCGTTTGCGATTAAGCGAACGAAGTCCCCGCGATCGGCGGTTCGAGGCCGAGATGTTTCGCAACAGTCGCGCCGACATCGGCGTAGGTGGCGCGACGCCCGATCGAGCCCGGTTCCCGGTTGAGCCCCAACGCCAGGATCGGCACCTGCTCACGCGTATGATCGGTGCCTTTCCAGGTCGGATCGCACCCGTGGTCCGCCGTGATGATGAGAAGATCGCCCGGCCGCATCAGGTTGAACAGTTCGGGCAGTCGTTCATCAAAGGCTTCAAGCGCGGCCGCATAGCCAGGAACATCGCGCCGATGGCCAAATTCGGTGTCGAAATCGACGAAATTGGCGAAGAGCAGGCCGCCGTCGGCAAGCGACGAAAATCCCTCCAGCGTACGGTCGAACATAGCCATGTTGCCGGCACCTTTCAGCACACGGCCTGTACCAGAGTGAGCGAAAATATCGGCAATTTTTCCGATGCTGACGACATCGCGTCCAGCCGATGCCGCTCGTTCGAGAATGGTAGGTGAGGGCGGCGGCACTGCAAAATCGCGCCGGTTTGGCGTGCGCCGAAAGCCGGTCTCAGGTGTGCCGACAAACGGACGCGCAATGACCCGGCCAATGCGCAAGGGATCAAGGAGGCGGCGCGCAATTTTGCAGACCTCATAGAGCCGCTCCAGGCCAAAAGCTTCCTCGTGTGCTGCGATCTGAAAAACGCTGTCCACGGAAGTGTAGCAAATCGGCTTGCCGGTCTTCAGGTGCTCTTCGCCGAGCTCATCGATGATGGCTGTGCCGGATGCGTAGCAATCGCCAAGAATGCCGGGCAGGCCGGCTTCGGCACAAAGCGCTTCGACCAGATCGCGCGGAAAGCAAGGCTTGGTGTTGGGGAAATAGCCCCACTCGAAGGTGACCGGGGCGCCTGCGAGCTCCCAATGGCCGGAGGGCGTGTCCTTACCCCGCGAGGTTTCAATCGCCGAGCCATAACATGCGCGCTTCACCTCGCCCTCCAATCCGGGCGGGATGCGGCCCGTGGCGCACGCGCACGCGTGCCCCAATCCAAGACTGACAAGGTTGGGAACGCGAAGAGGGCCGGAACGCAACCCGGGTCTGTCGCCATCGCCACGCGCGCACCATTCGGCGATATGGCCGACCGTATCCGCGCCCTCGTCACCGTAGCGCGAAGCGTCTGGTGCGCCGCCAATGCCGACGGAATCGAGAACGAGGACAGCAGCGCGTGGCATGTGCGTGTCACCCCCTGCGATATGATTTAAAACCTAGGAGATGCGTGACCTCTCAGGCCACGCGGCGGGATCAGATGGATGAGACCGTTTCACGATACCAGTCGCCCGGTCGTGGACTTCAGGTCAGCTTCCTGCGAGGTGTTCTGGCATAGTTGAAGATGATAGGCGAGCCGCGCGGCTTCAAGACGCAATAGAATGCGCCCGTGCGCGGATATCAAACTGGCTCAGTAAAGTTGGAGAAATAAGCAGTTCGGAGGAATGGGCGGAGATCTCGATCCCTCTGATTAGTCACTGTTGCGGTAGGCGATCGATCTGACCTGATCCGCAACGGGTCAGAAACGCCGCCCGATCTCGCCTACCAGACGGCATCGATGTTTGTACCTCGTATCGCGTTTGCTCTCGCGTCCGGCGCGTTCAGCCGGCCGCCTCTACCACGAGCTGCGCACCCTCGTCGCTAAGGGTGACCTCGACAACTCCCGACGGGGCAACAGAGACCTCCGCGTAAGCATCCAGCGAACGGCCCTGGCAGGCGAGAACGGCGGCGCGAATCACCTCCAGGTGAGTCACCACAACGATACGCTCACCGGGGTGGTTCTTGTGCGCTCTGGCGAGATAACGGAGGACGCGGTCTTGCACCTCGCGCATGGTCTCGCCCTCGGGCGGCCGGGCAACGCTGCGGAGCATGGTCCAGAAGTTCCACGTCCCGTCCGCTGCGAGGTCCTCGAAGCTCATCCCCGTCCAGGCACCGAAGTCGACCTCGTCGAGGGAAAAGGAGATTTCGAGCGGCACCTGCGCCGTTCGCGCGACAATGGTCGCCGTCTCCAGGGCGCGCTGGCGCGGGCTCGAGTGGACACGCGAGATGCCATGAGACGACAAGCGTTGGGCGATTGTGTGCGCCTGGTCGAGCCCCTCGGGGCTCAGCGGAATATCCGGCATCCGGCCCACAAGCACCTTGTCCATGAACTCATAGTGGCCGGGCCTGACAAAAACCACCGTCGTCGGAGCAAGCGGCTCCACGCGGCGGGGGATGTATGGGGTGCGCTTTTTCCACCGGGCCGCGAGCGACGTCGGCCTTGTGTAGAGGACGCCTGTACTCATCATTGGCTCCAGTCCCTCCCCACCCGGGTTGCAGACGTTTTTGCTATATGGGAAAGGCGCGGCGCAGGCCCAATAGGCCGTGATCCGCTTAGCGGAACGCGGGGGGTATCCCCTAGGTTCCTGACGGCCTGCCGGAAGGTCGCTCATGGTTAGGCGATCGTAGCTTCGTCCGGGCGACCGGACCGCAGCTCGCCCCGGAAAACGCTCGGTGCGACCTTAGGCCCCCTCGGCTGGCGCGAAAGCTGGTCCCAGATGCAAGGCAGACTGTTGCGCGCTCGCCGCTCGTGGGTTACGAGCGTGCACCGGTGCCTCTGTTCGCCGGCACCGCTACCAGGAAGATCCGACCCATGAGCCCGCTTCTTCTGGACTATCTACCGCTCGCGGTGTTCATCGGCGTTGCGCTCCTGATCGGCGCGGCGTTGATGATCGCTCCATTCCTCATTGCGGTACGGAACCCCGATCCGGAGAAGGTTTCCGCCTACGAATGCGGCTTCAACGCATTCGACGACGCGCGCATGAAGTTCGATGTGCGCTTCTACCTGGTCTCGATTCTCTTCATCATCTTCGACCTCGAAATCGTGTTCCTGTTCCCGTGGGCGGTCGCGTTCGGGGATGTCGGGGCGTTTGGCTTCTGGTCGATGCTGGCATTCCTGGCCGTGCTGACGGTCGGCTTCATCTACGAGTGGAAGAAGGGAGCACTCGAATGGGATTGATCCTGCCCCCGAAGCCCGTCTTCGAGAAGCCGCGTGAAGGCGGTGGGACAGCTCCCACGCCAACGGACCCCTATTTCGAGCAGATTTCCAGCGAGCTTGCGGACAAGGGCTTCCTGGTCACCGCGACTGACGAGCTGATCAACTGGGCGCGCACCGGCTCGCTCATGTGGATGACCTTCGGCCTCGCCTGCTGCGCGGTCGAGATGATGCAGATGTCGATGCCGCGCTGGGATGCGGAGCGGTTCGGCTTCGCGCCGCGTGCCTCGCCCCGCCAGTCCGACGTCATCATCGTCGCCGGCACGCTGACCAACAAGATGGCGCCGGCGCTGCGCAAGATCTACGACCAGATGCCCGAGCCGCGCTACGTCATCTCCATGGGCAGCTGCGCGAACGGCGGCGGTTACTACCACTACTCATACTCGGTGGTGCGTGGCTGCGACCGCATCATTCCCGTGGATGTCTACGTGCCTGGCTGCCCGCCGACCGCAGAGGCGCTGCTCTACGGCGTGCTGCTGCTACAACGCAAGATTCGCCGCACGGGCACGATCGAGCGCTGAGCCGGCGTGGGGTGAGGGAGAAGAAGCGACATGGCGGCTGACAACGAATCGCTGCAGGAGCTGGGGGAATACCTGAGCGGCAAGCTCGATGCGGCGCTGCAGAACTGGCACGTGCGCTGGGGCGAGCTGACCCTGTTCGTCGACGCCGCGCAGATCGTGCCAGTGCTGAAGCTCTTGCGAGACGACGGCCGCTGCCGCTTCGAGATCCTCATCGACATCTGCGGCGTCGACTGGCCGGGCCGGGAGAAGCGTTTCGACGTCGTCTACCATCTGCTTTCACCGCGGCTCAATCAGCGCATCCGGGTCAAGATCCAGGCCGACGAGATCAATCCCGTTCCGAGCGTCGTCGACGTCTTCCCGGCTGCCAACTGGTACGAGCGGGAAGCCTACGACATGTACGGGATCCTGTTCTCGGGCCACCCCGATCTGCGCCGGATCCTCACCGACTACGGCTTCCAGGGCTTCCCCCTGCGCAAGGACTTCCCACTCAGCGGCTACGTCGAGGTGCGCTATGACGACGAGCAAAAGCGCGTCGTCTACGAGCCTGTGCGGCTGACGCAGGAGTTCCGCAACTTCGATTTCGAGAGCCCGTGGGAAATGACTGGGCGGTTCCTGCCGGGAGACGAAAAAGCGAGTTAACCGCGAGGGCTCCGGTCTTCGCTCTGATTGCAGGGAACCAGGCTAGCAGATCCACCAGTTCGCAATTCGCTATCGGCCGAGACACCAATGGCTCAAACCGACATCCGCCCATTCACCATCAATTTCGGTCCGCAGCACCCGGCCGCGCACGGCGTGTTGCGGCTTGTGCTGGAGCTGGATGGTGAGGTCGTCACGCGGGTCGACCCGCACATCGGCCTTCTTCACCGCGGCACCGAGAAGCTGATCGAGTCGCGAACCTACCTGCAGAACATCGGCTACTTCGACCGGCTCGACTACGTGGCTCCGATGAACCAGGAGCATGCGTTCTGTCTGGCGGTCGAGCGGCTGCTCGGGATCGAGGTGCCCTACCGCGCTCAGCTGATTCGCGTCCTCTACTGTGAGATCGGCCGGCTGCTCTCGCACCTCCTCAACGTCACCACGCAGGCGATGGACGTAGGCGCGTTGACGCCGCCGCTGTGGGGCTTCGAGGAGCGCGAGAAGCTCATGATCTTCTACGAGCGCGCCTCGGGCGCGCGCATGCACGCCAAGTATTTCCGGTTTGGCGGGGTCAAGGCGGACCTTCCGCCGGACCTGATCGAGGATATCGCCAAGTTCTGCGAGACGCATCCCAAGGTTCTCGATGACATCCACGACCTCGTCATGGAGAACCGCATCTTCAAGCAGCGAAACGTCGACATCGGCGTCGTCTCGCTGGAAGACTGCATGAAATGGGGCTTCACTGGCGTGATGCTGCGCGGTTCCGGCGCTGCCTGGGACCTGCGCAAGGCCCAGCCCTACGAATGCTACGCTGACCTTGAGTTCGACATTCCCGTCGGCAAGAACGGTGACAACTACGACCGGCAGCTGATCCGCATGGAGGAGATGCGCCAGTCCGTGCGGATCATGAAGCAGTGCTGCGAGAAGCTGCTCTCCGCCGAGGGGCAAGGGCCGCACATCGCCCAGGACCCGAAGGTCGTGCCGCCGAGGCGCGCGGAGATGAAGCGCTCGATGGAGGCGCTGATCCACCACTTCAAGCTGTATACCGAGGGCATTCATGTCCCGCCGGGCGAAGTCTACGCCGCGGTGGAGGCGCCGAAGGGCGAGTTCGGCGTGTATCTGGTCTCGGACGGCAGCAACAAGCCCTATCGCTGCAAGATTCGCGCGCCCGGTTTCGCCCACCTGCAGGCCATGGACTTCATGAACCGGGGCCACATGCTGGCGGACGTGTCGGCGATCCTCGGATCGCTGGACATCGTGTTCGGCGAGATCGACCGGTAAGCAGCGGACGTCCAGTCGCCCGTCGGGGATGACCGGCGGGCCTGAAGGCTTCACTGCGCTCTGAGAAGGGGGCGTTGCGCCTCATGCTCAAGCGGAACACGAGTTGCGCCCGTTGAAGAGCCGCGCTTTTCAAGTCGGCGAAGTTTTTCGGATAGGTTTGGAGCCTCGGTTGGCTACGCCTCGGGAGCTACCGCAGCAGCCCATCCAGAATGAATTCGCGATGCGGCTTGGGAGCGGCGCCGGCGGGCTTGCCTTGACCTGAGTCGGCCTGGGCCGTGGTATCCGCCTTGGCGCTGGGCGGCGGTTCGAGAGAGCCGCGCACACCACAACCGGCCACAGCAAGGGCTGTTGCCACCAGAATGCTCAGCACCAAAGCTCTGCTCATTTCCCCCTGCCCAAGTTCTGGCCCGCGCCTAGCACCACACGAGCCGCAACAGGTCATGGCGATCCCGGCGCATGAACTCTAGCCGCCTGAGTGCCGCCGACCAACGAGCAGTTGACCGGCGGCAGCATTTTGTCGAGGGCCTGTGGCACAAGCCCCATAGTGCAAGGCTTCAGGTGAGGCTGGCGCAGAAGCGCTGGATGCGCTTGCACGCCTCCTCCAGCAATTCCGTCGACGTGGCGTAGGAGATGCGGAAGAACGGCGACATGGCGAACGCGGCGCCGTGGACGCAGGCCACGCCTTCCTCGTCGAGCAGGGCGGTGACGAAGTCTTCGTCGTTGTTGATCTTGACGCCCTTCGGCGTGGTCTTGCCGATCAGCTCTTCGCACGACGGATAGACGTAGAACGCGCCTTCCGGCTTCGGGCACTTGATGCCGCGCGCCTGGTTGAGCATCGAAACGACGAGGTCGCGCCGCTGCACGAACACCTTATTGTTCCGCTCAATGAAGTCCTGCGGACCCGTCAGCGCCTCGACGGCTGCCCACTGGGTGATCGAGCTCGGGTTCGATGTGGACTGCGACTGCAGCTTGCACATTGCCTTGATGAGCGGCTCGGGGCCCGCGCCGTAACCGAGACGCCAGCCGGTCATGCAGTAGGCCTTGGAGAGGCCGTTCATCGTTAGCGTACGGTCGTAGAGGTTCGGCTCCACCTGCGCCGGCGTCCAGAACTCGTGGCCGTCGTAGAGCAGGTGCTCGTACATGTCGTCGCTCAGAACCCAGACGTGCGGGTGCCGCAGTAGGACGTCCGTAAGCGCCTTCACCTCATCCCGCGAGTAGGCCGCACCGGTGGGATTGCAAGGCGAGTTGAAGATGAACCACTTGGTCCGCGGGGTGATGGCCCGGTCGAGCGCTTCCGGCTTCAGCTTGTAGCCGTCCTCCAGACGGCAGGGTACGAACACGGGTTTGCCGCCGCCGAGCAGCACGATGTCGGCGTAGGACACCCAGCAAGGGGCCGGGATGACCACCTCGTCCCCCGGATTGATGGTCGCCATCAAGGCATTGTAAAGCACCTGCTTGCCGCCGGTGCCGACGGTGACCTGCGAGGTCTTGTACTCCAGCCCGTTCTCGCGCTTGAACTTCTCGACGATCGCCGCCTTCAACTCGGGAATGCCGTCGACGTCCGTGTACTTCGTCTTCCCCTCTTTCATCGCCCGAATGGCGGCTTCCTTGATGTTCTCGGGCGTATCGAAGTCGGGTTCTCCGGCCGAAAGCGAGATGATGTCTCGACCCTGGGCTTTCAGCTGGCGCGCCTTGGTCGAGACCGCGATGGTTGCAGACGGCTGTATGCGGTTCAGGCTGTCAGCGAAAAAGCCCATGGTTTGCCTCACGATCAGTTCCTGCAGACAAAGATGACGCGGAAGAAGCGCGCCAGCGGTGCGCGCAGAGTACTATGCGCGCTTGCCCGCGGGGGCAAGCGCGTTTCGCGTATTTCAGGCAGGCCCTAAGTGTCGCGTGGCGAGTTTCTACCAGCCGTTGAAGGGCGTCTCGGGCACAGGCGTCAGCGGCGGCTTGCGCTCGGCGTACGCCTTGAGATTATCGACGACGAGCTGGCCCATCTTGTTGCGCGTGTAGACCGACGCCGATCCGACGTGCGGAAGCAGCACGGCATTAGGCAGCGTGAGCAGCTCGGGATTGATGTTGGGCTCGTTCAGGAACACGTCGAGGCCGGCCGCATGAATGGTGCCGTTCCGCAGTGCCTGGATGAGCGCAGCTTCGTCGACGCAGGTGCCGCGAGCCATGTTGATGAGCACACCGCGCGGACCGAGCGCTTCCAGCACAACCGCGTTCACGATGTTTTTCGTTTCCGGACCACCTGGCGTGATGACGATCAGCGTATCGACGGCTTTCGCCAGCTCCACGGGGGTCGGAGTAGTATGTGTAGTGCAGCTCCGGACGCTGGCGGCGCGTATGGTAGGAGACGGGCAGGCCAAACGCCTCAAGGCGCCGCGCAATAGCCATTCCGATGCGACCCATCCCGAGAAGGCCGACGCTGCGGTCGCGCAAGCTGGCCGGTGTCAGTCGATACTCGCCTTGCTTCGCCCACTTGCCTTCGCGGAGCCAGCGCTCGGCCTGGGACAGCTCACGCACTGTCATGAGGAGCAATCCCAACGTGGTGTCCGCTACTTCTTCCGTCAGCACGTCGGGCGTGTTGGTGACGATGATTCCGCGCTTTCCGGCTGCCGCGGCATCCACGCTGTCGTAACCGACGCCGAAATTGCCGATGATCCGCAGCTTCGGCAGACGCGCCATCAATGCGTCGTCGACTTTCACACCGGTGAACGCACCCGTGCAGATCGCCTCGAACACGTCGCCTTTGGCGGCGAGCGCCGACTCTAAATCCGCCGGCTGCTTCAGCCGATGCACGTCGAAGATCTGATCAAGCTGTTCCTCGATCAGCGGCATCATGCGACCGGTCATGAGCAGGGCGGGCTTTGCCATCGGACGTTTCTCCAGCGGATGTTCTGTTTCCCGAGACGGGTCGTATCATTTGCCGGCGCGTGCTTCAACGCTTCCGCCACATTGCCAAAATGTGGCGAGCGCGGGACAACCAAACCATGAGCGATCCGCAATACGACGTGGCGATTATCGGCGGTGGGCACAACGGGCTCACCTGCGCAGCTTATCTCGCCGGTGCGGGGCTGCGCGTCGTCGTGCTTGAGAAGAATGACGTCGTCGGCGGCGCGGCGATGACGGAGGAGTTTCACCCGGGCTTTCGCAATTCCGTCGCGTCCTACACGGTGAGCCTGCTCAATCCGAAGGTCATCGCGGATCTCGAGCTCGATAAATTCGGCCTCAAAATTCTCGAACGTCCGGCGGCCAACTTCTGGCCCATTGACGCAAAGCGCGGCCTTCTCATGCCCTACGGGCTTGCCAATCGTCAGCGCGCCATTGCGGAGTTCTCGCCGCGCGATGCGGAGCGGTTGCCAGCCTATGACGCCGCGTTGGAGCGAGCCGCCAGGATATTGCGCGATCTTGTTCTGCGCACGCCGCCCAATGCGGGTGGAGGGATCATCGAACTGATAAAGGCCGCAGGGTTGGGCCGACGCTTTTGGGGGCTCTCCATCGAGGATCAGCGGCTACTCCTGGATCTGTTCACGAAGAGCGCTGCCGACTTCCTTGCCTGTTGGTTTGAGAGCGAATTCGTGCAGGGCGCATTTGCGTTCGATGGCATCGTCGGCGCGTACGCGTCTCCGTACACTCCGGGCACGGCCTATGTTCTCCTGCATCATTGCTTCGGCGAGGTGAACGGCAAGTCTGGCGTGTGGGGCCATGCCGTTGGCGGCATGGGCGCCATTACCCAGGCCATGTGCGCCTCGGCCCGGGCTCGCGGTGCCGAAGTTCTCACGGGTGCGGCTGTCGCGCAGGTCGCTGTAAAGGATGGCCGCGCGATCGGCGTTGTTCTGCAATCGGGTGAGGAAATTCGGGCGCGTGTGGTGGCTGCTAACGTGCCGCCGAAACTGCTTTTCCGTGACCTGGTGCCGGAAAACGCGATAGCTCCCGAGCTGCGAAGCCGCTTTACAGGCATGAAAACAGGCTCCGGCACATTCCGGATGAATGTGGCGCTGTCGGAGTTGCCCGATTTTCTCTGCCGGCCTGGGAAGCATCCGCAGCCACATCATGGCTCCGGAATCATCATTGGACCGACCATCTCTTATCTTGAACGCGCTTACCTTGATGCGCGGCTCTACGGATGGTCGCGCGAGCCCGTCGTGGAGATGCTCATCCCAACGACGCTCGACCCCACCCTTGCGCCGCCGGGCAAGCACGTGGCGAGCTTGTTCGTGCAGCACGTGGCGCCACATCTTCCGGACGGGCGCAGTTGGGACGAAGCAAAGGATGAGTTCGCCGACGTGGTGATCGAAACGGTGACGCGCCACGCGCCGAACTTCAGGGCGAGCATCGTCGCGCGCCAGGTTTTGTCGCCGCTCGATTTGGAACGCCGTTTCGGCATGGTGGACGGCGACATCTTCCACGGCCAGCTCTCGCTGGACCAGCTTTTCTCGATGCGTCCGGTGTTCGGCCATGCCGATTATCGCATGCCGGTGCCCGGCCTTTATCTTTGCGGCTCCGGCGCCCATCCCGGCGGCGGTGTTACCGGTGTTCCTGGCCACAACGCCGCGCGCGAAATTCTCCACGACCTGCGCGGTTGGTTCGGCCGCCGTTAGTTCGGCTCCGTCTCATCTGACCGATCACAACCACACCGAGGCTTGTCACGTCGGGAACAGCGCGTCCCCGGCGATCTCGGCAATCTCGTCTCAAGCGTGAGAAAGGGTCCGACTGGGACGACCCTGCCGATGAAGACGGACTCGATCATGTACGCGTACGGAGAAATCACCAGGTTCGGGGGCTGCCTCTTCGAGGCGCAAGACGGCTCACCACTAGCGTGCTTGTTATGAGGAAGTACCATGGCCATCACATGGGACCCCACTGACGTTCCCACCATCGCCGCTGAAGACCTTGCAGCTCCGATGCGGGAGCTTGTCGCAAANGAGTGCGGCCTGATCTTCCTGCGAGGCCTTACGCCGGAGGATGCTCGAATCGTCGAAAGCTGCTTGCGGCAGCGTCTTGGAAGAGATCCGTCGCTCGAACTTGCAGTGCTTATGCGGTTCAGGGCGCTGGTAGAGGTCTTCGCCTACGAACCGCTGCTCGATCTATTCTTGGATCACGGATTTGAGATGATTGGGCCGGCTATAGAAATTGCGGCCTCCATGCGGCTCAACAAGCGTTGGGGTTTCAATCCGCAATACTTCTACCGCGCTGTTTCCGCACGGCTCGAGGGGGGTGACAGCGGCGTTTACTACGTCACGCGAGAACTGCTCGATGCGACCTGAGCCCGGTGCGTCCTGCTGATCTGCCTAGACATAGTCCATTGCGACCCAGACCATCGCAAAGGCGGCCAGAAGAAACGCAGCGACCAACAGCCAGGGGAGCATGCCGTCGCTCGAGGTCGGTTGCGATGCGGACTGGCGGATCTGGCTTCCGGCCCGGAGTTCCTGCTCTTTCACTTCGGCCATGAGGGCAGGGTCGACGGGCACACCGCCTGCCTCATCGTCTGTACCGAGTGGAGCAGCTGCAGGATCCAGTGCTGCGATCTTATCTCCGGTGAGACCATGATCGATCGCACTCCGGAGCTCGGCCGAAGTGCTTCTTGTTTTCTCCATGAGCGTTCCACCTCCGACTCCCTTAGAATCAAGGTCAACGGGAATCGGAGGAGCACGTTCCACGCAGCAAATTGGGACCGGGCGAGGTGGCTCTAGCCCGGTCCCTCGGCCTGGCAGGAGAGCGGGACGCCTGTCAGGCGTTATCGGCCAATGGGGAGTGGCCGCTCACCAATGCCAGGGCCGAATCCGGCCGTGGTAGACGCGGTGGTAATGGCGGTTCAGCCAGGGTTTGGGGTAGCCCCAGGCTTTCCAGTAAGGCGACTGGAAGACTGCCGGGACGCAGTTGATGTTCCTGCCGCAGAGCGGGCGCCAGTATCCGGCGTCGTAGTAGGGGTAGTAACCGCGGGGCTCGTAGCGATAGGCGTAAGGATCCGTGATGAAGTAGACGCTGACGGGCCGCGGTCTCACGGGATAGTAGGCCGGGCGGTAATCCCTGCCTTTCCAGACCGTGTACTCGCCGCCTGCGGAGGCTGGCTGAGATCCGGCAAGGCTCAGGGCCAGGCATGCCATCAAAGCTGCCCATAGGGAGCGTGAACGCATAACGAAATCTCCTCGCGTGGCACTCGCAACGCGTATTGTGCGACATCTGACTACTTTACGGCGCAGGGCGAACCCTGTCCTGGCGAAATGGAGACTAGAGTATACATTGTGTAAAGGAGGGCAGGGCACCAAGGGGCGACTCGTGGACATCTGGCCAGATGGATCGTCTCGGGCTATAAGCGCCGCGTTGCACTGCAATTCGCCGGCATAGCTCAGTTGGTAGAGCAACCGCCTTGTAAGCGGTAGGTCGGGGGTTCAAGTCCCTCTGCCGGCACCATCTGCTCCCTGCAGATGCTTTTGGGCGACGATTCAAGCGGCCAACCCAGATGGGATCTCGAGCAAGCGGTAGCGCGAGGCCACGCAAGTCTGAATAGGGGTGGCCCTTCTGCGAGTGCGCTTCGTTCACGCCAGGTTCTGTCGGCTGCTCGAGCGAAAGTGCAGCTGAGCAAGCTCATTCAGAGACGCGACCGCGGCAGAACGGCTTCAGCCCTTGCCACGGCCGCCGAACCTTCTTATACAGCCGGGCCAGCGCTCCCTTCGTCTATCGGTTAGGACGCCAGATTTTCAATCTGGAAAGACGGGTTCGACTCCCGTAGGGAGCGCCACTCCTAATGAGTTTCAACAGGTTAGCATCACGTCCTGGGCAGGTTCGGGAAATAGCGGTTCGCCCGCGACCCAGACACTAAGCTCCTATCAGCAGTTTCCGGCAGCTGAATCAGTCCTCGTGACCAGACTACTGGCCGGCGGTAGTGCCTAAGGCGTGACGATGTTGAACCAAAACTCGAAGGTATCGAGGTAGGAAATCAACTCCTCCAGCTTGCCGCGCTCACCCGTAACCGTGATGTCACCTGAGTTGATGGCGTCTGCTACCGTCATCTCGTGAAGGGCAATTCGGTTCAGCGTCTCTCGCGTCAATCTCANNGTTGCNTCAGCGTCGTCGGACTGGCGGTGAGCAGTGTGATTAAGTACGCCGTTTTCAAGCTCGACCAGATATTGGCCATCCGAATTGCCGAAATCGATATTGAGCGCCAGCTTGGCGTCCGCAGCTCGCGAACCGTTCAGACGAATACCAAGATAGTCGAAGAACATTTCTGGCGTCATTGCCCGTACTGTATCAGGGCTTGCCGTATCAGGCGTCGGTTGTGGCGTGATCCCTTCTCGCAGTTCCTTGGCGCCTGATAGGTAGAAGTTGCGCCACGGACCCGACTCGGCCTGATAACCAAGTTGCTCGAGCGCGTCGGCCTGCAAATTTTTCGCTTCTTGATTATTGGGATCAGCAAATACAACGTGATTTACAACCTGGGCCACCCAGCGGTATTTGCCCTCTTCAAACGATTTCTTCGCCTTCCCTAAGACGGCATCGGCTCCGCCCATAAACTCGACGTAATTCCTGCTCGCTTCGACCGGTGGAAGCTCATGCAGCGTTGCCGGATTGCCGTTGAACCAACCGAGATAGAGGACGTAGGTCGCCTTCACATTGTGGTTTATTGATCCGTAATAGCCCCGACTGGCCCAGAAGTTGGCGAGACTCTCCGGCAATTTAAACTGCTCGGCGATTTCAACCATCGTGAGGCCTTGATTGGCCATGCGCAGCGTTTGATCGTTGATGAAGCGATAGAGATCACGCTGCTTTTGCATGAGCTCGACGACATTTTCATTGCCCCAGGTCGGCCAANGATGCTGGGCGAAAATCGACCTCGGCTTTATCACCCCACATCGAAAGCGCCNGATTGATGTATTTCGACCAGGAGAGAGGATCGCGAATTTTGGCGCCGCGAAGCNAGTAAGTATTGTGCAAGGTGTGGGTGACGTCTTCGGCGGCAGAAATGGCTTTCTTTTCCTGTATGAACCACAGCATCTCAGCCGGTGCTTCAGACCCCGGAGCCAGAAGGAATTCATAGGTCAGACCATCGATGATCTGCTTTTCGCCTGTTTCCTTTACGAGATCGGTTGGGGGGATCAGCGTAACGGTACCGGCTGAAGTGGTGGTGCCGAGCCCGGCACCGACCTGGCCCTTGGCGTCAGGGGGAAGCACGTTGCCGTACATGTAACTGGCGCGACGGCTCATGGCGTTGCCAGCGAAAATATTTTCCGCAACTGCAGCTTCCATAAAGCCGGTCGGAGCATAGATCCTGATGTTGCCCGATGTAACGTCGGCCTCATCCACTATGCCGCGAACGCCACCATAGTGGTCGACGTGGCTATGGGTGTAGATCACTGCTTTGAGGGGCCTGCGACCGCGGTTTGCATAATAGAGCTCTATTGCGGCCCTGGCCGTTTCGATCGAAACCAGAGGGTCGACGACGACGATGCCTTCGTTCCCTTCAATGATGGTCATGTTCGACAGGTCCTGATTTCGGACCTGATAAATGCCGTCAGTGACTTCGAAGAGACCGCTGATGTTGATCAGCTGTGATTGTCGCCAGAGGCTTGGATTGACGCTGTCTGGTGCTGGAGCGCTGTCTCCGATGAAACCAAATTGCCCCGGTTTCCAAAGCGCCTTACCGCCTTCACCAGTTATTGTCGCCGTCGGCAGGGGCGCCACAAAACCGCGATGCGCGTTCTCGAAATCTGTTTTGTCCGAGAATGGCAGCTGATTGACGAGCCTTTGATTTTCTTCCTTGGTGGGTTCAGTCGCGTTTTTTCNGAGTTCTTGTGCGAACGATAGATCGGCCATTCCCCCGAGGACGCTTAAGGCCGATGTTATCAACAGGAAGGAGGATAATTTGGATAGCCTCATCGGATATCTCCTCGCGGCAGTAAAGGTTTGATGGGGCTATCCAGGGGATGCACAAGTACTGAAAATTCAGCGAGCGCTTTTCTGCTTAAGCAGCCCTTTCGAAACAACCCCCCAAGACCAAATTGAATCGAAAAACGATTGGTTCCGCCGCTTTCAATAATTGAGGCTCGTCAGGCGGATGAGCTCGCTAGGGCAGGCGGGCTCGCATAAGGAAGCTAGTTCAATCAATTGGCGAGGTTGGAGGTTCCGCGGCCACAAGCGTTCATGCCTCAATTTGAGAAGCCATCGGGAAAATTCGGAGGATCTCGCCGTAGGCCGCGAATTGTTATCCGCTCATAACTTGAAGGCCGCCC
>Ga0065724_100589_pt1 | contig 21217 bp, 17 predicted proteins | sample TheenrcSG05JP960_FD_59111 | JGI IMG/M metagenome (GOLD analysis project Ga0065724, IMG submission 59111) | Thermophilic enriched microbial communities from mini bioreactor at UC Davis - Sample SG0.5JP960 | ecosystem: Engineered > Solid waste > Grass > Composting > Bioreactor | place: USA... | reverse complement strand
GGACGGCCGGCGTTCCGCCGGACCGCGCCGTGATGGTCGGCGACTCGTGGGCGCGCGACGTCGCCGGCGCCCTTCGCGCCGGCCTGCACGCGGTCTGGTACCGGCCGTCCGGATGCCGAGCCCGACGCGCCCCGTCGCCGCGGCCGTTTCGTACGCCCGGACGCCCGCGCGTCGTCGTGATCCGGTCGCTCGACGAACTGCCGGCGCTGCTCGTCCCCACAGGCCGGCGGCAAGCCTGAGCCGGCGAACGACCGTCGGCGGACGTCGTCGGCGGCGGTCGCCGTTTATTGATTCAGATCCGGCCGTTCGCCGCGGACGAGATAGACGACGCTTTCGCCGAGGTTCGTCGCGTGATCGGCCATCCGTTCGAGATATCGGCTGACGAAACAGAGCAGCATCGCCTGGTTGATGGATTTCGGGTTTTCCACCATATAAGCGAACATTTCGCGCATGACCTGGCTGTGCAGCTGGTCGACCTCGTCGTCGAGCTGCGCCATTTTGTACGCCAGATCGACGTTCTCGTCGATATAGGCGGCGATGCTTTCCGCCGTCATCCGCCGAACGATCTCGGCCATGCGCGGGATGTCGATGAGCGGTTTGACGAGCGGCTGGCTGCCGATGCGAATCGTCACCTTCGCGATGTCGACGGCCAGGTCCGCCATCCGCTCGAGGTCGCCGGCCATTTTGAACGCTGCAAGAATGCGCCGCAAATCTTTGGCGACCGGCTGCTGCGTGGCGATCAGCCGACTGGCCGTCTCGTCGATCTCGACTTCCATCGCGTTGATGCGGACATCGCCGTCGACAACGCGGCGGGCGAGCTGCCCGTTCTGCGTCTTCAGCGACCGGACGGCGTCGTCGATCGCCTGCTCTACTTCCTTGCCCATCGCGACGAGCCGATCGCGCAGCTCGCCGAGCTCATCGTCGAATTGCGGGCGTCTGCTCGTGATCATCGATCGGTCCTCCCCATTTCGAAACCGGCGGCCGTCTTTAGCCGAACCGGCCGGTAATGTAGTCTTCGGTGCGCGGATCGCGCGGTCTGGAAAACAGCGTGCCCGTATCCGCGTACTCCACCAGCTCGCCGTGCAGAAAAAACGCCGTCCGATCCGAAATGCGCGCGGCCTGCTGCATGTTGTGCGTGACGATGACGATCGTATACGACCGCTTGAGCTCGCGGATCAGCTCTTCGATCTTCAGCGTCGAGATCGGATCGAGCGCCGACGTCGGTTCGTCCATCAGCAAAATCGACGGCTGGACTGCGAGCGCGCGCGCGATGCACAGCCGCTGCTGCTGCCCNCCNGANANACCGTACGCCGAGCGGTGCAGATGGTCTTTCACCTCGTCCCAGAGCGCCGCCGCACGCAGGCTTTTTTCCACAATTTCGTCGAGTTCCGCCTTCTTGCGGACGCCGTGAATGCGCGGACCGAACGCGACATTATCGTAAACCGATTTCGGAAACGGCGTCGGCTGCTGAAACACCATGCCGACCTGCTTGCGCAGCAACTCAACGTGCACCTTCGGATCGTAAATGTCGACGCCGCCGATTTCGACTTTCCCCTCGATGCGGACGCCGGGAATCATGTCGTTCATCCGGTTGAGCGTGCGCAAAAGCGTCGACTTGCCGCAGCCGGACGGCCCGATCAGCGCCGTCACCGCGCGGCCGGGAACGTCCATCGAAACATTTTTCAGTGCGTGAAACGTGCCGTAATAGAGCTGCAAACCGCGGATGCGCACGATCGTTTCGTGGTCTTGTCGATTTTCCAAAACGCGTCCCCTCCCTGAAAAGCTAGCGGCGATACCGGTTCCGGTACCGGTCGCGCAGCGCGATCGCCAGTGCGTTCATGCCGAGCAGAAGGGCCAGCAGGACGATAATCGCCGCCGCCGCCAACTCCTGGAACTCAGCCTTCGGCAAAGCCGTCCAGCTGTAAATCTGGATCGGCAGCGCCGTGAACGAATCGAACAAATTGCGCGGCATGAACGCCACATACGTTACCGCGCCGATGACGATCAGCGGCGCCGTCTCGCCGATCGCGCGCGACAGCGCGAGAATGCTTCCCGTCAAAATCCCGGGCATCGCCGAGGGCAAGACGACACGGACGACCGTCTGCCACCGCGTCGCGCCGAGCGCAAGCGATGCGTGGCGAAGCCGGTCCGGCACCGCGCGGATCGCTTCCTGCGCGGCCACGATCATCGTCGGCAAGACGAGCAATGTCAGCGTCAGCGCCCCGGTCAAAAGCCCCCTCTTCAGATCGAGAAACCGGACGAACACGGTCAACCCGAGCATCCCATACACAATCGAGGGCACGCCGGCCAAATTGGCGATGTTCAACCGGATCAGCCGCGCCAGCCGCGAGTCCGGGCGCGCGTATTCCTCCAGGTAGACGGCCGTCGCGACGCCGACGACGAACGTCAGCGGCCCGGTCATCAGCATCAGCCAGAGCGTGCCGGCAAGCGCAGCTTTAATACCCGCCCGCTCGGGAATGCGCGACGCGAAATTCGTGAAAAATTCCGGCCGAAGCCAATGGACGCCCTGCCGAATCACCTGCACGAGAAGCAGCGCTAGGGCGATCAATCCGATCGTCGTCGCGGCGAAAAACAAAACGTGAAACAGCCGGTCGAGCCTTCGCTTCCGCTCGATTCGGCGAACGTCCCGAACATTTTCGACGATCATTGATATGCCTCCCTAAACTTGCGCGACAACCAGTCGGCGATCATATTCATCGCGAGCGTCATCACGAACAAAACGAAACCAACGGCGTAAATCGTCTGGTATTCCACCGAACCGAACCGCGTATCGCCGGTGCTTACCTGCACGATATACGCCGTCATCGCCTGAATGCTCTCCAGCGGGTTCAACGTCAACTGCGCGAGATTGCCCGCCGCCAGCGACACGATCATCGTTTCGCCGACGGCGCGCGACAGCCCGAGCACGAACGACGCGCCGACACCCGACGCCGCGGCCGGAACGACGACGCGCAGCGCCACCTCGAGCCGCGTCGCGCCGAGCGCGTAAGCGCCGTCGCGCAAGGGGCGCGGCACGGCCGCCATCGCGTCCTCGCTGAGCGAACAGACAATCGGAATAATCATGACGCCCATGACCAGACCCGCGCTCAGGGCGTTAAACATCTCCATGCCGGGAAATAAGCGCTGAAGCACCGGCGTCACGAACGTCACCGCGAAATAGCCGTAAACGACCGTCGGCACGCCGGCAAGCACTTCCAGTGCCGGCTTGACGAGCGCCCGAACGCGCGACGATGCGAACTCATTCAAATAAATCGCGCTTGCAAGTCCTACCGGCAACGAGACCGCCGTCGCGATCGCCGAAACGAGCAGCGTTCCCGCCACAAGCGGTGCGACACCGAAGTGCTGGTCGTGAAAAAGCGGCGTCCAGCGCGTGTCCGTCAAAAATTCGGCGACCGACACATGACGAAAAAACCCGAGCGATTCCACGACCAAGATCAGCACGATGCCGGCCGTCGTCGCAACCGACAAGACCGAAAAAAACAGCAAAACGCCCGGCATGAACCGGTCGGCGTTCCAGAAGGATCTTGATCTTTGAAATTTCACATGAAAGCCTCCTTTTTTTCAAAAAAGGCTTCTAAAAAGCGAATCCCGGGGCTTCTTGCACCGGAAGCCCCAGGACCCGTGAGAGGGGCGCGTCTGGCAAAGAATTATTTCAATTTTTCTAGATTTTTCTGATATTGGTCGTCCGGTAGTTTCACGTATCCAACTTCTTCGACGATCTTGCGGCCCTCCGGCCCGTTCAAAAACTCAAGGAACGCCTTGTAATGCGGTTGCGACAGCAAATTTTTGCGCGCGTACACGAAGATCGTCCGCGACAGCGGTTTATACGTGCCGTTCAGAATCGTGTCGTGCGTCGGTTCGACCGCCGGCGAATCCGGCTTTTCCTTGATTTTGACCGCGGTCAGTTTGTCCTTGTTTTCGACATAGTAGGCAAATCCGAAATAGCCGAGCGCGTATTCGTCGCCGGCGACGCCCTTGACCAGGACGTTGTCGTCTTCGGAGCCGACGTAGTCGGTTCGCGACGCCTTCGCCTTGCCGACGACCACTTCCGTGAAATAATCGAACGTGCCCGACTGCGTTCCCGGCCCGTACAGCTTGATCTCCTGGTCCGGCCAACCGGCGCGTACGTCGCTCCACTTGCGCACCTTGCTGTCGGGCTCCCAAATCTTTTTCAGTTCCTCAACGGTCATTTCCGTCGCCCACGTATTTTTCTTGTTGACAACGACGGTCAGCCCGTCGTAGGCGATCGGAAGTTCGATCAGTTCGTCGCCTTTAGCTTTGACCGCTTCCAGTTCTTCGGGTTTTGCGGGCCGCGACGCGTCCGCGATGTCGATTTCCAGGTTTCCGATTTTCTTAAATCCCGCGGACGATCCGGATTCGGCGACCGTGATGTTGACCCCCGGATGTTTTTTCATAAATTCTTCCGCCGCCGCCTGGGTAACCGGAAAGACGGTCGACGAACCGTCGATCCGGATTTCGCCGGACAGCGACGCTTCCGTTTTCGCGCTTCCTTGCGGTGAACCAGCCGGCGACGCGGCACCCGCTCCGCTGCTTTCCTGCTTTGCCCCGCCGCAGGCCGACAACACGAGTGCCAGGCCGAGCGCAACCGGCAACGACAGCCGGCCGAACATCCGTTTTTCCCGCAACTCCCACTGCTTCAACTTCGGATTCCTCCCCCATGAAAATTCGGTCTTTGCATCCGGTCTTTCGACCGGTTCCGCTTTCGAGTGTAACGGCGCCGTGTTTTCGCCGTCTCAACGTTTTGTTAACGCCGTGTAAAATTTGTCCGGTGCGTTTTAACGAGGCGATGACGTTCGTTTTACACGCCGCTTACGGCGATCGGATACGTTGGAGGTGAAAGGGGGATTGTCCGTGTTCAAACGCGGCTTGCGGATGCGCGATCGTCTCGTTTTTTCGTTTGCGGTCGTGCTGGTTCTGTTTCTGGCCGGTTCGGCCTACCTGGCGCGCGAATTGTCCGTCGTCCGGACCTTTCAAGAGGAAGAAAGACGACAGCAAAACCGGATGATGCTCGCCGAAGATCTGCAACAGACGGCGCTCGAGCTGAATCTGCTCTTGTCCGATTACTGGATTTCGCGCAATACCTCTCGACTCGAGCAGTTTGGACCGATCGCCGAACGGCTGAAAACACTCGTCGATGAGATCGGCGATACCGCAGCCACGCCGGACGAGCGCAAATGGAGAGCGCAACTACGCATTACGGCGGAAGAATTCGTCGGATTGTTCGAACGGACCGTCCATCAAATTCAGACCTTCTCCGATCCGGAACAGGCCGGTTTCTTGATGCGGCAGGCGTACACGCTGGCAGGAGCGCACCGGGATATGCTGTTCGAACTGTCCGAGAAATTCACCGCTTCTTACGCCGAAAGCGCCCGCCGCGCCCAGAACAGGACGGCGGACGCCCTGCGGCACGCCGTCTTCGTCGCCTGGTCGGTACCGTTTCTGACCGCGCTCATTGCCGCCGTCGCATCCGGTTGGCTCGTCCGCACGCTCATGCGACCGATCCGTTCCCTGATGCTGGCGGCCGCCCGGGTCGCCGACGGCGACCTCGCCCACCATACCGACATCCACTCGGACGACGAGCTCGGGCAACTTTCCGGTCAGTTCGACCGGATGGCCGGCCGGCTGTCCGACTTGCTGTCGCGCGTTCACGGCGTCGCGGCGACGCTGGCGGAACACGCTGCAGCGTTCGACCGCTTTGCGGATTCGACGGCGAAAGCTCATGAAGAAATCGTCCGGGCGGTCGGCGAAATCGCATCCGGCGCCGAACGGCAGGCAATGGAAGCCGAACGCGGTTTCGAACAAGCGAAACGGACGGCGGAACAGGCGGAACGCCTGTTGGACAGCGCGGAACAGATGCGCCGCCTCGGTGAAGAAACCGCGCGCGCTTCCGTCGGAGGCAGAGCGGCGATCGCCGATCTGGAACTTGCGGCCGCGCGAACCGATGAAGCGCTGACAGCCCTGACGGAGGATCTGGAGCGACTGGTCGCGGATTCCGCCAACATCGGCAAAATCGTCTCCGCCATCTCCGGCATTTCGGCGCAAACCCATCTGCTCGCGCTCAACGCCTCGATCGAGGCGGCTCGCGCCGGGCCCGAGCACGCCGGCTTCGCCGTCATCGCGGACGAAGTGCGGAAACTGGCCGAAGAAACGACACAAGCCGCCAAAACGGTCGGCGAACAACTGCGCGGTCTGTCCCGCCGCATCGCGGACGCCCGCGCCGCGCTCGGCCGTCTGTCGGGCCGCGGCGCCGAACAGGCGGAACACCTGCGGCAAACGAAAACCGCCTTCGCCGCAGTCGAAGCCGCCATGGCGGAGCTGGCCGACCAGATCGACCGCATCCGCGAACAGATCGGCCGCACGTCCGAAGAGAACCGGTTGCAGCGGTCCGTCGCCGAAGCCGTCGCGAAACTGGCCGAAGCGGCCGTCGCCCATGCCGAGGAAGTCTCCTCGGCCGCCGCCTCCCAGCACGACGCCGTCCGCGAACTGGCCGGGCGCGCCGCCTCGCTGGCGGACCTGGCACGGACACTGTTTGCCGAAGTCGGCGTGTTCCGCTTGCGAAGCGGACGGACGGACGCCGGGACGGACGGCGAAAACGCCGCGGCCGCCGAAAAAGGCGAAAAAAAAGAAGGCGACCGCGCCTCCTGGCACAAAGCAGGAGCGCTCGCCTCCGATTTTCCGTCGTAACCGTGGAATCGTCACTGTTCGGGTTTCGCCGCCGACTCACCCTGAGGTCGCCGCTGGCAGGCCGGCGGCGGTCAAGCCGTCGCCCATTCCTCGCCGGAATCTTCCTCGGCCTGCGATTGTCGGGCTTCGCCGCCGACGCCGGGTTCGAGCACCCGAACCGAAATGCGCGAAATGCGCATGTGGTCCACCTCGTCGACGACAAACTCCATGCCGCCGTAGCGAACCGTCTGGTTCGGCCGCGGCGGCGACTCGACCTGCGCGTGAATCCAGCCGCCGATCGTGTCGTGCGTGTCGTTCGGCACGTCGGCGCCGAAATACGCATTGAAATCGTCGATCAACAGCAGGCCGTCGACCGAATACGTCCGCTCGTCGCGCTGCTCGATGGCGGGACGCGCCTCATCGAACTCGTCGTGGATTTCGCCGACGATCTCTTCCAGAATGTCCTCGACGGTGACCAACCCCGCCGTGCCTCCGTACTCGTCGATCAAAAGCGCCATTTCCGTGCGCTTTTTCTGCATCAGGCGCAAAAGTTCGCTGATCGACATCGAGTCGGGCACGGTGAGAAGCGGCCGGACGATCGCGCGAATGTCGGCGTTTTCCCCCGCCTTAAACAGATCCTTGATATGGACGTATCCGATGATGTGATCCTTGTCGGGGGCGCACACCGGATACCGCGTATGTCGCTCCGTCAACGCGATCCGCAGGTTTTCGGCGATCGGAACGTCGGCGTACAGGCACACCATCTCCGTCCGCGGCACCATCACTTCGCGAGCGTGCGTCTCCGAAAATTCAAAAATGTTATCGACGAATGTGAGCTCTGTTTTGTCGATGAGTCCGCTTTGATGGCTCTCTTTCAGCAAAATCCGGATTTCTTCCTCGGTATGGGCGGATTCGTGGCCGGATTCCGGCTCGATGCCCGCCCGCCGCAACATCCAGTTGGACAGACCGTTAAGCGCCCAGATGAACGGATACATGACGCGGTAAAACAGCACCATCGGAGCCGCAGACCAGAGCGTCACGCGTTCCGCCTGTCGGATCGCGAACGTTTTCGGCACCTGTTCGCCGAGCGTGATGTGCAGCAACGTGATCAGCGAAAACGCCACGACGAACGACGCCGTGTGCAACACCGGTTCCGGTACGCTTTTCGGCAGGATCGCCTGCAGCCACCGCGCGACGAACGGTTCGCCCACCCAGCCGAGCCCGAGCGACGCCAGCGTAATGCCGAGCTGGCAGGCGGACAGATACGCGTTCAGATTCCGGACGATCGACTTGGCGAACCTGGCGCGGACGTTGCCCTCCTGAACGAGTGCGTCGAGCCGCGTCGCGCGGATCTTAACGATCGCGAACTCAGCCGCGACGAAAAATCCGTTCAGGAACACCAGCAACAGCACCAGCGCCCATTGCGCCATCACGCCGATCCAACTGTAAGGCTCGCTGTCCAACGAAACCCCGCCGCGTTCCGGCGAACAACCGGCGGGTTCCACCTCCCCACCGTCTTTTGGAAGCCTTTCGCCGTCGCTTTGATTTCGATTATACCGGTAAGCCGAATTTCCCGTCAATTCCTGACGGCTTTCTCACCCGGTTGGCGGACGACCAGCTTGTAACCGACGCCGCGAATTGCTTCGATGCGGACGGATTCACCGTCGAGCTCGAGTTTCTTCCGCAAGGAACTGACGTGGACGTCGACCGTCCGCTGGCCGCCGACGTAGTCGAATCCCCAAACGGCGTTCATCAGGTCGTCGCGCGTGACGACGACGCCAGGCCGTTTGACGAGATAGAGCAACACCTCGAACTCTTTCGGCCGAAGGGCGATCGGGCGGCCGCCGACCGTCACTTCGTATTTGTCCGGATAAATGCGCAAACCGCCGATCGCGACGACGTTCTCTTGTTCTTCAGCTCGTTCCGGTTCGACGCCCGACGCCCGCCGCAACACGGCGGCGATGCGCGCGAGCAGCTCGGCGACGCCGAACGGCTTCGTCACATAATCGTCCGCACCGAGCCGCAGACCCTGCACGATTTCCTCCTCCGCACCGCGGGCGGTCAAAATGACGACCGGCGTCCGGATGCCTTCGCTCCGCAGCCGCTCCAGCACCTCCATCCCGCCCATGCCGGGCAGCATCAAATCCAGAACGATCAGGTCATACGATCCTGAAAGCGCTTCCTGCAAACCTTCGCCGCCGTGATCGCGCACCTCGACGGCATAGCCTTCCTGCGCCAGATTGTAGGACAAAAGACGGGACAAGGTCGGTTCGTCCTCAATGACCAGCACGCGCCGCGACACGGATGCCGTTTCCCCCTCGCTGAAGAAGCTTTTGAAAATATCGTATCAACCCCATGTTAACGTCGTGTTAAGATCACTGCAAAACCGGCAGCTCCAGCGTAAACGTCGAACCGACGCCGAGTTCACTTTCTACGGAAATCGTGCCGCCGTGCGCCTCGACGAGATGCCGAACGATCGACAGCCCGAGCCCCGTGCCGCCGGAAGCGCGCGACCTCGCCTTGTCGACGCGGTAAAACCGCTCGAAAATGCGCGGCAAATCCTGTTTCGGGATGCCGATACCGGTGTCCTCGACCGCGATGCGGACGCGGGAGGGTTCCTCGCCGTTTTCTCCGCCGCCTTCCCGGCTTTCCGCCCACTCCGCGCGCACGGACACCTTGCCGCCTTCCGGCGTATACTGGATTCCGTTCGACAACAGATTAAGCAAAATTTGACGTAGACGATCTTCATCGGCTTCTAGATAAATATCTTCCGGAATGTCGACTTCCAGTTCGATCCGCTTCGCCTCCGCCGCCGCGCGCATCAAGTCGACCGTCTCCCGGACGAACGGTGCGAGATGAACCGGCGAAAACCTGAGTTCGATCTGCCGCGACTCGATTTTGGACAGCTCGAGCAGATCGCCGATCAACCGGTTCAGTCGGTCGCTTTCGTCGAAAATGATTTTGAGGAACGCTCGGACCGCTTCCCGGTCGTCGATCGCGCCGGACAGAAGCGTCTCTGCAAAACCTTTTACCGCAGCGATCGGCGTTTTCAGCTCGTGCGACACGTTGGCGACGAATTCGCTGCGGATCTGTTCCAGCCGCCGGACGGCCGTCATGTCGTACAGAAACAGCAGCACGTCCCCAGCGCCTTCAAGCGGCACGAGCTGGACTTCGACGATGCGTTCCTGCTGCACGAACAGCCGAATTTCTTCGCGGATCGGTTCTCGCCTTTCCAAACACGTCCGCACGAGACGAACGAGTTCGGTCGAAGCCCGCCGCAGCTCCTCGAACGATCGACCTTCCCATTCCCGCGGCGACAGGCCGAGCATGCGTTCGGCCGACGGGTTGACGAGCGACAGCCGGCCGTCCGGGCCGACGAGCGCGACCCCGCCGGCCATCGCCGAAAGGACACTGTTCAGGCGCGCCTGTTCCTCCCTCGCCAGCCCGATCTGCCGCTCGAGCCGGTCCGCCATCGCGTCGAGTGTCCGCGCTACTTTGCCGATCTCGTCGTCCCGGCGAAATCGGAGCCGTCCGGAAAAATCCATCGCCGCCATCCGCTCGGCCGCGCGCGCGATCCGCTCGAGCGGACGGGTGAGCCCCCCCGCAACCCGCCACATGACGAACGCCGCGACGAGAAACGACACTGCGAAACCCGCCGCCAGGCCGAACCACAGAGCGCGCACCGATTCGGCCACTGAACCGAGCGGGAGCGAAAGCCGCACGAACCCGACCGGAGCCGCGACGGCGGTCGTGTCCCCCCTGATCGCCGCATTCCACGTATCACCGGCCGGGACGGCGACGGCAACGTACAGCATGTCCGCGTCCACCGTGTCGCTGTGCCGGATCGCGTATCCGATCCCCTCACGCCGCGCCGCAACGACTTCCGGGCGGTCGGCGTGGTTGTCCATCGAACGCGCGTCCGCATCGGAATCGCCGAGCACGACGCCGTCGGACCGGATCAAGGTGATGCGCGCGCCTGTCACCTGTTTCAGCTCCGCCGCCAGCCGCCCGAAACGATCCGACGGTTCGGCTGTCGGGAAATCCGTCCAGTTCACGCCGAGACCATCTGCGGTCATGATCAGCTTGCCTTCACGCGCCAGCGCGTCGCGCAGTTCGGCGATATGCGCCCGCTCCAGCAGTCTTGCCGCATACAGACCGGACGCAACCGTCGCTAACGCGAGCAAAGCGACCGAAACCGCCGTCAGCCGGTGCCGGAACCGCATTCGTCAACCGACTCCCCGCAGTCGCCGTCCTTGCCACCGCCGCCGGACGAGCACATGCCACAACGTCGCCAGCGGCTGCTGGATCAGAATCGCCAGCACCACCGGTACCGCCGCCAGCGGCTCGAAATGCGCGGCCGCAAGCACGATGCCGAGCGAAATATTGCGCATTCCGCTTAAATAGCCAAGCGTCGACGCCGCCAGTTCCCGGCGGAACAGGCGTCCGGCCAACCAACCCGCCGCATAACCGATCGCGGCGATCAGCACGCACATCGGCACGACGGCGGCCGCCTCCGGCCGAAGCTCTCTGACCTGCGGCGCGATGACCGCCGCATTGACGGCTACGACCCCGGCGAACGCCAGCTTCGACAGCGGCAACGCCAGCGGCGCCGTCGCCGGCTTGATTTTGCCTTTCGTCCATTCGCACGCAAGCACGCCGAGCGCCGTCGGCAACACGACCATCAGCGCAAGATCGAGCGCCATCCCCCAGAACGAAAACCGAACCGTCTCACCGAACAGAAGCTCGATCGTCCACGGCACGACGATCGGGCTGAGAGCCGAGTCGAGCACGACGAACGCCAGCGCAAACGGCACAAAACCGTTCGACAGGCCGACCCACAAAATCGACGACACTCCCACGGGAATCGCCGCAAACAGCACAAGGCCGACCGTAAGCAGGGATCCGCTCCCGAATGCGGCGGATCCGACCGCATAGGCGACGGCCGGCACGAGCACGTGCACGGCCGCGAACACTGCCGCCAGCGTTCCCGGCATTGCGAGCGCGCGCCGGATGTCGGCCAGCCGGCAATCCATCGCCATGACGAACGTCAGAAACGCGAACATCCACGGCACGGCTTCCGTCGCAGCCTTCAGCCAGGGCGACAGGAAAAAGCCCGCGACGAGCGTCGCCGGCACGATCAGAAACAGATAGCGCTCGAACGCGCGGTTGAACGCAAGCCCAGCTTCGCGCCACCGCGCATGAGAAGCAGGCGGAAACCCCGGCCCGCTTGCGCGCACGTCCTGTTGCGCGTCCGAAAGCTCCGATCCGTCCGTCCGCACGTCCGACTGTACGGCCGGGCGTTCGACGGAACGTCCGGCCAGACCTGCGGGCCGCGGCTCGACCGGTTCTATGGCCGGCTTTCCGTCGTAAGGCGCGGCGACATGGACGGCAGGATCGCCGACGTTTTTCCCGCTCACGTGAACACCGGCTCTTTCAGCTCGGCGAGCTTCGCCAGCGAATCTTTCTCCACATCGGCGTGCAGGCTGTTGCCGTGGGCGTCCATCGTCACGATCGCGGCAAACCCTTCGACGCGCAGATGCCACATCGCTTCCGGTATGCCGAATTCGAGAAAATCGACCCCTTCGACTTCCTTGATGCATTGCGCATAATATTGCGCTGCGCCGCCGATCGCGTTCAGATAAACCGCGCCGCATTCCTTCAGCGCGGCAAGCGTCTTGGCGCCCATGCCGCCTTTGCCGACGACCGCGCGGACGCCGAACTTGCGGATGATGTCGGCCTGGTAAGGCTCCTCGCGGATGCTCGTCGTCGGCCCCGCCGCCTTGACCGCCCAGCGCCCCTGTTCGTCTTTGACGACGACCGGCCCGCAGTGATAGATGACGCCGCCGCGCAGATCGACCGGCGAATCGTGATCGACCAAATATTTATGCAGCGCGTCGCGACCGGTATGCACGAGACCGTTCAGCACGACGACGTCTCCGACGCGAAGCTGCCGAACGTCTTCTTCCAACAGCGGCGCCGTCAGCACGAACGTGCGCCGATTTTCGCCCACAGCCGCAACGCCCTTCGCCGCCTGCCCGCCGACGGATTCGGCCGCCCCGGGCGCCATCGGCACGCTCTGCCCGCGCTCGTACAGCCACTCGACGATCGCGCCGGTCGACGGATCGATCCGGACGCCCTGCCGGCGAAACGCCCAGCAGTTGTAGGCGACCGAGACGAAGAAACTCGCCGGCAGCCGGTTGGCCGCCGTAATCTTGCATCCGAGCAGCGTTACGTTGCCGCCGAACCCCATCGTGCCGACGCCGAGCCGGTTGGCCGCTTCCATCACGTATGCTTCCAGCTCCCGCAGCCTCGGGTCGGGGTTGACGTCGTCCACCGGACGAAGCAGCTGCTCTTTCGCCAGCTCGTACCCGGTCGTCCGGTCGCCGCCGATGCAAACGCCGATGAACCCTGCGCTGCAGCCCTGCCCCTGCGCCTGGTATACCGCGTGCAGGATGCACTTGCGCACGCCGTCCAGATCGCGGTTCGCACGGCCGAGACCCTCCAGCTCGCACGGCAGGCTGTACTGGATGTTCTTGTTCTCGCAGCCGCCGCCTTTTAAGAGCAGCCGCACCTCGACGTCGTCGCGTTCCCACTGTTCGAAATGAATGACGGGCGTACCGGGGCCGAGATTGTCGCCGCTGTTTTTACCCGTCAGCGAATCGACCGAATTCGGCCGGAGCTTGCCCTCCAGCGTCGCCTGCCGCACCGCCTCGCGGATGTCGCGTTTCATCTCAAGCTGGTTGGCGCCGACCGGACAGCGGACGAAAAACGTCGGCATTCCCGTGTCCTGGCAGATCGGCAACACGTCGCATTCGGCCATCGCGATATTTTCAGCGATCGTATCGAGCGCCAGCGCCGCCCGTGTGCCGGCATCTTCCCGCTCGCGCGCCGACCGGATCGCCCGCCGCACGTCGGCCGGCAAGTTCGTCGACGTCTCTACGACCAGTTCGTACATGCTCTGTCGGAAAAGGTTCATGCCGTCCCCCTCTTTCCTCACGTTCGACCCTTTACTTTTCATGATAACAGATTTGCGGCGGGGGTTCACGGTATCCGCAGCCGGCCGACCCGTCGGCGTCCAAACCCGGCCACCGGTCGCCGTCACTCCTTCAACCCGATCGACGCCAGCGGACCGTCGCTCAGAATCCGGGTCACCATGCGGGCGATTTCGGCCGGAGGAAGCCGTCTTCCCGTCTCAAACCAATACGCCAAAAGGCCGAGATTGCCGGATACGACGTACGCGATCGCATAATCGCGGGGAACAAGAGCGCGATCGGTCTGCGGAAAGTTTTTTGAGAAATAGTCGGACATTTTGTTCTTCATGAATTCCTTGATTTGCATAAGAAAGGAGATATCCCCCTTCGGCCCGAACATGACCCGAAAAAAATCCGCGTGTTTGTCGATATATTCGAGAACCCGCAGGCTGACCGGATAAGGTTCGTTTTTCCTGGCGTATCGTTGAAGCTCGAACGGATCGATCCGGTCCAGCTCCTGTGCCAACCCATCGAGAACTTCCATCTTGTATTGATTCAGCATATCGGACGGATCGCGAAAGTGCAGATAAAACGTCCCCCGGTTGACGCCCGCCCGTTCGGTCAGTTCGCTGACCGTGACGCCTTCCATTCCTTTCTCTTCCATCAGTTCGAGCAAAGCTTTGTACAACCATTGCCTCGTCCTGGCTTTCCGGCGGTCCTGTTTTTTCATCGGTGCCCCTCCCGTCGACCGTGAAAATGAACAAAACGCAAGTTTCGTGTCGATTGCTGAACATTTCAAAAAAGAACTGATGATTGAAACACCGCGCAACTTCCATTATAATGAACAGCGCGATCATTAATCAACATCATGTCTATTAAATTAAGAGCAAAGGATAGGTGAGTTTCCATGCATTTGTTTCGACAACGGCTGTTATGGGCGAAAATTGCGGCCGTTTTCGCCGTGGTGGCGTTGTTCGGCCTGGCCATGATGGGATCGGTACTCGGAGCGACGCCCAAAGATTTGCCGGTCGCTCTGGTCGTGCTGGACCGGGGAGCCGAGCTTCCGGACGGGGGGCGTCTGGCGGCGGGAGAAACGATCCGGTCCAAACTCCAGGAAACAAAAGGAATCCCGCTGAAATGGCACGTTCTCCAGAGCGAGGCGGACGCCCGCCGGGGGATCGACCATCGGGACTATTACGGCGCACTGATCATTCCCGCGGATTTCAGCGCCGGCCTGTTGTCGCTGCAAACGGCCAACCCGAAGCCGGCAACCGTGACGATTTTGATCAACGAAGGGATGAATGCGCAGGCGGCCGCGGCGGTTCGGCAAATGTTGGGACAAATGATGATCCGCACGGCAAGTGCGATGCTGACCCCCTTTATGTTGCGCGAAGAAACGGCGCACCCCGTCGGCGCGAACAACGCAAGCGGCAACGCGCCGAACATGCTGACGCAGCTTTTGTGGATCGGCAGTCTGGTCGCAAGCATTTTCCTGTTCCTTGCCGCCCGGAAAGAACGACACGACGGTTCCGCCCCCTGGGCCGCGGTGCTTGCCCAGACGGCGGCCGGCCTTCTTCTCGCCGGCCTTGTATCGGCGTTTTTGCTGTGGACGGCGTCGTCGTGGTACGGCATGGAACTCCATAACGGGATGAAAGCGTGGCTGTTTCTCTGGCTGGCCGGATCCGCCTTTTTCCTCCTGCAAATTTCTTTGTTGAACTGGCTGGACCTCCCGGCCGTCGGCCTGCTGGTGCTGCTCTTTTTCTTCTCGATGCCGGTGATCAACCTGCCGCCGGAGTTTCTGCCGGAGGCGACGCGGCTCGGCGTGTACGTCTGGACGCCGTTTCGGTTCGTGTCGGAAGGGTTGCGCGATATTTTGTACTTCGGCGGAACGGACCGTTTAACCGACAGTTACGCCGTTTTAGGGTGGCTGGCGGGCGTATGCTTGGTCCTGGCAGCGGCGTCGGTATTCAGGACGTCGGTATTCAGAAAAGCCTGAGCCGCCCGGCGGGTTGGCGAAAGAGTCCGATCCTCGCGCTCCCGTTTTTGTGCTATAATGTTCCGGGAACGAGACCTGCGCCGCAGCCGGCCCGCGGACGGTCGCCCCGCCAGCGGCCGACGCCGAACGGCTGAACCTCCTGTGCGGCCGACGGCGACCGCACTTTTCGGCAGGCAGGACGAAAAACGCATGCGGCGGCGAGAAAGGGGATCGATGCGATGCCGCAGACCGCCGACGCCTCGGAACCGCAACACCCGTGGGAGCAGGAGAAAAACCGGGCCGGCCTCCGAACGAACGCCGGCCCGGGCATCGACCCGCATCCCAACGCAAGCGCCGCTGGGGGCACCAACCTGGGCGACGATACCTCCGGCGCACCCGAACACGCGCGGCAAAACGGCTACCCCTTCTTCGCCTACATGTACCGATTGCGATACATCCGCCGCTGGAGCCTCATGCGCAGCGTCACGCGCGAAAACGTCGCCGAACACGCCTACCAGGTCGCGCTCCTGACGCACGCGCTCTGCACGATCGGCAACGAACTGTTCGGCCGTTCGTACCCGACCGAACACGCTGTCGCGCTGGCGCTGTTTCACGACGCCACCGAAGTGTTCACCGGCGATATCCCGACCCCGGTGAAACATCACAACCGGGACATTTTGCGCCATTTCCGCGAAATCGAGCGCGAAGCCGCCGAACGGCTCGCCGGCATGGTGCCGGAACCGCTGCGCCGCGTCTACCGGCCGCTCATCGCCGGGGACACCGATCGCGACGACGTCCGGCGCATCCTGAAAGCGGCCGACCTGCTTGACGCCTACTTAAAATGCGTCACCGAACAAACCGCGGGCAACCGCGAATTTTCCGTCGCGCAAAAACAGATCGAGCAGGCCATGCGGGACATGGCGCTGCCCGAACTCGACTATTTTCTGCAGCAGTTTGCGCCGAGCTTTTCGCAGACGCTGGACGAAATGGCCAAATCCGAAAACGGCTCCGACCCGTCGTCCGACGCTTAAACTTCCGGCGCCGCCGACCGGCGGGTGCTCAGGCGGGCGCTCAGACTGCAGCCCGGCCGGCGCTCGCCCGAGCGGCAGCCCCCAAGCAGACGATCAAATGTCGGGAAACAACATCACGACGACCAGCAAAAAATACGTCGCCGCCGCCAGCCAGGCGAACATGCGCGCACGCCGTTCGACGGAAGCCGCTTGTCCCTCGTCGCGGTTTTCGGGCGTTGCCTCCGGGGCGTGAACGGCCAGCTCGCGAAGCGGTTTCCCAAGCATTCCGGAAAATGTGAACAGCGCCAACACCAGAACGATCACTAGAATGATCCAGATCACCGAATAGTTGGCGCCATGCAGCATGTAGCCGCCCGACAACACCGCCGCAACCAGGACGTACTGGCCGACGCGGTTCAACCGTCCCACCACCTTCGCGACGACGCGCCGGACGGCCTCTTCCGCTTTCGCCCCCGGCAACAAAAACGGCGCGAGCAGATAAAAGCCCATCAGCACAGCTGATAATACATGCACGAACAACGCGATCCGATAAGTCAAGTCCATGCTTGCCTCGTTCCTTTCCGCACACGGGTCAAGATCAGTATACAGGATCAAGCACGGAAAAAACAAACCAAACGTTGCGGAAAAGGCCTCAGCGCACGGCGATTTTGTCGTCGACCTCCGATCGAGCAAAAACCCCCGGGGATCGACGACAGCAAGAAAAGTGAAGAAAAAATGAGATTGGGGAAGTTTATCGAGGATGTAAGCGTTTTTTTGGCGATCGATATTATTGCGAAAAAGGCAGCAGGATTTTGGGCGAAGATGTCGAAATGTCAAATAGGGAAGCGGTGTTTTGGGTTGGGATCGTACCTTGAAGGGATTGAAACCTTGGAATCGTAAAGCACTATTTACTTTTTTTGGATCCGTTGGGATCGTACCTTGAAGGGATTGAAACTGAGCAAAAATCCGCTATGAATTTCCGCTGAGTCAATTGTTGGGATCGTACCTTGAAGGGATTGAAACTCAAAGCGCGAGACTCTCTTCCTGTATTTTGTGCCCCGTTGGGATCGTACCTTGAAGGGATTGAAACTGGAAATACGTGCCTATAGTGGTAATTCTGTTCGTGAGTTGGGATCGTACCTTGAAGGGATTGAAACTCGATCAAGTCGACGGCATACCTGTGGTGTCGACGTCAGTTGGGATCGTACCTTGAAGGGATTGAAACGTTTCTATGCTGGTGTCGTTTATTCTGGGCATTTTTGGGTTGGGATCGTACCTTGAAGGGATTGAAACTCTATAAGCGATGGGGCTTCGAACACGCCTCGAACAACGTTGGGATCGTACCTTGAAGGGATTGAAACACATAAACACGTCGACCGACTGCGCAGGAACGTCGGGTTGGGATCGTACCTTGAAGGGATTGAAACATTGTTTCGGGGAGATCCAAGCATTCCTCCTTTGTGTTGGGATCGTACCTTGAAGGGATTGAAACTCAAACACCTTTCATGCAAAAAATCGCACTAACAGAGTTGGGATCGTACCTTGAAGGGATTGAAACTCAAATGAAGAAGAAAAGAGTAAGGTTTATTTTTATGCGTTGGGATCGTACCTTGAAGGGATTGAAACCCGAACACATCTTCGATTACTGATACATCGCCCGTAGTTGGGATCGTACCTTGAAGGGATTGAAACTGGGATCGTGATAATCGGATTGATGAAGTGAGGGTTTCGTTGGGATCGTACCTTGAAGGGATTGAAACTTTGATCTTGGGCAAATAGACTCGGCGGAAATTCAGTTGGGATCGTACCTTGAAGGGATTGAAACATCCGCCGCGGTGAAATGGCGCCTTTTGTCGGCATGGGTTGGGATCGTACCTTGAAGGGATTGAAACTTTTTTGATGAATTCTGTAATCATATTAGCAAATTGTGTTGGGATCGTACCTTGAAGGGATTGAAACATCTTTTGAGACTCATCTGCGATAACTATTTGTGGGCCCCAGTTGGGATCGTACCTTGAAGGGATTGAAACTCAAATGTCGGATCCACCACAACGGGTGGAAGTTTTGGTTGGGATCGTACCTTGAAGGGATTGAAACTGGCCAGACCCTGTGGAGATATTAAGGGAGGCTTGGCTCCAGTTGGGATCGTACCTTGAAGGGATTGAAACTTCGTTACTTTAGGGACGACGTCTATATGGCTGGTAGAGTTGGGATCGTACCTTGAAGGGATTGAAACACTTTCTCCGAGGGTGTTGATAGTTTTCGTCTTAGGGTGTTGGGATCGTACCTTGAAGGGATTGAAACTAGACCATCTTCAAAAAACATAGAGACTTTTATAGATGGTTGGGATCGTACCTTGAAGGGATTGAAACGTACATATTTCCCAGATCGTCGTCCGCCTCGCGGTCGTTGGGATCGTACCTTGAAGGGATTGAAACTGGGAACGACGGCAACGTCATCCGTCGTTATCCTCCGGTTGGGATCGTACCTTGAAGGGATTGAAACCGCAAATGCGAAAAACAAGAACCGTAACAGACGCGACCGGTTGGGATCGTACCTTGAAGGGATTGAAACTACCACCATCCACCTTCTTCAGGGCCACCATATTCACGTTGGGATCGTACCTTGAAGGGATTGAAACTTTGCCTCCTCTCTTTTTGTATTCTTCCTGCAATTCGTTGGGATCGTACCTTGAAGGGATTGAAACCATTTTCGAACTTCCAACGAAACCAAAGTGTACTTTGTTGGGATCGTACCTTGAAGGGATTGAAACGAATCAAATCAACACAGAAACATCCTGCGTTGATTTGATGTTGGGATCGTACCTTGAAGGGATTGAAACCCTTTCCCATATTTTTCAAAACGTCGAGAGAACGAGGTTGGGATCGTACCTTGAAGGGATTGAAACAAGACCGTTTTCAAAAAACAGTGAAACCTTTTTTGTAGGTTGGGATCGTACCTTGAAGGGATTGAAACTTGTTTATGACGATGCCGGTAACGTCGTCAGACGTGTTGGGATCGTACCTTGAAGGGATTGAAACCCATACTGACAAAGGGTTGGAACTCGCCGCGCTGGAGTTGGGATCGTACCTTGAAGGGATTGAAACTCAAGTGGCAAGAAGTCGATTCTTGGAATTGCAGGAAGTTGGGATCGTACCTTGAAGGGATTGAAACGCGTCTTCGGTTCAAGAATCTTTACTCTAAAAAATCCGGTTGGGATCGTACCTTGAAGGGATTGAAACCCATGCTGACAAAAGGAGCACATTCGCCGCGGCGAAGTTGGGATCGTACCTTGAAGGGATTGAAACTTGTGCCGGCAATGCCATGCGGCCAAACACGGCGGCGTTGGGATCGTACCTTGAAGGGATTGAAACCAGCTTCCCTAACCCACTCGTCCCGTTCAAGGGGGTTGGGATCGTACCTTGAAGGGATTGAAACGGAGTTGGGATCGCTTCTGATCCATTGATTATAAACGAGTTGGGATCGTACCTTGAAGGGATTGAAACTTGGCCGCAGCCTGCGCGGCTAACGAAGAGACGATAGTTGGGATCGTACCTTGAAGGGATTGAAACGCCCCCAGTCGGCATAGCAACGATTTGCCATGCCAAGTTGGGATCGTACCTTGAAGGGATTGAAACCGGCATAAAGAGGGTCGCTGGGCCGGCCAGCCTCTCGTCGTTGGGATCGTACCTTGAAGGGATTGAAACGCATTTGATCAAGGATTTTTTGGAAAAAATCCATTTCGTTGGGATCGTACCTTGAAGGGATTGAAACTATTTCTTCATCCTGCAATCCATTAAATAAGCCCGGTTGGGATCGTACCTTGAAGGGATTGAAACGATGACATCCAGGAAAACCGGAATCCGTGGCCACAGGGTTGGGATCGTACCTTGAAGGGATTGAAACAAAAATCGTCGGAAGTGGTTAAATCTTCTTGAAAAACTCGTTGGGATCGTACCTTGAAGGGATTGAAACTCTGAAAAAGGGATTTTATCGTACTCGATTTCGTTCTGGTTGGGATCGTACCTTGAAGGGATTGAAACTCGCAGAGCCCGATAAGCCCGGTAAGCGCAAAAGTGTTGGGATCGTACCTTGAAGGGATTGAAACATGGCGCCGCGTCATGGCCGGACGGCGTTACGTCGGGTTGGGATCGTACCTTGAAGGGATTGAAACCACACCAAGTGCCCGCGCATAGGCGAACAAATGATCGTGTTGGGATCGTACCTTGAAGGGATTGAAACTGGGTTGGTCGTGGTCACCGCGCGTGCGACTGTGACGTTGGGATCGTACCTTGAAGGGATTGAAACACACCGGCGCGGACGGCGGCTCCGGCGCAGGCGCAGGTTGGGATCGTACCTTGAAGGGATTGAAACGTTTTTCAGCCGCGGCCAGCGGATCACTTCCGATGAGTTGGGATCGTACCTTGAAGGGATTGAAACAAAAGATGGCGACGTATCGTTACGACGAAATCACGATGGTTGGGATCGTACCTTGAAGGGATTGAAACAAGCTGAAATCGAGGCGCTGCAAAAGGAAATCGAGCGGTTGGGATCGT
>Ga0065724_100353_pt1 | contig 21472 bp, 20 predicted proteins | sample TheenrcSG05JP960_FD_59111 | JGI IMG/M metagenome (GOLD analysis project Ga0065724, IMG submission 59111) | Thermophilic enriched microbial communities from mini bioreactor at UC Davis - Sample SG0.5JP960 | ecosystem: Engineered > Solid waste > Grass > Composting > Bioreactor | place: USA... | reverse complement strand
CAGGCTGTACGAGAGGGCTGGCCTTGCCCCCGACGAGACGGTGGACTACCAGGCGGTCGAGGCTTACTATCGAGGGCTGGGAGTGCTATCCTGAACTTACCTTAGATGTGCGGTGGGAGGTGGTGCCATGGATGTGGAGCTGGCCCGAGTCTGGGCACGGGAGGAGGGTGTGCGTAGCCTGACGGGTCGGGTGGTGCTGGCCGACGGGCAGGTGGTGGAGGCGTCGTCTGCCGACCTCCACAACTACGCGCTGGCCGAGGAGCCCGGTGGTCCTAGAGAGGTGGTGCTCGTGGTGGACCGCCCATCGCTCGGCCTGAGGTGCGAGCACCACGCGGTGCGCTATCCGGGCAGCCTGGCGGAGTACTGGCAGGTGGTGCGTAATATCGGTGACCGTCCGGTGACCCTGCGGAGGGTGGAGTCCGGCAGGGTGCTCCTGCGCCGCAGCCGTGCGGGACGTGATGTATTTTCGAGGCGGCTGGGGCTTGGAGTTCGAGCCGGCGCGCGAGAGGTTGGGGGAGAGCTTCGAGCTGGTGCAGACGCGCGGGCGATCCTCCAACGGGCTGCATCCCTGGGTCGCGCTCCTGGGGCCTACCAGGAGCTTCTCGGCGGCCGTGGCATGGTCGGGCAACTGGGCGCTCAGGGTACATAGGCGGGAGGATGCGGTCGAGCTCACCGGTGGGCTGGTGGACTTCGACCCTGCCTGCGAGCTCCNGCCGGGGGCGGAGCTGGTGGNGCCCAGCCTAGTGGTCGTGGAGGGCGACGGGCGGGACCTCAACAGCATCTCCATCCAGTACGGGCGCGTCGGCCGCCTGCATTGGTATCCCCACAACGACCTCTCCAACCTCCTGCCGGTGGAGTGGAACCACTGGTGGCCGTACGAGGATCGACACATCAACGAGGAGGTGTTCCGGCGCAACGTGGACGTCGCGGCGGAGATGGGCTTCGAGGTGTGCACCCTAGATGCCGGCTGGTTCGGCCCGGACGACCCGTCGGCACATTGGTACGACTACAGGGGGGACTGGCACATGGTGAACCGCACGCGCTTCCCCCACGGCATCAGGGCGCTGGCGGACTACGTGCACTCTCGGGGCATGCGGTTCGGCATCTGGTGCGAGATCGAGGCGGTGGGGCAGCGAGCCTCCCTGGCGCAGGCCCATCCGGAGTACCTGGCCACCAGAGGGGGACAGCCGCTGGGCTACGCCTGCTTTGGATGCCCCGAGGTGCGGAGGTGGGCGCTGGCCACCCTCGATGNGCTGGTGCGCGAGCACGGCGCTGACTGGATCAAGCTGGACTTCAACCTCGACCCCGGCCTGGGGTGTGACCGCACCGACCACGGGCACGGGGCGGGTGATGGCCTGTACGCCCATTACAGGGGCTACTACTGGGTGCTGGACGAGCTGAGACGGCTGCACCCGCACGTGCTCCTGGAGGGCTGTTCTTCCGGAGGGCTCAGGATCGACCTGGGGCTGCTGCGCCACCTGCACACGGTGTTCCTGAGCGATCCCGACTGGCCCGAGCACGACCTGCAGCTCTTCTGGGGCGCGACGACCATGCTCCACCCCAGCGTCTGCCTGCACTGGGGTTGGTCCGAGTGGATCACCGAGCACCGTCGGCAGACCTTCGACCCCCGCGACCCCATGCTGTCGCCCCATAAGCTGGATTACGCAGTGGGAGTGGGCATGCTCGGGGGATTTGGCCTGTCCCATCGATTGCCGGACCTGCCGAGATGGGTGCGCGAGCGCATCGCCGCCCTCATAGCGCTGTACAAGACCCACGTGCGCCGCTTCGTGCGCGAGGGCGAGCTGCGCAGGCTCACCAGGCAGCCCAGGCGCTTCGGCAAGGGGGCGCGCTGGGCGGCGTTCCAGTACTCCCTGCCGGAGGACGAGCACCTGCTCATGGTCTTCCGGCTCGACCGCTCGGAGCCCACCGTGAGGCTCCGCCTGCGGGGCCTCATGACGGATGGCGACTACCTGGTGCGCAGGCTGTGGCCCCCGAGCGACAGGGAGAGCGCGATCGCAGGGAGCGAGCTATCCCGCGATGGCCTGCTCTGCTACGACCTGCAGCCGGAGGATATGCGTGTGCTCCACCTGCGGAGGCTATGACCCCAGCCGGTGCTCTACACCGCACCCCGGCCACCCATGGGAGCCATCGGTGGACGTGGCGAGGTCCAAGCGGCAGATGGCCCCCGGGGCACCTTGGGGGATAGGGGGCCTTGCGGGTCGTGGCATTCCATTGGGTGGTACGCTGCCCTGTGCGCCCGAGGATCACCCCGCCGGGCTGGGACGCCTCGGGCTGCGCGCTGGCACCCCAGGTGGCTCCTCGGCCTCTCAAGCTGGCAGGACGAGGGCGCGCTAGGGGCCGCGTGCAGCCGGGCCCGATCGTGGATGCGAGCCTCGGCGGCATGGGCGGTATCTCGTGGCCACACCCAGAGCCGCCGCATGCGCCTCTGGCCCAGTAAGGTGTGAGCTGCTTCCCGTGAGGGCCGACCTCGCCCCCCATAAAAAATACTTATAAAACTTGGGCTCTATAGTAATAAAAGCAGGGCCTGCGGGGTTGATTTCGTGCCTCCCCGCCCCTAGACTCTACTATGTCTATTAACTAAGTAGAGAATATGCAAGGGGGGTATGCTGGATATGCGGAAGATGCTAAGCTACTTGTTGTTGGGAGCGCTGCTGGTGGTTGGCCTGGCGGGTTGCGGCCAGCAGACGGCAGCAGGGGGTGGAGACGTCAAGCTGACGCTGGTGGCCTACTCCACTCCCAAGGAGGCCTACGACGAGATCATCCCGGCTTTCCAGGAGACCGAGGCCGGTAAGGGGGTCACCTTCTCGACCTCCTACGGCGCATCGGGCGCTCAGAGCCGGGCGGTGGCTTCGGGCCTGCAGGCCGACGTAGTGGCCTTCTCGCTGGCACCGGATATCGATCGGCTGGTCAAGGCTGGCATCGTCAGCCAGGACTGGAATAAGGACCAGTACAAGGGCATGGTGACCGACTCCGTGGTGGTGCTCGCCGTCAGGCCGGGCAATCCCAAGCACATCAAGGGCTGGGACGACCTGATCAAGCCCGGGATAGAGGTGGTCACCCCCAATCCATTTACCTCGGGGGGCGCCCGCTGGAACATAATGGCCGCCTACGGTGCCCAGATCAAGGCTGGGAAGTCTGAGCAGAAGGCGGAGCAGTACCTCAAGCAGCTGTTCGACCACGTGCAGGTGCAGGACAACAGCGGCCGCGAATCCCTGCAGACTTTCTTGAACGGGAAGGGTGACGTGGCGATCACCTACGAGAACGAGGCGATCAACGCCAAGCAGAAGGGTGAGAAGCTGGACTACGTGGTACCCGACCAGACCATCCTGATAGAGAACCCGGTGGCCGTGACGAAGACCACCAAGCACCCCGACAAGGCCAAGGCCTTCGTGGACTTCCTCAGGTCCGAGGAAGCTCAGAAGATATTCGGTCAGAAGGGTTACAGACCCGTGGTCAAGAGCGTGCTGTCGCAGTTCGACTATCCCACGCCCTCGGGGTTGTTCACGATCGACGACCTAGGTGGGTGGGATACCGTCACCCAGAAGTTCTTCGATCCCGAGAAGGGCGTGGTGGCCGAGATCGAGAAAGCCAAGGGGGTGTCGGTTGAATCCAAGTAGCTCGACTGCCACTATGTCGGCTCCGGGGAGGCTCTCCGTGGCCTCCCTGCGGAGCTGGAGGGCCCTGGGGACGGGCACGATCGTGGTGTACCTCAGCTTGGTGGTGCTCATCCCCCTGGCCTCGGTGGCCTGGGAGTCGGCGTCCGGCGGTTGGGAGGGCTTCTGGTCGGCGGTGACCAACCCCCAGGCGCTGGCCGCGCTGCGCCTGACGCTGGGGCTCTCGGGCGCCGTGGCGCTGCTCAACGCCGTCACGGGCACCCTGATCGCCTGGGTGCTGGTGCGCGACGACTTCCCGGGGAAGGGCCTCATGGACGCGGTGATAGACCTGCCGTTCTCCCTGCCCACCATCGTGGCTGGGCTGACGCTCCTGACCCTGTACGGCCCCAAGAGCCCGCTGGGCATCAACGTGGCCTACACCCGTGTGGGAGTGCTGCTGTCGCTGCTGTTCGTCACGCTGCCCTTCGTGGTGCGCTCGGTGCAGCCGGTGCTCCAGGAGCTGGATAGGTCCATGGAGGAGGCTGCGGCCTCCCTGGGGGCGGGCCACGTCACGATCTTCAGGCGCATCGTGCTGCCGAACATCCTGCCCGCGGTGCTCTCCGGGGCGGGTTTGGGGTTCTCGCGCTCCCTCGGGGAGTTCGGCGCGGTGGTGCTGATATCCGGTAACGTGCCGTTCCGCACGCAGATGATCTCCGTCAACATCTACGGCCTGATCGAGAGCGATAACGTGCGTTCGGCGGCCGCGCTGTCCCTCCTGCTGTTGGTGCTGTCGGCACTGGTGATGCTCGCGATGGACTGGGTGCGGAGGTGGAGGTGGGGACATGAGCGGTAGGATCCTGTTGCGGCTCGTGGCTGTGGTCTACCTGGCGGGCTTGCTCGTGCTGCCGCTGGGCATGATCCTGTGGAGGACGTTTGAGCATGGCCCCTGGCCGGTGTGGGAGGCGCTGACCTCGCCCTACGCGTTGCACGCGCTGTGGCTCACGCTGCTGATGGTGGTGATCTCCGTACCGCTGAACGCCCTCTTTGGGGTCGGCGTGGCGCTGCTGCTGGCGCGCGGCCGCTTCCCCGGCAAGAGCCTGCTGTCGGCGATCATAGACCTGCCTCTGGCGCTCTCCCCGGTGGTGGTGGGGCTGGCCCTCGTGCTGGCCTACGGCACTTCCGGCTGGTTCGGCCCCGCCCTGCAGGCTCTGGGCATCAGGGTGATCTTCGCGCTGCCTGGTATGGTGTTGGCCAACGTGTTCATATCTCTGCCGTTCGTGGCCAAGGAGGTGCTGCCCGTGCTGCGGGAGATCGGCCAAGAGCAGGAGCAGGCAGCCTACACCCTCGGGGCCTCGCCCCTGCAGACCTTCATCAGGGTGACCCTGCCGGCCATCCGGAGCGCGGTCGCGTACGGCGTCGTGCTGACCACGGCGCGCGTGCTGGGTGAGTACGGAGCGGTGAACGTCGTCTCGGGCAACCTCGAGGGCAGGACGCAGACGCTGACCATGTACGTAGCTGACCGCTTCCAGCAGTACGACGAGACGGGCACGTACGCCGCCTCGGTGCTGCTGGCGTGTCTGGGAGTGGCGATGCTGCTCGTGATCAACAGATTTACTCACAAGGGGGAAGCTAGATGAGCATAGTAGTGGAAGGTGTGAGCAAGAGCTTTGGGAGCTTTAGGGCGCTGCAGGACGTGTCGCTGACCGTGCCAGAGGGCTCCCTGATGGCCATCCTGGGTCCCAGCGGGTGTGGCAAGTCCACGCTCCTCCGGTTGATAGCGGGCCTGGAGCGTCCTGATGCCGGGGCTATCAGCATCGGTGGGCGGGACGTGACGGCGCTGCCTCCACAGCGGAGGCACGTTGGCCTGGTGTTCCAGCACTACGCGGCGTTCAAGCACATGACGGTCTGGGAGAACGTCGCGTTCGGGCTCAGGATCCGCAAGCGTCCCAAGGAGGAGATCGCGCGCAAGGTGGGGGAGCTGCTGGATCTGGTGCAGCTGTCCGGCTGGGCCCATAGGTACCCCTCGCAGCTCTCGGGGGGACAACTCCAGCGCATGGCGCTCGCCAGGGCCCTCGCCGTGGAGCCCAAGGTGCTGCTCCTCGACGAACCCTTCGGGGCGCTCGACGCCAAGGTCAGGGGAGAGCTGCGAGCGTGGCTGCGCCGCCTGCACGATGAGATAGAGGTCACCACGTTGCTGGTCACCCACGACCAGGAAGAGGCAATGGAGATCGCCGACGCTATCGCGGTGATGCATCAGGGGAGGATCGAGCAGGTGGACACCCCCGACGGGCTCTACGACCACCCCGCGAGCGAGTTCGTGATGGGGTTCGTGGGGCAGACCTGCCGGGTGGGCGACCTGCTGATACGCCCTCACGACGTGCGCATCCTGCTGGCTCCATCGCGCGCGGCTCGCAGGGCCACCGTGCGCAGGGTGGCCCGACTGGGCTATGACGTGCGCGTGGACCTGCTGCTGGAGGACGGCCACGAGCTGTGGGCGCAGCTGTCGCGCGACGAGCTGCTCGAGCTCGAGCTCGCTGCCGGCCAGGAGGTGTTCATCGACCTCTCCCGCGCCCGAACCTTTGACAGACCCGAAGCGCTTCCTCTCAGTGCCTGATGGCGGGGGTTAGCCCCCGCCATCAACCCTATCGCGATCTGCCTGCCCTCGCGTCAGCTGCGTCCCCTGGGGCCGGGGGCCGAGGAGCATGCTCCCCGCATCGCAGATTTTAGGTTTGCCTAAATCTTGACCTTAGGATGATTTACGTGTTACAGTTAGCCGAAAGGTCTGTAGGATTTAAACCATACTGCATCTGGAGGTAAACGAGCATGAGCCGGTCGCTGTTGAGGTCGGTGCTGGTGTGTGCAGGCGGCGCCCTGCTGTTGGGGGTGCTGCTCTGGCAGGCGGTGCGCGTGGGCGGAGCCCCGGATCCCACGGCCAAGGGGATCTCTCCCATGACCGCGATGATGGATACCGCCGTGCTGGTCTACAGGGAGGGGCTGGAGTGCATCCTGGTGCTATCGGCGATAGTGGCGGGCCTGGTGCGCACCAAGCGCACCTACTGGCGACCCATAGCTAGCGGTGCCGGGTTGGCGATCGGCGCCACCCTGATCACCTGGTTCGTGCTGGTGGGCATCTTGAACCTCATCAGCGGGACCACCTCCGAGCTCAACATCCAGGCGGCCACGGGGCTGCTGGCCATCGTGGTGCTGTTGATCATCATGAACTGGTTCTCCCACAAGATCTACTGGACTGGCTGGATATCCCTGCACAACCGCAGGAAGAAGGAGCTCATCAACACCATGGAGAGCTCCCGGGCTGATTCCGCGCGGTCCCTTGCGTACCGGGGGCTGATCCTGCTGGGCTTCACCTCGGTGTACCGTGAGGGGTTCGAGGTGGACCTCTTCCTGCAGAACATCCGGCTGCAGGTGGGCAGCACCAGGGTGGTCCTGGCCGCGGCCATCGCGCTGGTGCTGGTGGCGGTCACGGGCTACTTCACCTTCGTGGCCCACCAGCGGCTGCCCTACAAGAAGATGCTGGTGTTCACGGGCATCATGCTCGGCGCGGTGCTCGAGATCATGGTGGGTGAGCAGGTCAACGAGATGCAGCTGGCGGGCTGGCTGCCGGTGCACACCTTCCCCCTGCACATCCCCAACTGGATGGGGATATGGTTCTCCCTGTTCAACAACTGGGAGACGGTGATCGCCCAGGTGCTGGCCGCCGTCCTGGTCATAGGCTCCTTCTACGCGGCGCGCCGGGACACCCGCAAACCGCGCGCTGCCTCTCCTGCCGTCTCCGCCTCCTAGATCCATCACCACCCAGCCCTCCCGGATCACCGGGAGGGCACACCGCTTTTAGGACCAAAATTGACACTATGAGTATCACTACATGCGTTGATAAAAAACCTACTGCCCTTTAGAATGAGTGGGTAAGGGAGTGGACGGGCACCCTGCGATCGTAGGCTAGGTATAGAAGGAGGTGCTGGGTATGCTTCGCAGGTTCCTATCCCTGATAGCCGTGCTGGCGCTCCTGCTCTTGCCCCTATCGCTTGCTGGGGCGCAGGAGGACCACGACTGCAGCGACTTCCGCTCGCAGCAGGAGGCCCAGCAGTACTTCGACAGCCACGGGTACAGCGCGACCAACGATCCCGAGCGTCTGGATGCCGATAACGACGGCATAGCGTGCGAGCAGCTGGGCAGCGGTACGTACGAGGACCACACGCCGGTGACGGCTCCCTCTGTGCCCAGCGGGATGGGCAACACCGGCGGCGGTGGCATGGCCTCGGGCGAGGCCCAACCGCCCATAGCCCCTATCACGGGGCTGTTGCTGGCAGCGTCCCTGCTTGCCTCAGGGGTGCGCGTGGCCAGGCGATAGGTGGGTGCGGGGTGCCCGTCCCCCCTTGCCCCTGACGTACCCCCGACGATAGTACCATCCGGCTATGGTAACCGTTCCACCCATTGCTGTATATAAGGGGTAGGAAATGATTGGAGGGTACGGACATGTCACCTTTGAGGCTCATCTTATCCCTGTGGCTCGTGATCGCCTTGCTCCCTGCCTCGGCGCGCGCCGTCGAGGGTCCCCAGTCGCAGGCGGGCACCGTCACCAAGACCTTCAGACTGACGCTCTACGGCCGGGTGCCCCGTGGACAGAGCTTCTACGTGCGCTGGCGGGCCGTGGGCTCCTCGCGCGTGCACCTGCGCTACCTGTGCGGCATGCCCCCCGAGGCCGCGGGCAGCGTCTCCGATCCCTGCGCTGCCGGGCGCACCTACGCGGCGCGCTTCGTGCTGCCCAGGGGCACGAGGATACGCTACGCTTACGTGCGGGTGGATCCGTCCCACGGGGTGCAGGACTGGTTCCACACGGGCACCGAGATCCTGACGGCGAGCATGGTCAACACCGCCTGGTACAGGTACGGTGAGAGCTCCCAGGGCCGGCACGAGCAGCCCGCCTCGTCGGGTGAGTCCCAGGTAACCATCCCCTCGGCCCTGCCCGACACCGGCGCCGGCGGAGCCAGGTGATGGCCCTGCCAGGAGAAATGCCCTCAACCGGACGGAACTATGGGGCCGCCTTGTGCGTATTACTACCAGGAGTATAATAACGCAGAGGCTTTCTTGGGAGGAAGAGATCGATGTTTGACCTGGGAGTTCCTGAGCTGATCATCATCCTGCTGGTCGTAGTGATGATCTTCGGGGTGGGCAAGCTGCCCGAGGTGGGTGCTGGATTGGGCAAGGGCATCCGCGAGTTCAAGGACGCTCTCACCGGTCGCTCCGACGACAGGGCGGAGATAGCCGCAAGGAGCCGTGCCTCGTCGGAGCCGGCGGCAACCCACGCGGACGCTCCCTCCGAGGGGCGGGCGGAGACTGCCTCCAAAGAGGAAGCCAGAGTGGAATAGCTAGGAGGAATCGTCGTGTTTGATCTTGGGGTACCGGAACTACTCATCATCCTCGTGGTGGCCATGCTCATCTTCGGGGTGGGCAAGCTGCCCGAGATAGGCGCTAGCCTCGGCAGGAGCATCCGTGAGTTCAAGGACACCGTATCGGGCATCACGGAGATGCCCGAGGAGGAAGACAGGTCACGGCCCGCCCTCGCGGACAGCGTCAAGCAGAAGGTAGAGGAGAAGGTCACCGAGGTAAAGGACGCCGTCAAGGAGGGCGTGGAGGCGGCCAAGGAGGAGGCCAGCAAGACCTCCTGATTGATCCCCCTGCGTATCCACCCGCCGCATGGCGGCCTCTGTTTCCTGTCCCATCCTGCCCCGCTAGCTCGACCCGCGAGNCGGTGCGATGGGCAGCGGGGCTACACCCAAATCCGGCCGTGCCAGGACATCGAGGGCACGGCCAGATCCTCCTTCAGGCTCTGTACCCTTNGGGCGAGCGTTGGCGTAAAATAGAGGCATCACGTGTGGAGGTGGGCCTCTATGAGCTCGGGCTGGGTGCATAAGGACTGGCGCCCCGGGGCGGGCACGCAGGTGCTCTGGACGCTGTGCTCGCTCCTGCTGCTGGCCCTGGGGGTGCTGGGCTTCGGTGTGCTCTACCTGGTATCTCGCCAGCAGCTGGAGCTCTCCCTGGGGATCGAGGACGCCTGGAAGCTGCTCGTGATGCTGGCCATCACGGCGGGGCTGCTGGTCGCGCANGAGCTCGTCCACGGCCTCGTGATGCGCCTGCTGGGAGCGCGCCCNAAGTACGGGGCCGGCGTGCTCTCGGGCGGCATACCTTACCTCTACGCCACCGCCCACGGGCACAAGTTCACCAAGGGACAGTACCTCTCCGTGGCGCTCGCCCCGATGGTCCTCATCTCCCTGGTGGGCGCGCCGCTGGTGGCCTGGGCGAGCTTTGGGAGCTGGCTGATCCTGCCGCTGGCGATCCATCTCTCGGGCTGCGTGGGAGATCTGTGGATCGCTGGCCTGGTGCTCCTCCAGCCCCNGGGAGCGTTGATCGAGGACAGGGTGACGGGCATACGCGTCTGGCCCCCCGCCTAGCCTTGGGCGCGGGGCAGCACCACGTCGGTCTCCTCCCCGGGCCTCAGAGGCACCCGCCTGCTGCCCCAGCAGAACACCCCAGGCACCGCCTCCGGCAGGCGCACCCTCGCCCTTATCTGCTCCTCTTCGACCTCCATCGCTACCCAGACATCGCCCTTGGGATGGACCAGCCTGCCCTCCAGGCGTCGCAGCGCCGCGGGCTGAGGCGCGATCTCGACCGCTGAGAACCCCAGCCCCGCCGGCCTGATGCCCAGGAAGGTGGCGAAGAGGTGGTACAGTGGGTGCGCGCCCCAGGCGTGGCAGTCCGAGCGCGTGGGCTCGGGCGCCTCGATGGTGGTGCGCAGCCCCCTGTCGACCAGCTCGCGCCACAGCCCTAGCCTGGCCAACAGGACGTCCACCCTGCCCAGCTTGCGGCAGGCCTCGAACAGGTAGTGGGAGAAGTAGATGGTCGTGCGCGCGATATCCCGGGCCTCTAGGAGGCTCCTGCCCACCTGCTCCTCGATGGCCGGAGGCAGGAGNCCGCTGAGGATCGCCAGGCACTGGGTGTGCTCCGAGAACCTCTGGCAAGCGGTGTCGTCCGCCATGAGCCCCCTAGAGGGCACCCAGAAAGCCCGCAGCGCTGCGTCGGCGATCTCTCGGGCGCGGGCACCGAAGTGCTCGGCCATCTGCGGGTTGCCCAGCGCGCGCTCCAGGTCCGCTACCATNCGGGTGACCAGCGCCAGGTGCCAGTTGAGGAGCCCGCTCCTGCCCCACTCGCCCTCCGGGGGGATGCCCGCTGGCCACTCGGGCACCCAGTCGGTCACGTTCCAGCCCTCCGGGGACTCCAGGAGGCCGTCGCTGCCCCGCCAGCGCTCGAAGGCCTCCATGGTGGCGCGGACCCCCGGCATCAGCTCCCGCACGTACTCCGTGTCCGGTCGCCAGTAGGCGTAGTCGCACACCATGGCGACCCACCACAGCGCGAACGGCGCGATGATCTGGCGCACGCGGCTGGGGTAGCGCGCCTGGGTGAGCCCGGACGGCAGCCTGGAGGCGTCGAACATCCGCAGGGCCTTGCGGGGCAGGCGATCGTCCCTGGTCATCACGTAGGTCACTAGCGCCTCCAGGCGCGTATCGCCCGCGTACATCAGCTGCTCGTAGTAGGGGCAGTCCATGTAGGTCTCGTGGGAGCACATCTGCATCGCCCGCACCATCAGGGGGATGGTGGCGTCCAGGTCGGGATCGCCCGTCGCGATGGCGCTCTCCATCTCCAGGGGGTAGCGCGTCTCCCGCAGCCGCAGGCTTGCCACCGTGAGCGGCGAGTCGGCCGTGCGCACGAGCAGCTCCAGGTACCTGCCGGCCTGCCACCAGAGCGTGTCGAACCTGCGGGAGTCGCCGCCATCGGGCAGGAAGACGTCTCCCACACCCCGGAAGTACTTGCCCTCGATGGCGTCGCGGTCCCCCTTATGGCGCCCGCGGCCGTCCTCGTAGAGCGACTCCGCCCAGTGCAGGCGCACGGCGCCGCCCTCCCCACCGCTCGTGACTAGCTCGGGATAGGCGCAGTAGTAGTCCTCCAGGTCTATGATGACCCTTCTGGTGGTGTGAGGGGGCACGGTGACGCTGCTCCTCCCCTCGAGCATCGCCTGCCACTCGGGCTCGTCCAGCGCCTGCTCGGCCCGTATGGGCAGGCTGGACACCTCCTCGGACGAGGGAGCCGATACGTGCCGCACCCGGCCGACCCTGATGGGGACCTCCAGCATCGCGGGCAGCGTGGCCGGGCGCAGCAGGTGCTGGGGAGGCGCCTCCAGCGCCATCAACCTGCCCACGGCGCGCTCGACGACCTCCACGGGCTCCCACCCATCGCCCTCGCCNCGCTCGAACCCCCAGGGAAACTGGGCCGCGCTCAGCGCTATGTTGCCGCCGGTGCCCCAGGCGGGTGACGGATTGACCCAGGAGTAGCCCTCGAGCCTTTTGGCCTCCCAGGGGGCGATCCCGGTGCTCAGGGCCTCGGTCAGCGGGGGCTCGGCCGCCAGGAGGAAGCCGTGCCTCACGGACAGCTGGGCGTAGGGCGCCAGGGGGCCAAGCGACCACACCCTGGCTACCAGGGTGTGAGGGCCAGCGGGCAACTCCAGCTCGTAGGTCTCGTAGAACCAGTGGTCGGCGTCGCCCCGCTCGCTGCCCCGGCCGACGCGCTCGCCATCCAGGAAGAGCTCGTAGCGCTCGTCGGCGGTCACGTGCAGGGTCGCCGTGGCCGCCTGGGGGAGGGCGAAGGCCAGTCGGTAGGCCACCACGTACGGCGGCGACGGCAGCCGTCGGGCCGCGACCCAGCTGGCGGGCCACTGCCCGCGCTGGTCCCAGGGGATGCCTGGGTCGTTGCGGGTGAACGGGTCCTGGGCAATGATCTTGCGCATACCAAACTCCTTGTGGTGTACTATCTGCTTGCAACGTCTGCATGATAAACCATTCNAGGAGGNCGAGGCTACATGGCAGCTTACGTGATCGGCATCGTGCGCATCCAAGATCCCGAGAGGTACATGCAGGAGTACGTGCCCCTCTCGGGGACCGTCGGTGGAGCAGTACGGTGGCAGGTTCCTGGCGAGGGGCGGAGCCCACGAGGTTCTGGAGGGGGAGCTGGGGGCCGACCGCGTGGTGATCATAGAGTTCGACGACGTGGAGTCTGCCCAGAGGTGGTGGAGCTCCCCCGAGTACGAGGCCGCCAAGGCGAAGCGGCGAGGGGCCTCGGAGGCCAACTTCTTCCTGGTNGAGGGTGTGAGCAAACTGGGATAATATAGGCTAGAATTAACCTCTACCACCTTANTCGGAGGCTAGGCGATGGCTGCGGCGGGCCACGAGGTCTACACGGGCATATACCTCTCGCAGCTGCTGGGCAAGCCCATACGCGACGCCCAGGGAGCGCGCATCGCGCGCGTGCAGGACCTGGTGGTCAAGTTCGGCACCCACCCCCACCCGCCGGTGAGCGGCGTGGTGGCGCGCGCGGGCTCGCGAGAGTTCTTCATCGAGCGCTCGCAGATAGCCGAGATCTCCGATCAGGGGGTGAGGCTGAGCACCTTCAAGGTCAACCTGCGGCCCTTCGAGCGCCGGGATGGAGAGGTGCTGCTGGGGAGGGACATCCTGGACAAGCAGCTGATAGACATCGACGGCCGCAAGGTGATCCGGGCCAACGACCTAGAGCTAGGTTACTTCGACGGCGACTACAGGCTGGTNGGGGTGGACGTCAGCCCGCAGGCGCTGCTGCGCCGCCTGGGCCCTGCCGCGCTCACCAGGAACCTCCGCGGCACTCGCGTGATCGACTGGGAGGACGTGGAGTCGTTCGCGACCGATGTGCCGATGGTGAGGTTGAGGGTCTCCCACGACAAGCTCTCGAAGCTGCACCCCGTGGACATAGCNCACATCCTCGAGCACCTCTCNCGGGAGCAGGCCAACGAGGTGCTCGAGGCNCTNAACGACGAGATCGCGGCCGATGCGGTGCAGGAGATGGCCCCGGCGGACGCGGCCGACGTCATGCAGGCGCTCGACAGCGACCGCGCCGCGGACATCCTGGAGGAGATGGATCCGGAGGACGCCGCCGACCTGCTGGCCGACCTGCCGAAGGAGCGGGCCGACGAGCTCCTAGGGCTCATGGAGCCGTGAGGAGTCCGAGGAGGTCCGCGAGCCTGATGGCCTACAAGGAGGGCACCGCGGCGGGGCTGATGACCAACGACTTCGTGGCCCTGCCGGCGACCGTGAGCGTCGGGGAGGCTTTGGAGGCGCTGCGGCGGATGGAGCACGTCCCCGACCCCCTGTACCACATCTACCTGGTGGACGACGAGGAGCGGTTGGCGGGAGTGGTGGCCTTGCGCGACCTGGTGATCTCCCCTCCCTCCACGCCGCTGGCGGAGATAGCCCAGAAGGAGGTGGCCCCGGCGCACCCGGACGACCCCGCGCCCGCCGTCGCCAAGAAGATGGCGGAGTACAACCTGCCCACCCTGCCCGTCGTGGACGATGCTGGCAAGCTGCTGGGCGTGGTGCTGTTCGATGACGCCATGGACCTGCTGATCCCCGAGGGCTGGCATCACAGGTTATCGCAGGTATTCGGATGAGCTCGAGGCGCACTCTGTCCCCCACGCAGACGGCTACGAGGACTCGCCGGTACCTGGCGCGCCGGGTCGCCGGCCCCGCGGCGGTCATCGGCGTGCTGGGCCCGGGGCTCATAGCGGCCAGCGCGGGCAACGACGCGGGCGGGATAGCCACCTACGCCTCGGTGGGGGCNTCCTACGGCTACTCNCTGCTGTGGGTGCTGGCGGTGATCACCGTGTCGCTGGCGATCATCCAGGAGATGGCCGCCAGGATGGGGGTGGTCACGGGCAAGGGATTTGCGGACCTCGTGAGGGAGAACTTGGGGCTGCGTACCACCGCCTTCGTCATGCTCGTGCTGGTGGCCGCCAACGGTGGCCTCGTGGTGTCGGAGTTCGCCGGCATAGGGGCGGCGGCCGAGCTGCTGGGAATCTCTCGCTATTACGCCGTGCCCCTGATGGCCCTGCTGGTGTGGTGGCTGATCACCAGGGGGTCCTACCGCAGGGTGGAGCGCGTCTTCCTGCTCATGACCCTGATATTCTTCGCCTACCCCGTGGCGGCTTTCCTGGCGGGCCCCGACTGGNGGGAGGTGGGCAGGAGCCTGGTCACGCCCACCTTCAGCCTGGAAGGCCGCTACCTGCTGCTGATGATCGCGCTCATAGGCACGACCATTACGCCCTACATGCAGATCTACGCGCAGTCGACCATGGCCGAGCGCGGGGCCACCTTCGGCCTGTCGCTGGTCAAGCTGGACGCCTACTCAGGGGCGCTGTTCTCCAACGTCGTCGCCGGCTTCATCATCGTCGCCACCGGCGCGACCCTGCACAGGATGGGCGTGGAGGTGCAGACCGCCCAGGACGCCGCCCGAGCGCTGGAGCCCGTGGCGGGGCGGTTGGCGAGCGCCGTGTTCGCCGTCGGCCTGCTGGGGGCCTCGGTGCTGGCTGCGGCCGTGCTGCCCCTGAGCACCGCGTACACGGTGTGCGAGGCTTTCGGCTTCGAGAGGGGCGTGAATCAGTCCTTTCGCGATGCCCCGGTATTCCACGGCCTGTTCACGGCGCTGCTGGCGGTCGGAGTGCTCGTGGCGCTGGTGCCGGGGCTCAACGTCATCCAGCTGTTGGTGTGGACGCAGGTGATCAACGGCCTGCTCCTGCCGGTGGTGCTGATCTCCATCCTGCGCCTGGTGAACAACCCCGAGGTCATGGGCGAGCACACGAACGGCCTGGTGTACAACGTGCTCGCGTGGGCGACCACCGGGCTGGTGGTCCTGCTGTCCTGCGCGTACCTCGTGATCACGCTGCTGGGTATCTTCGGCGTGTCCTAGGCGGCTCCAGGGGGCATCGCTAGGCCGCTACGGCCCCTGGGCCGCCGGGAAGCGCCTTGAGATGGCCGGATATCTCAAGGCTAAGCTCGGCTACGGACAGTGCATTATCTTTTGGAAGGCACGCTCGGTGTTGGGATTGGCGTTGTCATGGAAGGTCGCGTGTACCTGCAGATCAGTCCCATCCGAGCCCATACCGTGGATGGTTATGGTAAATGTGAAGGCTCCTGTGTCGTCTGGCTTCAACAAGCCACCGCTCCAGAACGTGAACTTGCCGCTGTAAGACGGCCCGGTACCATCGGCCGGCACGGCGGTGAAGGTGCCTGTCTCGGTCTCGGTCACGGTAATGCCTCCGTTCGGGAGTATCGTCATATGCTCGACACCGTTGTAGGTCACGGTGATGTTGTAGAGCTTNTCCGAGCAGAACAGGGTATCTGTGAACGACTCGGTCTGGTCCTGGTAGGTCTGCGTGGTGTTGATTGCACCGTTATCCGCGGCCAGCGCAGATGAGGCCATCGCCAGTACTAAGGCAAGTATCCATATCAGGCTAAGCGTTCCTCTTAACATGCTGCCACTCCTAGCTAGCACAGTTTGCAACAGGCGGTGCTTCCGACCTTACACAAGACTGTTGCATCGACCTCCCTACCATAGACCTGAGTTGTGACAAAGAGTGTTGCGAAGTGTTGACTTTAGGTAGAGATCATCAGGAGCCGACTATATCCGTGTATAGGCCCCGCCACAGACCAATCGAGGGATGCTCGTACCTTGCGGGGGAGGCCTTGCCTCCTAAGCTGCAAGCTTGGCGACGGTCAAGTGCGGCGCTGCAGACGGCATAGCCCTCACCCCCATAGCCAGGATTGACATAAAATATGTGCACCTGGGGGCTACGAGAGGAGCCCCTTAAGGCATCGTGAGTCGAGCGAGATATGGAGCCATAGGGCACTTGTGTGCCCGGGGATGTCGCGGGGCCCGCCGTCCTGCGCTGGGTGCTAGCGGTGCCTGCGGTGTACGCGGCTATCGGCCGGCACNACGCTGATCACGCCGTTGGGCTCGAGCACCATCAGCTTGACCTGGCTGACGTCCAGCAGGCCGTGCTCCCGCAGCGCCACCTGGGCCTCCTCGATGTCCATGCCCTCCCTGCGCAGGGCGTCCGTCAGCCAGCGGCCATCCTGGGCTATGACCGTGGGCGAGGGACTAAACAGCCTTCGCAGCCTCTGGCTACGGGACACGGTCTTGACCACCACCCAATCGGTCGCCAGCAGCACGGCTATGATCAGCAGTCCGCCCAGGAGGGACGTGTCCGGCCCCGTCATGGCGGGCTGGACGGCGTTGGCTACCAGCAGCACGAGCACCAGGTCGGGGAGCGTGAACTGCCCAACCTCTCTCTTGCCAGCCGCCCGCAGCCCCAACAACATCGCNAGGTATATGGTGAGCGTGCGCAGGGCGATCTCCCAGGCGGGCACCCCCAGGTGTACGAGGTCTTGTGCGTGCATCTCGAGTCCTCCAGGCACGGGCTTGGCCGCGTAGTGTCTAATNATTAGACACCTGCAGGGAGGCTACNGTTCTCCGGCAGGGCACGATCCCCATCGACGAGGCTCGNCCGCACGCGGGAGCGCCCAGCTCACCAGGTCAGGCCGTGCCCCAGGGGGAACAGCGGGTCCTCGGAGTCGCAGGGGACGTCCGGCAGCTGCTTCCTGACCGCATCCATAGAGGAGGGCATCTCGAAGGGGAGCCTGCCCCCGGGTTTGTNCCGGCCGAAGGCCACGTCCAGCACAGCCTCGTCGCTGGCCCCGAAGTCCGCCAGCAGCGCGGCGCTTTCCCTGGCTATCTCCTGGGATGACCGCGGGCCTGTCGAGGTAGATCTGCACGACCGTCGGGACCCTGCGGAGCAGGTCGAGGATGCGCCTCAGCTCGGGCTCCGGGAAGGAGAGNTCGCCCGCGTGGAAGAAAGCCTCCAGCGGGAGGTTGTCCCGGTGCTCGTGGGGAGCCTGCAGCCGGATGAAAGCCGCATCTGCCCCCTCCGGCGTGTCCACTACCTGGGCGTAGCGTGAGGCTACCTGCGGATCCACGCCCTCCACATACAGGCGTAGCCCCTCCCTCAGGGGCAGCATCCTGCCGCCCGACGTCTCCCCGTTGGTCAGCAGCACGATCGACCGCCGCTGGGCCGCCTCCCCGGCCCGCACGAAGGCCTCCTGCCCTACCACCCTCTCGGCCTCCTCCGGGTCCACGAACGGGTTGTCGAACAGCCCCAGGCGGAACTTATCTCGCAGGAGGCGGCGCACCGAGACGTCCAGCCTCTCCTCGGGCAGCCTGCCGGAGCGAACCAGCTGCACCACCACCTCGGGGCAGGACTCGCCGCCGAACTGATCTACGCCGGCATCCAGGGCCTTGAGCACCCTATCCTCCAAGCTGAGGTGCTCCACGCCCCAGGCCCTTGCAGGGAGCACTCGGTCGCCCATCCTATGGTCCGTGAGCAGTCCCCAATCGGTGCACACCACTCCCTGGAAGCCGTAGCGCTGGCGTAGCAGCCCGGCGATGACGTCGCGGTTGAAGCCGAAGCCGACCTCCTCCAGAGGCAGACCCACCGGCATGCCGTAGTAGGGCATGATCTGCGCCGTCCCCGCCTCGAAAGCTGCCTCGAAGGGGATGAGGTGGTACTCGAAGTTGTTGCCTGGGTAGACCTGCTCNCGCCCGTACGGGAAGTGAGGGTCCTCACCGTCCTGCTGTGGGCCTCCACCCGGGAAGTGCTTCGTCATGCATGCCACGCTGTGGGCGCCCAGGTGCTCGCCCTGGAAGCCCCTGATGTAGGCGGCCACGAGGCGCGCCGCCAGGTGGGCATCCTCGCCGAACGTGCCGGCGATCCTGGCCCATCTGGGCTCGGTCGCCAGGTCCGCCATGGGGTGCAGGGCCACGCGTATGCCCACCGCCAGGTACTCCTGGCGGGCGATATCCCCGAAAGCTCGCACCAGCTCATCGTCTCCTATGGCCGCCAGCCCGATCGGCTCGGGCCACTGCGAGAACCTGCCAGCAAAGAGGCTGGCCGCCGGGTTGTTGGAGTAGGAGTGCCTGGGATCGGAGGAGATAGTGACCGGGATGCCCAGCCTCGTGCCCTCGGCCAGGGCTTGCAGGCGGTTGTACCACTCGGCCATGGGCCTGGGGTCAGCTACCGCCCAGACGTTGAAGTGGTTCAGCAGCTTCTGGGTGACCAGCTCCGTGGTGGAAGCTCTGCCGAAGGTCCCATCACCCTCCTGCAGGGTGCCGTCGGGGTTCATCCCCAATCCGGTGTGGAACAGCATGCCGGCCTTCTCCTCCAGGGTCATGCGTCCCAGGAGGTCCTCGATGCGCGCCTCCACCGGCAGCCTGGGATCCTCATAAGGGTCCAGCTTGCCGTTCTTGTTGAGGTCTCGGTACGTGACGCCGTCTTCTCGTCGCCATAGTGCTGATGCCATGTGCGTTGCTCCTTCAGGATGTGATCTGCTCGGCTCGCAGCCATTGGTAGAAAAGCTCTATCCAGTCGTCGCAGGGCAGACCTTGCCGCCTCATGCTGAAGCCGTGCCCGCCTCGCGAGAACACGTGCAGCTCGGCGCTCTTCCCAGCNTCCCGCCAGGCACCGAACAGCCGGAGGCAAGAGTCGATGGCTATCTCGTCGTCCTGCGCGACCAGCGCAAAGAGCGGAGGGGCATCCTCGGGCACCGCTATATCCTCCCAGTGGACGCCGTAGATGAAGCCGGCAAACGCCGGCCTGGTGGCCTCGTCGTGGCGTAGGGCCACGCCCGAGGTGACCCTCCCGCCAGCCGAGAAGCCGAGGAGCCCCACCCTGGAGGGATCCAACCCCCAGCCGGGCGCGCGCTCCCTCACGATGGCCACCGCCCTGCGGGCGTCCTCCTCTCCCAGCCCCGCCACCCACGACATGATCTCGGCCATCTTGGCGCGATCGGAGGTACGGGCCCCCAGCTGCGCCATGAACTCTTGCCTGTCGGCGGGAGTGGGAGCCACTCGGTACTCGAGGACGAACGCCGCGATCCCCCGCCCGCATAGCCATCGCGCGACCTCGGTGCCCTCGTAGTCCAGGTTGAGGAAGTGGAAGGCCCCTCCCGGGCACACCACCGCCGCGGCGCCCGTTGGCTTCTCCGGCAGGTAAGGGTGCATCACGGGGCGCACCACGTTGCGCACCATCAGGAAGTCNAACGGAGGCTCCGGAGGCTCCTCGATGCGCTCGTGGCTCCATCCCTCCGAGCCTGGGGGAGTCCCATCCCATACGTCTATCTGCTCTGCTACGTCTGCCATACTCTCCTCTCCTACATGTGTTGTTCTCTAGCCAGCGCTCGCTGCCCCGAGGTCATCGCGACGGCGATGGAGGCCAGCAGGACGCAGGCGGTTATCACGAGGGCGAAGGGCACTGCTGTGTCGGGGCCGGCCACGCCCACGAGCGGGGAGGTCAGGCTACCGAGGAGGAAGCGGGCCAGCCCCAGCAGTGCCGAAGCGCTGCCGGCCGCCTCGGGATGACCCGACAGCGCCAGCGCAGCCGTGTTGGGGTTGATCACGCCAAGGGAAGATATGAAGACGAGCACCGGCAACACCACCCCCAGCAGCCCGAGGTCGAGCCACACGGAGATCGCCAGCGCCGCTGCCGCCAGCAGGCTCACCCCCATGGCGGTTTGCAGCAGGCGCTGAGGGGAGTATCTCTCCACCAGGCGGCCATTTAGCTGGCTGAGAGCGATCAGCCCCACCGCGTTCAGGCCGAACATCAGGCTGAAAGCCTGAGGCGACAGCCCGTAGATGCCCTGGATCACGAAGGGATAGCCCGAGATGTAGGCGAACATGCCGGCCGTGCACAGCCCGTTGGCGAGCGCGTAGCCCGCAAAGACTGGGTCTCGCACGAGCCGGGCAAAGGTCGCCAGCGTCCGGCCGATGCCCAGCGGCTTCCTGCGGCCCAGCGGCAGCGTCTCCTGCAGGCCGAAGCTCACGGCCAGCGCCAGCAGGGCTCCCACGACCGCCAGCACCACAAACACCACCCTCCACGAGCCCAGCCGCAGTATCTGGGCGCCCAGGATCGGTGCCAGGATCGGCGCCAGCCCGGTCACGAGCATGAGGGTGGAGAAGAAGCGAGCCGCAGCGGCGCCCGAGTGCAGGTCACGCACGATCGCGTTAGCTATCACCACGCCGGCGGCGCCGGTGGCGCCCTGCACNGCCCGCAGGATGGTGAGCGCCGTCACCGAGGGCGCCAGCGCGCACAGCAGCGAGGCCAGGGCGTAGCCCGCTAGCCCCAGCACCAAGGGGACCTTTCTCCCCAGCGAGTCGCTCAGCGGCCCGGTGATCACCTGCCCAAGCCCCAGCCCAAAGAGGCAGGCGCTGAGGGTGAGCTGTGCCTGGCTTGGCCCCGTCGACAGGTCCCTCGCCAGCTGCGGCAGCGCCGGCAGGTAAGTGTCTATGGACAGAGGGCCTATGGCCGTCATAGCCCCCAGGATGAAGATCACGAGGGGGGTGTGCGGGCGTGTGCGGGATGTGGTCTCTGCCCTGGCCATGCCCCCTCCCTAGATCAGCCTGGTGATCTGCTTGTGCCGCCAGACGTAGCGGTAGTAGAGGTACTGCATCCCCAGGTTGGCCAGGAAGGCCGCGGGATAGCCCAGCCATATCCCCCTCAGCCCCAGCCCGGTGTAGGTCGACAGCACGTAGGCCACGGGCACCTCCACCCCCCAGATGGCCACTATCCCAAAGGTCGTGGGCCACAGCACCACCCCGCTCGCCCTCATCAGCGCCGCGAACACCTGGGCATGCCCGAACACCAGGTAGCCCCACAAAGTGATGTACAGCAGCTCCCTGGCTATCTCCAGCGTCCTCCCATCGGTCAGAAACAGCCCCAGGATCTCCCTGGCAAACAGGTACACNCCCACCACCAGCGTCCCACCCACCAGGTAGTTGAGCCCCACCCCGCTGCGCAGCACCCTGCGCAGCCTCTCCAGCTTGCCGGCCCCTATCGCCTGGGCACCGAAGATGGACACCGTGATCCCCAGGCTGAC
>Ga0065724_101095_pt1 | contig 21620 bp, 23 predicted proteins | sample TheenrcSG05JP960_FD_59111 | JGI IMG/M metagenome (GOLD analysis project Ga0065724, IMG submission 59111) | Thermophilic enriched microbial communities from mini bioreactor at UC Davis - Sample SG0.5JP960 | ecosystem: Engineered > Solid waste > Grass > Composting > Bioreactor | place: USA... | reverse complement strand
GAAGCAGAAAGCTCGCCACGTCGGTCATCGCGGGAGCTACGACGTCGGCTGTGAAGTCGAAGCCGATGATTTCCCGCCTGCTCACGATGACGTTCTGCGGAATGAAGTCTCCATGTACGCGGACGATCGTCACATTCTCGCTGCTGATCGTTGTCAGCCTCTGCTTCAGCTCGGACGGGGATTCGATGCTTTTATTGGTTGGTCCGAGTGCCGCGCAGTTTTCTGCAACGGTGTCTTCGAGAGCCTTGCCAACCGTTCCAATGTCCACGACTGCGCCTAGCGGCGCCGGTTCCGACGCGCCGATCGAATGAAAGATGCCGAGCCATTCCGCAGAACGGCGGATGGCGTCCTTGCGTGCCTCCTCGAATGGCATGAAAAGCTTGAAGTAACTGTCTCCGCGACGACCATCCACCCACTCCAAGAGATAGGCGCCGCCTAGTCGTTCGTCCGTCCAGCAATCGAGCGGGCGAGGGCAGGTGTAGCCAAGCGATCTCGGCATTGCGTTGTAGTACTTCGAGATCGCATTGAACTCAGCCTCCGCCTGCCTCGGGCCATCTCCGCCGANGAAGTATTTTGCAAATACTAGACCTCCAGACGACAGCTTTGCCTTCANGCTAAAAATGTTCTCGTTCTTGACCTTGAAGCAGTCGAAGGAGGTCAACCGGCTTCCGGNNAGTTCAGAGAAGGCGGTCTGCCAAGCGCGCTGAGTTTGCATGTAGTAGGGTGACCCGGCTTTGAGCGATGGCTTACTTTCATATGGTGGACNACCGTTCCTAGCGCAGGAAAGCCGGCAGGGCCATCATCACCTTGCCTCGCCCGACGATTTGGAAACTCGCCGCTGACGCTCCCGGGAAATTGCCGGGTTGAATTTCATCAACTCTACATTCTCCATTTGATAACAGTTGCGATTTTCAGATTTCGGCTAATCAGCCTTGATGACAAGTCCAATCAAGACCACGGAGAACAGTTCAGCATAGTCGGGTGAAACATCGAGCGTACTCTTGCTCTCGTCGAAGCTCGTGTCAGCTCAACGTACGCGTCATTTCTCATTTTGTGCGGNCCTCCGATAGGGCCATGCACGAGGGGCGGGGTAGCCTGATGGAATTTCTGCCGCCAGGAAGGGGAATGGAGGCGATTGGGGGCAGCATCCTACTTTCGTTGACTAGCGTCGGGATGGTTGTAGGATGCGCGGCCTCGATCTCACTTCGGGGGCACAAATGAGAGGAAGCTCAAGGATTTTTGCAGCGGCCACCACCGTTGTCATCGCGGCTGCTGCGCTGGCGTTTTCCGGCAAGTTCCGGCCAGCTGAGGCTTATCCGGACAGACCAATCACCGTCATAGTTCCGTATCCGGCCGGCGGTGGAACGGATATTGTGGCAAGGACGCTGACAGCGCTTCTGGAGCAAGAGCTCGGCGTTCCCTTGAACGTTGTGAACCGGGGTGGCGGCGGCGGGCTCATTGGGACGCAGGCTATCGCTGACGCCAAGCCCGATGGATATACGCTCGGCGTGATTGCCAGTGACGTCAGCCTCTACAAGCCGCAAAAGCTGTCCGATCTAACCTACGAGAAGCTCACCCCCATCGGCCAAACAAACGAGCTTCCTTCCGGGATAACAGTTAACGTTTCTTCGCCCTATAAGACAGCGGCCGAGCTGATTGCCGACATAAAGGCGAAGCCGAACACACTGAAAGGTACGGGCGCGCCGCCGAACCTCAACTGGCATGTCGCTTATGCCGGGTTGATGTTGCGGCTCGGAATTGATCCAAATTCGGTGATATGGGTGCCTACTCAGGGCGGTACNGCTGGCCATCTGGACGTTGCGGCAGGGAACTCGACCTTTTCGACAGCCTCCCTCGCCGAAGCGCGGGCTCTGATCGACTCGGGCAAGCTTCGTCCGCTGGCGGTGATGGCGAACAAGCGTCTCGAGATGTATCCGGATGTTCCGACAGTCAAAGAGGCGCTCAACGTCGACTGGACTTTCAGCCTTTTGGCATGGGCTCGTTGGCCCGGCTAATCTGCCTAAGGAAGTGCTCGACGTCATCGTGCCTGCGATGGAAAAGGTCGTTAAGAAGGACGAGTTTCGGAAACCGCTCCAAGAGCGCGGCTTTACACTCGTGTGGCGAGATCCCACCGCGTTCCGGGAGTTCATGGCGTCCGACCTGAAGGCAATGGAAAGCGTGCTTTCAGCGCTGAATAAGTAGGCGGCAGTTTCCCGACCATGCGCATCGGCGACGGGCTTTTTGGCCTCCTGTTCTGTATTTTCGCTGCGGGCGTGCTATTGCACGTCCGCAGTTTTCCGACGCTGCCTGGACAATTCTATGGGCCAGGCTTTTTCCCGGCGATCGTTCTTGTTGCCCTCCTTCTCTGCGGATTGGCCTTGATCGCCCGGAGCGTTCGACAATCCCCCGAGGGCAGTTTCGCTGTTTCCGCACCAGCCTGGAGTGGGGCAGGGCGCAAGTCCATCGGCGCCGCGATGGTAGTTGTCTTCGCTCTGCTGTTCTATCTTGCGGGCGACTGGATCGGGTTTGTGCCCCTCACGTTTGGATCCCTTTTGATCCTGTACCTCTGGCTTGGTCGCGGCATCGTCTGGTCCATTGGACTTTCGATATCGCTCACCCTTCTGATCGAGGGGCTTTTTCGTGGCCTATTAAGGGTTCCCCTTCCGGAAGGGCTCGTTCCCGCCTTATGGTGAATTGAATGGATGCTCTACTGGCGGCGGTAGGTCTGGTTTGCGACCCCGCGACCCTGATATCGCTCACTCTGGCTTGTCTGTTCGGATTCATTTTGGGGGCATTGCCCGGCCTTACGGCTACGATGGCCGTGGCGCTGCTGGTTCCGATTACGTTCTTTTTGAGCCCGATAGCCGCGATTGCCTCCATTGTTGCCGCGGCTGCTACGGCGATTTTTGCAGGCGACGTGCCGGGCGCGCTTTTGCGTATGCCCGGAACGCCTGCATCCGCCGCTTACGTGGACGATGCATTCGCTCTCACGCGTCAAGGAAAGGTCGGCTTGGTACTGGGGCTGAATGCGCTGTGTTCCGCCATCGGTGGTGTCATTGGCACGGTGGTGCTGGTCTTGTTCGCGCCAGTTCTGGCCAATTTCGCCCTGAAGTTCAGCACATTCGAGTTTTTTTGGCTGGCCTGCCTTGGCCTTACCTGCTCTGTGTTCATCAGCACCGAAGATCCGCTGAAGGGTACGATCTCCCTGCTGCTCGGCATTTTTATCGCGACAGTCGGGATGGATTACACAACAGGTTACCCACGATTCACCTTTGAAAATCCCAACCTTTATGAGGGGATCAGTTTCATTCCGGCTTTGATTGGCATGTTCGCCCTGAGCGAGATCATTAGGACGATGCTCGGGAGTAATAGCCAGACGGTCGATCAAGCCACGCGGAAGCGGGTGGGGTTCAGCGCAGTGCTGCAGGCTTGTAAAGAGCACTGGCGGCATGTGCTCAGGGGCAGCGCTCTTGGGACGAGCATCGGCATTCTTCCGGGCGCAGGTGCCGATATCGCTTCCTGGATTTCTTCCGGCGTCGCGCGGCGTTTCTCTCGTCATCCGGATACGTGGGGCAAAGGTAATCTGGAGGGCATCGTCGCAGGAAGTTCGGCCAACAACGCTGCGCTCAGCGGAGCATGGGTTCCGGCCCTGGTCTTTGCGATCCCGGGTGACACTATTACGGCGATTGCAATTGGTGTCCTTTATCTCAAAGGGATGAACCCTGGCCCGACGATCTTCGTCGAAAACGCCGATCTTCTCTATGCCGTCTTTATCTGCTTCTTCTTGGCGAACCTGCTGCTGCTGCCAATTGGGCTGATCGCTATCCGCTTTTCCGGTTTCATCCTGAGTATGCGGCGCGAGTTTTTAATGCCACCACTGCTTGTGCTGGCGGCTATTGGCGCATTTGCGATTGACAATACGGTGTTCGGCATCCTGGTCATGCTGGTGCTCGGGGTTCTCGCCTACATTCTTGAGGAGAACCAGTTTCCGCTCGCACCAATGGTGCTTGGCATTGTGCTCGGAAGGCTTGTCGAGCAGCATCTGATGCAATCGCTGATCAGCACGCAGGGGAGCGTCATCGGGCTATTCGAACGACCGATGGCAGGAGTTCTCGGAGCAATAACGCTCGCGGTATGGCTCTTTCCTGCCGCACGCTGGGCTTGGCGAAAGGTGCGCGCCTAGGACCCGCGTGGTTCTGCGAGTTTCATCAGCAAGAGCCGAGAAACTCGGAGTTACTTGTTCATTGTGCCACCAGTTAATAGCGGGCTGTCTTCTAGCCCGCCCGTTTTCATTCCGACCTTCTTCGTTACTTGAAGAGGTGCCGGTGCCGGGAACGCATCCACCGAAGTCTTGTTATTGGCCGGAAGTCACCGATAGGCGACATTTCTGGTCTACTCGCCCCTGAACGGAAGCACGGGTAACCAAGGCGGATTGCAAGCGGATATTCGCGAGCATCGGTCACTTGATATCGAGACTGGGATTGTCCGTACAGCACGGAATTGAACGCCCATGTCGAAAAGTTACGACGCAATCGTCATCGGCGCGGGGCAAAACGGGCTCACCTGCGCCTGCTATTTGGCAGCGGCTGGGCTGCGCGTGCTGGTGCTCGAGCGTTATCACGCGATCGGCGGCATGACGCTGACGGAAGAAGTGATCGGCCCCGGCTACTGGTCGGATCTGCACGCCAGCGGCTACCAGCTCGCCAACTTCTCACCGGTACCAAAAGACCTCAAGCTGCACGAGCTTGGTGTCGAGCTCATTGAGCCGGAAATTCCTTTTGCCCATGCCTTCCCAGACGGCCGTGCCATCGCTGTTTACCGCGATCTCGAGCGCACGGTCGAAAACATCAGCCGCATCTCGCCTGTGGATGCCGAGACATGCCGCAAGCTGGTTTCAGCGCTACGGGTCGGAGCGAGNAAAAATCATAGATAGCTTTTTCTCNCCACCGCCTTCGTTTGCCGATCAGGCCAAGTCCTTCGCTACAATGTCGAACNGCATGGAGGCGTATCGCTTCAGCTTGCAGAGTATCCGGGATTGGGCGGCTGAAACGTTCACATCACCTGAGGTGAGCTGCCTCTTCGCCAGCTTCGCCGCGTTTGTTGATGCCGCTCCCGATGATGCCGGTGGCGCCGAGATCGCTCGGCTTTTCGCCTCGGTTCTGCAGGCTGAGGGTAATAACCTTGTGCGTGGCGGCATGAACAACGTCACGCGCGCGATGACCACCTTTCTTGCTAACCATGGAGGAGAGGTGCGGACGAGCGCACCGGTTACCCGAATTCTCGTCGAGAACAAGCGCGCCACGGGCGTNGAGCTGGAGAGTGGGGAGATTATGAATGCTGGGCTGGTCGTGTCGGCCGCCGATCCCCGGCAACTGGTTGAGCGATTCCTTGGTCCGACGGTCGCCGGCCCCGAGCTGACCGCACGCATCAGGAACTACGAATGGGGCGACGCGGTTTGCGTTCTCTTCACCGCTCTGGATGGGNCGGTCNATTACGCCGCCGGGCCGGAAGCTGGCGCCGCCAGTCACGTCCACCTGACGCATCCAAGCCTTGAGGCCATCAGTCAGGCATTTACCGAAACCCGCAGCGGTTTGCTGCCGGCCGCGCCCGTTATCGTGGCCTGGAACGACACCGCGATCGACCCGTCCCGCGCTCCCGCCGGCAAGCATCTGAAAAAATTCGTCATCCACGCTGCATCTCATCCACCCGGTCTTCACGCATTGCGAGGGAAGCGCATGACTTGCTCACGCTGGATCCGCGTTTGCGTCGATATGCTCGATCACCCAGTCGTCGGGATAAACGTCCCGCCACCTAGACCCAAGGACCCATCAAGGCATGCTGTACAGCCAGCAATGGCGTGGCTGGACATGCTGTGCGCCGCCTCATGGAAAGAGAGAAAGGTACACCACAAGGACAAAATCATCACCCTCAAAAGAGGAGAGTTTATCGCCGGACGCGCCTATTGGGCAAAGCGCTGGAACTGGGGTGAGCAGGCGGTCCGTTCATTTTTCGCGCGCCTCATCAAATGCGAAATGATAGCGATTTCCAACCAGAGCCTTGGCCACACCGCAAATATCGTAAGTATCTGTAATTACGATCTTTATCAAGGCGCTTTGACCGATTCGCAACCAGAGGAAAAACCAGTGCTCAACCAGTGCTCAACCAGTGCTCAACCAGAGACTAACCAGACTGTATACAGGAATAACAAGGATACAAGGGATGACCCCAAGAGCGGCAATAACCGGCCATGCGACTAGGCCGATCAGGCCGTAGACGATCGTATTTCGCAATCTCATGCTCATGCCGCATCCAGTATCTCCAAAGGCACCTCGATCTCCCGCATCGAAGCGAATATTTCGATTAGAACTTTTGCCCGCTTGGCCACGATTTTGCGAACCTTGGCGGCACGGGTAGTTCTATTGCCCTATCCGGCGCGGTCGATAACGCGCATTTCACGTTCGCGGAAGCAGGTGTTCAGGACGGGGATGTCGTCTCGTACCTGATCATCGACGGCACGAACGTTGAGCTTCAGCGCCTGCAGACCTACAGCGCATCTGGACCGACGCTCTCGCGCGCGGCAACGCCGCACATGTCCAAGATCGGCGGCACGGCGGGGACGAGCCAGATCAATCTTTCTGGCAACGCAACGGTTGCTCTGGTGCCGTTTGCGGAAGACTTCGACGATCTCCGCGACGTGCTCAATGTGCGGTGGTTCGGCGCCAAGGGCGACGGATCAACCGATGACACGGCCGCGTTACAGGCGGCACTTGACGCCGGAGCGGGAAAATCGGTTTATGTCCCGGCTGGCGAGTATATTACAACCGACGCGCTGACACTCTCATCGGGCACCATTCTGTTCGGCGATGGGCCGTCTTCGATCATAAAATCGAACAGCTTGCCCTTTGCTTCTCCTGGCGGGCATCGGCAGCTTCATTGCGTTAGCATAAGCGACTTCGTCATCCGCGATTTGTGCTTCGATGCTAGCGGGATGACGAGCTTCTCCGGTGGCATGCGGTCAATCTATCTGAACGGCTGCAGCAATTATCATATCACTCGATGCAAGATCATAACCCCTGGGGGAGTAACAGCCTCGCTTCAGTGCCACACATATTGGATTACCGACAATCTCATTGATATCGTCTCTCAGGATGGCCAAGCCAAGCATGACGGCATCATAGATCAATGGGATGGATCGAATAATTTCGTGATCCGTGGCAACATAATCCGCGGCAACGATATTGGGAAGTACGGAATCCTGGGCACTGGCACGGACACTAGTAACAATCCGACTCCCATGTACGACATGATCGTCACCGAGAACATTGTCGAGGGAGTTACTGAGTATGGCATTTGGTTCAATGGCAGAAGTGGCGGGCATAGCCGCCTGACCATAAGCAACAACATCGTGAAAGACTCGCCCGACGCTGTGGGCATTGGGGTGTATGATGCTGTAGATTTTTCCGTAACCTTCAACAAGATCGACACTGTGGCTGTCGGTATTAGATGTATGAGTGAGCCCGGTGCTGGTGGCGTGCTCTCGGCTCAACGCGGGGTCATCAGCGGGAACGTTATTCGTGATGCGAACCCGAATATGGTTTCTGAAATTCTCAATGGTTCAGCTATCGTTTTCTTTTACGACAGCGCCGACTGCATCATTTCTGAAAACCACGTTATCGGCTCAACGCACGTCTATGCGCTCTATCTCGGCGAGGACACTGCACGGAATGTCGTCGCGGATAACAGATTTGATGCTGGCGTGACGGGCAAGATAGGGAACGCAGGTAACGCGCCGAACTATCTCGGGGGAGGGACGTATACCCCGACGGTCGTGGGGACTGCGAATGTCTCTTCGGTGACGGTTTTGGCGTCGACCTATTCCGTACGTGATGGATTTGTCGATGTTTACTTCGGCGTAGGGATTCAACCGACTACTGGCAACAACACGACAACGTCTATAGGCATCTCGCTTCCGATCCCTGCCACGTTCACTAATGCCAACGACGTGCAAGGCACGGCGTCTACGGCGTTCGGCCAGATTGCTGGGATGTCGGCGGATACAACGAACCATAGGGCGGTCCTGCAATTCCCGTCGCCTGGGACGAGCACTTATGTGTTCAGGGGGACGTTCCGGTATATCCTCTGAGGCCGAAAGCGCGGCGTCACTCTTGCGATGACACGTTGCCAGAGTGGCTGGGGCAGGTGCCGCTCGAATGCGCTGAGATAGTAGCTGTAAGCGTCCTCTTTGCCGCGAATGAGATCTGCGAGGCCAGCTTCCTCGGCCGAGCCCTCGCCGTTCAACATGGCTTTGACCCGGTGCGGCTTGGGGCCATGAAAATGGACGATCGAGGCGTCTGTGTTGAGGCCATGCCAAGGCCGCCAGTTGAAAATGGCGGGCAATCGGTCCCAGCGATCACGGAAGTGCTCGTTGAGGATCACCTGATCGTAGGATGAAGCCTTGCGGTGATACCATCCATAGCCGCGAAGGCGCTCAACGAGCGCGTCGTATTCCGAGAGCCAGAACTGCGTGTTGATCAGTATGACGCCTGAGTTGAACGAGTCACGAGACTCGGGGATCGCGGCGATGGTCTCGGTGTGTAGCTCGGCAATCCGACCGTCCGTGAACATCACATCGCAGTCCGTGTAGAGAAACACAGGGTCGGTAGCGATATGCGCGGCGCAGATGCGTTGGAAGGCGCCAGCCGCGTGATTGGGTGAGTAGTGGGTGCCAGCGTTTTCCTTGAGAGTGTCGGTCGAGAAAAGCTCATCGCGGAACGGCACTTGATGGAAATGGACGGTGACGCCGTTGCCTTCGAGCCATCGCGTCAATTTTGTGGGGCTGCCGTCGTAGAGGCAATGCGGCTCAAGCCCGACACGCTTCGCGGTGACGACCGCGACCTTGATCATATCGGAAAACCAATCAGTTGAGTTCTCATCAAAAGCAAAAAACCACTGCATGGAAGCCCCATAGCTAGGTTTTCTTCAGTATAAGGGCAGCAAGAGGCGATAGGAAGAACTAAGAATGTTCGGCTCAGCACCATTCGCCTCTATCCCGTTCGCCGGGGTGCAGCAGGACGGGGATGAGCAGATCCTCACCGCTGCGGCAGGCTTTCTCGTTCTCGCCGGCCAGCAGGCGACGCTCCGCGCTGATCTGACGACGGAAGATGGTGCTCTTGTCACGGCAGGTCAAGCCGCAACGTTTCGTGCGGACCTTACGGCGGCTGCTGGGACGTTGGCGCTCAGCGGCCAGCAGGCCACGCTCCACGCCGATCTTGTCACTGCAGCCGGGGCGCGGGCTCTCGCCGGGGCGACGGTCACGCTGCATGTCGCCTTCAGTGTGGCCGAAGGCGAACTGGTCCTGGCAGGGCAGGACTCGGCAGATGTCGCCGAGATCACTGCAGCCGAAGGTGTTCTGGCTCTTGCCGGGCAGTCCGCAACGCTCAGGGCTGATCTCGGCGTTGAACCGAGCCAGATCGTCTTCATCGGCTATCCCATCGAGACGGTCCCGGTTCGCGTCGAGGGCGGCCCGGGTAGCAGAGGCGTCAAGGACAAGAAGTCTCGGAAAAAGCGCCGGAAGAAGCACGAGACGGAAGCCGAGCGCAGGGAACGTGAACGCGAACGCAAGCGCAAAGAGAAGGAAGAGCGCGAGCGCGAGGCCGAGAGAGAAGCCCGTAGGCGCCGTGAGAAAGAGAAGGCGCTGCAGGAGTATCTGCGGAAGCAGTACGAGCAGCGTCTGGCCGAAGAGGCTGCGGAACGCGCGAGACTAGAGGCGGAAGCCGCAGAAGCGGCTCGCCTGGCCGAGATCGAGGCGCTGCAGAGGGAAACTGCAGAGATCCTGCAGATCAGAGCGGCCCTTGATGACGAGGAAACGCTGCTTCTCTTGCTGGCAGCGTAGAGGGAGCAATCCGTGAGCGGTTATGAGCTGATGGACGTTGACGTATTCGTCAACGAACAACTCGATGCGCTTGAGCGGCAAGCGCAACTCGAGCAGATGGGGCGCCTCGGCGCCGACGTCGAGTATGAGCTGATCGAGGGCGGTCCGCTCAAAGTTTACCTCCAATCCATCCGCGAGGACGCGGCTCTAGCACTCAAGAAGCTGGCCGTCGTCGATCCCAACGACAAGGTGAAGATCACAGAACTTCAAGGAACGGTGCTCGCATACCTGCGTGCAGCGCAGTGGTGTGTGGCGCGCATTGAAGATGCCAATGCAGCACAGGAGCAAATCGAGAGGGAGTATGGATCCAATGACGAAGCAAGCTACTTCGACGAAGAGTGATAACGAGCCGAAGCTCGACGCTGACGGCAATCCGATCGGGCCGGACATCATGCCGGAACCGATTGACGATGATCCGGCGCCGGCATCGAGCGCCGGTTCTGCTCCGCGCAATGATGATCCAGACCCAGCACCTCGGCGCGAGCGCAAGTCGAAGCCGCAGCATCGAGACAAGCGGGATGAGATCACCGAGATGTTCCGCAAAATGCGGGACCAGCAGCGCGAGCAGGCTGGCGATGACGCCGATGTGCTGCCGGCAGCTGCGCTGATTCAGAAGCAGGAGACTGTTGACAAATCCGAATCACTTGAGGCGAACCAGCAGAAGAATGCTCCTGCGACGGATGATCTACCGCCTTCTGACGGTGGTCAGAGCGATGTGAGCAAAAACATCCAAGAGCCTGAAATTGAACTAAAAATTGACGGTCAGACAATTCGCAAGCCGTTGTCCGAAGTAAAAAGGCTTGCACAAATGGCTGCTGCAGGTGAAATTCGCCTTGACAAGGCAAAAGAGCTTGTCAACGAAGTCAAGACGCTTCGAGACCAACTGCTGCAGCAGCTCAACCAGGCCGCCTCGCAGCAGACCGCCACGAGCCAACCGCAGCAGGCCACACCAGCCTCGGCATCCCCGGCTCCGGCAGCACCGCAAGCGTCCGTCCAGACTGCGCCCGGTCAGACTCAGACCACGGACACCACACCGGCAGGAGTCGACGTCGACCGAGAAAAGCTCCGTCAGATCGCGGAGCGGCTGCAAGTCGGCGATACCGATGAAGGCGCTCAAGCCCTAGCCGAATACACGGCGGAATTGCTCGCTCGCGCCCAGCAGCGCCAGCCGGCAATTCAGCCTGAACAAGTCGCGCAATGGGTCTCTGACGCCGTTTTCCAAATCCAGACCAAGGCTGAGGCTGACGCTGCGCTGCAACGCTTCGCGCAGAAGTACGAGCCGCTGGTCAAGAACGATGTTCTGGCCGTGACCACGCTGACCGTTCTGACGCGCGAGCTGATGAACGATCTGCGCCAGGCTGGGTACCGCGACGAAGACCTGCAGGCCATCCGCCACGATCGCATGATGCTGGCGAACCTGCACAGGCAAGCCCGGCAAACCAACGGGAACCTGCGGAGCTACGACAAGCTCCTGACCGACGTCGGCGAGTACATGGTCAAGACCTTCAACCTGAACATCGGCCAGCAGCAGAACAGCCACGGCACTCAGTCACCAGCAGCAAACCCGCAGCAAGGCGCTCCGACGTCGACGGTTCAGGACCGTCAGCAACGGCTGCTCAAGCTGCCTCAACAACCGCGTCCCGTGAATGTGCGTGTTTCTCCCGAGACGGGGCCGAGGCCGAGGACCAAGGAGGAATACTTGAACGACCTCCGCAAGGCACGAGGTTTCAGCCCCAGGTAAGACACCAGCACAGCAGCGGGTCGCACAGAGACTAGAGAGGACACTGCGATGACCGCTGTTGTGAAATGGGATGTAGATTCTCAGGGCGGATACATGTACTCGGACGAGCTGTCCGACATTCTCCGCACTGAATTGCAGCCCCTTTGCCGCTTTCGCCAGTTCTGCGAGCCCGACCCGGGTGCGCTGAACAAGGGTCTCCACCGCGGCGACAAGTACCGCTGGAACGTGTACGGCGACGTCGCCACGCAGGGCCGCGAGCTCGACGAGCTGCAGCCCATGCCGGAGACGAACTTCACCGTCACGCAGGCCGAGCTGACTGTCACCGAGTACGGCAACTCCGTGCCTGTCACCGGCAAGGTGATGGCGCTCGCTAAGCACGACGTTGAGGCGATCGTCACCAAGGCGCTGAAGAACGACGCTCGCAAGGCGTTCGACATCGCCGTTTGGGAAGAGTTCGACTCCACGCCGCTGCGCGTTGTGCCGACGGGCGGCTCGTCCACGACCAGCGTGACGCTGACCGAGAACGGTGTGCCGGGCGCGGTCAACAACGTCGCGATGGGCACGGGCCACGTCAAGGCCATCGTGGACCTGATGCGTGAGCGGAACATCCCCGGCTATGCCGGCGATGACTACATCTGCATCAGCCACCCGACCACGTATCGTCCGTTCAAGAACGAGCTTGAGACCATCTTCCAGTACACGAACGAAGGTCTCAACAAGATCTACAACGGCGAGGTCGGGCGCTACGAGGGCACGCGGTTCGTCGAGCAGACCTTTATCCCGAAGGGTGGCGCTGCCGACTCCACGGCGTTCGATCCGTACACGCAGACAGCGGACGCCTGGGATAACGGCAAGAGCTCGTGGGCCTTCTTCTTCGGCGCTGACACCTGCAACGAGGCCATCGTCATTCCCGAGGAAATCCGCGCCAAGCTGCCGGGCGACTATGGCCGGTCGGCGGGTATCGCCTGGTACTTCCTCGGCGGCTACGGCCTCTTCCACACGCAGCCGAGCCAGGCCCGCATCGTGAAGTGGGATAGCGCGCAGTAGCGCAGCTCAACGACACCGGCGGGCGGCGCGTACCTAGCGCCGCCGCATGACGCGAAGAGAGAAGGAATCCAGAGCTATGAGCTACGATCGTCCCAACCGCCTCACTTACACGTTTCCGGCCCTCGATTGGGGTGCCAACAACTCCGAGTCGTTCGGCATCCGTGGGCCGAAGGGCAAGAAGGGGCGCCTCATCGATTACGGCGTGATCGGCGTCACCGAGGCGTTCACTAGCGATAACATGACCATCTCCGTCGGCACGGCCACCGATCCTGATGCTTTCGGCGACGAGTTCATCCTGAACGGTGCCGCCGCGGGCAGCGCCAAGACGGTGCGCTCGACCTACGCCGAGCACGAGCAGGGGTTCAAGAACCATATGGTCAATCCGAACCTGCCGGCTGACACCGACATCGTTGTCACGATGACCGGTGCCAGCGCCGCTGGCATTGGCACGCCGTTCGTCGTGATCGATTGGGATTGGTGATGCGATCCCTCTACGGCGATCCCAACAGGGCGCGGGTTCGGAACCTGCGTGACGAGCCCCGCCACCTCGACACCGGAGGAACCGGTGAAGCTGCTCGGGACGGGTATACCCGTCTCGCGCGCCGGCCCCGCTCTCTGTGGGAAGATGAGATCGTCTCCACAGAGAGTGCGGACAGGATAGAGCAGTTCGAGCGGGAGTACCCTTCGCCGCTCGACCTGATGGACTCTTACTAAGGAGAAAGCGCGATGCGCAAGGAAGAGAGCGCCCACTTTGGGCAGAAGATCCGTACCGAGACGGGCCCCGATCGTTCGAGCTTCATGAAGAACGACAGCGAGGCTCTGGTCGGGCGGAGCTTCAAGGGCGGTCCGCGTGACCTGAGCCATTCGCTCAGTGGCACGTCCGTCCAGAATTACAACGACGTTCCTGCAAAGAAGCGTTGAGATCCTGACGGGGGCCGCAAGGGGGCGGGTCGGAAACGGCCCGCCTTTTTTCTTTCCGACTGAGGGAGACGACAAGCAATGAGCGAAGCACACAAACTCGACCGTAGCAGACCGTTTGGCACCGTTACGCCGCCTTGGCAGGACGATGACTTCGACCGCCCAGCTTTTTTCGAGCAGGACGGCAGGTTCTTCGATCAGTTCGGTATCGAGATTATCCGCGGCGTGCCGCTCTCGAAGATGAAGCTCGAAAAGCAGGAAACTAAGGACGATCACACGCAGAAAGCCGAAAAGCCGCCGATGAGCCCAGCGCAATTGCTGCGTCAGGCTGACACTATGCCGTGGTCGCGGTTCAAGAAGGAGGCGAAACGCATCCTTGGCGATGCCTGCCCGGCCTCAAAGGCCGAGATCAAGATTGCTCTTGAGCAGGCCATCGCCGCCTACAGGCAGCGGCAGCAGGTCAGAATGGCGCGCGTCGGACAGTCCGAAGAACCGGGAACGCCAGTCGTTGCTCAGAGTCCTAGGAACACCTCCGTCCCAGCGCCGACAGGACCGGCCAAAGGATCAACCAGCGTCGACCTCGAAGCATGGGCCAGAGGCAAGAAGGATTACCTGATCGGTGATCTGAGGAAGGCGTTCAAGCTCAAATACAACAAGGTCATCACCGAGCGCCGTGATGCTCTCGATTTCCTGATCGAGCAGCGCGTGGTGACACCACAAGAGGCGCGTAAAGACATCGAATAAGGGCAAAAGACGTGGACTACGCAACGTTGACCGGGAGCAAAGGGACTCCCGGTTCCATCGCAAACTACCTCAACCGGAATGACCTTCCGGTCACGGACATACTGGCTGAGGCGGAAGCGTTCATTTACGAGAAGCTGCGCGTGCGCGAGATGCAGAAGCTCGTCACGCTCACCTTCAGTGATGGATCGCAGACCGCCAATCTTCCTAGTGATTTCCTCGACCCACAGAGCTATAGGCCGTGGGGTTGGGCCGATGCGCTGATCTACGTCCACGAAGATAAGCTAGACGCCTACCGGGATAGGGACGGCAATCTCTTCAAGAGCTCGACGCCAAACCGATGGACCGTCATCGGGAACACAGCCTATGTCGACGTTGAGCTCGACGGCGATTTCTCGGGCGACCTGATCTATTACGCGCGGCCCGCTTCGCTCGGCCCCAGCAACCCAACGAATTGGCTCACGCAACGCTATCCCCGTCTGCTGCGCACCGTCTGCATGGGGATTGGCTACGAGCACATGAAGGATCACCAGCAGGCCGATCGTTACTTGGCCCGCGGTGAGGCGCTGATCTTTGAGGCATCAGCAACAAACGAAACCTACCGGCGCGGTCAATACGTGCCTGCCTAACGGGGGGATAGCCGTGGCAAATACCCTCACGACCAATCTCAAGCTGACCGATCAAGAGGAAGGCAGCAACAACAATACATGGGGCAGCATCGTCGACGCCAACTGGTGGCGTCTCGACGCTGTGCTCGGTGATCTGACCGAGATCACTACGTCAGGAGGTCAGGTCGTCCTGACAGATGAGCAGGAATTTGTTGCGGCTATCCGTATCGAAGGATCGCTGGTCAGCGATGCCGAGATCGTTTTCTCTGGCCGCGGCGGTTTCTGGATCGTGGATAATGCCACGAGCGGCGATTATGTCGTCAGGTGCAAGACACCTGGCGGCACGGGCGTCATCATCGAGCAGGGGACCAAACAGGTTATCTGGTGCGATGGCGTGGACATTTTTGCCGGCGTGACTTTTCCGGATGCCGCGCCTGAGATAATTCTGGCGAGTCAGGCGACTACCGACGTTCTTGGTGCCAGTACCGAGTTCGTTGCGATTTCGGGAACGAACACTATCACATCGTTTGGAACCGGACCGAATCGCAAGCGCTTCTGCCGGGCCACTGGCGCCTTCACGATCAAACATAATGCGACGTCGCTCATTTGCCCGGGTGGCCACGACATCAAGGCGCAGGCCGGTGACACGTTCATTGTCATTTCTGATGCAAGCAGTAACGCGCGTATCCACTCCTATCAGCGCGCCTCTGCAGTTCCGGCCTGGTTACCCGTCGGCACTGTCGTTGACTATGCTGGCGCAACAGCACCTCCGGGATGGCTGTTTTGTTATGGTCAAGAGGTTTCACGCACCACATATGCCGCTTTGTTCAATGCGATAGGTACTACCTACGGATCCGGCAATAACGTGACGACGTTCAACCTGCCCGACTGCCGGGGGCGCGTCACGGCGGGCAAGGATAACATGGGCGGCACGTCGGCCAACAGGCTGACCAATCAAAGTGGTGGCCTTAACGGCAATATTCTCGGCGCCACTGGCGGGTCTGAAACGCACACGCTGACCGTACAGCAACTGCCTAGCCATACGCATAGTTTCTCTGGAACAACCAGTTCTGGTGGCGCACACTCGCACAACTTCACGTATAATTTGCTGGGAACGGGCTCTGGCTCGAGCTTTATTCGCGTTGGATCTATTGGTGCGACTGGTGGGAATACGAACGCTAGCACGCAGCAGGCCGGCAATCATACCCACAGTTTTTCCGGCACCACCAACAACTCTGGTGGTGGGCAACCTCATAATAACGTTCAGCCAACCATAATCTTCAACAAGATTATCTTCGCGGGGGTCAACGCATGACGTTGCTACCGCTCGACATCCCGCCGGGGATCGTCAAAGTCGACTCCCCGAACGCTGCCAAGGGCCGTTACACAGATTCCGACAAGATCCGCTTCATCCGTGGCCGGCCAGAGAAATGGCGCGGTTGGGTGAAGATCGTGGCCGATCAGATGCTCGGCAAAGCACGCGGCGCTGTGTCGTGGACTAACCGTTTCGGCAACACCAATGCTGCCTTCGGCACCAATCGTCGTCTCTATGCGTTCATCGGAGGCGATACTCTAGAGAACATCACGCCGATGCGTGCGACCGGGGTGTCGCTCGGAGCAGATCCGTTCGAGGTGGAGGAAGACTCCACTATTGTTACGGTTACGCACGTCGAACATGGAGCTGACGCTGGTGCATTCGTCACGTTTTCCGGCGCTGTTTCGGTGGGCGGTATAACCGTCAATGGCGAGTACGAGATCATCGAGGTGATCGATGCCAACACCTACACCATCGAGCACTCGACTCCGGCCAATGCTAATGCGACAGGCGGTGGCAATAGCGTCAGGGCAGACTATGAACTCAACCCCGGTCAGCCAGATACCGTCTCCGGCCACGGATGGGGTGCCGGTCCGTGGGGCGAAGGCACGTGGGGCACGGAACGCGACACCGGAATAGACATCTACTTCCGTTATTGGAGCTTGCAGGAGTACGGTAACGAGCTGATGGCAAGCCCGAGCGGAGGTTCGCTGTACCTGTGGGAGCAGCAAACGGACGATCGCGCAGAGCACGTTACGAATGCTCCTGCCTCGGCGCGCGCCATGTTCCGTGACCGGCGAACGGTTCGTCTTCATGCTAGGCACGACCTCGCCGATGACGGTGCAGTGGCCGGATCAGGATGATCCGACGGACTGGACACCAACCGCAGCGAACACGGCCAACGTTCGCACGCTGCAGGTTGGGTCCAGGCTGATGAATGGCGTGGCGCTCGTGGATGGCGTCTCGCTCGTCTGGACCGATATTGGGGTGTATGTGTTCCAGTACACCGGCACCGATCTCGTTTACGACTCGCGCCTGGCCGGTACGAGTTGCGGCCTGATCGGTCAGCACGCTTTCACGAAAGCCTCGGGTGTCGCATTTTGGATGAGCCCGCAAGGCTTTCACATGTACGTTGGTGGCGTGCAGGTGATCCCAAATGCCGAAGATGTTCGCGCCTGGGTATTTCGTGATATTGACCCAGAGCAAGTTCTCAAAACGTGGTGCATTTATGACCAGCGGAACCATCAGATTCGCTGGCATTATTGCTCGAGAGGCGCGACCGAGCCGAACCGTTACGTCGATGTGTCTCTGCATGATTTCAGCTGGACCATCGGCACGCTCGACAGGATCACTGGCACTCTTTATCGTCCGTCAACTGGCTCAAGCCTTTTGGTGAGCCACGACGGCTACATCTACGAACACGACATCGGCACTGATGCTGATGGTCAACCACTAAGAGCAACGTTGACGTTTGGCCTCTACGCACTTACTCGCGGAGAGAGAAACGTCGACATCATGGGGCTCATTCCAGATTGCGAGCGACAGTCTGGGCACCTCAAATATACCATTTTCACGAAGGATTGGCCTAACTCTCCAGGCATTCTGGACGTGCAAAGCGTTACGCTTGCTCCGGGAGACCACGAGGCTAATCTTCGGGTGTGTGGCCGCTTCTTTAGCATGGAGATTGAGTCAAACCAGATTGGCGGAGATTTTCGCCTCGGTATCCCGCATCTCGAAGTTGCACCAGCGGGAATGCGCCTATGAGACACGTTCCTCTTACGCCAGCACCGCTATCAGACGACAAGAGGCTCCTGCGCTGGTGCCATGACAAGATCGTGGAACTAAGCCGCGCCAGCCACATCGACGAGATTTCCAGTTATACGCTGAAGAAATTGGCGGATTTACTTGCCGAGAAACTGACCGCCGCATTGGCGCCAGTCTCTCTGGAGTATGATTCAATCGTCGATATTAACTGGAAAGGATTCATCAACGCCGAGCTCGTTGTTCAAAATAATTGTCAGATCGGCAATCCGACGGATGGAATGCCAGGGACGTGGCGCACCATCATCGTGAAAGGGAACAACTCGACACAGAGAACGATTTCATTTGGCGATCAGTTCGGTGGGGAAGTGCCGCAGATTTCCGACGTTACCGACACGAAATGGTATCAGATCTTCCTCTATTGTGTGTCATCAACGCACTTCCTTGCTTCCGCCCGTGATGCGAGCCCGCCGTCGCCATGAGCTTTCTTCCTAGGATGTTTTCAGCGGCGGCGGTGCACGCCTGGGAAAATGGAGTTTGGACCCATAAGCCATTCTCCGGCAACGTCGGAAGTTTCGGCCTGATCCTCGATGGATCTGACGGCTTCAATGATGTCTCCGGTAACGGGCATCATTTCGGTGCATTCAACGGTGTTCAGCTGGATCAAAACGATCTGCCGCCGTTCATCTGAAAGCCAAGCATCATCATGACACTGAACCGTAACCCGGCCTACACGGTCGAACGTGTAGGCGCGGATGAGAAATCCTTTGTCGACGTGTTCGAGCTGCTTTTGCAGCAACACGAAGAAATAGCGTTGGCGCCGTTTGACCAACAGAAAGCCGTTTCCCAGGTATGGCAGGCGCTATGCGACGGGATGACGTTTGTGGCCAGAAAAGACGACGGCAAAGCCGTCGGCACGCTTTCTCTGGCGGAAGTTGAGTGGTGGTTCGGGAAACACACCTATCTGACTGATCGCTGGTTTTATGTCCTACCGCGCTATCGCCGTGGTCCGGTAGGGCATTTGCTGTTGCGTGCAGCTACGGCGGAAGCGGATGAAAGAAAAATACCAGCTTTCGTGGACGTGGTTAATCCGAATCGCCGTCACAAGAAAACATCGGCGACTCTGCAAGCAATTCGCGCCGGTTACTTGCCGGTCGGTTATACGCTGAAACTGAGGTAAAGCCAATGTGCTTCGGAGGCAAGTCAAAAACCGTCACAGAGGTGAAAGTGCCCGCGTATATCGAAGAGGCCGGCAAAGACGTTATTTCTTATGCCCGTCGGCTTCGCGACAAGCCGTTCCAGCCATATACGGGCGATCGGGTAGCAGAATTTTCTGGCGATCAGACGTCAGCCTTCCAAATGCTACGAGATATGATCGCCGGTGCGCCGCAAGTCGGTGGCGAGGCAATGTCCGGCGCCCGCGCCTATGGAACCGCACCGGCTCAGCATCTCGAAACAGAACGCATTGTCGATGAAGATGGACGGCTCGGGGCCATTTCCGACTACATGAACCCTTACGTCGAGCAGGCATTGCAGCCCGCTTTGCGTAAGATCTATGAGGCCGCGGACGCAGCTCGCAAACGTATCGGCGCCGGTGCCACTTCGGCAGGTGCCTATGGCGATGCGCGCCATGGCATTCTCGAGGCGAACCTCAATCGTGACGTCGCCACAGCTGCGGGCGATACCGCAGCGCAATTCTACATGGATGCATTTCGCGAGGCGCTTGGATTGCGCGGTCAGGATTTGGCCCGCATGACGGATCTCGACAAGACGAATGCTCTGTTCCAAGAGCAGGCGCTAGAACGGCTTCTGAAAGGCTCCGGCGCGCTGCTTGATTTTGCTGGTCAGGATCAGCAGCAACAGCTTCAGGCGATCCAGGCATTGCTCCAGTCTGGCGGATTGCAGCAGGCCAAAGAGCAGGCCGAGCTGGATGCTCTCTATCAGGAGTTCCTGCGCGAGTACGGCCACGATTTCGACGTTCTCTCCGCCATGGCATCCGCGATTTCCGGCGTGCCTTACTCGAGGACGCAGGTCACGACACAACCGAACAATTCCGGATTTGGCTTCCTTGGCTCTGCGCTGGGCAGCCTACTCGGCACGGAAGCTGTAGGCGGCGCCATCGCCGCGATGATCTGACGGGGGGTTTCAATGGCAGACCTTCTCACCACGCTTTCCGCCATTCTGGGCGGTCCTGCGCAGGCCGCGCCAGCAGGTGCGGGCAACATCCCGCCGTTTCCGTTCCCCCGCCTGTCAACGCCTCCGCTTCCTGAGCGCAAGCCGGAAGCACTGAGGCCAGAGACGTTCGCTCTCCCCAATCCGCTCTCGAATTTCGATCCGCATACTGGCCAGTTCCGCGGCGGGCCCGCTGCCGCCGCAGCCCCGGCACCGGCTCCCGCCTCTGCCGCTCAGGCAGATGCCGGACCGGGGTTTTTCGATCGCTTGCGCAATGGTCCGGGGAACTCCGATCCCATTATCAATGCCATTCGCGAGAATGTGCCTGGCGTGGAGTGGCTGCGCCGTCTTCTTCATGGTGAGCCTGCACCTGTCGTAGCGTCGGCCAACGCCGCCCCCGCTATGTCGTCGCCTGCGGCTGACACGCCTCCGCTTCCCGTGCGCCGTCCTGGCCTGCCGAAGGTGCCCGGAATCGTGGTCGACAATGCGCCAAATGCTGGCGGCAATGATCTCATCTCTGAGATGCGCACGATGTTTGCTGGTGCGCCGATTGCTCAGGGCACGACGGGCCCGCGGGCCTTCACCATGACAACCCCGGCCCAGGGCACGCCGCAACCTGACATACCTCCCGCACAATCCTCGCCGACGGCGAGCCCAGCGCATACCGCTGCGATCGGCGGTTGGCAGACCACGGTTACGCCGGAGCAGTCTGGCCCGACCGTCACCGGCAGGGACGTCGCGCAATTCTTCCGCAATCTGTTCCGTGGCGCTGCGGTAGCAGATCCGCGAGCTCCAGGTTTTACCGCGTTCTCGCAGGGCGCGGCTGGGGCGATGGTTGGTCGTCGTCAGGAAGAGCAAGAGGATTCGGCAGCAGCCCTCAAAGCTGAGGAACGGCAGTTCGAGCGCGACTACAAGACGGCCGAGATGCGCCGTGCCGAGGCCAAGGCTCTCCGTGAGGCTCGCCGCGCTGAAATCGATAACGCGAAGACGGTCACTGAGATCATCCGCAATCTCGGCGGCGATCTGACTACGGATCAAAAGCTCAGGCTCGAGAATGCTGTCACGAACTACGCGCGGGCCATCAATCCCGCCGGCACCATGACGGAGGAAGAGCTGCGGCCCAAGCTCGAAGCGTATCGCGATCAGCTCGTGAAAAATATCACGGGCCAGGGACAAGGCGGTGGACAAGGTCGCTTCCGCGAAGGTCAGACGGCCACCGGTCCGAACGGAGAGAAAATCGTGTTCAGGAACGGGCGGTGGCAGCCCCTGTCCTGACACAGCGCACGAGATCTCTTCTGGGAAATAACAAATGGCTTCGCCTTTCGACTCCGACCTCCCACCGGGCTTCAGGCTCGATGAAGAACCGGGGGCCACGCCTGCATCTGA
>Ga0065724_100761_pt1 | contig 21820 bp, 21 predicted proteins | sample TheenrcSG05JP960_FD_59111 | JGI IMG/M metagenome (GOLD analysis project Ga0065724, IMG submission 59111) | Thermophilic enriched microbial communities from mini bioreactor at UC Davis - Sample SG0.5JP960 | ecosystem: Engineered > Solid waste > Grass > Composting > Bioreactor | place: USA... | reverse complement strand
ATCATCCAGCAGGCTGCTACTTGGATCCTCGGGGTGCTCACCCTCCTGGTGATCATCTTCCTGATCCCGGGTACGCAGTGGAGCAAGCTGCTCGATGCCCCATGGGGAGCTTGGGACTCAGGGGTGCTGGCGACGCTGAGCATCATCATGGCCGGCACGGGCATAGGATGGGCCAACGCCGGCGCGGACTACACTCGCTACCTGCCCAGAGGCAGCAGCGATCGTNCCATAGTGGGGTGGACGGTGCTGGGGGCGACCATCCCCCTGTNCGTGCTGATCATGACGGGGGTGCTGCTCTCCAGCAGGGTGTCGGACCTGGCCTCCGCCTCCAACCCCGTGGAGGTGATAGGGGATGCCCTGCCTGCGTGGATGGCCGTGCCTTACCTGATCACCGCGATAGGCGGCCTGATAGCTGCCGCGGACCTCTCGATCTATTCCTCGGGGCTCAACCTGCTGGCTCTGGGGGTGAGGCTCCAGAGGCACAAGGCGGTGCTGATAGATGGGGTGATCATGGTGTTGGGGTCGGTCTACGTCATGCTCATAGCCCAGGACTTCTTCGGGCCCTTCATCAGCTTCCTCCAGCTGCTGGCCGACGGCCTAGCTGCCTGGGCTGGCGTCTTCCTCGTGGACATGCTGCTGCGCCGTGGCTATGACCCGGAGGGGCTCAGGCGGACTGATCCGGGCAGCCCTTATTACTACTCAGGGGGGATCCACTGGCCCGCATGCATCGCCTGGCTCTGCGGCGTCCTGGTGGGGTTGGCCTTCACCGTATCCCCATGGTTCAGCGGGCCCCTGGCCAAAGGGGTGTTTGCCTCGAGCAGCTTGGGCTACATCATGGGCTTGCTGGTGAGCATGCTGACCTACTGGCTGCTGGGCGCGGTGCTCGCCCGCGGGCAGGTGGCGGCTGGCCAGCGAGAGCGCCCGGGGGAGTCCTGAGATGAGGCGCCCTCACAGGCTGGTGCTGGTGGGCAGCGTGCTGGTGGACGTCCTGCTCTACGTGCCCCACATGCCCGAGAGAGGGGGAGACGTCCTGGCGCAGGGGGCGGTGGTGACCGCCGGTGGGGGCTACAACGTGCTGGCGGGAGCATCCAGGCTGGGTATGCCGGTGGCCTATGCAGGGAAGGTGGGCAGCGGCCCGATGGGGGCTCAGGTGCTGCGCGACCTGGAGTCGGCCGACATCCCCATCCTCCTGCCTCCGTCCGACGATGGTGATACCGGCTTCGACATCGGCTTGGTGGAGCCCGATGGTGAGCGCACGTTCGTGACGGCTCCAGGGGTGGAGTCCAAGCTCACCGCCTCGGACCTCGCTGCCATCCCTCTTGTGGGCGGGGACGTGGTGTACGTCTCGGGCTACGACCTGTGTTACCCGGTATCCGGCGCCGCGCTCGCTGACTGGTTGCCGGCCCTGCCGCAGGACGTCCTGCTGGCCTTTCGATCCAGGTCCCCTCGTGGGGGAGATCCCGGTCAGGTACCTCTACGTCGTCCTGAGGCGAGTTGACATAATAAGCCTGAACCAGCGGGAGCTGGCTATACTGACGGGCGAGGATGCCTTGCCGACCGCTGTGGAGAGGCTTGCCGGCCTGCTCCACGAGGGTGCGTTGGGTGGTGGTGGCGGGCGGGGGCTCAGGGCTGCTGGCTAGCCGGCCCTGAGGGGCATCTGAGGCACGTGCCCGGAAGGCCCGTGGCGGCGGTGGATTCCACGGGGGCTGGCGATGCGCACGTGGCGGCGCTGCTGGCGGCGCTGCACGCGGGACATCCTCTGGAGGAGGCCGCGCATCGGGCCAACGTCGCGGCCTCGATAGCTGTGGGGCGTCGGGGCCCGGCCACGGGCCCCACCCTGGAGGAGCTGGAGTCCCTCCTGGGTGAAGAGGGGTCTAGGTAGGCTTCCGAGGTCCTGAGCGGGGAGGCGGGGGAGGGCTACAGCTCTCCCCTTGCCTTTTTGTCCCCCCGGAGCACAGGTCCCACCGCCCGGTCGCTACTTCCCTCCCGGAGGTGGGGATTACCCGTCTCGGAGATGGGACTTGACGCGTTGTTGCCTCTCGTGCCGCTATGTTGTGACATATAAGCTGTCAAAAGGGTGCTTATACTTGGGAGTGTCCGGTGGAGGGTATGCAGCCTTGGCTGCTGGGGCCCTGCGGGATCGGGGTAGGCTGTAGCCCATGACCTCAGACCTCTGGCCCGGGCTGCACCCCACCTGCGCTGGGCGAAGCCAAATTATCACTGGAGGGGTATCATGTTGCGTAGTCCTCGGCTATCTGCTCTGTTGTTCTTGCTCACGCTGCTCTGCTTCACCCTGCCGTTCATGACCGTTACCTGTGGTGGCCAGGAGGTGATGAGGGTCACGGCGATGGACCAGGCCCTTGGGCAGGACCCGTGGGTGGCGCCCGAGCTCAACGAGGCGAGCGCCCCCAGCGAAAGGGGCTCCGGGGCCGGTTGGAAGTGGCACATGAGGGCCCTGGCGGCCTTTGCCGTGGCGGGCATCGTCCTTGGGCTGGGGGCTTGGAGGGGCTGGAAGGGGCTCGTTAGCGGGATCCTGGGCATCCTGGGCGTGCTGGACATCATGCTGCTGCGCGTCTCGACCATCAACTCGATGCGGCAGGAGCTGGCAAGCGGCTCCAGCTCCGACCTGGGGGATCTCTCCGGGCTGATACAGGTACACTGGGGCCTGGGATTCTGGGGCATGCTGCTGGGCTTTGCGTTCGCCGCGCTGTACAACATCTACCTGGTGTGGAGCTCGAGGGCGGCGTGGGATGCCCACGTGGGGCGGACCGAGTCTCCCCCCGAGCCTTCCTGGAGGTAGGGGCTTGCGCCCTTCGGCCTTCTGCGGTATCGTTAGGTAACCTATAGGAGGCNGTATGGAGCGTCGAAGGATTCTTGCCTGGGAGGGTTGCCTCAACATCCGCGACCTCGGGGGCTACCCCACGGCTTACGGGGTGCAGACGCGCTGGGGGGCTGTGGTGCGCGCCGACACGGTGTCCAAGCTCACTATGGCGGGCCACGCAGCCCTCCTGGCGTACGGCGTGCGCACGATAGTCGACCTCCGCCTGCCGCACGAGGTCGAGGCCAAGCCCAACCCATACGCGATGCCGGGGGAGCACGGCATCGCGTACCACCACATCTCGATGATCGATCCTGCCGAGTTCCCTCCCAAGGACTTCACCACCCTCGCCGATAACTACAAGATGATGCTGGACCGCTACACCGATCGGGTGGCGAGCGTCATCCACGCGATCGCCCATGCCTCGCCCAAGGGGGCGGTGCTGTTGCACTGCGTGGGTGGCAAGGACCGCACGGGCATCGCCGTGGCGCTGCTGCTGGGCGCGGTGCGCGTGCCCTACGACGTGATAGCCGCCGACTACGCCCTCACCGCTGAGTGCCTGCGCCCTGAGTGGGAGGAGACCCTGAGGCACAACCCCGAGCGTCGGCAGGAGATAGAGAGGGAGCTCGAAGTCATGATGCCCCGAGTAGAGGTCATGCTGGAGCTGCTCGATCACCTGGATCGTCGCTACGGTGGTGTGGATCCCTACCTCCGGCACATAGGGCTGACCGACCTTGAACTGGAGCTGATACGAGCGCGCCTGCTGGGCTACGTGCCCTGATCCAGCCTGACCACATGCGAAGGACTTGCATTTGCACATAATTTGAGTATCATATGTCACAGCTCCGTGGACGGGCTGCCGAGCCTGATCTTAAAGAGAGCATTAAATCTTGCTTAGCTTTCTGTGATCGGCGGTGCCCCTGGCGGGGGCTGGCCAATATAATGGCGCGGACGCAGTTGATCCGTGCGAGCATAACGCGTGAAAGGAGCCGATAGGTTGGAGGTAGCCGGTAAGGGGCAGGTACCCGCCGCCCGCGGGCGCAGGGTGTTCAACCGCGAGTACCTGATATTTCTAGCTTTCATTGCTCCCAACTTCCTGCTGTTCATCATCTTCACCTACTGGCCGCTGGTGTATCAGGGGTACCTGAGCCTGGTGCACTGGGACATGATCTCGCCCGTGAAGCGGTTCGTNGGGCTGGAGAACTACGCCTACCTGTTCAGCGATCCCGATTTTCACCGGGTGATGTTCAACACGCTCTACTTCACGGTGGCCGTGCTGGTGGGCAGCCTGGCGCTGGGGCTGGCGCTGGCGCTCCTGCTCAACCAGCGGCTGCGCGGGCGCAACTTCGCTCGCACGGTGGTGTTCGCGCCGGTGATCCTCTCGGGCGCGGCGGTGGGCCTGGTGTGGGCCTATATTTTCGATCCCAACTACGGGCTGATGCGGACCATCCTGGGGTGGTTCGGGCTGCCACCGATCGACTGGCTGGGCAGCCCCGCCTGGGCCATGCCCGCGGTGATCATCGTGTACCTCTGGAAGAACTTGGGCTACAGCGCGATGATCTACCTGGCAGGACTCCAGAACATCCCTGCCGAGCTGTACGAGGCGGCACGGGTCGATGGCGCCGGCAGGTGGCAGCAGTTCCTGCACGTCACCTTGCCCCAGCTGTCGCCGGTGACCTTCTTCCTGATCGTCACCACGATCATATCCTCGGTGCAGGCCTTCGACATCATATCCGTGATGACGGACGGTGGCCCGGTGGGCGCGACGACGACGCTGATCTGGTACATGTACGAGCAGGGCTTCAGGGCCTTTCGGGCGGGGATAGCCGCAGCCTCGGGCATGCTGATGTTCATCATCCTGCTGGTGGTCACCTTGGTGCAGGTGGGGTGGCTACAGCGCAAAGTGTACTACGAGTAGGGGGTAGGGGATGAGAGGCGAGGCCGTCGAGAGCACGGTACAGTCCGGCACCGCTGGGAGGTCGGTGCTGCTCGACCTGCTCACACACCGCATGTTCAGGGTATGGCTCTACCTGGCGATGGCGTTGACGGTGCTGGTGTTCATCGTGCCCATGTACTGGATGCTGACGGCCTCCGTGAAGACCCTGGGGGAGATCTACACCTTCCCGCCCCAGTGGGTGCCGACCAGCTTCCGCTGGGCCAACTACAGCGAGGCCTGGCGCAGCGCTCCTTTCGGGAGGTTCTACGTCAACACGGTGATCGTCACCTTCTTCGGGGTGGCGCTCGAGGTGGTCAACGCCTGCCTCACGGCGTACGCGTTGGCTTACATCCGCTTCCCGGGGAAGAACTTCGTGTTCATAGCGCTGCTGGCCACCCTGATGATCCCGCTGCAGGTAACGATCCTGCCCAACTACCTCACGATAGCCAGCCTCGGATGGCTCAACACCTATCAAGGGATAGTGCTGCCGGGGGCGTCGGTGGCCTTCACGACGTTCCTGCTGCGCCAGCACTTCATGACCCTGCCGAAGGAGGTGATGGAAGCTGCGATCATAGAGGGCGCGGGGCACCTGAGAAGGCTGGTGTCCATCGTGTTGCCGCTGTCCAAGCCGATGCTGGTGACGATCACGCTCATCTCAGTGGTGGCCAAGTGGAACGATTATCTCTGGCCGCTGATAGTCACCAACAAGGTGGAGATGAGGGTGCTGTCGATCGGCATCAAGTACCTCTTCGACACGGAGGGCGCCAACCAACTAGGGGGGGTGATCATGGCCGGCACGGTGTTCGTGGTGATCCCCGTGCTGGCGCTCTTCATCTGGGCGCAGCGGTACATNATATCCGGACTGACGGCCGGTGCCCTCAAAGGTTAGGGGATGCATGGGGTGGGCTCACTAATCGAAGGGAGGTTGGTCTAGTGACTTGGAAGATGAACCGCAGGCAGTTTCTGGTGACCTCGGGGGCCGCGCTGGGGTCGCTCGTAGTGGTGGCCTGTGGCGCGGGTGGCGGNGGCGGCGCNGCTCAGCCGAGCAGCACCGGCACGGTACCCCCCGAGGCTCGCAACCGGACGCGCGTGGTCTTCTGGTCCGCCTGGGGCGGCAAGAACGGCGAGGCGCTGCAGACCCTGGTGAACAAGTTCAACAAATCCCAGAGCGATATCTTCGTGGAGAACCAGTACCAGGGCACCTACGAGGAGCTGGCTCAGAAGCTGGCCACTGCGATGGCCGCCAAGCAGGTGCCCGACCTGGTGGTGCTCAGCGAGGTCACCTGGAATAAGTTCTATCTCAACCAGACCCTGGAGCCGCTGGACGACTACTTCAAGCAGCAGCAACTGGACAGGGACGACTACGTNGATCCCCTTATTAATGAAGGCACCAGGCAGGGGAAGACNTGGTGGGTGCCCTTCGCCCGCAGCACACCCCTCTTCTACTACAACCGCGACCTCTTCAAGAAGGCGGGGCTGCCGGACAAGGCTCCCGAGACCTGGGACGAGGTGCTGGAGGCTGCCAAGGAGTTGAAGGCGAGCGCTGGNGTGAAGAAGCCTTACGCCTTCACCACGGCCAAGAACTACAACGCCTGGCACTTCCAGGGCAACGAGTGGCAGTGGGGCGGCAATTACTCTGACAAGGAGCTCAACATCCTGATAGATAAGGAGCGGTCCGTGGAGGCGGGCGAGTGGGTCCGCAAGTTCATCCACGACGATGGGCTGGGGTACATGGCGGAGGACCAGAGCGTCGACTTCGCCAACGGCATCTGCGCGATGACGCAGCAATCCACCGGGTCCCTGGGGGAGATCCTGGAGACTGCGAAGTTCGAGGTGGGCACGGCCTTCCTGCCCAGGCACGAGCACTTTGGGTGCCCGACCGGTGGCTCCGGCCTGAGCATCATAGCGGCTGCCCCCAGCGACCGCAAGCAGGCCGCTTTCGAGTTCATCAAGTTCCTGGCGCAACCCGAGAACGTGGTGTTCTGGTCGCAGCAGAGCGGCTACATGCCGGTGACCGAGTCGGCGCGCGAGTCGAGCCAGATGCAGGAGTACTTCAGGCAGAACCCCCAGTTCAAGGTGGCGGTGGACCAGCTGCCCAAGACACAGCCTCAGGACACCGCTCGCCTGTTCATCCCCAACGGTGACCAGACCATAGGGGAGGCTCTGGAGAAGATCTTCGTGCGCAACACCCCGGCGGAGCAGGCCTTCAAGGACGCTGCCCAGAGGCTCGCGCGCGACGCCGAGGACGTCAAGCAGCAGATCCAGGAGGTGGGGCTGTAGTCCCCACCTAATATACAGAGCCCCGACGGCTCGGCCCGTCGGGGCCGGCTCTCTGGGCCCGAGGCGATGACGTGCGCCTCATATCGGGAGGGTGCCCTCCCTTGCCAGCCACGTGCTGGGGGTACGCGAGGGCTAGCGGGTCTCGGCAAGCCTGGCGCGGAGGGACTCCAGCTCGTCCAGCAGGCGCATGACGACCTCTACCCCCGCGGTGTTGATCCCGAGGTCCTCTCGCAGCCGGCGGATGCGGCGCAGCCTCGCTATCTCCTGCTCATCCAGCAGCTCTTCCCTCCCCTCACGGCGGGTCCTGACCAGCCCGACCCGCGCGTAGTAGCGGATGGTCGCGGGGGGCATCCCCACGACCTGGGAAGCCGTCTCTATCCTGTAGTAGGTCAGCCTCTTGTCTTGGTCCAACCTCAACCTCCAAGCTCGTCAGCTCGCCGCCTGGGTGGCCTCCCCCTCCGAGAGGCGCGCCAGCTCCTCCAGCAGCTCCCGCTGCCTGGGCGTCAACCGCTCCGGCAGGCGGACGTGTGCCTCCACCAACAGGTCACCTCTCTGGTGCGGGTTGTTGGGCCGCGGCATCCCCTGCCCCCGCAGGCGGAACACCCGGCCGTCCTGGGTGCGCTCGGGTATGCGCAGGGCGAGCGTACGCCCATCGGGCGTGCGTACGCGCACCTCCCCACCGAGGAGCATGGTCGAGAGCGGCACGTGCATCTTCGTCTTCAGGTCATCGCCCTCGCGCTCGAAAGCCGGATCCGGGAGCACCCGGACCACCAGGTAGAGGTCGCCCGGGGGGCCGCCCCCTGCGCCGGGCATGCCCTGGCCAGCCATGCGCACTCGCGTGCCGGTGTTCACGCCCGGGGGGATCTTGGCCTCGATGCGCCGCGTCTGCCCGTTGGGCAGCTGGATCTCCAACAGNCGGGTAGTGCCCGTGTAGGCCTCGCGCAGCGTCACCTGGACCTCCTGCTCCAGGTCCTGCCCAGGGCGGGCCCTCTGCCGCGTGCCGGCGCGCGCCCGCCNCCCGCCGAACAGCGTCTCGAAGAAGTCGGAGAACGGGTGCTCCTCCCCGAAGAGGTCGCGCAGGTCCTCCTCGGAGAACGTGCGGTACTCGTAGCGNGGGCCGCCCTGCCCGCGCACGAAGTCGCTCCAGTCAAACCCCTGCCCGGTCGCCTGCCCGGCCTGCTGCGCCGCCTGGTACTCCCGCCACCGGGCGCCGAACTGGTCGTACATCTTGCGCTTCTCCGGATCGGAGAGGACCTCGTAGGCCTCGCTGATCTCCTTGAAGCGCTCCTCGGCCTCTTTGTTGCCCGGGTTGACGTCGGGATGGTACTGGCGAGCCAGCCGCCTGAAGGCCTGGCGTATCTCCTTGTCCGAGGCGTTGCGGGGCACGCCTAGTATCTCGTAGTAGTCCTTGAACTCCATAGCCATCAATCAGGATAGCAATAATTGCGCCAACTGCGCTAGCCCTGGGACCCGTGTGAGCCGTCCCTGCCGGGCCTTCTCGCCGGGCTCTCGCGCGGGCCGTAGGGGATCGGCACGTACTCCACCGATGGCCGCCTGCGTCCCGCTTGGGGGTAGAGCTGCATGAGGTCGTACACCTCCTTCGGCATCTCCGTGCTGACGGGCAGGCCCATGCTCCGCGCCTCCTCGACGGTGATGGGATAGTCGTGCGTCCAGTGGCCCGATGAGAGGAGGTCGGCCAGCGCCTGGGCCCTGTCCTGGGGCATCTTGTCGCCCAGCAGCTCGAGCACCGTCTGCCGGACCTGCCCCATCGCCTTGCGGGCGACGTCCGCCAGGATGATCGTCTGGTCGTCCACCTCGGCCAGGGGCTTCTGCTCCACCACCTTCAGGATGGAGGCCGCGGGGTACTCGCCCAGCTGGGGGTCCACGGGCCCCAGCACGGCGTGCGGCCCCATGACGATCTCGTCCGCGGCCAGGGCTATCAGGGTGCCGCCGCTCATNGCGTAGTGGGGGACGAACACCGTGACCTTGGCNGGGTGGGCCTTGAGGGCTCGAGCTATCTGCTCGGCCGCTATCACCAGCCCGCCCGGGGTGTGCAGGATCATGTCGATGGGCACGCTGGGGTCCGTCAGGTGCACGGCCCTCAGCACGGCCTCGGAGTCCTCTATGTCTATGTAGCGGGCCACGGGGAATCCCAGGAGGCTCATCGTCTCCTGCCGGTGTATCAGCCCTATCACCCGGCTGTGCCGGCGCTCCTCCAGCGATCTGAAGGAGCGTATGCGCTGCGCCTCCAGCCACTTCTGGCGGATCACGGGCTGGAGCGAGCTGATTATCAGGAACAGCCAGAATATCTCGAGCATACGCAACCTCCTACCAAGGCCAGTATTCGTCGGGATGATACCTGTAGGCCGGCCTCGACAGCGGCCTGGCGAGCACAAGGCCCATCAGGAAGCCGCCCACGTGCGCCCACCACGCGACGCCGCCCAGCATCACCTCACCGACGGCCAGCGAGAACAGGCCGTTGAGGAGCTGGGAGAGGAACCAGATGGCGATCCACAGCACCGCGGGCACCTCTACAAAGAGCGGCAGGAAGAAGAAGAACGTGAGGGTCACCACCTGCGCCAGCGGGAAGAGCACCAGGTAGGCGGCCATCACGCCGGATATCGCCCCGCTGGCGCCGATCGCGGGCACCGCGGAGCTCGAGTTGAGCAGGATGTGCGTCACGCCGGCCCCCACGCCGCACAGCAGGTAGAACAGCAGGAACTTGAGGTGGCCGAGCCGATCCTCTACGTTGTCCCCGAAGATGTAGAGCGCGATCATGTTGCTGCCCAGGTGGAACCAGCTGCCGTGGAGGAACTGGGACGTCAGGAGCGTCACCCATTCAAACGGCAGCGGTGATCGCAGGAAGCGCTCAGGCACCACCCCCAGCCGCCACACGAGGTCCTCCAGGCCTCGTGTTCCCAGGCTGAGCTCGAGCGCCCAGACGAGCACGTTGGCGGCAATGAGCGCCGCGGTGACCACCGGGAACTCCCGCGCGCGCACGGTGTCCTTGATGGGTATCATGTCGCCTCCCAGGGGTGATCTGGTGGATGTGGAGAGATGATACACCATGCAAGGAGGGGGAGGCAAGCCCAGCGTGCGCTACTCCCCGGGGGCAGGCAGGCAGGGGGTGAGGGTGCCCTCCCGGAGCATGGTCCCGATGCACATGCCGGCGAGCCCACCTATGGTCGCGATCGCCGCCACGGTGGTGGTGGAGGCGAACACCTGCAGGAAGCTCCAAGGGTAAGTGTCGAACAGGCCGCGGTAGAGCCACTCCCCCCACAGCAGCACCGGGCCAGCCAGTACCGCGCCCAGCACGTATCCCCAACGAGGTTTCAGGGCCTGAGCCAGGTCTATGGCCACCGCGGGCGCGAGCACGAAGATGGGAGGAGTGAGCGCGTCGGTCAAGCCCATCCGCCACACGATGATCAGGACCAGCGAGCGAAACACCATGTAGATCAGCGCCGCCAGCGTGGCGGCTCCGGGCCTGCGGAAGTAGCTGCCGGCCGCAAGGAGCACCAGCGTCGAGAGCGCGCCCGCCATCAGCGGGAACAGCAGGTAGTCCTGGTTGTCCAGCTCGAAGTCCAGGTCCCCCAGGGAGAAGAGCGCGAGCGACAGCCCACCTCCGAACAGGAGGAGAGCCACCCACTCCGCCCGCGATAAGCTCGCCGAGAGCATGCTCCCCCGCTCGGCCCGGATGTACGGGGAGAGCNCCAGCAGCATCCCGAGCACACCTACCCCGCCGCCCACTATGCCCATCAGGTGTGGCGGGCTCCACACCGTGGGGTCGAGCCCTATGGTGTTGTGCCAGGTGTTATCGATCGGGGCAGCTATCCCCTGGATGGTGGGCCCCAGGGCGCCTATGCAGAACCCCAGAGAGACCCTCCGGTCGCGCCCCCGCATCGTGAGGGCACCTATCACCCCCACCAGCCAGGTCAGCGCCACGCCGGCGTACACCACCCTATGGGGAGGTATCCAGAAGGAGTCCCTGCCGTAGACCACGTGCCAGGTGACGTCCCAGTAGATGCCGCAGAGCGCCACAAAGAGCGCGGCGGCGGCTATGCCCGCCAGCCCCACGGGCTGCAGTCGAGTGGTGTCCGATCTGGCGCGTATCTGTGCGTGGGTAGCCATCCTGCCTGGATTGTAATACTTTCCCCCTGGGCTGTAAATAGTCGCATCCGGGCTTGAGCTATAATCGTATAATCTGTAGGATCTGGGAGGTGCATGTTGTGGCACGTGCTGCGTAGGCACACGCTCATCAGAGGGACTTTGGAGGAAGTCTTCCCGTTCTTCGCCGCGGCGGAGAACCTGGAGGCGATCACCCCTCCCTGGTTGAGCTTCGGCATACTCACTCCCACGCCCATCGAGATGCGGCAGGGCACGCTCATCCAGTACAGGCTGCAGCTCATGGGGGTGCCGATGCGCTGGCTGACCCGCATCAGCGCCTGGGAGCCCCCTCACAGGTTCATCGACGAGCAGCTGGAGGGGCCGTATCGCGATTGGATCCACGAGCACCGCTTCGAGCCCCTGGGCGGCTACACCCTGATGACGGACACGGTGCGCTACAGGCTCCCCCTGAGTCCGCTGGGGGAGCTGGCCTTCCCATTAGTGAGGCTGCAGCTCAAGCAGATATTTGACTACCGCAGCGTCAAGATCCTGGAACTTGTAGAGGGGAAGCTATAGTGCAAGAGAGGTCGCGTACACATGCAGATAGGATCAGGAGGGCAGAGGAGGCTCGCAGGCAGCTGGAGGGGCAGGCCGTGAGCTCTCCCTGGCGCCAGCGCTACCACTTCATGCCGCCGGCGGGGTGGATGAACGACCCCAACGGCCTCATCCACTACGGGGGGTACTACCACCTGTTCTACCAGCACAACCCCTTCGGGCCGCAGTGGGGCCCTATGCACTGGGGACACGCGCGCAGCAGGGACCTCGTACACTGGGAGCACCTGCCCATCGCCCTGGCGCCGAGCGAGCCCTACGACCTGCACGAGCGGGGAGGATGCTTCTCCGGCAGCGCGGTCGAGTCCGATGGGCTGCTGTACCTCTTCTACACGGGCTGTACCTTCGAAGATGGCCAGCTGCGGCAGTCCCAGTGCATGGCCTACAGCGACGATGGCGTGACTTTCCACAAGTACCCCGGCAACCCCGTCATCCCGGGGCCCCCTCTGGATGGTTCGCCGGACTTCCGTGATCCCAAAGTGTGGCGACACGGCGACAGCTGGTACATGGTGGTGGGCTCCTGCAGGGACGGGCGGGGGAAGGCCCTGCTCTACAGGTCCGGTGACCTAAGAAGGTGGCGCTACGTGGGGGTGATGGCAGAAAGCGATGGCAGCCTGGGGACGATGTGGGAGTGCCCTGATGTCTTCCCCCTGGAGGATAAATGGGTGCTCATGTTCTCCCCGATGGGGATGGGGGAGACTCGAGGGCTCTACCTCGTGGGCGACATCGACTACGAGCGCGGCAGGTTCCTCCCGGAGAGGATGGGGGAGATGGATTGCGGCTTCGACTTCTACGCTCCCCAGTCGTTGGCTACCCCCGATGGCAGGCGCGTGCTGCTGGGCTGGGCCAACTCCTGGCCCTGGATGCCCTGGTTCTCCACGTTCGGCCCCACGGCCGAGAGCGGTTGGTGCGGGGCGCTGGCGCTGCCCAGGGAGGTGCACCTGAGGGCGGATGGCACCCTGCGCTTCCCGCCCTTGTCCGAGCTGTCCAGCCTTCGCCACGAGCGCTTGTTCCACGGCAGGATGCTGTTGGATCATGGGCGGTCCCTCGATCTGCCCGCGAGCGACGACGGCTGCATGGAGCTGGAGCTCGAGGTGGATTGGCCGGACGGCTGGGGAGAGCTGGAGATCGCCGTGCGAGCCACACCGGATGGGACCCGCCGCACGGTGCTGCTGTGCGCCGCGGACGGAGCCGTGACGCTGGACCGGGACCATGCCGATGGCTACCTGCGAGGCAGCAGGTGCAGCTGGCGCCGCCGTAGGGGCACCCTGAGGCTCCGCATATTCGTAGATGCCTCCAGCGTGGAGGTGTTCGTCGATGAGGGCGACCTGGTGCTCTCCACCAACCTGTACCCACCTCCTAGGGCCCACCGCACGACGATCACGGCCCTGGAAGCCCGCGCCGAGGTCCGGGAGGTGAGNCTCTGGGGGCTGCAGAGCATCTGGTGACGCCACCGGGGGGTTGCCCCTGGCTAGCGCCAGGGCAGGTGGGAGGCGATGTCCCGCCAGGGAGACCCGATGCGATACCGCCAGCCTCCGCCGGCCTCGGGCGTACCGTTGGGGCCCAGCCCCAGAGCCTGCTGCAGGACCTCGTGTAGGTGGGTGTTCTCGTAGTTGCCCACCAGCTGATCCGCGTAGGGGCCGTAGGCGCTGACCGGCACGTCCACGGGGGTATGGCCCGTGGTGGTCCAATCGGTCTTGAAGCTGGAGCGCGATCGGGCCGCGCGGAACGGGCCATTCTCACCCGAGATGTTGCCCTTTATCTCCCCGCCGTCCTCGTCGGGGTAATCGGGGTCGTCCGGTCCCTCCACGGTGAGGCCGCAGCACTCGTGGTCGCCCGTGACGAGGACCAGCGTGTCCCCGCTCTCCTTGGCGTAATCCAGGGCCACTCCTACCGACTTGTCCAGCTCCTGCCCGGCCTTCATCAGCAGCTCGGAGTTGTTGTTGTGCCCCATCTCGTCGATGGCCTCCTGCTCGACGAAGAGGAAGAAGCCTCTGGGGTTACGTGAGAGGATCTCTATGGCCTTCTGGGTCATCTCGGGCAGCGAGACGACGGGGGAGTACACCGCGCCTTCCCCCTCGGGCCTCTGCTGGAACATCTCCTCGTTGGCGAACAGCCCCAACACCTTTGGCCCCCGGGCGGCCATGAGCTCCTGGCGGTTGGTGACGTAGGTGTAGCCGAGCCGCTTGGCCTCCCGGACGAGGTCGCCCCTGTTGCCCTTGCTGCCCTCCTCGGGATCATCCTTGGGGTGGTCTGGGAAGGCTCCGGGGTTACCTTGCGGGTACCAGTAATCCTCACCGCCTCCGAGTATCACGTCCACCTTGGACGCCTCAAGGTACTGGCGGGCGATCTCGCTCTGCTCGTCGCGGTCCTCGACGTGGGCTGCGAATGCCGCGGGAGAGGCGTCGGTCACCTGGCTGGTGGTGACCAGCCCCACCGACTTGCCCGCGCGCTTGGCCTCCTCCAGGATCGTCGGCCAAGCCTTCCCCCGGGCGTCCACCCCCACGGCGCCGTTGCGGGTCTTGCGTCCTATGGCCCAGGCCGTGGCAGCCGCTGCCGAGTCCGTCACGAACGTCTTGGGATCCACCGAGTTGGTGCTCATCATGCCCGTGTACGGGAGCTGATCCATTGTAAGCCTGCCGTACGGCCCCACGGTAGCCAGCTGGATGGCGTCCCGCTGGGCCGTGCCCATGCCGTCGCCCATGAGGAAGATCACGCTGCGCGCCCTCACCGGCGAGCGGCCAGCGGCTCCCCTGACGATGGCCCAGGGAGCGCTCACCACGATCGCGACCGCCAGCAACAGATACAGGGACCTTGCTTGCCAGGACATGCCAAACCTCCAATCAAAGCTACAAGCTCGTCGTCACCTGTTATGGTTCCTCGGAGAGTTAAGGACTGCTTTACGGCATCATTAAGGCTCGGCTAGGGCGGCTTGTTCCCTTCGCAGCCCCGTCGGCGTGACAGGAGCTGCGAGCGCTGTGATCGCAANCCCCGGCTCACCCGGCGGTCGGGTGGCCCCTGAGCCATCCCTCAGGGAGCAGNTCTCCTGGAGCAGGGCCTGGGCGGTGATCAGGCCTTNGCGGGCTCGCCGGCGCGGGAGGTCACTGCCCGGAGGTACAGCAGGCCGATGATGCCCGAGATAAGCGAGCCCATCAGTATGCCCACCTTGGCGTCGTCCAGAAGGCTCTGGTCCTCCCCGAACGCCAGGGTGGCGATGAAGAGGCTCATTGTGAAGCCTATGCCCCCCAGCCAGCCTGCGCCGTAGACCATCCCTCCAGCTGGTGTCCTCGGGCAGGTCGGCCAGCCCGAGGCGGGCGCTCCCCCAGCTGGCGGCGAAGATGCCGATCTGCTTGCCGAGCACGAGGCCGGCGATCACCCCGAGAGTCACGGGGCTAAGGAGATCGATCTGGCCCCCGAGGTGCACCCCCGCGTTGGCCAGCGCGAACACGGGCATGATCGCGAACGCCACCCACGGGTGCAGCATATGATCCAGCCGCTGCATTGGGGTCTGGGCGCTCTCGGCCAAGGCCTGGATCTCGCGGATCGCGGCCTGCTGGCCGGCGTTGGTCAGGATGCTCTCGCCCTCCTCGCCGGCGGCATCGAACTCCTCGAGCAGCTGCCTGCTGCGCACGAGGAACTCCTTGGTGTCCACCCGCGTCCTCGCGGGGATCGTCAGCGCCACCAGCACCCCCGAGATGGAGGCGTGCACCCCCGACTGCAGGAAGGCCATCCACATGGCCAGCCCGAGCAGCGCGTAGGGTATGGGGTGGCGCACGTGCAGGGCATTGCACGCCACGAGCAGCAGGAGCACCGCCCCGGCAACGAGCAGGGCTCGCAGGGAGGTGTCCTCCGTGTAGAAAAGGGCGATCACCAGCACGGCCCCGATATCGTCGACTATGGCCAGCGCTGTGAGGAAGACCTTCAGCGCGTTGGGGATGCGGCTGCCCAGCAGCGACAGCACGCCCAGCGCGAAGGCGATGTCGGTAGCCATGGGGATGCCCCAGCCGTGGGAGCCCTCACCACCCCAGTTGAATAGGGTGTAGATCGCGGCGGGCGCGAGCATGCCACCGACGGCAGCGGCGATGGGGAGCGAGGCCTGCCGCAAGCTGGAGAGCTCGCCCACGAGCAGCTCGCGCTTGATCTCCAGGCCCACCACGAAGAAGAAGAGCGCCATCAGCCCGTCGTTGATCCAGTGCAGCAGGTCGAGCGATAGCTGGTAGCTGCCCACCCCCACCGTCAACTTGGTGTGCCAGAGGGCGTCGTAGGTGTGCCCCCAGGGAGAGTTGGCCCACAGCAGCGCGATCACGGTGCAGGCGATCAACAGCAGACCGCTGGAGCTCTGGGCGCCCATGAAGGCCAGCAGTGGGTAAAGCAGCTTGCGTATGGGCTGCTCTCTCTGTACGAAGCCTTCCGAGGCTGTCTGTCCCATCGCCTTCTCCTGGGGCTGTGGTGTTCATGGGTGCGGCTGCTCCTCGATGTCTGCCCGACGGATCCATCATACAGGAGGGCGATGATCGGTGTCAAAGTTGCCTTCGAGGGGCATTTCGTAGTACAACAGAAGCCAGATACATAGCCAACAGGAGGACGCCATGCCAGCGATAGGCCATAAGGTGTGGGCCGTGCCAGATGGGTACATCCCTTCCTGGAGCCACGGTCCCGAGCCCGACATGGTGAGCCACGAGGCGGTGTGCATCCTCAATGCCGGCGACGAGGACGCGCACCTCGAGCTCACCGTCTACTTCTCGGACCGCGAGCCGGCGGGGCCGTACCGNGTCACGGTACCTGCGAGGCGGACGCTGCACCTCCGNCTCAACGACCTGCGCGAGCCTGAACCCATACCGGTGGGCAAGGAGTACGCGCTGGTGGTGCGCGCGGACGTACCGGTGGTCGTGCAGCACTCGCGCCTGGATACCCGACAGGCGGAGAACACCCTNATGACCACCATGGCCTTCCCCGTGACGGAGTAACCAGGTAGGGGCTGCGTGGGAGGGGTAGGATGAGCTTGGAGCGGACGGAGCTTGGCAGGCCGGTAGCCGTCGTGACGGGCGCCGCCAGGGGGATAGGCCGGAGCATCAGCGTCACNCTGGCCAGCGAGGGCTACGACCTGGTGCTGGTGGATCTGGACGAACCTTACGAGACCTCCGAGGAGGTGGAGGACGCAGGAGGCAGGGCGGTGTCCGTGGTGGGGGACGTGGCCCTGGTGGACACGGCCCTGCGGGCGCTGAGCGCCTGCCTGGAGGGCTTCGGCAGGGTGGACGGGCTGGTGAACAACGCGGGTATCAGCTGCATCCGGCGCGCCGAGGAGACTTCGTTGGAGGATTGGGAGCGCGTGCTCGCGGTGAACCTCACGGGGCCCTTCCTGATGTGCCGCGAGGTCGGCAGGGAGATGCTGCGGCGCGGCAACGGCAGCATAGTGAACATCGCCTCCGTCGCCGGCATCCTGGGCATAGCGGAGCGGGTGGCTTACAACGCCAGCAAGCATGGGCTGGTGGGGCTGACCCGCACGCTCGCGGCCGAATGGGGAGGCCGCGGGGTGAGGGTGAACGCCGTCTGCCCGGGGTGGGTGAAGACCGGCATGGACGAGCGGGATCAGCTCACCGCGGGCTACACCGACNCCGATATCGAGAGCCGCGTGCCCATGGGGAGGTTTGCCCGGCCGGAGGACGTGGCCCAGGCGGTGGCTTTCCTGCTGGATCCCGCGCGCAGCAGCTTCATCAACGGCGTCTGCCTGCCGGTGGACGGTGGCTGGCACAGCGACGGCAGCTGGGATAGCCTCCGCCTCAGATCCCGCCGGCCCTAGGCCTACACCGACACGCCCAGCGGTCCCCTCGCTACCTGGAAGCTGAGCACTCCCAACCGGTTGACCAGGGACGTGTACTCTCCCGAGGCCGCCCGGNAGAGCAGCCTCGCCAGCTCCTCCGGCCACTTGGCAGAGTCCCCCTCGAGCCACGCGTCCACGTCCCGCCGCAGCCGGGGGATGTGGCTGGCCTGCAGGACCGGCACCAGCGGGTGCCCGGCGACGCTCCTCCTGGTAGGGCACGCCAGGATTAGGCTGGCGCCGCATGCCGCCATGCCCGCGAGCGTCTCGGACCAGTCGCGCGAGAGCGCTTCCATGACGTAGATGCCGGGGAGGTCCGCCCTCACGCCGAACCCCAACGAAGGTTCTCGCGAGAACTCCCCAGCAAGGGGTGCGGTGTGGGGGATGACCACCCTGGCGCCCGCTGCTGCGAGGGNGCAGGCCAGCGAGGCNAGCGCGGAGGACAGGGGGCCGTCCGCGGCATCCGACCACAGTCCCACGCACAGCTCCGCGAGGCTGCCCTCCTCCCTCTCGACCGGCTGGCAGCCCTCGAGCTGTCGGCGAAACCAGAGCTCTATCTTGTCGAGCACCCGCCGCATACCGCCGTCCAGCTGCACGCTAGCCCAGCCGTAGGCGTCGGGGTCTATGCCCACGCGCTCGAGCTGCAGCCTCATGTAGCCGTTGTGCGTCTTCTCACAGCCGTGCTCCAGGAGCAGGGCCATCGACACCGCCGGATGCAGCANGTGGTTGATCATCAGCTGGGTGTAGAGCTCCTGCGAGTGGCCGGAGGATACCCCCGCAACCNTCGGTGTGGGGGAGCGACACGAAGCGCGATATGGCCTCCCGCCCCGAGGGCTGCGCTTGCAGCCGCTCGGCTGCGAGCCTGGCCACCTGGCTGGCGCAGAGGCTGGTGGGCAGTACCAGNCCCACCCTCTCGATGGCGGCCCCCCTCGGCCCCCTGTACAGCCGCGCGGNCAGNTCCGGCCGGAAGNTGGGCGCTGGCCCGGGGACCACCGGCCTGTGCGGGAGCCGCTTGATGACTCGCTNAGGCTCGACTGCCTGCGTCTGGCGCCAGTTCCGCCAGATGGAGACCTGAGAATGCCCGGCGCGCTCGCCCTTGGTCGCGCTCCCCCGACGCCGCTCGCAGGAGCAGCGCAAACGCCTCGAGCGCGAGCTCGCGCATCCCCTCCCCGTCGAGGTACCTGCCGGCGTTGAAGTCCATCTCCTCCGAGAGCAGGTTGTAGCGCCTGGTGGTGGTCACGACCTTGATCGTGGGNACGAACGGGAAGTTGGTCACCGAGCCGTTGCCCGTGGTGAAGGCGATCATGTTGCACCCGGCGGCCACCTGTCCGGCCACGCTCTCCAGGTCGTTGCCCGGGCTGTCCATGAAGTAGTAGCCCGGCAGAGCCATGCGCTCGGCGTAGTCTATGACGTAGTCCAGCTGCTGCTCGGCCGGCTTCTTCATCGCCGCCCCCAGCGACTTCAGCGTGATGTTGTACAGCCCCCTCAGGACGTTCCCACCGGAAGGGTTGCTCTCGGGGGTGTGCCCGTGCCAGGCGAGGAGCTGCTTGAACCTATCGATCGCCTCCAGGAAGCGCTCGGCGGTCTCCCTGCTGCGCACGCGCTGGAGGACGTGCGCCTCGGCGCCCATCAGCTCGTCGGTCTCCGCCAGGTTGGCGCTGCCGCCCCAAGNCACCAGCTCGCGGGCGACCAGCCCCACCAGCGGGTTGGCCGAGATGCCCGAGAAGGCGTCCGAGCCTCCGCACTGCAGCCCGAGGCGGAGGTGCTCCAGGGATGACCTCACCCTCTCGCTCCGCCAGGCGNCGNCCTCCAGGATCCTCCTCACCTCCCCTTCCGCGAGCCGCATCTTCTCCTCGCGGTCGGCGTCCACCGTCAGCCATACGTGTGGGACGTGAGCCAGGGGGTAGCCNTGGGCCTCCATGTAGCGGCGCAGCAGGGTGTTATCCACGGGGCCCAGGCCATCGTCCACGCACAGCACGGCCCCGACGTTGGGGTGCACGATGAAGCCGGCGAGCGTGCGCAGCAGCAGCTCGAGGTTATTGGGGGGCACGTCCTCGCCCCCCTCGGTATGGGCCACCGCCACCACCCCGTCCAGACCTGCTACGCCCTCGCCCAGGTGGCGGGTCCTCCTCTCCAGCGCCTGCACTACGCCGGCGACGCGCGAGTTGGTCGCCAGCAGCACCACGTAGTTCCGCGTGCCCACGCCCCGCCCACCCTCTCGGAGGTAGCCCATGAAGGTCGGCGGGACGTCCGCACGGTACAGCCGGGCCGGCGCGCCCTGCCCATCGGTGATCATCTCGATCGCATCGAGCTGGCAGGGGACGATCGGCTGGTTTTCGAAGTTCGCCTGCCGCGCCACGCCCCGCACGCCGTGCTCCTCCAGCACCTCCAACACCCTGGGCGTGCACAAGTGCTCGCCCGGCAGGATGTCCCTCGTGGCCACCCCGAAGGGCCACCCCCAGGAGCGGATGCTCTGGCCGGTGCGTATCGTGCGGACGGCGAACCTGTGCCCTTCAGGGACGAGGCTGCGGATGGTGAAGGCTCCGTCCCTATGCCGCACCTTCGTGCCGGGCGGCAGGTCCCGTACGGCTACGGCGGCCTCGTCGTTGGGTGCGGGCAAGCGGGCTATGTCATCTAGATCTACGTAGCGCATCGACTTTCCTTTGAATCGCTGTTGTGTGTTCGATACCAAATAGGATAGCATCTCATTGTATACCCTCGCGGGTACAAGAAAGCACTTGTGGAGGTGGATGTTGGCCCCGACTAGATTGCTGCTTGATACGGATATAGGGACCGATGTGGACGACTGTCTCGCGCTGGCGCTCATCCTCAAGTCGCCGGAGATCCAGCTCGAGGGCGTCACCTGCGTGTACGGCGACGTGGCCCTGCGGACGCGCATGGTGCGCAAGATGCTGCAGCTCGCCGGCAGGGAGGATATCCCGGTGTGCATGGGCTGCCGCAAACCCCTGCTCGGCATCCGGCCCGTGTACTGGGCGGGGCATGAGGGGCGAGGGATGCTCGAGGCCGGGGATGAGTCCCTCGCGCCCTCGCAGGAGCACGCGGCGGACTTCATAATCCGGACCGTGATGGCCAACCCCGGGGAGATACACCTGTTGGCGATCGGCCCGCTCACCAACGTGGCGCTCGCGTGCCTGCGGGAGCCCCGTTTGGTGGAGAACCTTGCGGGCCTTACCGTCATGGCCGGCGCGATCCGCGGCAGGGGCGCCTTCGACCTGCCGTACGCCGAGCACAACGTGCGCTCCGACCCGGAGGCGGCTCACATCGTGTTCGCCTCTGGCGCCCGGGTGCGCATGGTGCCGCTCGACGTGACCATGCGCGTGGCGATCCGTCGCGATGGGGTGGAGCGCATCAGGCAGGGAGGCACGCCTCTCCACGAGCTCGTCGCCCGCCAGGTGGAGCTTTACCCGCATTTCGCCGAGCATGGCTTCACCTACCTGCACGACCCCCTCGCGGCGGCATCGATCGTNCGTCCGGAGCTGCTGGCGTTCGAGGCCCTGCACATCGACGTCGAGCTCGCCGGCAGCCACGCGGCGGGCGCAACGCTTGCCAAGCAGGGAGCGGACGACCTCATCAACGCCGACGTGGCGCTGGCGGTGGATGCCCCCGCCTTCGAGGCCTTCCTCGTGGAGCGCTTGAGCAGCTAGGGAGCGCACATCCTACCCTTCGCGGAGGGTGATCCGCATGGCGTACGCGTGGTCGCAGGGCCGGTGGGAGGGCATCCGCACCCGCAGCCCCGCGTCGTCCTGCGCCCACTCCAGCTCTCCGGGGTGCCCCAACAGCTCCACCCTGACTATCCGCTCCGCCGGCAGCTCTCCGGGGCCCAGGGAGCTTATCACGGTCTCGCCCGCCGGCCAGCCGAGCAGGATGGCGTACAGCCTGCCGGGGCGCGTGGTGAAGCGGACATCCTCCGCTGTGAACGGCCTGCGCTTGGTGTCGCTGAACTGCCCCTCCACCACCTGCGTCGGGCCCTCGCCGTAGCGTCGCCAGGGCCGGGTCTCGTAGATCGCCTCGCCGTTGACCTGCAGCCACCTGCCTATCTCGCGCAGTATCTCCTGCTCCCGCTCCGGGATGGTGCCGTCTGGCCTGGGGCCCACGTTGAGGAGGAGCGCCCCGTTCTTGCTGACGATATCCACCAGGTCCCCGATGATGTGCGTGGGAGTCTTGTACTCCTGGTGCTGCACGTAGCCCCAGGAGTTGTTGGAGATGGAGGTATCGGTCTGCCAGAAGAAGG
>Ga0065724_100293_pt1 | contig 22111 bp, 22 predicted proteins | sample TheenrcSG05JP960_FD_59111 | JGI IMG/M metagenome (GOLD analysis project Ga0065724, IMG submission 59111) | Thermophilic enriched microbial communities from mini bioreactor at UC Davis - Sample SG0.5JP960 | ecosystem: Engineered > Solid waste > Grass > Composting > Bioreactor | place: USA... | reverse complement strand
GAGGTCGTCGAGCTCGGCGAGATCGTCGACGATCGATCAGGCCAACGCAGTGCTGCACCGCGGTGCTGCGGTCGTCACCGCTGAGGGAGAACGGGTCGCGCACCTACACGACCTGTGCGCGGCGCTGCCGTCCGGCGAGCTGGTTTCGGTGCGCGTGCGCTATGGCTTACCGCCGCGCGAACTCGAACTTCCACCCGAGGCGGTGGGCAGCGCCGATGACGGTGTCCTCTCGCTTCGCTGGTGGCGCGCCGACTTCNAGCGCGCGATCCACGGCCAGTGAAGAAGGCGAGCGGAAAGGATGCCTGATGACGAGGCGTGACGTGCGTGGCATCGTCGTCGNCAGCCGCAATGCTGCCGTTGGCTTGCCTTACGCGATCGAGGTGCTGCGGCGNGGCGGCACTGCAGTCGAGGCNGCGATCGCTGCGGTGAAAGCGGTCGAGGACGACCTGCGCGACCACGGNGTCGGCACCGGCGGTATCCCGAACATCCTCGGTGAGGTCGAACTCGATGCCAGTATCATGGACGGTCGAACGCTCGCCGCCGGCGCGGTCGGCGCACTCAAACATTACCCGCACCCGATCGACGTCGCGCGCCGAGTCATGGAGTGTACGCCGCATGTGCTGCTGGTCGGGGAGGGAGCCGAACTCTTCGCGCGTACTCACGGTTTCCAGCCGGCGAATCTCCTCACGCCGGAGGCTGAGGCGATCTGGCGTGCGGTGACCCGCGGTGAACGCAGCACCGAGCAGAACGTCTACGAGGATCGCTACCAGCTGTACATGTCGGTCGTTCGCCGCTGGACCGAACTCTTGCACCAGGAGCTGTTCGGCACGACGAACGTGATCGTGCGCGACCTCGCTGGCAACATCGCGAGTGCGGTCTCGACGAGCGGATGGGGTTTCAAGTGGCCGGGACGACTGGGCGACTCCCCGATCATCGGTGCNGGGAACTACGCGGACAACCGTTTCGGCGCTGCAGCCTGTACGGGGCGAGGCGAGATGGCGATCCGCTGTGCGACCGCGCACAGTGTCGTCATGTACCTGCGGTTCGGTTCGACTCTGGAGGAGGCGCTCCGCCAGGCGATGCTCGATCTCCGCGCCCTGGACGACCCATATGCTGAGGCCGACACGGTCATGAACATCGTCGCGATGGATCGTGACGGCAATGTNGCCGCTGCCTCGACATCGCCCGAGGCGACGTATGTCNTCCANACGATCGACATGGANACGTACGAGGAACGGCCTCGCCTGCACGTTCCGCTCCGCGAATGAACAANCGCTGAATCGCCACTGGCCAGGATTCGGTGGGCAGGNTGTGGTTCGCTCCGATGAGCCGCCCGAACGTGGGCGTGCGGAGCCGCGCTGGCGGCCTACGCCAGCTGCATCCCACAGGAGGTGCTCTATGCCCCACCGAAANNTGTTCCGTACCTGGCACGGTGAAGAACGGGCACTCGATCCCGNTGCTCTCGAANCGCTCCGTTCGGCTNTTCAGGGTGATGTCCGTGCTCCTGGNGATGCGGGCTACGACGAGGCTCGTGCTGTCTGGAACGGGACGATCGATCGTCATCCCGCGCTGATCGTCGCAGCCCAGACGATCCAGGATGTCCAGCGGGTGGTAGCGTTCGCTCAGCAGCACCAGATAGTGCTCGCTGTACGCGGTGGCGGTCACAGTTTCGCTGGCCACTCGACGTGCGACGGTGGGATCGTGCTCGATCTGGCTCAAATGAGACATCTCCGTGTCGATCCCGCTCGGCGCCTAGCGGTGGCCGGCCCTGGTCTCCGCTGGGCTGACCTGGATACAGCGACCCAACAGCATGGTCTCGCAGTGACTGGGGGTCAGATTTCGCACACGGGTATCGCTGGTCTCACGCTCGGCGGTGGGATCGGATGGCTCGCGCGGCAACACGGGCTGACGGTCGATCACCTCGTCGGTGCTGACATCGTCACGGCCGATGGTGCGCTCCGGCGTGCAGGGCCGGATGCTGACGCTGATCTCTACTGGGCGATCCGTGGTGGTGGCGGGAACTTCGGCATCGCGACCGCGTTCACCTACCAGTTGCAGGCGATCGGGCCGGACGTCTCGGTTTGCCAGTTGGCTTTCCCGATCGAAGCTGCTGCGCAGGTCTTCCCTGAAGCCGAGGAGCTCCTGGAAGCCAGCCCACCGAGTCTCTCGGCGACCTTCGTCTTCTTGACTGCGCCCGAAGGCGTACCAGTCGCTGCGCTGACGCTCGTGTCGACGGCATCCAGCGACCAGGCGCTGCACAGCTTCGCACCGTTCCGGCGGTTGGGAACACCGGTCTTCGAGGAGATCGTGCGGGTACCGTACACCGCGCTGCAACGCATGCTCGACCAGGTCGCTGCACCAGGGCTCCGTTACTACGGTCGCGGCAACTTTCTCGACACGCTCGATCCGCCCGTCATCGAACCGCTGGCTCGTGCCTACACGGAAACGCCGTCGCCGCAGAGTCTCGTCCTGTTCGTTCGTCTGGGTGGTGCAGTCGCCACAGTTCCACCGGAGGCGACGGCGTTCGCGCACCGCAACCGCCCCTGGGCGGTGACAGTCCTGGCAATCTGGCGCGACCCAGCGGACGACGACGCGAACCGAGCCTGGATCGAACGAGCCTGGCAGGCATTGCCTGCACTGCCGAAGGCAGTCTATGTCAACGAACTCGGTGACGAAGGGAACGAGCGCGTGCGTGCTGCCTACGGCCCGAATTACGAACGGTTGAGCCAGCTCAAGCGGCGGTACGATCCGGACAACCTCTTCCGCTTGAACCAGAACATCGTTCCGGCTTGACGCTTCCTGTGCGCCCGGGCAGCCTCTCGTGCCCGGGCGCACGTGCTCGTCAGCCAGCCAGTGCGACGCCGAAAAGTCGTCCGACGCCGAAGGTGATCGCGGCAGCTGCCAAGCCGATCAGCACCTGCCGCAATCCGGAGCGAAGCGCGCTGCGCCCCGTGATGACGGTAATGCCAGCTCCGAGAAGAAAGAGGGCCAGTCCACTCAGCACGACGCTCGCTACCGCTGCCCGTATCCCGCCCCAGGCGATGTACGGCAGGACAGGGACGATCGCTCCGATCGAGAAGAGCAGGAAGGACGCGATCGCGGCTTCCCAGGCTGAACCGCCTAGCTCCTCAGGATCGATCGCTAGTTCCTCACGGACGAGCGTCTCGAGCGCGGGCGCGCCCTCGCGAATCAAGCGGTCGGCGAGTTGCCGTGCAGTATCGACCGGTACTCCCTTCGCACGATAAATGAGTTCGAGTTCCTCGCGCTCCTCTTCCGGGAACGTGATCAATTCCTCGCGCTCGATCCGGATCTGGTGCTCGAAGAGCTCACGAGCGCTCTGTACCGACAACCATTCACCCATCGCCATCGAAAGGGAACCAGCCAGGAGGCCAGCGATTCCGGTGAGGAGGATCGTCCGCGGGGCGAGGTCAGCTCCCGCGACGCCCATGACCAGGCTCAAATTGGAGACGAGTCCGTCGTTGGCGCCCAGCACCGCGGCACGGAGCGCGTTCCCGCCGACTGCTCGGTGCCTGCCCTCCAGCACAGCGAGTGCACTGCCCGGTAGCCCGCTCGGGCGCTCGCGCCCGATGAGCTGCAGGATCCGCGCATGCTGGTGCTCGGTTTCTGGGAGGTGCGCACCCGCAGCCTCTGCCTGCGCGTCATACTTCGCCTGGTCTGCCCACTCGCGTGCCGTGACCGTCGGAAGCACCACTGCGGGACCGAAGCGGCGTGCGACCCATACCAGCACCCGAGTTCGCCAGCTCGGACGGAGTTCAGGTACCGGGACGCCGAGTTCCCGGAGCTTCTCCTCCCAAAATCGGGCGTGCTGCTCCTCCATCGCCGCGAGACGCTGGAACACTGCGCGCAGCTCCGGTGTGCGTTCCGCTTCCGCGAGTGCTCGGTAGAGCGTCGCACTGTCGATCTCGTCCTGGAGATTCGTGCGATACCGGCGAGCGGCCTCCTGCATCTCGTTCACTCCGTCTCCCTCCTGCTCGTCCAGGCCATCTCCGCTGATCTCATCGACAGTGACAGGGCGAATCGTCGTTCGTCATGNCAGCCGATACGGGAGAGCCACCCGGTATCGGCCTGCGAAGAGGCTTCCGACAGCCATGGCCACAGCATCGACCGGATCGCTACACTGCGCAAGGGTGAAAGCGCGAAAGGGAACGGGGATGGAGCTGGTCGACTTGTGGTCGCGGACAAATGGCACCGTGATCAACGCGACAACGGTCGCTGTGGGCACAGCATTCGGCTTGCTCTTGCACGGTCGTTTACCGGAACGGATGCAACGCATCGCTGTTCAAGGTGTCGGGCTTACGACCGTCTTCATCGCACTCTCGATGGCGGGAAGTCTCGGTCGAGCGACGGTCGGACGCCTCGATGGGATCGTTTTGGGATTACTCACGCTCGTCCTGGGTGGTCTTCTCGGCGAGTGGTGGCGGGTCGAGGAAGGGCTGGAAGGGCTCGGGAACCGGATCAAGCAGTGGGTCGGTGGTGGGGGCTCGTTCACGGAGGGCTTCGTCGCGGCGAGTCTCTTGTTCTGCGTCGGACCGATGACGCTCATCGGCTCGCTCAACAATGGCCTGACCGGTGATGCGACGCTGCTCATCATCAAAGCGACGCTCGACGGCCTCTCCAGCATCGCACTCGCCAGTGCCTATGGCATCGGTGTCGGCTTCTCGATCCTGGTGATTCTGGTCTACCAAGGCGGCGTCTCGCTCGCGGCCGGTGCGCTCGCGCAGCTCCTCCCTGATCCGGCTAGCGATCCCCGTGTACTCCTGGTCACGGGTGTCGGCGGTCTCATGATGATCGGTATCGCGATCAACCTGCTGGGGATCGGTCGGGTGCGGGTGGGCTCGTTCCTCCCAGCCTTGCTCCTGGCACCGTTCGTCTCGATGGTCGCTCGCTGGTTCGCTTGAAGCTGGTGTGCATCACTCGGCATAGACGGTCACGCTCGCCAGCGCCACCCACGGCTCCTCACCGGGTTTCGCCCGGTGTAGCCAGCGAGAGCGTGATCTGGAGCTGCGATGTCGTCAGGATTTGTGGCTTGTCGATGACCCAGGCGACCGTCGACCAGTCCCCGTGGGGGAACGGACTCACCCCTTCCCAGAGGGTCAAGCCATTGATGCTGATCCGGAGAACGGGCGCGAGTGGCCCTGGGTTGCTCATTCCCTCGGCGACCAGGACGAGCCGCTGGATGGGCTCAGGCGTGTTCAGCCAGATGCGTCCCGAATTGGCACCGCTCTGGAGCCCATAGAGGACTCCGGCGTTCCCTGGGAGGATGACGTCGGGGAGCGCGGTCGCTGGAGCGGTTCCCGCGAGCGCGTTGCCCGCGAACGGATACGGCTGCAAGGTCGCCAGCAGGCTACCGACCGTGGTGACCGAGACCGGTTGACCGACGCGGGCCATCGGCGGAAGACTCGCCCACGGGTCTGGCGTCGGTGTGGGAATCGGCGTCGGAGTCGGCGTGGGCGTCGGGGTGGGTGTGATGGTCGGTGTTGGAGTGATCGCCGGCCAGGGGACCGCTGTCGGAGTCGGTGTTCCGACTTCGATCGCACTGGAAGGGTTCGGCGTGGCAGTCGGCCAGACGACAGCGAGCGTCGGTGTCGGTTGAGGCCCGACCATGGTCTGGGGCGTCGAACTCGGCTCCGGCGATGCGATCGGCGTCGCGGTGGGTTCGACGGTCTTCGTGGGTCGCGGTGCGGGAGTGGGAGTCGGTGTGCTCGCTCGACTGACCGAGAGCGACGGGAGCCCTGGCAACTGGGCTGGCGCGAGATAGGGCGTCGGAGTCGGTGTCGGGCGGTTGGTGCGCAACGTGAACGCTGGCGCATTCGCTGTCGCTGGCTGACCTGCTTCGGCGCTCGGACGACTCCCGCTCAGGGTATCGGCGAGCGCGATCCCGGCCCACAATCCGCCGAGCAACGCTGCCGTGGTTACCGCGACGACCAGCGGGCGACGCACGATGTCCGCTAGCCGGTCCCGCAGGGACATCGGCACTGGCTCCGCTGATGCTACCTGCTTGCGGGTGGTTGCGAGCGGGACTGTCGCAGTGGACGACTGTGATCTCCTGGTGTGCCGCTGGTCCTCGTCGGCGCGTTGGGCTGCCAGAAGTTCGAGGAGATGCCGGCTGGGAGGACGCTCGCCAGCACCCTGCAGGGCACGTAGGTGCGGGCAACGGTCGAACGTACCCAGGCAGTACGACGCCTGCCAGCCCAAATCGGGAAGTGGCTGCTGGATCGTGCTGCAGAAACGCTGGTCACCGAGCGAGATCGCTTGTGCCTCGGGGTCGGACAGGAGGCGAAAATGCGGGCAGGCTGGGCGTCGCTGGGACGCCTGATTTGCCAGGTGCCAGGTCTCCTCGAGCATCCCCGTTGGTTCCCTTCCCACTGCCCTGGACGCGCGGTGCGGCGTCCGCTGCTCATGGTCTACTCGGTGTGTCGCCACCGGTGGAGATGACCGAGGTCCTAAAAAGCAGCGGGAAGGTCGCCGATCGGTTGATGCCTCCGGTCCCAGGATGGCCGCATCGTTTCCGGTCGGTTCCGCCGAGCGAGCGTGCGAGTACAGGCCTGCCTGCCCTCATCAGCGATACCGGCCTTCGGAGTTGCGCTCCCTGGCCGTGCTCGTTCAGTCGCGTGCCTGTCCCTCGTGCCGGGGCTCGTGGCCCCAACCGCCACCGCCTGGCGTCTCGATGCGGATCCGATCGCCGGCGTGCACCGTGAGGCGTCGTTTACCTCCGAGGTCGATCTCTTCCAGTCCAGCGCCCGCACGGCGCAGCAGAACGTTCCTGCCGGGTGCGCCGGGCTGGCCGCCATGCAGCCCCCACGGTGCGTACCGGCGGCGCTCGGTCAACAGCGTGACTTCTGCCTCGGCCAGAAACTCGATTTCGCGTACCAGTCCGTCGCCACCGCGTGCTGCGCCGCGACCGCCGGAGTTGTCCCGGAGCGCGTAGCGCACCACCCGAAAGGGGTAAGCATATTCCAGCGCCTCCACCGGCGTGTTCCGTGTGTTGCTCATGTGGACATGGACGCCGGAAAGCCCGTCGAGGCCAGGGCGCGCGCCCATCCCGCCCCCCATCGTCTCGTAGTAGGCGTACGGTTTCCCACTGTGTGGGTCGATACCACCGATCGTCAGGTTGTTCATCGTTCCCTGGCTGGCTGCCGGAATCACGTCCGGAAGTGCCTGAGCCAGCGCGCCGAAAAGGACGTCGACGATCCGTTGGGACGTTTCGACGTTGCCGCCAGCCACTGCGCACGGTGGACGCGCGTTGACGACGGTCCCCTCCGGGGCGATCACACGCAGGACCCGGAAGACGCCATGGTTCATCGGTGCGTCCTCCGGCATCAGGCAGCGGAGAACGTAGTAGGCAGCCGATTTCGTGACTGTCTCGACGGTGTTGAGGCTTCCCGGGCGCTGTGCCCCGGTTCCGGTGAAGTCGAATGTCAGCGTCTCTCCGTCGGCGTGGATCGTCACGGTGATCGGCACCGGCTCGTCGGTGACACCGTCGTCGTCGAGGTAGTCGGTGAAGCGGTAGCAACCGGGTGGAATGGCCCGGACCGCCTGGCGAGCGAGCCGTTCGCCATAGTCGAGCAGTGCCTCGGCGAGTTCGCGGTACCGCTCCAAGCCGTAGCTTGCCACGAGCTCCAGTACGCGGCGTAGACCGGTGCGATTCGCGGCGAACTGGGCGAGCAGATCGCCACGGCGTTCATCGGGTGTCCGCACGTTCCGGAGGATGAGAGCCAGGGCGGCCTCGTTGAGATGCCCTCGTTCCCAGAGCTTGATCGGTGGGATGATGATCCCTTCCTGAAAGAGCTCCGTTGCGATCGGCATCGAACCCGGGCTGATACCCCCGACATCGGCATGATGAGCACGGTTGGCGACGAAGCCGACGAGTGGTGCCTCTGGTTCCTCGCTCAGAAACACCGGACTGACCATGGTGATGTCCGGCAAGTGATTCCCGCCGAGGTACGGATCGTTCACGATCACCACGTCGCCGGGTGCGAACGGGGCACACCGTTCCAGAACGACACGCACCGAATCTGGCATCGAGCCGAGATGGGCTGGGATATGGGCGGCCTGTGCGATCATGCGACCNTGGTCGTCGAAGACCGCGCACGAGAAGTCCAGGCGTTCCTTGATGTTCGGTGAGAAGCTGGAACGCTGGAGCGCAGCACCCATCTCCTCGGCGACCGCGCTCACCGCAGCGCTGAAGACGGCGAGCGAAATCGGGTCGGCAGTATTGCGTTCCGGCATTTACTCCGTCCCTCCTTCGAGGATCAGCTTCGTGAGGTCGCGCCGTGCAGTTCGGTGCTGCAGCACGATCGTCCCAGTCGAGTCGACGATGCCGCGCCACCCAGGCGGAACGACGATCGTCGTATCGTACTGGGTGACGAGTGCGGGACCGGTGAGGAGCGCGCCTGGCGCGAGCTCGTCGCGCTCGAAACGCGGTGCCGGTAGGAGCGTCCAGCCGGTGTCGCTGCCGAATACAGTCGGTCGCGTTTCCAGAGGCTCCGGTTCCCACGGTGTCAGCCTACTGCCGGCCGGGCGGTCGATCGCGAGCGCGGGTGGGAGACTGACACGGAGGCGGACGTTGACGATGGTCACAGGCAGCTGGGGATCGGCATACCCGTACAGCTGCTCGTGGATCCGGTGGAAACGCTCCAGCGCGTCGGGGAGCGAGTGCGCGAACGGCACTGTGAGTTCGTATGACTGGCCGCTGTAGCGCAGATCGAGCGCGAACTGGAAGGTCGCCTCGGTCGGTACGAGTCCATCGTCCGCGAGATCGTGGGTCGCGGCTGCTGCGAGATCGGCGGCGGCGTGCTCGAGCGATGGATGAGCGCTGTCGGCTGGCAGCATGATGGTGCGGAGGTAGTCGCGGGTGATTGGTGCGGTCAGGAGTCCGAGTGCTGAGAGGGTGCCGGGGTGGTGAGGTATGAGTACAAGTGGGATATGTAGTCTGGAGGCGAGCCGGCAGGCCACCATCGGTCCCGCTCCGCCGAACGCCACCAGCCCGTACTCCCGCGGATCTTCCCCTCGCTCCACCGAGACGACCCGGATCGCCCGCTCCATGTTGGCTTCGGCAACCTCCATGATGCCGAGCGCTGCTTCTTCGATCCCCCGCCCGAGTCGTCGCGCGATCCGCCACACCACCTCCCGAGCGCGCTCCGCGTCCAGCCGCATCGTCCCGCCGAGAAANGCATCCGGCAGGAGCCAGCCCAGTACCACNGCCGCATCCGTCACTGTCGGTTCGTCACCACCGCGGCCGTAGGCTGCCGGCCCAGGGTCAGCCCCCGCCGAGCGCGGTCCAACCCGCAGCGCGCCGCCATCGTCGAACCAGGCGATCGACCCGCCACCCGCACCGACCGTATGGATGTCGAGCATCGGCATCCGAACGGGAAGTTCGCCGATCCGTCCCTCGGTACGCTCGCGCGGCGCGCCGTCGATGAGGCAGACATCGGTCGAGGTTCCTCCCATGTCGAAGCTGATGACCTTGGAGACACCGGAAGCACGCGCGATCGCACGCGCACCGATCGCTCCCGCGGCCGGACCGGACAACAGCGTACGGACTGCCTCGCGGGCGGCGACTCCAGCACGGATCGTCCCGCCATTCGACTGCATGATCCACAACGCCGCCCCGCGCGGAAGTGTCTCCCGCAATCGCTCCAGGTACCGGCCCATGACCGGCGAAACGTACGCGTTCACGACTGTCGTCGCGGTGCGCTCGTACTCGCGATACTCGGGCGAGACTTCGTGGGACGCAGAGACCGCGAAACCCGCCTCGCGCAACAGCTCGGCCGCTCGCCGCTCGTGTACGGGATCGGCGAAGCTGAAAAGGAAGCACACTGCGACCGATTCGATACCGGCCGCTCGGAACACCTCGATCGCCGCCTGAACGTCTTCCTCGTGCAGTGGCAGGACGATCCTGCCCCATGGATCCAACCGCTCCCGAACCTCCAGCCGCCACTCGCGGGGTACGAGAGGTGGCTCGCGGACCTGCCGGAGGTCGTACAGCCGTGGGCGGTTCTGCCGGCCGATCTCGAGCACGTCGCGGAAACCTGCTGTGGTCAGGAGACCGGTTCGCGCACCTTTGCGCTCCAGAACAGCATTCGTCGCGACGGTGGTCCCGTGGACGAGCCGCTCCAGCCGATCCCAAACGCCGAGCGCGCGCAGCCCGCTCACGATCGCCTGCGCTGGATCTCGCGGTGTGGATGGCTCCTTAAGGATGCGCACGCCCTCGCCATCGATCACCACGAAATCGGTGAACGTCCCACCAGTGTCGACCCCAGCACGAACCATACCGGCTTCCTCGCTGTGACGACGTACCCAAAGAACCTGACCCACCGTAGCATAGCTGGCTATGGTACAGGTCTGCTGCCCCGAACGCACGTGGAACGTGCACGGTATCCGTCCACGCGGATACCTGCTCCCTCTCAGCGGCCCGGCTCCGTCGATCGGTTGCAGGTAAGCAAGTGCCCCCATCGGGGAAACTGCGGAAAAGAAACGGAGCGTGTTTCTCCTCATCGTACCGGCAGAAGAAGCAGGAGAGAAAGGTACACGTGCGGGCTTGGCTCAGGTTACACGCAATATCTGTGGATGCTCTCGGCGGCTACCGCATGCTCGGAAAAACCTTGCGGGATGGTACGGTCGAACTCCGGTAAAGGCAGCAGCACGAGCCTACCGACCACCTGAGCAGGTTCAGAGGCCTGTGTCGCTTGCCAACCTGACCGGCTGCAGGACTCGCTCGTCGTTTTGCAAGCGGGGAACCGATCTACCCCGGGAACACCGGGATCACGATCGCTCCGAAGCTGCCGGGAATACCTGCGCTCGCAACCACTCTCATTTACCGTTCTTTACTGATCCAGTGCGAGTGTTATCGCCGGGGCACGGACGAGCCGTCCAGTAACCGGAACCTCGAGCCACACGCGCTGCGTGCCGACCGGTGGAAGCTCGAACTCGAGCGTCGAAGCTCCGGCGAAGACACCGCCTTTCTCGTCCCGTTCCAATCCGGTACTCCCACCGATGTTGTGATAAACCTTGCCCGTCTCCGCTCGGAGAACGATGCCCTCCCAGACCGGTCCGACGAGAAGCATCCGACGTGCTTCCGGGTCGAGCTGGTTCCGCACGACCAGCACCATCGCATCGCCCCTGCGCTGCACGCTCGTCACCATGAACGGCTCACCGCCCAACTCCAACATCGTCCCGAGCGGGACAATCGCCCCCTCTGGCGCTTCCCAGAGTGGGCGCAAGTCTAATTCGATCCGGACCGGCTCGGCATGCGCCACGATCCAGGGATACCACTCGACCGTGAACACACGTGTCTCCTCGCCCAACCAGGGGAACTCCGCCACGCGCGATCCGTCGGGAAGTGGCCATTCGCCGGAAGCTTCGACCAGCCCCCCGTTGGGTAAGCGCAGCCGCACGCCATTTGCGAGGACATTCGAAGGCCCGAGCGCTCCTGTCTCAAGCCGATAGACGACGCCCGTCCCGGCCTGGCTGTACAGGAGACGGTGCAGCACGACCCGCACGTCAGGGTGATCGGTAGGCAGTGCTCGCTCGGCCGCTTGCGTCCTTGGTGCCTCAGCAGCTCGCTCGAGGACGCTCCTCGGGATCACGAACGTCCAAGGCCCCTCGATCCGGCGCGGACTGCCGTCCATTCCAGGTTCGGGTGCCACCAGAAGCCACGCGATCGTCAGCCGGGCCTCTTGCAGCTCGGCAGGCCGGTAGCCAACGAGCAGATCGACCGGCAGCCAACCGTCTTGTTCCGGATAGGTCACGATACTTCCCCAGAGACTGCGGTCACCGAGGAATCCCGTCACGTCGAGCATGTTCGGCATGATCGGTAGGAACGTCTCGCTTGGCCGCGTACCTATTTCGCGTCGTAGTTCCAGGCGCAAGACCGTCCCCATCAGCCTGGCCTGCACGTCCGTCAAGCGGATACGGACACCGCTTGCCCTGACCTCGACCGGCAAGCCGGTCGCCTGAGGAGCCCCTGCCGTGCCACACCCGCCCAGTAGCGGCACGGCAACGAGCAGGAACGCTAAGATAACCCACCCCCATCGCCCACGCTGCTTCCACGCTCGCCGGTTCATGGTGCAGCTCCTATCGGGTCATCGCTTGCCAGTACCAGTACGTCGGAAACCGGTACGACTTGATACCAGCTGCCCGCAAGAGGGCTGCCAGACCGCCGCAGATGTCCTCGCCACTCGTCATGTGCTCGATCCAGACAGGTGTGTTCGATCCACCCCAGTACATGCGCTGCCCGAAGGCTTCGTACGTCCACTGCGGCGTATTCCAGTAGTACAGCGGAAACGGCGCCCCGTTGTCCCAGAACCGCCCGTTGTAGGGGGCTGGCGCCGAGCGTGTCCAGCGATAGTCTTCACACACCGCACGATGGCCGACTGTCATGACGTTGACTCGCAAACCGAACGACTGGACGAGAATGTGGTCGCTGTAGGGGGTATGGCGCACGCGGGCAATCAAGCGAAAATTGTTTCCGCCTGCATCGCGCAGGGCATACTCAGGGGAATCGGCATCGAGCGCCTTCACTCCAGTGACTGTCACCAGCCCAGCGACGAGCGCGAGGAAGAAAGCCCACCGAGCATGTCGCATGAGGCGATCCTTTCCGTAGCTGGTCGGCTTGCCACACTCAGGGTAGCAGAGAGAGTTGTCGAGTCTTCAGAAAGCGCGATCGAATCTGTTCAGCTGTTCATGGCACCTGTCAACAGCACCGAGCGTCGCACTCGATCCCCGACCTTTCGCAGTGACGCTCGTTTTCGCACACCACCGTGCCATGAGTGAGTCAGCGACCGTCTTCCTGTGCACTGCACAGGTACCGCGTTCCCGCAGTAGAATGCGGCGAGTGGATCACTCGACGAAGCAGAGAGGAGACCGCCATGAGCGACCTTCTCCGGATCGGCCTCGTGCAAATGAACTCGCGCTCGGATAAGACCGCGAACCTCGCGGTTGCCGAACAGCTGGTGACCGAGGCGGCTCAGCAGGGTGCTCAGCTCGTCGCCTTACCGGAGTACGTCAACTTCCTCGGGCCGCGTGAACTCCACGATGCGAATGCCGAACCGATTCCCGGTCCCACCACTGAGCGGTTCGCCGAACTGGCCAGGCGACTGGGAATTTACCTTCTCGGTGGTTCGATTCTCGAGCGATCGGAGATTCCGGGCAAGTTCTACAACACCAGCGTCCTGTACGGGCCCGATGGATCGATCCTGGCTATCTACCGCAAGATTCACCTCTTCGACGTCGATCTCACCGGTAACGTGACCAGCAACGAGTCGGCAACGATCCTCCCCGGCGACCGCATCGTCACGGCTGAGGTCGCCGGGCACACGGTGGGTCTCACGATCTGCTACGACCTCCGCTTTCCGGAACTGTACCGGTTCCTGGCTCTGGCCGGGGCCGAACTCATCCTCGTCCCCGCTGCCTTCACCCTCTACACCGGCAAAGATCACTGGCACGTCCTGCTGCGCGCTCGCGCGATCGAGAACCAGTGCTACATCGCGGCACCCGCGCAGATCGGTCCGCACGACCCCGGCCAGCAGTGCTATGGACACACGCTCGTCGCCGATCCCTGGGGAACCGTCATCGCCGAGGCCACCAACCGGGTCGGNGTCGTCGTGACCACACTCGACTTCGGCTATCTCCGCGAAGTGCGCCAGCAGTTGCCATCGTTGGCCAATCGTCGACCGGAGGTTTATGCCCAGCCAGCGTCGATCGCGTGATGCATCTTTGGGATATGTCGTGGCGGGAGCCGGTGCTCAGCCGCAACGTTCGCTCCCGCCCTCTCCCACCTTTGCGTACCGNCCCAACGCTCGTTCAGCTGACCAGTAGCGCCAGAACGGTGGCCGGCAGAGCAACGAAGATAAAGTAGATGATCCACGCCACGACTGCCGTCAGCACCGCCCGCCCGGTCGAGAAGTCGCAGGCTTGCCGGATAGCGATGATCGAGGCGACGAGAATCCACACCCCGACAACGAACCGGATGAGTCCACCGACTGCCGGCAGGATCCCCAGAACGTACAGGATCCCCGGTGCCTGCGCGAACCCGAGTGTCCGGATGAGCTGGCCCCAGGTCACCCTCGTCTCGGCTGTCGCGAAGAGCTTCGCTCCGACCAGGTACGCGATCCCGGCATACAGAACGAAACCGATGACTCCGAAAACGACCCCGACGATGAGGCCGATGACTCCATCATTCCCGAGATTCCCGATACCGTTCGCGATCGCACTCAGCACGACGATCGCCAGTGCCGTACCGGTCGCAGCTTCGTCCCGCTCGACGTCCTCGTAGGCTCGCGGATCGAGTCGTGCCGCGCCGATCACTCGCTCGACGACCGATGCCTGCGCCATCTGTCCCCCTTCCGGCATCTGCACAGCGATAGATAGTTCCAGTTTCACGCATAGCTCCTGCTTTGTCAATACGTATTCGGCGCGATTGCATCGCTTCGGCCGGAGCTACCAGCCCACCGGTCGGGCCAGTCCGTTGTACACTTCAAAAGGACACGATGCGTTGCAGTCGCATGGCGGAAGCACAGAAACATGCCTCACGGCGAATACAAGACACCCGGCGGCAAGCTCGTTCAGGTCGATTTCGATCTTCGTGACGACCAGCTGGCCAACGTCCAGGTGACCGGCGACTTCTTCCTCGAGCCCCCGGAGGCACTCGATGCGATCGCTCGTGCGCTGGAAGGCGCACCGATTAGTGCCGACGAAGCCGAGCTCGCTGGTCGTATCGCGCGCGCCTTAGCAGCACTCGGCCCAGTCGAACTCTTGGGCTTCTCCCCGGAAGCAGTGGCACGGGCAGTTCGGAGGGCACTCGAAGCATGAATCTCGCGCGCTGGCGCACGTATCGCTGGCAACTGATCGCCGGTGAAGCGTTCGACCCGGCGATGCAGATGGCTCTCGACGAGGTCTTGACTCGACGGGTCGGTGCCGGCGAACGTCCACCGACTCTCCGCTTCTGGGAATGGTCGGCACCCGCGGTCGTCATCGGGCGCTTCCAGTCGCTCCGGAACGAAGTCGACCTCGAAGAAGCCGAGCGGCACGGCATCACCGTCGTCCGACGCATCACCGGTGGCGGTGCGATGCTCACCGAGCCAGGCAAGGTCATCACCTACTCGATCTACGCCCCACCGGAACTCGTCGCTGACCTGTCTTTCCAGGAATCGTACGCATTTCTCGATGCCTGGGTCGTCGAGGCGTTGCGTTCCCTCGGCGTCGACGCCTGGTACCAGCCGATCAACGACATCACTTCGGCTCGGGGAAAGATCGGTGGGGCTGCTCAAGCGCGGCGTTTCGGGGCAGTCCTCCACCACACGACCATGGCCTACGATATCGACCCCGCGAAGGTGCCACGTGTCATCCGGATCGGTCGCGAGAAGTTGAGCGACAAGGGAATCCGGAGTGCCGAACGGCGCGTCGCACCGCTCCGGTTGCAGACCGACCTGCCACGCGAGACGATCCAGGAGCACTTGATCCGCACCTTCGCGGAACGACACGGGCTGGAAGACGGTGCCCTCACCCGGGACGAACTGGAAGAAGCGCGCGAGCTGGTGCGCACCAAATACGCGACCTGGGAGTGGACCGCCATCCTACCTTGAACGGCTGCCCTCACTGGAAGAGCTTCGAACCCGTTCCGCGACGCCGTCGGCCCTCCTCGAGAATGAGGGCGATCTCCTCTTTCGTGAACAAGCGCTCGCAGAACGTCGGCGTCAAGCGCTGCCCCACCCGTGGCCGCTGCATTCCGCGGACGAGGACACCCTGCTCCGTCTGCATGATGACGACATCCTGGAGTTCCTGCTCGTCGATGAAACGCCCGACCGCTCGCAGAATATCTTCGTACCGGTAGATGAGGAGCTCACCACTCGCACCGCGGACCTGTTCCTGCGCCGAGCGCGCGCCGTCCGCCTCGGCTGGTTGTTTGTCAGTGCGTTGCCCCTCGTCTCCGCGTCCGACGAGCCGTCGCAGCATCGGCACTCCTCAGCGCAAACGGAAGCGCTTGTTCGCCACATAGTCCATCACGATGTACTCGCCCAGGTGATCCGGTGTCGCGAAGAAGGCTCGCCCTTTGTTGATACGCGTCATCTCGTTGACGAAGCTCGCCAGGTACGGGCTCCGCTCGAGCATGAAGGTGTTGATGACGATCTCGTCGCGCGTGCACCGGGCGACTTCCTTCAAGGTTTCCTGGAATGTTTGGTAGGTCGGTGGATACGAGAAGCGCACCTGCTCGCCATCGAAGTACGCCGTCGGTTCTCCATCGGTGATCAGGATGATCTGCCGGGTTCCGCCACGGTGACGCGAGAGCAATTGTCGCGCCAGCATGAAGCCATGTTGCATGTTGGTGCCATAGTTGTACTCGTCCCACGTGATGTGCGGCAGATCCTCCGGCGCGAGGACCGAGGCCAGATACGAAAACCCGATGATGTACAGCGTGTCACGAGGGAATTGCGTGCGGATCAGGCTATCGAGTGCCAGGGCGACTTTTTTCGCGGCGAGGAAGCAGCCATTGTAGAGCATCGACCGGCTCATGTCGACCATGAGCACGGTCGCCGCACGCGTCATCGTCTCCGTGCGGAACACCTCAAAGTCGGCCGGCTGCAGCCGTACCGGCGTACCCGGCCCTTCTCGCTGAACCGCATTCATCACCGTGCGCGGCAGGTGCAGCAGGAACGGATCGCCAAACTCGTACGGCTTCGTTTCCTCGATCGGCTCAGTTCCGCGCCCGCTCCGTTCCAGCTGATGCTGACCGAAGCGGTCACGCTTGAGATGCTGGAAGATCTCGCGCAACGCTTTCTGCCCGATGCGCCGGATCGCCCGAGGAGTCAACTCGTAGCCACGTCGGGTCCGCTGGATGTAACCGGCCTCCTCGAGCAAGCGGGTGATCTGGCGGAGCGCCTCGACTTGCGCAGCGATCTCATCCCCGTAGAGCTCGCGGAGTCGTTCGAGGTCGACACGCCCCAGGTCACGCCAGTCCCGGACGCTCTCGAGCTGCTCCTCGAGCTGCTGCATCTCGCGGAGNTGCTCCATCAACNGCGAGCGCCTGNCNCAGCGTCAGCTCCTCGCTCCCGCTGAACGGCTGCGCCTGGCGATACGGGTTCTGCGGCATGAGCTGACCGAGCAACTGCCCGAGCTGGCGCAGTTCCTGTTGCAATCCCGGATCGCGCAGCGCGGCATCGAGCGCCTCTTCGAGCTGNTGACGCATCTCCGGCGGCAGGGAATCGAGGAGACTCTGCATCGCTGCCATTTGCCGCGCCAGGTGGTCGAGGAGTTCCTCGATGCTGTTGAAGTCCCGCCCGAAGTAGTGTCCCCACCGGTGCTTGAAGCGCTCGANNTCCGGCTGCCCGCCCCGGAGCATNCTCCTGNAGGAGNTCGTTCAGATCGCGCAGCATGTCGCGCAGTTCCGCGATCGCCTCCGGCGTGAGGTTCTGGATAGCCTGCTGCAGCCCNTGGAACGTCTGCTCCANCACNTGCCGCTGCAGCGAGGCNAGNAGCTCCTGGAACTTGCGNCGNGCCTCCGGATCCATGAACTCNTANTCNCTCANNGCGCGGATNCGNCCNGCNGGATCNGGNGGCAACTGGTCGAGGNACGACANCTTCTGTTGNGCCATCCGNTCCAGCAATNNCTGGAGTGCCGGATCCGGNACTTCNCCTCCCTCCGCTGCAGCCGCNTCCGAGCTGGCTCCCCTCTCCGAGGACCCCTGATCNCCCCCNGACTGCGCCTGCTGNTGCGCACGNGCCANNCGNTCGCGCCCTTCCTGCACGCGCCGCTCGATGCCGGCNCGCTCGGTCTGGATGACATCCTCCAGGCGCTCGTTCAGATCCCGCAGGACCGATCCCGGATCGTAGCGCTGNAGGATCTGCTGGCGTCGCTCCCGCACTCGCTCGAGCAGCTCCCGGAACCCTGGCAGACGGGCATCGGGCCGATCGACGCCCCACCGGAACAACCGCTGGAGCGCCCGGTTCACGTCCCCCTCGGCCAGAAGGTCGTCGGCCATCGCGTCCAGTAGCTCCTCCGCCGTGAACGCGTCGATCTGCTGCGTTCCGTCCCAGCGGGTGTAACGAAACCGATTCGGTGTCGTTGCCATGGCGCACCTCCTGGCGTCGGCGACTCAGCTGCGGTACCGCGCCGGCCCTCGCCCAGTCGCACGCTCCTTGTTCAAACGCCGGTTCAGGTGAAGCCCCTCGAGCACGAACTCCACGGCAGACGCGATCAGTGCCGGGTCACCGGTCGCATTGAGCCGTTGCGTGGCCCGCCGCAAACTCTCGATGTGCGAGACCTGATGCACGTAGCGCATCGCAGGCTGCATGTCGGACGCTTCGACGGTGAGGCCGTTTTCGAAGGCGAGGATGAGATCGTCGAAATCCCGTACCGAGAAGTACCGGTTGAAGGTGGCGACGACCGCCCCGTTGATCAGCTTCTCGATGATCCGCTCTTCCTGGACTTCGCCCAACGTTTCGAACTCCAGCTTGCCGAGCGTCGACGCCACCAGCGCCGGCAGGTCGCTGATCCGCGGCACCGCATGCTTTTCGCCCAGCCGGATGGCCCGCTTGACAGCGTTGCTGATCAACGTCTCGTAATTGGCGACCGACATCCGGGCGCTCACGCCCGAGCGCTGGCTGATGTCCGGGCTACGTCGTGCGAGATGCGTGATCTCGGCGACGATCTCCCGCATGTACTGCGGCACCGTCACCGTGATCCCCGGCACCTCGACCAGCGTCCGCTCCTGCTCCATGATCGCGATTTCGTGCTCGATCGTCCGCGGATAGTGCGTCCGGATCTGCGCCCCGAACCGGTCTTTGAGCGGCGTGATGATCCGCCCACGATTGGTGTAGTCCTCCGGGTTGGCACTGGCCACCACGAACACGTCGAGCGGCAGCCGCACGCGATAGCCGCGAATCTGGACGTCCCGTTCCTCCATGATGTTGAGCAGCCCCACTTGGATCCGTTCGGCCAGGTCAGGAAGCTCGTTGATCACGAAAATGCCGCGGTTGGTGCGCGGGATGAGCCCGTAATGGATCGTCAACTCGTCGGCGAGATAGCGTCCTTCGGCCACTTTGATCGGGTCGATCTCGCCGATGAGATCCGCGATCGTCGTATCCGGGGTCGCCAGTTTTTCCGCGTACCGCTCCTCCCGCCGGATCCAGGCGATCGGCGTGTCGTCACCCATTTCAGCGATGAGGTCACGCGCGAACTTGGAGATCGGCGCGAACGGGTTGTCGTTGACCTCGCTCCCGGCGACGATCGGAATCTCCTCGTCGAGGAGATTCACCAGCAGCCGAGCCATCCGGGTCTTGGCCTGGCCGCGCTCGCCGAGGAAGATGATGTCCTGACCGGCCAGGATGGCGTTCTCGACCTGCGGAATGACCGTTTCCTCGTACCCGATGATACCGGGGAAAATCGGCTCTCCAGCCTGGATCTTCGCGATCAGGTTCTTCCGCAACTCTTCCCGTACCGGCAGGACGCGATAACCGCTCTCGCGCAGTTCGCCTAGTGTCCGTGGTCTTTCCATACCGATCCCTCGATCTCCAGACGCTCCTCGTGTGGCTCGTCCCGGCTGGGCGTCTCCTCAATCCTACTCCCGGAGAGAAGCTCGTCAACTTCTTCTGTCGCATTAGGGCGGTACTGCGCCAGGAGAGCGCGGAAGGCCCGCTGGCCAGCGACTCCTTCGGCGACCCAGCGCGCGATGCGCCGCTGTCGCCAGGCAAGCTCACGGCTNGCTAGGTCGACCGGAATGCCGAATCGTTCTTCTGCCGTCGCGAGGAACGCAGCCGGGTACACAGCGAGCGGTGAGCGGATCGTCTCCCGTACCGCCAGAACACGCGTCATGAGCTCTCGCCCCTGCGGGCGTANCGACTCGACCCGCACTACCCGCCGCAGGAGCCCTTCGCTGGTCACCCCCATACTNAGCGTCACGACGAGGTCGATGGGACGCAACGATGCCTCCGGTACTTCCAGCGGGAAACCCCGGAGCAATGCGAACACTTCTTCCGCGCCGGCTGCATGCACGGTGGCACCGAGCTTCCAGCCTTCGGCGAGAAGACCGAAGAGCCGCCGGACACCCTTGCCCCACAGGTAGATCGGCAGATGGTCACTGATTTCGTTCACGAGGAGGTACGACCGATCCCGATCGAGCACCTCGACGAACGCGAAACGCTCGTACCAGCCACGCAGGTAGTAGCGGGTCGTTCCCTCGGGCAGCAGGTCGACGAGCGCCGTCAAGAGCGTGGTCTTCCCGGCACCGTGCTCGCGCGCCGCCACGATCACCGACGCTCGGTGCTCGAGCGCCAGCCAGAGGAANGCCGCTGTCGCCGNGTCCAGGCTCCCGAGCCGCACCAGATCGACGAGCGACAGCCCGTCTCCCGGCGACACCCGGTACCGTCCCCACCAGTCCGCTGGGGGAAGACCTGTTTCCTCCTCGTCGAGCGGTGGCCAGCGTCGTTCCACGCCTCAAGGATACAAACAACGGGGCGGCGCCTGCCGCCCCGCTCCTGCTCACCGTGCCGCCCCTCAGCCGCGCTGCTCGATCGGCACGTAGTGCCGGTTGGTCGGCCCGACGTACTCGGCTCGTGGACGGATCAAGCGGTTGTCGGCCTGCTGCTCCAGAATGTGCGCCGTCCAGCCGGAGATGCGGCTGGCCGCGAACACCGGCGTCATGAGTTCCTTGTCGATCCCGAGATAGTGGTAGACCGAGGCGGCATAGAAGTCGACATTCGGGTAGAGCCCCTTTTCGCGCTGCATCACTTCAGCGATCGCGACCGAGAGCTCGTACCAGCGCAGATCGCCACGCGCCTCACCCAGCCGACGCGAGAGGTCGCGCAACCACTTCGCTCGCGGATCCTCGCCTTTGTACACGCGGTGGCCGAAGCCCATCACCCGCTCCTTGCGGGCCAGCTTCTCCTTGATATATGACTCGACACGATCGACAGTCTGGATCTCCTCCAGCATCTGCATGACCGCCGCGTTCGCCCCACCGTGCAACGGCCCTTTGAGGGCGGCGATGGCCGCCGTCACGGCAGCATGCATGTCGGCCAGTGTCGCTGCCACTACCCGCGCGGCAAAGGTCGAGGCGTTGAACTCGTGATCGGCGTGCAAGACCAGGATCTTGTTCATCGCCTCGACTTCCAGATCGCTCGGCTCGCGGTCGTGCAGCGTCCGCAGGAATGCCCGCGCCGTACTCGGCTCGTCAGTCGGCGGGGCGACCGGCGCCAGCCCCCGGCGCAGCCGGCCGATCGTGGCGACGATCGTCGGCACCTGGGCAACGAGGCGAAGTCCCTTGGCCACGGCCGCCTCACGCTCGACGGTATTGGGATCTTCCTCGTACCAGGCCAGCGCCGACACGGCCGTGCGCAAGAGATCCATCGGCACCGCCCGTGGTGCCTCCTGCAGGAGCCTCAAAACACCGTCCGGAAGCATCCGCTGCGCCGCGAGCGCACGCTGCAACTCCACGAGCTGCGCCCGCGTCGGCAACTCGCCGTGGTAGAGCAGGTAGACGACTTCCTCATACGCTGCTTGAGCGGCCAGCTCGTCGATCTCGATACCGACGTAGGCCAATGTCCCATCGATGATCGAGCTGAGCCGCGTTGTCCCAGCGACGACGCCTTCCAGTCCCCGTGCGACCATGCACCATCCTCCTCTACCGCGAAAACTTGACGAAGCTGGACGTTCCTTGACGAAGCTGGAACGCCCACTCCACCATTACCGCATCGTGAACACCCTGTAAAGCCCTCCAGCCGATCGTCGCCACCGACTCACTGGTACGTTTCGTCCTCGAGCAGGCACCACTCGTCGCCGTTGGCCAGCGTTTGGCCGGCGAGCGACCCGGCCTGGCGCGCCGGGCCCCCGACTTCAGCGTCCGCAGCGGCGCGCTCAGGCATGCAGGAGCACGCCCCGGAGAAATCGCCCCCACGACGCAGCCGCCCGACGCGAGGCAGCCCGTTGCTCGTCGAGCTCCAGCACCGGGCGCGTTCGGTGGACTCGCTCGCGGCGAGCGATCGATCCGGACCTGTCTGCCGTGGGCAGCTGACCACGTCTAAAAGACTGAGTGCCGAGAAGGAGTGAGGAAGATGCCGGACGTCGGTCGCCGTCGCTCACGTCTCGGCAGCTCCG
>Ga0065724_100775_pt1 | contig 22241 bp, 18 predicted proteins | sample TheenrcSG05JP960_FD_59111 | JGI IMG/M metagenome (GOLD analysis project Ga0065724, IMG submission 59111) | Thermophilic enriched microbial communities from mini bioreactor at UC Davis - Sample SG0.5JP960 | ecosystem: Engineered > Solid waste > Grass > Composting > Bioreactor | place: USA... | reverse complement strand
TCGGCATAGATCTGCATGAGCAGCGGATTTTTGGGCGGAATGCCCCCGCAGGCCAGCACGCGCCGAACCGGCACGCCATATTCCTCAAAGCGCTCCATGATGACACGGGCCCCGAAGGCCGTCGCTTCCATCAGCGCCCGGTAGATCTCGGCGGGTGTCGAGCGCAGCGTCAGTCCCACGATCAGCCCGGTCAGGCGCTGATCGACGAGCACGGTCCGGTTGCCGTTGTGCCAGTCGAGCGCCAGCAGGCCGCTTTCGCCCGGATGCAGCCGCGCGGCCGCCTCGGTCAGCGAAGCATGATCCTGGCCTTCCGGGCGCACCACCTGCACGAACCAGTTGAAGATGTCGCCCACGGCCGACTGGCCGGCTTCCAGCCCGTAGTAGCCCGGGAGCACCGAGTCGCGCACGATGCCGCACAGCCCGGGAATGTCGGCCAGCGGCTGATCGCCCGGAGCGATCATGATGTCGCAGGTGGACGTACCGATGATCTTGACCAGCACGCCCGGTTCGATGCCCGCCCCCACGGCCCCCAGATGGGCGTCGAAGGCGCCGACGGCCACGGGAATGCCGGCCGGAAGGCCCAGCCGCTCGGCCCATTCGGGCGTGAGCCGCCCCGCCGGCTGCGACACGTCATAGGCCCGGTCCGGCAACGAGCGCCGCACGCGCACCAGCGCCGGATCGATGGCGGCCAGGAATTCTTCGTCCGGGTAGCCGCCCCAGTCCGGGTTGAAGAACGCCTTGTGGCCGGCGGCACAGATCGAGCGCCGCAGCCGTTCGGGATGCTCGGTGCCGGTCAGCGCCGCCGGGATCCAGTCGGCGATCTCCACCCACGTGTAGGCCGCCTCGAACACCTCCGGATCCACCCGCCGACAGTGCAGGATTTTGGCCCAGAACCACTCGGCGCTGTAGGTACCGCCGTAGCGGGCAATGTAGTGCGGCCGCAGCGCCCGCGCCTTTTCGGTGATCTCGGCCGCCTCGGCATGGCTCGTATGGTCCTTCCAGAGCCAGGCCTGGGCATTGAGGTTGCTGCGGAAGCGTTCGTTGAAAGCCAGCGGACGCCCCTCAGCGTCGACCGGCAGCGGCGTCGAACCNGTCGTGTCGACCCCGATNCCGATGACNCGTGCGGGATCGAAGTCGGGATGGCGCCGCGCCTGCTCCAGCGCTCCCCGNATGCTTGCCTCGGCGCCCTGCAGGTAGTCGCCCGGATNCTGACGGGCCAGATCCGGATCGGATGCGTCCAGAAGAATACCCTGCTCGCCCGAAGGNTACGGAAACACGCAGGTGCCGACTTCCTCGCCGGTCTGCACGTTGACGATCAGGGCCCGGACGGAATTCGTGCCGTAGTCCAGTCCGATGGCGAACGTCGGTTGCATGGCGTTTTCCTCCGGTGTGGTTCAGGCCTGATGGCGGTACACGTCCCAGCCCAGGTACGTCCCCAGCGCCTCGGCCAGCACGTCGGCCACNTGGTTCAGCGTGGCGGCCACGTGGTGCGGAAAGCCGTTGGCGCAGACGTAGCGCAGCAGCTGCTGCAGGCCGGGCACTTCGAAGACCCCGTAGCCGCCNAAGGTCTCGAGNGGATCGTCCGTGAAGCGCCCCTCGCCCACGTAGGTGCGGATGCGNCCGCTGAACTCGTCGGTGGTCAGCCCGCAGAAGGTGAACGGTCCCGGCGCGATGCGCCCCACCAGCGTGCCGTAGGTGTTTTCCTTACCGACCGTGCCCGCNATGATCTCCTGATAATCCATGCGTTGCGACTCGAAAAAGGCGGCCGGCAGGTTGCTGCAGTGGAACACGACGCCCTTGTCCAGCTCGTCTCNGTAGTTGTTATTCCAGTCCAGCAGCGCCGCGGGCTTGCCCGAAGCCTGCTGCAACAGGTACATGCTGAGCACGCCCGGGATGTCGGCCTCGCAGGCGCTGGGGATCAGCCGGTTGCTGAGCATGCTCATGGGCGTACAGGGCACCACGCCGTAGAATTCCTCGAGGGCCGTCCAGCACTGAATGGCCACCGCCTTGAGTTCTTTNTCCTGCAGAAAGCGNTCGATGGCCACNCCCAGCTTGGCCAGCTTGTACAGGCTTTCTTCAGGGATGCCCTGCGTGTCGGTATAGGCCCGGATTTCCTCAAGCTTCTGCTGGACCGGCGGGTCCTGATCGTTCATGCGCCGGATCCAGCCCAGCAGCTCCGAAAGGTCCAGCGGCTCGACGGTGATGCCCGTCCGCTCGAGCAGTTTTTCGCTGTAGCGCACGGTGTTGAAGGCGGCCGGCCGCGCGCCGATCTGTCCGATCCGCAGCCCGCGCAGCGAGCGCACCACGCGACAGACCGCCGCAAAGCGCCGCAGATCGGCCCGAAACGCCTCGCTGTCGGGATCGACCGTGTGCAGCGTCGTCAGCGAGTAGCGGATGCCGTACTGGTACAGGTTGTTGCAGACCGAAATCTTGCCGCAGAAACTGTCGCGGCGGAAGTTGATCGACATGCGATCAGGCCGATCCGGAAAGGCGTGAATCAGCACGGGCACGTCGATCCCGGCCCAGCGCAGCGTGTTGGCGATGGCCCGCTCGTCGCCGAAGTTGGGGAGCGAGACCAGCACGCCGTCGAGTTCGTCCCGATGCGCCCTGAAAAACTCGGCGTATTTCCGCGCTTCTTCGAGGCTTTCGACGGCACCGTTGCGCGTGGCCTCTTCCGGAAGGATGAGCGCCCGAATCCCCTCCGATTCCAGCACCTGCAATACCTTCTGGCGGCCTTCGGTGCAGAGATGGGCGGGGAAGAAGCCCCGGTTGCCGATAAGCACCCCCAGTGTAACCATGCGTTGCACCTCCCTGGGTTTTACAGTGACAGCAAAAGCGATTTCAGGTAGCGTTTAGGTAATGAGCGAAGCGATTCAATAATAGGAAACCTCTTTTTGTTAAGCAAGCCTGTGGCCGGCTTTTCACCGGACAGCCACTTTGTAAAGATCCTGTGAATAAACCGAAGCAGATTTATTTTGTAAAATGAATGGATTATAGTAACCCTGTGTTATGCCACCGCCACCGCTTTCCATCCCGCGCCATGCTTCGCACGCTGTTGCTGCTCGGACTGCTCCTGCTCGGCTGTCATGCGGCCGATTCGCAGCCGTCCGTCGCCCCCTCCGATCCGGAGGCCACCGCGGAAACACGCGCGCTCTTTCACAACCTGTACCGTCTGGCCCCCCGCGCCATCCTCTACGGCCATCAGGACGACCTGGCCTACGGCGTCTCCTGGTGGGCCGAACCCGGCCGCTCCGACGTGAAAGCAGTGACCGGCTCCTATCCGGCCGTCTACGGCTGGGACGTGGGCGACCTGGAACACGGGGCCGAACGCAACCTCGACGGCGTGCGCTTCGACGACATGCGCCGCTGGATCATCGAAGGCTTCCAGCGCGGCGGCGTCATCACGATCAGCTGGCACATGGACAACCCGGTCAGCGGCGGCAACGCCTGGGACACCACGCGGGCGGTCTATGCCATCCTGCCCGGCGGCCCGCAACACGCCCTGTTCCGGAGCTGGCTGGACCGCTTCGCCGACTTCGTCCGCACGCTCCGGGGCGTACCGCCCGGCCGCACCGACACCGTCGCCATCCCCATCATCTTCCGCCCTTACCACGAGTGGACCGGTAGCTGGTTCTGGTGGGGGCGCGGCCACTGCACCCCGGACGAATTCATCCAGCTCTGGCGTTTTACCGTCGATTACCTGCGCCGGGAAAAGGGCCTGCACAACCTGCTCCTGGCCTACTCCTCCGATCGCTTCCACTCGCCCGAGGATTACCTGGAACGCTACCCCGGCGACGACTACGTGGACCTGCTGGGCTTCGACGACTACCACTCCCACAAAAGCGAGGAAACGCTCCCCTTCCTGATCCGTGAGCTGCACGACGTGGTTCGCATGGCCCGGGCGCGCGGCAAACTGGCCGCCCTGACCGAAACCGGCTACGAAGCCATTCCCGACAGCACCTGGTGGACAGGCAAACTGCTCCGGGCGCTCGATCACGACGACACGACGCGCCAGATCATCTACGTGCTCACCTGGCGCAACGCCTACAACCGACCCGGCCACTACTTCGCCCCCTATCCCGGTCATCCCAGCGCCGAGGACTTTCGTCGCTTCAAGGCCCACCCGCTCATTTACTTCGAAGACGAACTGCCCGACCTGTACCGCCTGGAAAACGGCCGTTGAAAACATCCCGCGCCAGCTTCGCACGGCTTCCGGGAACCTGTCCCCGGGGTCCTTTATTCCACGACGGAATTTGAACCGATTTAACGGTCCAGTTTACCTGCAATGAAGAAGCGGCGCAATCCTACCATCTCGGACGTTGCCTGTCTGGCCGGCGTCTCGAAGGCCACCGTCTCGGCCGTGCTGAACGATCGGGATACGGTCAGCGCGGCCACCCGCGAAAAGGTGCTGGCCGTGATCCGCGAGCTCAACTACCGGCCGCGCGAATTCGCCCGCCACCGCTTCCGCTCCGACGGGGAGCGCAGCATCGGCTTCATCATCAAGGAAGACGACAACCCGTACTATGCCGAGCTGATCGCCGGCGCCCGGCGCGTGGCCGAGGCCAAAGGCTACACGATCCTGGTGGCCAGCTCCGAAGGCTCGTTCCGCGCCGAGCAGCAGATTATTCAGCTCATGACGGCCAAGGACGTCAACGGCTTCATCATCACGCCGGTCATCGACGACGAGGCCGACCTCTCGCACATCTTCGAACTCAAGCGCCGTAACATTCCGTTCGTGCTGCTGGAGGGGATCCGCGGGCTGCAGGCCAACCTGGTGGACATCGACAACGTGCGCGCCTCGCAGGCGGCCGTGCAGCATCTTATGGAGCAGGGGCACGCGCACATCGTCTATTTTGCCGGCCCGCGCTACTCGCTCCACACGGAAGAACGCCTGGAAGGCGTGCGCCGGGCCTTCAGCGCCTCGAACCGGGCGCTTCGCGACGACCAGGTCATCTACGCCGGCGCGCATGCCCGCGACGGCTACGAGGCCGCCCGGGCATATTTCGCGCAGCGGCCCGATCCCATGCCCACGGCCGTCGCCTGCTACAACGACCTGGTGGCGCTCGGCGTGCTCCGCGCACTGCAGGAACTGGACATCCGGGTACCCGACGAAGTATCGGTCATGGGCTTCGACGACCTGGCCTTCCTCCGCTACACGCCCTGGCCGCTTTCGACGGTGCGCGTGCCCAAAGAAACGATGGGCGAAAAGGCGGCCGAAATTCTGATCCGCAATATCGAGGCGGATCAGCCCGTGCCGATCGAAAAGGTGCATCTGGACTTCGAGCTGGTGCTTCGCGCCACGACGCGCGCTCTGCAACCTTCTACCTAGAACTTATACGATTTCCAGGAAATCATTGTGCATGTGAGAAAGCACGGGCGCACACGGCGGTGCGCCCCTACCAGATCCTTGACGTTTTCCCCATCCTGTAGGGGCGGACCCCTGTGTCCGCCCGATCATACCCGCCGGATCACATCCGCCACACGGGGTGTGGCACTCATGCACCAGTAAATCAGCGATCTCATATTATTCGGATAAACAGGGAGAGACCTGGCAAGCCAGCGCTTTGCGCTGCATGCCAGAAGCACGTGTTTGTAGTAAGCCACGAAGGCATCCGCCGCAGTGGCGCTCCCTGAGACGGCACTTCGCTTCGCTCCGTGCCTGACTACAAGCGCGTTGGTCGTGCTTCAAAGTTTCGGATGACTTCTAAAGACCGGAAGCGATCAGCAGCTCGATGTCGCGATAGGGAAGGCCGAACATGGCCGCCAGGCTCTTCTTGGTCAGGTGGCGCCGGTAGACGTAGGTGCCGTTACGCAATCCCACATTGCGCCAGAGTGCCTCGTGGATGGAGCCACTCTCGCCGATCTCGATCAGGTAGGGCACCAGCACGTTGTTCAGCGCATAGGTGGCCGTGCGGGCCGCGTTCGAGGGCATGTTCGGCACGCAGTAGTGGATGACGTCGTACTTACGGAAGACGGGGTTGGAGTGCGTGGTGGGACGGCTCGTTTCGATACATCCGCCCTGATCGATCATCGTATCGACGATCACCGAGCCGGGCTGCATTTCGGCCACCATGTCTTCGGTGACCAGAATGGGAGCCCGTTGCCCTTCGCCCATTTTGGCTCCGATCACCACGTCGGCCGACCGCACCGCCTTGCGGATGAATTCGACCGAGGCCATCGCCGTGGTGACCCGTCGATCCAGGTAGTGTTCGATGGCCCGGAGCGCCCCCAGATCGGTATCGAGCACTACCACGTGCGCGCCGAATCCCAGCGCCGTGCGGGCGGCCCACTCTCCGACGACGCCGGCGCCGATGATCACCACGGTGGCCGGCGGCACCCCCGAAATCCCGCCCAGCATGACGCCTTTGCCCCCTTCGTTGCTCTCCAGATAGCGGGCGGCAATCTGGACGGCCATCGACCCCATGATCTCGTGCATCATGCGCACGATGGGCAGTGTGCCGTCCGAATCACGGATAAATTCAAAGCCAATACCCGTAACGCCCAGCTCCATGAGCCGCCGCAGAAAATCGGGCGTGGTGTTGCCCAGGTGCAGCGCGGAGATGAGCACCTGGTTTTCCTGCAGCAGCTTGAGTTCGTCGTCGGTAGGCCGCCCGACCTTGACGATCAGCTCACACTGGCTGTAAAGGTCCTCCGGGGTGGCCACGATCTGCGCCCCGGCCTCCATGTACTCCGCGTCCGGGAAGTTCGCCAGCACCCCGGCGCCCTGCTCGACGTACACCTCGTGCCCGTTGGCGACCAGCGTGGCCACCCCGCTGGGGGCCAGCGCCACGCGACGCTCCTCGTTTGCTACTTCCCGGGGCACGCCAATCCGCAACGAGCGGTGCTGTTCGCGAAGCCGCAACGGCTTCTCCATCGGCAGAAGCGCCTGACCGATGGTCATCCCTTGAAGGGCGGGGATCTCCATACGCAGCGACGGCCACCTTACTGGTTGCTATAGTTCTTCAAATATACGACGAACGCCCCTTAAAAAAGAAGGAACGGCCGGCTTTACCGGCCGGGAAAGTTTTTTCTTTTCAGGATTTTCCCGGTATGCCGACGTGCCTACCCGGTGCGGCCCAGCCATTCGTACAGCAACACCGTGGCGGCCATGGCCACATTCAGCGACTCGGTCGCCTGACGGCGCGGCGAGCCCGGCACCGTGACGCGTGCCGTCAGCCGCTCCCGCACGGCCGGCTGCAACCCGTGCGCCTCGCTGCCCAGCACGAGCACGGCCGGCTCGCGGGGCTGCCACCGGGAGGCCGGCGTGCCCTCCAGATCGGCCCCATAGCAGGTGAATCCGTTTGCCTGAAGCTGTGCGAGCAAGTCGGGCAACGCACCCGTGCGCACCAGCGCCAGATCCCAGTGGCTTCCCATGGCCGCCCGCACCACCTTGGGGTTGTAGAGGTCCACCGTGCCGGCCCCGGCCACGACGGCCTCAATCCCGAACCAGGCCGCCGCGCGCAGGATGGTACCGGCATTCCCCGGGTCCTGCAGGCCGTCGAGCGCCAGAATGCGACGGCAGCGCAGCAGGTGCGCCTCCGGCTGCCACTGCATTCGGGCGACGGCCAGCACGCCCTGGCTGGTCTCCACCTCCGAAAGCCGGGCCATTTCCTGCTCGGACACTTCCGCGACCGGCACCGCGACGCGTGCCAGCAGCGCCTGCACCTCGGGCCGCCTGCGGGCCGTCGCGGTCACCAGCACCTCCACCAGCGGAGCCTGTGCCTCCAACGCCGCGGCCAGCAGGCGCACGCCTTCCACCAGATATTGTCCCAGCGCTTCCCGGTCTTTGCGTCGGTGCAGTCGGGCCAGTTCCTTCAAGCGACGTCGCGTGAGCATGAAGCCATACGAAATCCGACGGGTTGGAAGCCTCTACAGAACGCCCCCGGATGACTTTGGCTTCGGAAATTCGGATCTTCAGGCAAAAGCACGGTTCGCATGCGACGCTTTCTGCTGTTCGGTCTGCTCTGCTGGGGCCTCGGCGTTCCGGCCGGCGCCCAGCCCACCAACCTGGCGCGTTTCCAGGAGCTGGCCCGCTCCTGCCTGACGCTTCCGGACACGCTCCGGGCCTTCCGACTGGAAGCGCCGGACACGCTGCCCTACATCCGGACCGCCCTCGAAGCCCGCTGGCTGCAGGAAGGCCGCCGGGTGTACCGGCGCGACACCTCGGCGCTGCCCACGGTGCGCTACCGGATCGACGCGGCCCGCGTGGCATACGCCCGCCTTGACCACGACCGCCTGCAGCGCACCGTGACCCTGGCGCTGCAGGCCGAACTGCTGGATCCCCGGGGACGCCTGCTCGACGTGCGCGCCTGCCAGCCGGTGGCCGTCGATACCATCGCGCAGGCGCTGCGCGACCGTCTGGAGCACCCGGCCTTCCCGGAAACGCAGGCCCCGCTGCCTCCCGAACGTCCCGGCCTCCTCGAACGCTACGTGATCCCGGCCGTGGCGCTGGTAGCGACCACGCTGAGCGTCTATCTGCTTTTCACCCTCCGGAGTCGTTCCGGCGATGCGTCCAGCCCGTAAGCTGCTGTGGTTGCTGCTGGGACTGGCGGCGTGCGCCAACCCGGTACCGCCCTCCGGCGGCCCCCCGGACCGCACCCCGCCGGCGCTGGTGGAGAGCATGCCACCGCCCAACGCCACCGGCGTACAGGACCCGCGCATTCGGCTGATCTTTTCGGAAGGGATCGATCCGGCTTCCGTCGCCCGGGCCCTCTCGATCACGCCCACCCCGGAGCGCCTGCCCGAAGTGCGCGTCCGGGGCCGCACCGTCACCTTTACGCTCCCCGCGCCGCTGCGGCCCAACACCACCTACGTGCTGACCTTCGACACCAATCTCCGCGACCTGCACGGCGTCGCCCTCCGTGAACCCATCGTGCTGGCCTTCTCCACCGGTCCCACGATCAACCGGGGCCAGCTGGCCGGACACGTGCTCGACGCCGCCTCCGGCCGACCTGTCGCCGGCGTGGATGTGTACGCCTACGCCCTGCCCGATACGCTCCCGCCGCATGCGTGGCCGAACGCTCCGGACTACCGCACGCAGACCGATCCCGAAGGACGGTTCCGGTTCGCCTACCTGAGCGAGCAGCCCTACTTCGTGGTGGCCCTGGCCGACCGTAACCGGAACCGCCGACCGGATCCCGGTGAAGCCTTCGCCGCTCCGCCGATTCCGATGCTGGTGGCCGATACCACCGACCGACCTTTCCCTGAGCCCTGGCTGTTGACCCGGCTCGACACCATGCCCCCTGCGCCCCAGCGCGTGCAGCCGCTCTCGAACCGGCGCCTGCAGGTGCGCTTTTCGGAACCGGTCCGGCTTCAGACGCGCGACCCCTCCCGCTGGCGGCTATTCACCGGGGACGCCACCGTGCCCGTCGACGTCGTGTACCAGGTGCCCGAGCGACCGCTCGACGTGCTGCTCTACACGGCTCCGCTTCGGGCCACCACGTATTTCCTGCGTCCAGGCGGCGTGGTGGACACGGCCGGCAATCCGGTGCGGCCGGACACCCTCCGCTTTACAGGAAGCGAACGGCCCGACACACTCCGCCTTCGTTTTCTGGGATTCGAGCCGGCCGCCGAGGCCCTGCTGTTGCCGGACCAACCGCTTCGGCTTCGGTTCAACCAGCCCCCGCCCGATCTGACGCCTTATCTGAGCCTGACCGATACGGCCGGAGCCCCCCGGACCTTCCACCTGGAAAGCGCCGACGGAACGACCTATGCGCTGTGGCCGGACCCGCCGCTGCGCCCAGACGAACGGCTGCACCTGGTGCTGGAGGGGCGGATCGTCGGCCGGCCCGACACGCTCTGGCGCGCCACGCTGGCCCGGATGCCCGCCGCCATGCTGGGCAGCCTGAGCGGCGTCGTGCAGGCGGCCGACACCACCGCGCCGATCGTCGTCGAATTGCTTCCGGAAACGCCTACCTTACCCGTTCGCCGACAGACTTTACCGCCCGGCGGCGGTGCGTTTCACTTCAAACAATTGCCCGAAGGGCGCTTCCGCGTGCGGGCCTTTCTGGACCGCAACGGCAATCGACGCTGGGACGGCGGCCAACTGCTGCCCTACGAGCCGCCCGAACCGCTGCGCCGGTTGCCCGAGCCGCTGCAGACGCGTCCCCGCTGGGAAGTAGCTGCGGCCGACACGCTGCATTTTCCGTCGCTTCATTTGCGCCAGACGCCCTGATGTGCGTTCTTTTTTTGAAAAGCCTGTTCCGAAAAGACCCATGGAAGCCATGCCGGAAGCCCTGCCCGAGCCGGTACTCACGGCCCGGGCCATGCGCGAAGCCGACCGCCGGACCATCGAAGAGCTGGGCCTGCCGGGCCGGGTGTTGATGGAAACGGCCGGACGCGGCGCGGCCGACGTGGCCGCCCGCATGCTGGGCACGGTGGCCGGACGCACCGTCGTGTGCCTCTGCGGCCGGGGCAACAACGGGGGCGACGGCTTCGTGCTGGCGCGCGTGCTGCATGCCCGGGGCGCCCGCGTGCACGTGGTGACGCTGGCCGACGTCTCGGCCATGAGCGACAATGCCGCGGCCAACTACCGACTGCTGGAGCAACTGGCCGCGGCCGACGCTTCCGGACGCCTGCACCTGCACCGCCTGGACGCGCTGGTCGGGCTGGACCACCTGCCGCCAGCCGATCTCTACGTGGACGCCCTGCTGGGCACGGGGCTTTCCAGTCCGCTCCGCTCGCCCATCCGGGAGCTGGTGCAGTGGCTCAACGAACGGGCGGCGCCTGTGCTGGCCATCGACATTCCGACCGGGCTCGACAGCGATACCGGCGAAGTGCTGGGTGCGGCCGTTGCCGCCACCCGTACCGTGACGATGGGCGCGCTCAAGGTGGGCCTGCTGCTGGGCGAAGGACCCCGCCTGTGCGGCGCCATCGACGTGATCGAGATCGGCATTCCCCGCCACGTGCTGGAGCAGGTCGCCCGACAACCGGGTTGCGCCTGGCGTGCCACCGACGCACTCATCCGGCAATGGCTTCCGCGCCGGGCGCACGACGCCCACAAGTACAGCGCCGGAATGGCGCTCGTCGTGGCCGGCTCCCGCGAGTTCACCGGCGCGCCGGTAATGGCTGCCACGGCGGCGGCCCGGATCGGCGCCGGCTACGTGCTCTGCGCCTGTCCTTCGGACGTGCGCCCGATCCTGGCCACCAAGCTGACCGAAGTGGCCCTGCTGGGCCTGCCCGAGACCGAACGCGGCGGCATCGACCAGGAAGACGCCTTCGACGTGCTCGACGGCTGGCTGGAACGCGCCCGCGCGCTGCTCGTCGGACCAGGCCTGGGCCGCCACCCCGACACGCAGCGCTTCGTGCGTGCCCTGCTGGAACGGACGCAACTCCCCACGGTTATCGATGCGGACGGGCTGAACGCGCTGGTCGGTTTTACCGACCTGATCCGCGAGCATGCGCAGGGGCGCTGGATCCTCACGCCACACACGGGTGAGTTTCGCCGGCTGGCGGGCGAGGTGGATCTGACCCGGCGTATCGAAGTTGTGCAGGAGTATGCGCGGGCGTGGGGCTGCGTGCTCCTGCTCAAGGGAATGCCCAGTGTGGTGGGCTGGCCCGACGGCACGGTCTGGATCAATGCCACGGGCAATCCGGCGCTGGCCACGGCCGGCACCGGCGACGTGCTGGCTGGCCTGTGCGTCGGCCTTGTAGCCCAGGGCCTGCCGCCCACGCAGGCGGCCGTCTGCGCGCTACACGTGGGTGGCGCTGCAGCCGACCGCTACGCGGCCCACTACGGCACGGCTTCCATGATGGCACTGGACTTGCTTGCGCACCTGCCCGTTGTCCTTCGCGAACGCTTCGACCGATAAGCATGCGGTTGTTTCGACTGCTGGCGGTGGGCTGGACGCTGGGCGTGCTGGTCGCCTGCTTCATCCCCGGCAAACTCGTCGAGCCCATCGTCTTCGAATGGATCGACAAAATCGCCCATTTCGTGCTGTTTGCCGGGTTTGCCGGGTTCTGGCTCCCGGCCCTTCCCGGAAATCGTCGCTTTGCGCTGGTGCTCGGGACGGGTCTGCTGCTGGCCCTGTTTACCGAAGTCGGCCAGTATGTGCTGTCGATCGGCCGTTCGGCCGAGTGGTTCGACCTGGCGGCCGACGGACTGGGCCTGCTGGCCGGCTATGCCTTCGATCGCTGGCTGATCATTCCCACCACCCGTTCCTGAATGGAACTTCAGCAATCCTTCATGCATAAGCACGGTTGCTTCCATGCTGAAAACACTGTATCTTCGCCGCTACACCAACCAGTAGCTATCTGTCATGGGGATTGTTCGGAAGACGGAAGAGGCCGATCTGCGAAAGCGGTATCCGCTCTATATCGAGATCGGTCTGATCATCACGCTGCTCCTTTTGATCGTCGCCTTCCGCGTCGACTGGCGGCCCGAGCAGGAAATGCAATTTGTGATGGAGGAGCAGGAAGTGGTGCAGATGGAAGAGATCGTGCAGACCAAGCAGGAGGTCAAGCCACCGCCACCGCCGCGGCCGCCCGTCCCGGTAGAGGTGCCGGATGAGACGACGCTGGAGGAGGAAGACCTGAACCTGGACGCCGCGCTGGACATCAACGAGACGGTCACCAACGTCCCGCCGCCTCCGCCGCCTCCTGAGGAAGAAGAAGAGCCCGAGCCGGAGGTGTTCGTGGTGGTCGAGGAGATGCCCGAGATCATCGGCGGCCAGAAGGCGCTCTACGACTGCATTAAGTATCCGGAAATTGCCCGCAAGGCAGGCGTCGAAGGCCGCGTGATCATCCAGTTCGTGGTGGACGAAAACGGCAACGTGACCAACTCGCAGGTGCTGCGCGGCGTCGGAGCCGGCCTCGACGAAGAAGCGCTCCGGTGCGTCAGCCAGCTCAAGTTCAAGCCGGGACGTCAGCGTGGGCGTCCGGTGCGCGTGCGCTTCACGCTGCCGGTGATCTTCCGTCTACAGTGATAATCAGGTCTGTCGAAACAAAAAAGCGCGGTCCGATGGGCCGCGCTTTTTTATTGCACAGCGTCAGGGGAATAGACGCTTATACGATTTCTGAAAAATCGTATCGTAGTGCATGCGAAAAAGCACGGGCGCACACTGTGGTGCGCCCCTACCAGATCATTGACAGTTTCCCTATCCCGTAGGGGCGGACCATTGTGTCCGCCCGATCATACCCGCCGGATCACGTCCGCCACATGGGGTGTGGCTCCTCATGCACCAGTAAATCAACGATTCCACATTACGGACGCCGGATGTGACGCACCTGGCCGTCGGCCTCCCCGACCAGCACGTCGGTGGCCAGTCCCAGAAACAGGCCGTGGTCCAGCACGCCGGGCATCGTCGAGAGCGTGACGGCCAGCGCGTGCGGATCGTCGATGCCACCGGGAAAGCGCGCGTCGATCACCCAGAAGCCCTGATCGGTCACCACCGGCCCGTCCTTGCACTTGCCCATCCGCAGCACGGGCTCGGCCCCCATGCGTCGGAGCTGTCGCAGCACCGGCTCGGCCGCCATCGGTAGCACCTCGATGGGCACGGGCCAGCGCGTACCCAGCCGATCGACCAGCTTTGACGCGTCCACCAGCACCACGAAGCGCCGGGCCAGCGAAGCCACCACCTTTTCCCGCGTGTGGGCGGCCCCGCGGCCTTTGATCAGGTTCAGCTCCGGACTGACCTCGTCGGCCCCGTCGAAGGCCAGGTCCAGCGCCTCGACGTCCGCCAGCGTCACCAGCGGAATGCCCTCGGCACGGGCCAGTTGCTCCGCGGCATACGAGGTGGGCACGCCCACCACGCGAAGCCCTTCTTCGCGTACGCGCCGCCCCAGCGCCCGAATGGCCCAGGCAGCCGTCGAGCCTGTTCCCAGTCCCAGCCGCATGCCCGGCTCCACCATGGCCGCCACCTTTTCGCCCGCGGCCTTCTTGGCCCGATCGGCCGCCGACAGCGTCTCTTGCATAGGCTATTCGTACCGCAATGCCTCAATGGGATTCAACCGGGCCGCCTTGAACGCCGGGTAGCTACCGAACACCACGGCCACCAGCGTCACCAGCAGCATGCCGCCCAGCGCCCAGTCCCAGGGAAAGACGGCCGAAATGTCGAAGTACACCGCCACCAGATTGCCCCCCAGCGCGCCCAGTAAGATACCGACAAGGCCGCCGATCTGGCACAAGAAAAATGCTTCAAGCAGGAATTGCCGCAGAATGTCGCGTCGCCGGGCCCCCACGGCCTTGCGGATGCCGATCTCCCGCGTGCGCTCGGTGACCGACACCAGCATGATGTTCATGATCCCGATCCCGGCCGCCAGCAGCGCAATCAGTCCGATCCCGGCTCCGCCGATCGAAAGCGTGCGCGTGAACGCCTCGAAGACGCTCCGCATCGAGTCGTTCGTACTGATCTCGAAATCGTTGGGCTGGCCGGGCGGCACCTTGCGGATGATCCGAAACTTGCTGATCACCTCGTCCATCGCTGCACCCAGCCGCTCCGGGCTGCTGACACGCACGCTGACGGCCGCCAGGTTACGGTCCGGTTGTCCGTAGCGGGCAAACGCCGTCGTGATCGGAATCAGCACGCGCCGGTCCTGGCTGAAGCCCAGAAAGCTCCCCTTGGTTTTCAGCACGCCGATCACCTCGTAGCGATGTCCGCCGAAGCGCACCACCTTGCCCAGCGGCGTCTCGTTCGGAAACAGCTCCTCGGCGATCACCGAGCCCAGCACGATGACCGGACGCGCGTAGTGCACATCCTGCGCCGTGATGAAGCGCCCCTCGGCCAGCTCGTAGCTGAAGTTTTCCAGAAAGTTTTCGTCGGTGCCGAGGAGCTGCACATTCGGCTCGGTCTCCCGGTCTCCGTAGCGCACGGCCCCCAGATCGAAATCTTCCAGAATGCTGATGAAGACCGGTTGCGAGAGGCTCCGCTTGAGGCGTTCAATCTGTTCGTACGTGATGGGCCGGCGATAGGCGAACTGCTCGTTGCTTACCCGGATGCTCGGGTAGCGGCTGATCGTGAAGGTGGACGACCCCAGGAAGTTCATCGATTCCCGAAAGTACACGTCGATCACCTTGACGGCCGTCACCGAGCTGATGATCGCGAAGACGCCGATCACCATGCCCAGCAGCGTCAGTCCCGAACGCAGCCGGTTGGTACGCAGGGCCGTCCAGGCCATGCGGAAGGCTTCGACAAATTCCATGGCTCACTCGTAGCGTAGCGCTTCAATGGGTTGGGCACGGGCGGCCGTCCAGGCCGGCGCCAGCCCGAACGTAATGCCGGTCAGCACGCAGATCAGGAAGGCAATGGCGACCGTCGTGGCCGGCAGGAAGGCATCGATGAACAGGTTGACCACACCGGTCAGTGCCATGGCCAGCAGCACGCCGATCACCCCGCCGATCAGGCACACCAGGATCGCCTCGATCAGAAACTGCACGAGAATGGCCCGGCGCGTGGCGCCCACGGCCTTGCGGATGCCGATCTCGCGCGTGCGCTCTTTGACCGACACGAACATGATGTTCATCACGCCCACGCCGCCCACCAGCAGCGACAGCCCCGTCAGAAACAGCCCCACGCCGTAGATGGCGGTCTTGACCGGCGCCAGCTGCTCTCGGAGCGCCTGCTGCTCGTTAATCTCGAAGTTGTTCTTTTCCAGCGCGTCCAGCCGGCGCGCCACACGCAGGACCCCCGTCAGTTCGTCCTTCGCCAGCGCCATCAGCTCCGGATCGACCACCTTGACGTGAATGGACATGCTCCGGTTGCGAATGCCGAAGAACCGCGCGTAGGTCCGAAACGGAATGAACACCTGAGTGTCGGTCGAAGCCGGACTGTCGGGACCGCTCCCCTTGCGCTGCAGTACGCCGATCACCTGGCAGCGATGCCCGCTAAGCCGAATGAACTTGCCCAGCGGTTGCTCGACGGGAAACAGCCGGGAGGCCACCTCGGCGCCCAGCACACACACGGCGCGGGCGCTTCGCTCTTCCACTTCGGTGTAGAAGCGGCCAAGCGCCAGGTCTACGGCATGCACCCGGGGGTAGTCGGCCTCGGCGCCCACGATGGTCAGCGACGAAACGGTGGTGCCGCCATAACGGGCCGTGCCCATGCGATCGAGCACCGGCACGGCGGCCACCACGTAGCGGGCCCGCTCCTCGATCACGTCGGCCAGCTCGGGCGTGATGTCCGGGCGGTTGATGTACTCCCACCAGCGCGAGCCGGGCCCGACGATCCAGGGCCACTTCTCCACATACAGCACGTCGGTGCCCAGCTCCGAGAGCGACTCGTTGAAGTCCCGCTCGATGCCGTTAATCACCGTGGCCATCAACGTGACGGCCACGATGCCGATGATGATGCCCAGTGTGGTCAGGACGGCCCGCAGCTTGTGCGCGGCGATGGCCCGGAGCGCGGCCATCAGGCCCTCCCAGACTTCGAACAGCAGCAGCGACATACGTCGGTCGATTTCCCGGTGCGACTGTCGTAGCCTACGAGCGGAAGCCTTCCGGGTTGCGTCGCTCAACGATGCGCATACAGGCGCGCAAGCAGAATAAGCTGGCCGCTGTGATGCGCGGCATGCTCGATCAGATGGTGCAGGATGGTGGCCCGCCGCACGGGCAGCCGACGCCGACCCACGAAGCGCACCGCGTCCAGCTCCGCTTCGGAAAGCGCCGCGATGCGCTCGGCCAGCGCCGCAAACTGCTTGCGGAGCGCTTCCAGCAGCTCCGCCCGCGAGCTACCACGCGGCGTCCAGTCTGTGCGCGCTTCGGCCGCCAGCGCCTCGGGATCGGGCGTCGGATCCAGCGCATAGGCGGCCAGTCGGCGGCTGGCGCCCAGGATGTGCTGCACGCGCGCGCCGATCGACGGCACGCCCGGCGCCGGCTCCCACCACAGCGCCGCCTCTTCCGGAAGCTGATGCAACGCCTCCTCGATCCAATGCTGCACCTGCTGCAAGCCCTTGAGCAGATCGGCCCGCCGGGCTTTCACCCCACGCGCCTCGTCCGGTATCAACCAGGGTTCGCTCATGACCTGTCCCGTTTTTTACAGGTTACACCGTCAAACGAATTTCGTCCAAACGGATAAAAGTTACAATTTTACAGGCGCTTTTCCTCTTGACAGATTGTGTGTGTGTAACTTAACGGCAGCTTCTCAAAAGCAAGGACTTTTCACCAACCCGGACACTTCGGGCCATGTCGGCGGTGCAGAAAATCGGCCTGGGCCTGCTGCTCCTGGCGCTGAGCTGGGGCCTGCACGCCTGGCGCCTGCATCGAAGCGTGCCCGAGGTGCCCTTCCCCTCCGAGGCCCTCGTACCGGTCTGGACCCCGGCCGAGAACTCCGAGCCGACGGACGCAGCGGGCGAGGTGCTGCTGTTTTTCAGCCCGAACGAATGTGGCCAGACCGTGGCGCGCACGGCCCGGGCCTGGGTCGAAGGGGCCCACGCGCTGGGCTTTCGGGTGGTGGGGATTCTGGAGGATCGGAGTCGGGAACTGGCGCGGCGCTATGCAGCGGTGATGGGGTTTCCGTTCGGGGTGTGGTGGGATTCGCTGGGCTGGTACGGGCGGCATTTCGGGGAGGCGTCGTTGCCGCGGGCGCTGGTGCGGCGGGAGGGTCGGGTGGTGGCGCTGGGCCTGAGCCTGGTGCCGTGGGTGTATGAAGCACGGCCAGCGAAGGCAGAACTCGCAGCCCCTTGCATTGATGGGAACGACATGGTGGAGCCAATTTGTACAGGGGCTGACTTAAATTGCCTTTGCCCAATTATCATTAGGCCAAAGTAATTGTACTCTGAAATAGAGGGCCGGAGGTCGAAATGGAAGTGCCACCGGCCTTCTACTACAATCAGGTTTAGTATGCTGCGGGGTGTTTCTTGGCTGCTTGGAATGCTGCTGCTCTGGCTTGGTTGCGGCGGAAGTTCAGAGCATGGAAGCCTCCGGGCGGTGCTCGTGCCGGTCGATACGATCCACCTGCAGGAGCCCGATACGCTGTTTCTGGGCGAGTTTATCTCAGTGACGGCCACGCTCGATCCGTTCCGGCTCTACGTACCAGACTTTCGACTGAGCCGCGTGGTGGTCTACGACAGCCTGGGGCGTCCCCTGCAGGTCATCGGTCGCCCGGGCTTCGACGAACCGGGCACGCTGCTGCGGCCCTACTATGTGCTGGTTCTTGGCCCTCGGCTCTATGTACAGGAAGCCTATAATCGCATTTCTCTATTCACCACCGCAGGCGAATTTCTGGGCCGACGACGACTTCCCGCAGGCTATGATCCCTACTACCCGTTTCATGCGCTGAGCGATCAACGTCTTCTGGTGGTTTCGGTAGCTTATCAGGAGCCCTGCAGTTTGCCTACGGAGCCGGCCTGCCGGGAGACCCGGGTAGTCTCAGAAGTCGATACATCGCTTTCGCGAGTGTGGAGACGGTGGGGGACGTTTCCCGAGTTGTATCAGAAACATGCATTGGCCCCGCGACAGGCTACGCTGGACGTGCTTTCTCAGGCGTCGCTGGTCGCAATGGGGTATACGCTGGATCCTTCACTTTATCTGTATGCCGTTACCGACTCGGGTGGCGTGTTCAAGCGTCGAATCGTCCTGGAGCATCCGGCCTGGCGCAATCCGACAGAAGAGATGACCGTAGATCTGGCGCTTAACCATCGAGCACGCTGGGAGGCGTTGATGTTGCAAAGTTCGCAGGTGCGCGGCGTGTATTTCGTAGCTGACACGCTGGTGCTGGTACACTTTGACAATCTGGCCCCTGGCTATTTTCGTGCTCCGCAACAGCGGGACTACACCCGCGTCTTACCTTATGGAGTGCTGGTCTCGATCTCTGGCACCTGGCAGCAGGCGCTGGAGCTTCCGGGTCCGGTGCTGGGACGAGACGAGGCTTTTCATCTCTACATCCGGTTGTCGGACGAGCCGGATCGTCGGTTGATCGGACGCTTTCGCGTGGAAGTGCGGCGGTGAAAGGCGCCTCCGCTACGCTCAGAACTCCCGACGCTACAGATCCTTCTCCAGCCGCAGGCGATAGTCGCGGTAGAACGTGTTGTAGTCGGCGCGGGTGACCCGGAAGCCTTCGTTCAGGCCCAGCACGGCCATCCCGGGGTGCCGATTCGGAAACGTGTCGTAGGCGAAGCGCCGGTAGCCTTTCTGGCGGGCCCGTTCCATCATCACGTACAGCAACTGGCGGGCGATGCCCTGGCGTCGGTATTCGGGCAGTACGCCGCCCTTGGCGCTGTAGAACGTGCGGCTGTTTTCGCGGTAGCCGATCTTGAAACCGACGGGCACGCCGTTCACCCGGGCCAGCAGGATCATCAGATCGTCCCGATCGAACGTGTTGATGATGCGTTCTTCGTCGAAAATGGCCCGGTTCAGCTCCCGGATCACATCCAGTTGCTCCAGCCCGACCTCCTCAATGGTCAGGACGGCGCCGTTCTGGACCGGTGCGCGGTAAAGCTCCATCGTCAGTCGCCTGGCGGTAACGCGGACGCGCTCGAACCCGGCAGTTCATAGGCGGAAGAAGCCGTGGGTTCCTCCACGAGTACCCACGGCTCCAGAATTTCTTCCGGCAGGTCTTCCAGAAAGCGGCTGGGGCTGGTCAGGTACGAGCCGGTGCCGGCCTGGTAACGCACCATCGGGTAGGAAATGAACAGGTACTCCCGCGCGCGGGTGACGGCCACGTAGAGCAGGCGCAGCTCCTCGTCGAGCGCTTCCGGATCGTTCAGCGCATAGGCCGAAGGAAGAATGCCCTCCAGCGCGTGAATGATGAACACCGTGTGGAACTCCAGTCCCTTGGCCGAATGGATCGTCGAGAGCACCAGCGGCGGTTCGTCTTCGACAAGCGGCTCGACCTCCAGCGCGGTCAGCTCCAGCGGATCGAGCACGAGCGCTTCCAGAAACGCCGCCCGGCTCTGGAAACGGGCGCTCAGGCTGACCAGATGCTCGAGGTCCTGCAGCCGCTTCGGGTAGTCCTCATAGTAACGGCGCTCGCACAGCGGCCGGTAGTAGTGCAATAGCTCGGTCAACTGCGCCTCCAGCGGAAGTTCGGTCTCCCAGAGCTGGCGCAGCAGCGTGAAGAGTCGGATCAGCGCCTCGGCGTAGCGCGGCGAAAACGGCCGCTCTTCCAGCGTGAACGGCGTCGCATCGGCCGACGTGATCCATTCGATCAGTCGCTGCGCCGTGCGCGGTCCAATGCCTTCGATCAGCTGCAGCACGCGGTTCCAGGCGGCCGCATCCTTCGGGTTTTCGAGCAGCCGGAGGTAGGCCATCAGGTCTTTCACATGGGCCGCTTCGCTGAGCTTGAGTCCGCCGTACTTCACGTAGGGGATGCCCCGGCGGTTGAGTTCCATTTCCAGATCGAACGCATTGTGGCTGCTCCGGAACAGCACGGCCATCTGATGCAGCGGCACGCCCTGCTCGCGAAGCGCCAGGATCATCTGACAGACGAAGCGGCTTTCGGTGCGCTCGTCCGGCGCCGGGACGATGGCCGGCCGCTCACCCTGCTTGCGCTCGCTGAAGAGCACCTTGTCGTAGCGATGGTGCGCCCGCCGGATGATCCGGTTGGCCAGATCCAGAATGGGCTGCGTAGAGCGATAGTTCTGCTCCAGCTTCAGGATGCGCGTGCCCGGAAACAGCCGCGGAAACTCAAAGATGTTGCGGAAGTCGGCCCCGCGAAAGCGGTAGATCGACTGTGCGTCGTCGCCCACGGCCATCACGTTGCCGTGCACGGCGGCCAGCGCCTGCACGATCTGCGCCTGCAGGCGGTTGGTGTCCTGGTATTCATCGACGAGCACATGGCGGCACCGGGCCGCCACCTGGCGGTGCACGTCGGGGTGCTGCTGGAAAAGTTCGATCGTGCAGGCCAGCAGATCGTCGTAGTCCATCAGGCCGTGCTGACGCTTGTAGCGGGCATAGTCCGCACGCAGCGCCTGCAGCGCTTCGAGGTGTTCCAGAAACTGCGGATAGCGGGCCTCCAGGATCGTCTCCAGATCGGCGTCGGGGTGGCTGGCGGCCGCCGAAAAGATGGCCTGGATCGTCTGTTTGCGGGGAAAGCGGCGTCCGCTCCGATGCAAGCCGTGTGCGGTGCGAAGCAGATCGATCACGTCGGCGGCGTCCGAGGCGTCCAGCACGGTAAAGTTCGAGGGGTAGCCCAGTCGACCGGCATAGCGCCGGAGCAGCCCCAGACAGAAGGCGTGGAAGGTGCCACCCTGCACCCGCTCGCAGCGTCCGTCGAGCAGCGCGGCGGCCCGCGCCAGCATTTCGCGGGCGGCGCGGCGCGTGAACGTCAGCAGCACGATCTCCTCGGGCGGCGTGTCGGTCTCGACCAGATAGGCCACGCGGTAGACCAGCGTGCGCGTCTTGCCGGTGCCGGCCCCGGCCACCACCAGGATCGGCCCGCCCCCGGCCGTCACCACCGCATACTGCTGCGGGTTGAGCTGGCCGGCATAGTCCACGGTCAGGCGGGTGACGGGGGCTTCGGCTTCCGGCTTCAGTACAAAGCGGCGCGCCATTGCGAGCGATGCGAGCGGGTTTTGCCCATTCTCAACGCGAGGTGCCAGCGTGTGATCCGGTCCGGTGCTTTTTTGTCGCGGGACTGGCTTACGTGCACGTTTCTTTATAGATTAAAGAACCTGCAGGTTGCGTGCGCTGCCGCCTGTGCAACAAAGGCCGGCCGCCGTCCGTTTCTGCTCGGTCCATAGATCCGGTGGCTGCAAGCTCACAGATAGCTCATGGGTAAAGTTATTGCGATTGCCAACCAGAAAGGGGGCGTAGGGAAGACGACCACCGCGATCAACCTGGCCGCATCACTGGCCGCCATCGAACATCCCACGCTGCTGATCGACATCGATCCACAGGCCAACTGCTCCTCCGGCGTCGGCATCAATCCGCGCACGGTCCAGAAATCCACCTACGAGGTGCTCATCGGCGACATCTCGCTGGAAGAGGCCATTCAGCCGACGGAGCTGCCGTTTCTGGAGGTCGTGCCCAGCCATATCAACCTGGTGGGCGCCGAAATCGAGATGATCGACGTCATGGAGCGGGAGCGGATTCTGGCCAATGCGCTGCGCCGCGCCCGCCGCAAGTACGATTTCATCATCATCGACTGCCCCCCGTCGCTGGGTCTGCTGACGCTCAATGCGCTGACGGCGGCCAACTCGGTCCTGATCCCCGTACAGGCGGAATACTTTGCGCTGGAGGGGCTGGGTCAGCTCCTGAACACGATCAAGATCGTGCGCCAGCACCTGAACCCGGAGCTGGAAATCGAAGGCGTGCTGCTCACGATGTTCGACACGCGGCTGCGCCTGTCCAACCAGGTGGCCGAAGAGGT
>Ga0065724_100638_pt1 | contig 22569 bp, 29 predicted proteins | sample TheenrcSG05JP960_FD_59111 | JGI IMG/M metagenome (GOLD analysis project Ga0065724, IMG submission 59111) | Thermophilic enriched microbial communities from mini bioreactor at UC Davis - Sample SG0.5JP960 | ecosystem: Engineered > Solid waste > Grass > Composting > Bioreactor | place: USA... | reverse complement strand
CCGCCCGCCGGCGTCATCCGTTTTCCCGGCGGAATGCGGATGAGACAGTCGGCGTCCTTGAGCGACGACAGCACGCTCGACTTGTCCGGACCGACCGGCCGGACGAACAGACGGCCGTCATCGCCGACGCGCAGTTTTCCCCGAACGAATCTCGTATAGGCGTCCGTTTTCGTGTAATCTTCTTCCAAAATCGCTTTGACTTCGGACAAGCGTCCGTCGGCGCACCCCTGCATGGCGAGCAGCGCCGGCCGGACTAGAAGCATAAACCCGACGAAACACGCAGATGGATTGCCGGACAGCGCGAAGATCAGTTTGCCGTCGAGTACGCCTGCCGTCGTCGGGGATCCGGGGCGCATCGCGATTTTGTTGAAAAGCGTCTCGCCCCGCCACGATAAAAACATGTCCGCCAGAACGTCGTAATCGCCAACCGAAACGCCGCCCGTACTGACGACGAGATCGGCTTCCGCGAGCGCCTGTTCGACGGCGCGCCGCACCACCTCCCTGTCGTCGCCGATCCGGCCGAGCATCTTCGGAACGCCGCCGGCTTCCCAAATGAGACAGGCGAGCATCGGAGCATTGCTGTTCCGGATTTTACCCGGCGCAAGCGGTGCGTCGACGTCCGTCAATTCTTCCCCCGTCGAAACGACGGCGACGACCGGGCGGCGGAACACCGGTACCCGCGCAAAACCGAACGCCACCAGCACGGCCGTCTCGCCGGATCGGATTTTTGTCCCGCGCGCGAGCAGACGTTCTCCCGCGGCGACCTCCGAACCAATGTCCGACACGTTTTCGCCCAATGCCACAGGTTTGGACACGGCAATATGCGGCTGCCCGTCGATCGTCACTTCCCGAACCGCTTCCAGGCGAACGACCGCGTCCGCCCCTTCCGACACCGGCGCTCCCGTCATCGTCCGCGCGGCCGTCCCCGGCTCGATCCGGCGCCGCGGCACGCGACCGCACGGCACGTCCTCGACGACCCGCAACACGACCGGCCGCTCCGGCGAAGCACCGCGCAAATCGTCCGACCGCACCGAAAACCCATCCATGCCGGACCGCCGAAAATGCGGCAGCGGATGCGGCGCAAGCACATCTTCAGCCAGCCGTCTCCCCCGGGCGTCCTCAAGCGGCACACGCTCGATCCCGAGCGGGACGACGCGATGCAAGACGCGCTCCTGCGCCTCCTCGACGCGGATCGCGTGCCTGCGAAACTTGTCCGTGACGGTAGGATCAGCCTTCATGAGGACGCCCCTCCTCTCTTTCGAAACGCCCGCAGGAACCGGCATCTTTCATTCCGGCGACCAGCCGGCCGAAAATTTCTTCCACATCGTCCGCCGAAAAAACGGGACATTCGACGCCCGACCGGTTCCCGAGCGCTTCCGGCCATGCGGCGACGGCCATCACGCCGCGCAGCCTTCCGGCGAGCTCCCAGTCGTCCGGCGACCGGACGACGACGATCTTCGGATACGCTTCTTCCTTGAACCCCTCGACCAGCACGACGTCGGCGCCGTCCATCCGCGCAAGCAGCTCGGCGAGCGAAAGCGGACGGAAAGACATCCATGCCGTGCCGGTCTTCGAGACGATAGCGACGGGATCTGCGCCGGCCCGCCGGTGCCGCCACGTGTCTTTGCCTTCGCGGTCGACCTCGAAGCCGTGCGCATCGTGCTTGACGACGCCCACGCGGTATCCCGCCGCCTGAAGCCGTTCGATCAGTCGGCAGACGAGCGTCGTTTTGCCGGCGTTATGGTAACCGACGACCTGGAACACGCGCATGCGGCATCCCCCGTACGGCAGCCCCGTTTACCAAGCATTATACAAGCATTATACACGAGAACACTCCGCAGGCGAAAATGCAGAAGCCAGAACCGCCCGTGCGCTTCCGAACGTGATCATCGTCACACCGCGTGTCGTCTTTTCCCGTTATAATCGGGGCGCAAACGAGCCCAAACGCCGTTTTCCAAAACAAAACGGGGAGGAACGAGCCATGAGCGAATTCGCCGCCACCGTCAACGCGACGGAATATCCGCCGCATCTGAAACACCTGGTCATTTTCGAAACGTTCGACCGCTTGCAACCGTCCGAAGCGATGCTGCTCATCAACGACCACGATCCGGTGCCGTTGCGTTATCAATTCGAAGCGATGCACCCGGGAAAATTTTCTTGGGAATATCTCGAACGCGGTCCCGTTACATTCCGGGTGAAAATCGGAAAAAAGTGACCCGGGAGGCCGAGCGCCGATGGCCCGAGCGGAAAAAATCGACGACAAGACGCTGAAAATCCATCTGTCGCTCGAAGACGCGGTCGCCATGGTGCAAGAAGCGGCGCGCCGTCTCGACGAATACGCGGCCGAAATCGTGACGATTTACGAAAAAATGCCGGAATTTCACCACACATTTTTCTGTTTTTACGCCTACGATACGGCCAGGCTGTTCGAGCGGATGCTGGACGTCGATCCGAAGGAGTACCTCTCGTTTTCGCTGGAGGCCCCTGACGCTTTTTTTACGCGTCTGTACGGGGGAATGGCGAGGTTGTACGAGGAGGCCAAACGGCGGCTGTCGTGAGCTGGAAACGGCCGAATCACCTGGGGCGTGTGGACGGCCGTTCGACTGCCGCCGCACCGCAGGCGGCTTCCCGGGAGCTACCGAGGGCAGCGTCATGCGGCAAGCGGCAAGGCGGTACGCGATATGCATGCCGTGCGAGGAAAAAGGTCTCCGCCGTTCGGGCAAGCGACGCAACGCCATGCGGCGCGGGTTGCCGCCCCTGTGAGGTCACAAGCCGTACGCGTTGCAAATGTTCATAATAAACAAAAACGAAGCCACCAACCGGCTTCGCACGCTTTTCCTCAAAAAATCTATTTTCATGAAGACCGGGAACGTCCCTTTCAGAATATGCGGTCGAGAGGAGTCGAACCTCCACGGGTGGTTAGCCCACTGGAACCTGAATCCGTTTCCCTCAAAAAATTCAGTTGTAGACGTTCCCCTGCTATTTTGTTTTCGTTTAGCGACTCTGGATTGATTTTACTTTTTCTTCTTCTCCAACCCAACCTCCAGTAAACCCGCGCAGAAGAGATCGTACTGCGATTTAATCAAAAAGTCAAGTCACAAAATCGATCTCACCCTAATTCTTAACCACGCCATCACTGCCGGGTCATCAACCAGTGACGCCCGCAATTGAACATATCCGATTTGATTTGATCCGGCCTTAATCGTACAGCTATTTCCGCTGATCGACGTAATCGTCGCTAAGGTTGTTGATGATACCCTATCGTCCGCGAATAAAGCCCAAGATACGGCCTTTTCTGTGGTTTCGACGCCATTCGCATAGACTCGCGCTGTGTAGGTTTTGGTTTGGTTGTTGTAAATCTCTGCTGAGCCTTCAATCGAAATGCTGTAGGTAACCGCATTACTGACTGTAACTATGACAGTGTCAAAAATCATTGTCATCGTCGCATTCCGGGCCGTAATCGTCGCTGTACCTGCTCCGACTGCAGTAATGATGCCTTGATCATTAACGACAGCGACATTTTCATCAGACGATTCAAATCGAATCGGACCTAACCCATTGACAGCCAACGGATAAGACTGTCCGACAGTTAACGCGATACCCTCATCCGCAAAATTAATCCGGCAAGCGCCATAGCCTGCGATGTGATTGACGTCGTCAGTTCCGATTAAATCTTTTTCCGCGTATATGTTGATTAATCCTGGTTTTGTGTAATTATCAATTGTTTTAACGATAAAAACATCATCATTCACAAAAAACCGCGCATTTTCTTTGATTTTTTTCGTCTCTGTATTCTCAGGAACGACGACAACGATACGGTTTTCATTTAAATCGAGAAATTTTTCAAACGACATGCGAAATGAAAGCGCTTCAACGTAAGCAGGCGAACGAACGAAATAGCAGTTATTATTGAAAACGATTTCAAACGGCATCCGACGCATGATGGCCTTATACTTGCTGTATCGAGTCGCATTTTGCTCCGAAATTACGACAAACCTTTTCCCCTCCCACTCAATCACATCGCCGCGATTAAGCGCAAATAAAGCATGTATTCGCCTATCGTCGAAATTTTCATTGATAACTTCATTCGTAATGATTACTCTTTTCTCTTCCCCATTCACGCGAACATCTTCACCAGCCAGCATCAACAGCGTCGAAAAATCATCGTTTGATGAAAAATCGAAAAAATTAAGCATTTTTTCACCTCATTTTCCACCTTTAGAAGCCCAAAATTAAGGGGGNANTACATTTATATTCCCCCCACAAAAACACCCTCAAAAAACCCTTGATTTTACTGCATTTTTTACGGTCTAAATGTGGAATTTTCGGTTGGTTTTACGTCTGCGGTCGCGTTCTCGTCGGATTTCGTCCGCGCAGGCGGAGCAGTATTTTTGACGGTTTGACGATTTAATCATCGGCAAACTGCAATGTTCGCAGGTATCGTCCGCCTCAGCCGCAAAATAAGCGGCCTCAAGCTGAGGGTCGATAGGCAAAACATATTTTTCAAAATATTTGCATTTTTTGGTCATCAACATCGTCGAGGAAAAAAATGCACTTCTCTTGGTCCTGCGGATACCAGCGGCATCTATCCGCTCCATAAAAGCAGGCACAAGCGTTTTTTGCTAAGGATCTTACTAGATCAATAATATCACGCATCATTTATCACTCCCACCAAACAACATAAACATGCGATTGTAATATTCTTGCATGGACGCTGTTGCTGTCCGCAACATTGCTCTTAATTGATCAATGCGGCTCTGCAGATGCTCCGCAAACTCTGATACTGTCATGTCATCGAGTTTGTACGCCCGCATAAGATGTGGTTGATTAGCGATCGACTCCAACACATGCAGTGCGGCTTCGCAGATTTGTCGCCGGTTTTGGGTAGGAAGATAGGTTTCTGCGGGCTCAAGCCCGACTTCTTCGAGGAAAATGGACAGTTCGTCGTCCGCGAAGTTGATGCCTTTAATTTCCATTTTTAGTCTGTCAAGATTGTTCATTTTTTTCATCTCCTAATTCCTCTAATTTTTCTAAAGAAGCTAAAGTTAAAATAAAAAGAAGCATAAAGTTAATTAGGATCATTACCTCCATTTTTCCGAAACCTCCATCTTAAATTTTTTCTATTCCTGTGCGTGCAAACGAAGCAGTTAGGCGCTGAAAACCATTTTTGGGGTATTGCTACCAAAATCGACAACATACATTAACGTATATCCTCGAAATGGGAAAAATCTTGAAAATCAAATGAAACAAATGCGTCGGATTTAAAATCCAGCATATCATTTTCATCCGATTTTCATTAAAAATTCAAATAAAAACTTTCTTTTATGTTGTTATTTGGCAAAGAAAATTAGAGAAGGAATTCTGCTTTTTATTGGTCTGAAAGCGTTTTATTGATAATCGAATTGAAAAAAATTAATTTTCTGAGCAATCGAGCATCTTAAAAATTTTCAACAACTTTGTGAAATCCGTAACAAAGCGCGCGCGGGCGAACATACTTTTTTAATAAAAATTTTTTATAACCCTTATAAAAAAACTTTATAATAACCATTTATCAATCAACCCTTTTCTTCTTGTAAGCGCTTCAATTCTGAAGAAACATCAGAAACGTAAGGATTCCGTTCTAGCGCAGTCTGTAGACTAATCATATTAAGTTTTCTCAAAATTTCTAGATTTTCAATAATTTCAGCATCATTCTGCGGCCTGGCGAAATGGAAATGCACATCGACATCAATATCATCATCAATCCCCAACAATTTAGCCCAAACACTAAACCTCTGTTTCATCCCCTGTTTTAGTTGCCTTGCGTTTAAAGCAGCCTTCATATCAGCTAGACTAAAAAGAAGCCTAATGCTCACTTCGCTAAGGTTGCTAATGTCTGTCTTACTCATTGACACTGCCGGAACATGGGCTAGATCAAGCAATACACTGGTCAAGGTCTTCCACAATTCCTGAAAACCTTTCACATCAAAGTTATTGCTGACGAAACGAAAATCCGCGCCATCATCAAGAACAAGCCCACTTCCGATGATGTCTTTTGGGATGTCTGCTTTCGTCAATCGCTGACCAACTAAAACGGGAATACCTACTAAGTAATGATCATAGGCGTCAAATGTGCGGCTTAAAACTTCCTCCATCGCGTCAAGAATAGGTACCCAATCCTCAAGCTCGCTTCTACCTAATAGGCTTGTTTCAGACTCATTTACATAGAGGATAGGCAACCCACTAGGATTCGCATGTGTACTGTTAAGGCTAATCTGTCCGTTAACTGTGATGTATTTTTCAACATATTCGTCATAGAAAACTGTATAATATGGAATTCCATCTACGATATAGTGCTCAATAAACGCGATGAGTTGATTATCATCATCGAAAACAGGATAGCTATCTATCGGATCGAATACTTTGGAGCGGATTACGTTATTCTCGTCCATGTAAACGTATTCAATACAAAATCCGAATTTGAGCATATTGCTCAAAATATCCCAGTCTGTTTTCTCATAATTACCTTTTCTATAGACGCTTAGAAATTTTGATGTTATTTCCTCATTTCCTGTAATTGTAACTGGATTAGCAAGCACATAACTCACCATGAAATTAAGCAATGTTTTTGCGTAATTTAAAACAATTTTAGCTGGATTATATAGCTTCCCATTAAAATTATAAGGTCTCTTGTTTAAAATTTTATGATTCCCCTCTAAGTAATCTTTAATATTTAAAATTGTATTAATCCTTTTCTGATGTTCGAACAATTTCACTTCATCCACAAACCAATCAAATTTCCCATCATAATATTTATAAACATAAGTACCAATCGACATCACCCATCCACCTCCACATAGTATTTCCCACTTTTCAACCCTTGCACAGCAAGCATTAATGCCTGCACAAGGTCAAAGTGATGCCCCTCCATTCGGTTTTCGCCGCGTTCGCCGTACAGTTGCATCTGTTGAAGAGTATCCTTGCAATGAATTCGAATTAATCCTTTCTCGAAGGCTTCTTTTAGGTCTGTGATGGCCATTGATTTTGTTACTGATGATTGAGTCCAGCCCAATTGTAATTTATTGCGCCCTTTCTCGAAAATTCTATGTTTAAAAATATTTAAATAAGGCTCTTCAGTTTCCTTCCTCAGTCTTTCTAAAACCGCAGTGCCTAGTCCGTTTCTTTCGATTACTAACAATGCATAATTAAAAAACAAACCCAAATCCTTAATAATTTCGGTAAATTCATACACAGGCACATCATTTCTACTGAACGTCGCTACCTGTTCCCCTTCTTCATCGACAATACTTATCGCGCTAGCGTCTACTCCGCCACCTGAAGCGACGTCAATGCCTGCGTAATAGCGTTTTTTTGGTTTGGGTAGATGAAAAATATTCAACCCGCGTCCTATGTATTGGGTTAAAGACGCGGGCAAAATAGACGCGCATTCATCATGGGTTAATGCAGGCAAAGCAGCATTCATATGTTCCAAAATTTTCGACTGACTAAACACTGTCCGCGATGTACTGATGAATGCCTGCGTATCTGTAGCGGGGTATTCTTGATAAAACATATGTTTTGGCTTGTCCTGCAATATCCATTGCCTCCACATTAACATGCGAAGCGTACATCCCATTTCGTGTAATTGACGCTCTTCCTTGTCTAAATCTTTTTTACTCAAAGGTAAGCCTTTGTTTTGGCTTTTATACCAATCCACAGCCTGGTCAATATCATATTTAAACTGCTTTTCGAACGCGCTAGAAAAAAACGGGAAGAAAAATGCCTTATACTTTGAATTTCCTTTTTTGGCTTTCGTATATAATTGCCAAAAAAAGTTATGACCATTCGCTGTCGTTTCAAGCACAATTCGCGCTTTCTGATTTTTCATTAAGGCAGGCTCAAGCGCATTCAATACACCCTGAAGGTCGTCGTAAAAAGCGCACTCAGACAGCAGGATGAACGTCAGCGTCATTCCTCTGGCTATTTCGTTGCCGTCTTTTTGATTTGTGGTAGTGCTAATAATTTTGCTTCCGTTAGAAAAAACTAATTCATCGCGATTATCGCGGATTACATCAGGAAATACACCCTTATATTTTTGACGCGGGAGATGCTCATTCATTCGTTTTAATTTGTTAAAAAGGTCTTTTTGCGCTTGTCCCCACATATGAGACAATCAAAGATGTCGAATACGGCATTGTCACAGCCACCCACAACGCATAGGCTAAGCTTAATGTCGTAAAGCCTAATTGTCGCGGTTTTAAGATGATATTAAATCTGCTCGCATTGTCAACAAAATAACGTTGCTGTTCGTTAAATTTAAATGGCACAATATTACCATCGTTATCTATAATTTTCACAAAATTTAAACAAAACAGCTCAAAATCATTTAATATTTTTTCTAATTTTTGTTCTTTGGTCATCGGAGTCCTTCCCATCATAAACACCTCATCATACAATCAAATCATCACTTTCATCTTCTTCCTCTTCCTGTTTGTGTTTTTTATTTTTTTCGAAGAATTTTTTCGCGTCTGAAAACTGCGACGCGACTTCTTTTGAAAGTTTCAGGTAAGCGTCTATCGCCTTCAAATCGCCTTCTTTTACTTTCGACTCTAAAAGCTGATACATCGACACCAGGTCTTGTGAAAGTTTCATATTTAGTGCAGCAACAACAGCATGTTTGTATTCTTCGGTTCGTTCCCATGCACGATAGGCGTCGAAGGATTTTCTCTGGATGTATTTTAGGAATTCCTCTTCCGATTTTTTGCGCTAAAATTGGGTCGAGTTTTTAGTTTCCAGAAAAGATATACTTTTTTACGCTTGGGTAATGTGTCTAAAATGTTACGATATTTTTCTCGCATTTTTGATTTCCTCCTTTTTTTTAAAAAATTGAAAAATAAAAACGCTCCGCAGAAACGGAGCGTCTAAAAAATTTGTCACTAAAAAAAGTGACAAATTTTCATGCTTCAGCCCAGGCATAATCTGCTTTCTCTATTTTTTTTTCAAATTCAAAATAATCTTTTAAATTTAATTTAGATTTTTTATTCAAAAATTCTTTTACTATTTGTTTTTGCATTGGCGTTTTGATATACTTTAAATAAAACACCTTTACAAGACAATCGCCATAATCCTCCGGATTTTCTCCACGATCAAGTGTAAAAAAGATTGCCTCAATATCGCTAATATCTTCACCATCATAAGGTTTTAGTTCCGCTGTTTTAGTTTTAATTATCGTTTTATTCGTTCTATAGCCCATTTTAAGCGCGTCTGATTCTTCTTTTCCTTTCTGTTCACGTTCTTGTCTTGCTATGATGGTTTTTGCCTCACTGATCAATGATTCGATAGCTTTCTGACCGCGTTCAGTTTCCATTATTTTTTTCATTTTCCTTTCTGCTACCATCTTTAATTCTTCATCTTTTTCTTTATTTTTCAAATAGTAAACCATTTCATCAACCTGTATGATGCCATAGGATTTCCACTTTTTGATCATTTCTTCTCTTTCACTATTAACATCATTTTTTATGTCTTCATTAAATTCCTTTATTTTTATACTTTTTTCATCTGTTCTATAGTTATTCTTTTCTTGTCTGACTTCTCCTTCTTCTGTCAGATAATATCTTCCGCTTTCTTTAATGATCAATTCTTTTTCTTCCATTTTCTTGATAATATTTTTCGCTTGTCGATCGCTGATATTTAAGACATCCGCAATTTCAACAAATGACATTGGTCGTTTCGCTCGTTTCACGTAACAACCTAATTTAAAGAAAAGCCCTTTTTCATTTGGTTTTGCTTTACGACTAATTTTTTCAAAAAATGAATATGATATATTCTCATATCCTTGTTTAATGTATTCCTTTTCATCTTTTAATTCAATTTCTAAAAAATTTAATTTTTTCGCTCTAACAATCGAAATAATTCCTTTTTGTTTCAGGCTTTTTATAATTTTTATGATTCTTTTTCTATTTTCCGATTTAGATGCTAAAAACTGTATCTGTTCTTCTAGTAGCTGAATGTTTGTAATTACACGGTTTCTGAAATGCTTGCTTTCGTGCACGCGTAAAAAGAAATAAAAGTAAAGTTCTTCTTCATTTAATTCGCGTAAAAATTGATTCGGAATTTTAATCACAAAATCTGTTGACATCTTTTTTCCTCCTGTTAATGTTTTGTTTTTTTCTTTGTTTCTTTAATTAGTGTATTAAAAAATGTATTTTAAAAATGTAGTATATAATATTTAACTGTGAAATTTTCTTCTTTTTTCGAAAGAAAATTTCGGATTCAAACTTCAAATTTAGCAGAAAATTTCGGATTGAAATTGCGAATTTTGAAGAAAATTTCGCTTTGAAACTTCAAAAAAAGAAGAAAATTTCGGATTGAAATTTTATTTTTGAAAGAAAATTTCCTTTAAAAAAACTGAAAAAAATAAGCGGGAATTAAATGACCCACTCTTGACGCTCTCGCTTTTTTGAAAATTTTAATTCAAACCCGGACTGCCATGTTCCTTTTTTTCGTTCTTTTTCCTTTAAGTCAACTAATTCGTAAAATAACTCCACATTCTGTTCTGTAACAGGATAGGCGATGTAGTCTAAACTTTTCGCCTTAAAATCAACCGCGTAAAACAACGGCTTCGCGCCATGTTGTTCGAAAAATTTCTTTTCTTTCCATGAAAAAGCATAGACATAAGCAAGCGGAAAATCATCAAGAATACTTTTCTGCTTTTTCTTTCTCGGCATAGGCTCCCCTCCTTTTTCGCGTAATATTATAGCATATCTTGGCTTTATTTGTCAATGTTTAAGGCTTACAAACCGTAATCGAATCCTCAAATCAGTTTAGATCAATTCTAGACGCTGTTACTTTGAAATTTCCAGTACAAACCGTTTCTGCGTTGCCGACGATATATTCTTTTCGGCCTGTCGGCGATAGTTCATAGTATGATCCGTTTTTATGCATGATTTTTACGTTATCGCCGGTAGCATCGACTTCAATCACTGTACCTGACGCATGATTGATTTTCGCGCGGCCTGTGACGTTAAGGTTTAGGTCTGTGCTGTTTAATTCGATTTTTGCTTCTTCGGAAAAAATCTGAATTCCATCATCTGTTAATTTTAAACTTCTTTCTTTTGCATAGTTGCTGTTGAAATATTTAACATCCAATCCTCCATTATACTTTTCGATGTAAGCAACTGCAGATTCATACCCATCAGGTCTAGTGTACATACCATCGCCTTCACATTGAGATTGCCATGTGCGAATCGGTCGTAGATCTGGAATTTTTTTTTGACAGGAAAAAATTCCCCTGCGCCCTAAACGATAGTACGTCATCGTTCCTCCGCATTGTTCGTTTGCCGCAGCGCTAAAACCTTCCACTAGTAGTTTTACTATATCTTTTTTTCCGAAATTAGCATCTACTATTGAAAAAACTGTTTTTCCGCCTTTTCCTATTGTGTAAATTGAATGTTTTTCTGGTTTATTCCAGTACAGTTTTACTTGAAAATTTTCTGCACTGTCGATAAGTGCTATTCGCCATTTTTGATCTTGAAGTTTGATTGGGATCATCGCCTGTAAAAAATGCGGGTTTTCGGGAATTCCTCTATCTTCGATATATTTTTCTCCTTCTTCTTTCATAAAGTTAGAAATTTTCATGATGTTTGTAGTTTTCTTTTTTTTGATTTTCTTAGCAACGTTTTCTGCTAGTTCCGTAATTCCAGATATATAAGCAATAAATCCGTCAAAATTATAAATTTTTTGTTGATTATCATCTATTTTGTAATAAATCCCATTGATTTTCGCGCAAACGCGAGAATCAGCCGCAAAATGCAATGTTTTTCCGTCTTTTTCAATAATTGCAACACAAACACTCATCAACGATCCCCTTCCCAATTGTCAATGATCTGTTTATACTTAAACCATACATATTTTGGAAAATTAAGGTAACCGCTTTCATACTTACTGATGGTTGAAGGGCTTCTATCCAGTTTTTTAGCGACATCGACGATTTTAATTCTTTTCTGTAAACGCTTTAACCGATATTCTTCTCTTTCGTTCATGTCAATCACTCCCGGAAAATTTTTGATTAAAAATTAAATTAAAAAGAGGGGGAGTTAATCCCCCTCATGATTAAATCACATACTGCGCGACAGCCTTAGGCGTTGCGACTTTTAACGTTGCTTCTGCGACGACATGACCGCGTTCAGCGTCGCCGATTTTTCCTAGAAGTTCGAAGGTCGGATCGCGTAGCCAAACTAATGCGACATACTCAAGCGGGAAGATAGTAAGCTTATTTGGTGTTGCATGGCGGCTTAGCACAAACTGAACATTGCCAAAATCAGTCTGAAGAACGTCAACTACAACGCCCCATTGGGTAGGTTGATTTACATATCGATGAGAATTTTTGTATAGTGCATTGATTTGGCTTTTAATTGTCGCATTGCAAACAGCAATATATGTGCCGTTAATGCCGTTATCCCAAAGCTTTTGTACAGTCTCGATTAATTCATTTTCATCGACAACTCCTGTTGTTGCCGCATTAACGACATTCGCGCTGTCTACCCAGTTCTCAATGCCGCGCATGCGTCGGATATACGGCGTTGTGCTGCCATCATTGTAGACGCCGGAAGTCACAGCCTTTTCAATGGCTACTTTAACCTCAACCAGCCGGTCGGCAACCTCAGACGCGAATAGATCGCCAATGCTTTTTACGGATGAGGCTAAGGCGGAACCAGAGATAGAGACGCCTTTCTCGAAAATTTGGCAGACATTGGAAAGTTCAGCGCGTGCTGAGCTATATACTGTAACATTCTCATTACCTTCGGCGACGCTGATGTCCGCTGTATCGTCTAGCGTCTTAGCGCGCCAGCTATGGACAGGCGCAGTTGCCTGCTCAACTCGACGGTTGGCCAAAAGTAAGGATACTAGCGGCGTATCTTGGACGCCTACAACCGCGATTTCGTCGGAAAGACTGATTACTTCTTTAGATGTAAAGTTTGATGTTTTGAGCATGATTCATCACCTTTTTTATAAATTTAAATGTTTTGCAAGTGTGAGCAATGGGGGTCGCACTCAATTTTAAACCTTGTGAAAAAATTCTCAAACTAAAATCAACCGAAAAGACGGCCTAGCTTGCCGCTGATCCGGCTTAAAACGTCGCCCTTTTCTTCAGACGGGCGATGATCCGCTGGGATGTAACGATTTTTCACTTTGTGCTTTTCAAGCGCATCTTTTAGCTTTTTGATTTTTTCGTCGATTTCTTTTTCGTCATTGACGTCGAAAAAATCGACGAATTCTTCTAAGCCCATGCTACTGAGCGTCGCGACGACTTTCGTTTGTAGAAGTTCAGCCTTCAGACGTTCGACTTCGGATTTAAGCTGTTCGGTTTCGTTTTGGTTTTGGTTTTGGTTTTGAATTTCGTTTTTTACTTCTTTTCCTTCTTCCTTCTGGATTTCTTCGGACATCCTTATTCCTCCCGTAGAAAATTTTTGATTTTGAAAGAAAAAATTTTTTGGGAGCGACGATTTTGTCGCCCCCAACAAAAACACAAGAACAAAAAGACGTTGTGGAAGCAGGTATTGAATTAGAAAGGGGGAAGGAAAAATTCCTTCCCAATAGTGTTATAATGTGCATTTTTCTGCCGATTTTTTTGCAGTTTTTTGTCGGGGAAAAAATTCCCCTCATAAGTGTTAAAATGTACTTTTTTCGACTGATTTTTTTGCACTTTTTTGTTAAAGAAATGATTATGATGCTTTTGGAAAGATTTTAATTTTTTCTTTCAAGTTTTCTAATGAGTCCACAAGTTCGTCAACAGAATGCGAAAATTTAACCCATTCGATCAGTTCCTTTTTCAACCCTTCAAAAGCTTCCTCCCATGTTCTAAAAAGATACCCATAAGTACGTACCCGAAAATTCTGCTTCTGTTCTTGCTCGAATTTTTCGACTTCATCGCGTTCGCCGCAGACGAAAAATACTGACTTGAAAAATTTGTCTTTTTCCTTTTTTTCGACGAAAAGCGTCCCAGCGAAATAAGGATGTTCAGGGGAGTAGTTGTACTTTGTCATTTTTTATTCCTCCTTTATAAAGTAAACATTCGCTAAATCGCGTAATGCTTCTTCTTTTGTTTCATCGCATAGAATGTCGAGCGCCAAAAGACTAAACACTTCTTTAAACATTTTTTCTTCATTTTTATGAAAATTTTCAAATACATTTCTGATCTTATATTTCTTCTTTATATCGTTTATTTGCTCAACAACTGAATTTTTTTGTCCAAAAAGCATTATTCTTTCGATTTCTTTTTTCTCAAAATCAGAGAAGTAATAACAACTTGCGACAGTGTAATCTTGATGTTCATCGTCGAAGAAAACGAAATGAAAATCTTCGCGCAGACTACGCTTCAGGTTAGCGTCATCGTCAAAATATCGGTCGATTAATTCTTTAAGGTTTTCTCTAAAAACTTCAAAACATTCCGCGCATGTCCCTGTTTTTTCCCAAATATGATACCTACCTGCTAAATCACTGAGAATATTCCGCCTTTCAGCGTAAATTTTTTCGAGATGGCCAAAGTAAGTCGTCACCCTAGGCACACTATGCGGATTTCGGGCCTGCGCAATGGTCAATGTCGCGTATTTGCGCATTTCGCTTTTCCTCCTCATTTTTTCGATTTTTCTTACCCGCAAGGCGCCTGCTCTACTGCTGAGGATTTTTTTCAGTGGTGTCGCTACAGCATGTTGGTCGCGCAGGTCTTTTTGAGTGATATTTAAGTATCGCTTCGTCATGCTCAAATCTGTATGGCCTAATAAAGCCTGCAACGCAAAAGCATGTCCGCCACTGCGAAGAAATTCGAGTGCAAAGGCATGGCGCAGATCGTAGGGTCGGATTTTGATTCCGAGTTGTTCAGCATATTTTTTCATTCGATTTTTCCACGTGTTTTTGTTCATGATAGTCCCGTCTGCCGAGCAGAAAACGGGTAAATCTTTCGGCCACTTCGGATGACGTGCTTCGATTAGTTTTTCGATCGCTCGAACCGTTGTCGGCGAAATGGGCAACGTCCTCGACATGCGGGTTTTCGCGATTTCTGCGCGAACATGCACGAGTCCGCGATTTAGGTCAAAATCGTCGATCAATAGATGAAATGCTTCTTTTGGACGAATACCTGTGTCGAGTTGAAAAAGGATTAAAGCATAATCGCGCAGTCCTGCAAATGTGCGCTGATCGGGTAATTCGAGCAGTTCTTTCAGCTTTTCGACTGGAATATCGACGATACGCGGTTGTGCTTTTTTTGGCTTGATGTTTTCGAGTGGGTTTTCGGCGATATATCCCTCCTGTTTACACCACTTCAAAAAAGCGCGAAGATAGATCAGACGAAGATTTCGAGTCGCGGGTTGGTTGGCTTCGGAGATGTGGCGGAGAGTCGCTTCTTTTAGTTCGTCCTGGTCGTCCCAAGCTTCCGGATAACGTCGAAAAAAGTAGTTGACATGGCGGCGATAATCTTCGAGAGTCGTTTCACTTAGCCCAGCAGCTTTTTTAACAAGCAAAAACCTTTCTAGTGCTTTTTGCAGTTCAACTTTTTTTCCCAAAGAAAAATCCCCTCCTTTTGATTGAGGGGATCGTCTACGCTTCCTGAGCATCGAAAATTGTATTTTTTTGATGCTCAGGATTGAATTTTTTGAGGGTTAAAAAAACAAAAAATAAGCAGAATATGCGGTCGAGAGGAGTCGAACCTCCACGGGTTGTTAGCCCACTGGAACCTGAATCCAGCGCGTCTGCCAATTCCGCCACGACCGCATGAGAATGTCGCGTGCGAAGCTGATGATACCACAGGTCATCGCCAGAAGTCAAGGCTGATGTCGACCGTTTCCCCTCGTCAGGTTGATTGGATTCGTTTTTCGCTTCGCCTGAATCCAATGTGCCTGCACGCGGTGACAACAATATAGCACAAGTTCGGACTGTAGATCAAGTTTGAGGATCGACCGGGTCCGCGTCAAGACTCGGTAGAACACGGTCCAAATCAGCGGGCCGCCGTCGCGGCTTTCTTCCTCAGCGTGGCGAAGTGTTGGACGTCCTCGTTTCGCCCCCGGAATTCCTGTCGCACGCTCGAACGGGACGCTACACGCCACACATTTTCTTCTTTGCCCGTATCGTTTTCGAACCGTTATAATGGTGAAAAACCGGGACTGGCGGAACCCGCCGCCGTGATCGCCGTGAACCGCGCCGAAATCGAACGGATTCTCTCCGAAATCGACCGCACCCTTGCGGCCAAAAACCAAACCATGGATCTCGTGCTGATCGGTTACAGCGCCATCCTGCTGGCTGGTGGGCAGAACGCGGCACGGACGACCTCAACGCACTCGAAACTTCGGATTCGCGCCTTTTGCTTCAGCACGGAATTCATGTTTTACCCAAACATTGATTTCATTTCCACCCCCAATACCAAACAAGACTTCATCAACTGAAGGGTTACCGCTATTTGCTGTTTCTGCTTAAACTCGACGCCGGTCGCCCGAAAGATCTGCAGGACATCCGCGACATGATCCGCTCCGGCCTGGTCGATAAAACCGTCATGGACGCATTGTTTCGCGAATGGAAAAGCCGGTGGTACCCCGCCTGGAACGAGATCGACCGCATTTACGAAAGCTTGTGGGAGGAGCGGGACAGATGAACGGCCGCGTTTTGCCGGAAAGCGAGTACATGCGGGCGTTCCGCGCATATCTGGAGCGCATGGCCGTCCGGTTTGCGGGCCGCTCGCCCGCAGAAGACGGGGACGACCCCGGCCGGTTCGTCCGGCGGCTGGAAGACGCGCGGTGCGACAGCGCGCGGGCGGGCTACGTTCTGTTTTTCGCATGGGCGTATTCGAAGAGCTACCTACACTATTACCGGCGGGAAAAACCCGACGTGCTCCGCGCCGCGCTGAAAATTTTGCTCGTAATCCAGCATGATTTTTTGCGGTTCAACGACGACTGCACGCAGGAGTTCGTATCGCTGCTTATCAGGCACGCCGGAGCGGATGAAGCCGGCGCGGGAGCGGAGATCGCGCGCGAGCCGGTCGTTCCGGAAGCGGAGGAGCTCATCAAGTTCGTCGCGACGTTCGTGACGGATCTAAAGCGTCGGCACGGCCTGCCGATTCGGCTTTATTGAGTTCCTTGTTGTGCGGGCAAATACGTATACGCACGATCGAGCTTGACCATTTTCCTGTTCGGCTTGCGGATGAGCACCGACCGCTCGTCCCACGCCACGACGATGCCGTACACGTCGTTGGCGGGATCGGCGTCGCGAACGACACGGAGCAGCGTCCCCTCGATCCGGTACCGGTCGAGTTCCTCGTCCGTAATCATGCAGACTCACCTCCGACTCCCAAAAGGCTACCCCCGCGCCGGAACTCGTCCAGCCGTCCGACCCGCCGTATCGCGCACACTTTTACGCCGCTCAAAAAAAGCCGGACGACGGGCACGGACGCTTTGCGCGGCTTGCGCGTCCGATCCCGCCGCCGGCCGTTCGGAACGATACCGCCGGCTCTAACCGACGGCCGGACCTCAACCGACGTGTTCCTTCGAGTCGTTCGTCTCGTACCAGCCGTCCAGCACGCGGTTCGACATCACCCGTCTGCGGATATATTCGACCTGTTGCGGCGTGAAACAGGATTCCCAGTCGATCGAAAGCTCGTCGCACATTTTCACGATCGTCAGCAGTTCCGCCCACGCGACGTAGCGTTTGTACCAGAAAAACTGCGGGTGTTCGATCATATACGGGTACAGGTCGTCGAATTCGGTATGCTTGCAGTCCAGCGCCCGCTCGAAGTGCGTCTTGGCGTCCGCCAGCTTGCCGAGCAAATATTCGACGGTCAGCCGCTTGTTGCTCATCGCCGGCGCCTCCCCCTAGGTCTGCTTTGTTATCTTCATTATAGCGGAACCGGTTTAGCGAAAAAAGCGTCCAAACGCTGGTCATTCTGCTTCCGGCTCCAGTTCCAGACCGTTTTCAAGCGAACGGACGCGCACGAGCGATTCGACCCGGACGCCGCGGTCCTTCAGCCGGCGTGCGCCTTCTTGGAAACATTTTTCTACAACGACGGCGAATCCGACCAGGCGGGCGCCGGCGTTTTCGACGATGCGGACGAGGCCGAGCGCCGTATCGCCGTGGGCGATCGTGTCGTCGACGATCAGCACGCGGTCGTCCGCGGACAGCAGGTTGCGCGGCACGAGCAGGTCGGTGACGACGCCCTTCGTAAACGACGGCACGCGTTCGTGCCAGACGTCCTCGCCCGTCAGCAGCGTCTGCCGCCGGCGGGCGAACAGAAGCGGCACGCCGAGTTCCTCCGCGGCGGCAAAAGCGGGAGCGATGCCAGCGGATTCGGCGGTCAGCACTTTCGTCGGAGCATCGCCGCGGAATCGGTCGGCTAGTTCCTGTCCGATCATCCGGACCCAGTCCGGACGGACGAGATGGGTCAGCAGCCTGTCGAGTTCGAGCACGCGGTCATTCAACGCGACGGCTTCCTTCAAAAACAGTTCCCGGATGGCGTCGGTTCGCCGGTTTGTTCGCCGGTTCATGATCGTCCTCCCGCAGCGCAAAATTTTATGAAACTTTTTGGATGCTTTCCGACGTCTATTTTTTTAGAGAGAGTCGAATGACACCGAAAAGAGGTCGCCGATCATGACGCGGATACGGACGCAGGCGGGTCGCATCCCGTTGACATATACATTGACGTATGCCGTGGCGCGCGCGCTCCCGGTCGCGCTGGCGGCCGGGCTGGCGGCGGGCTGCGCCGCATCCGGTGGGACGGCGGAACAGACCGTCCGTCCGACGCCTTCGGCGGAACAGACGAAACTCTCCGCGACGACGACGCCGGACGGCTTCCGGACCGCAAAACCGGTCTCGCCGGAACCTTCCCCGACGTTGAAAGAAGCGACCGAGATCGCGTCCCATCCTTCTTCTTCCCTGATCGACACCGGCCGTTCGCCCGACGGGAACGCCGCGCAAGCGACGCCCGTTGCGGGACGGCGGCCGTTCGCGCTGTTCGGCCTCAAACCGGGCGATCCCAAACATTCGGCCGAAGCCAGGCTCGGACCGCCCGCGTCGACCTACGTGTTGAACGACGAGGAAACGGGCGGTATTCTCGTCTACGAATACGGGGGATACCAGGTCGGCTTCGATCCGCATGAGCGCATCGTTTTCATCGACGTCCGGTCGGAAAACACCGACCCCGGGCTGGGCAGCATCCGCGTGCGCTCCGACGCGGACGCGGTCGTCCGCGCGCTCGGGCGGCCGACTTCCCGGACGGACCGCGTTCTGACCTACGAGCGCGACGGCGCGGTGCTCAAGTTCGACCTCGATCCCGGCCGCGACAGCGTGCTTTCCATCAAGCTGTTCGCCGCATCGCCGGGCCCGGCGCGCCCGTAAAGCCGACGCGTACGCGGAAGGGGAAGCGGCGGACGGCGCGTCGGCGCCGTCCGCCGCACCGTTTTTTTTCGCTGCGTCGGCCGTCATGTCCCGCCGCCGTCGGACATACGCTGGAGATGGACGACGTCCGACGGAAGAAAGGCGGTGCGACGCGCGTTGAAGGAACCGAGACGAACGGAGCGGACGGCGCGGATCGCGTTCACGTATATGGGCACGGTCGTGGGCGCCGGTTTTGCGTCCGGTCAGGAGGTATTTCAATTTTTTACAAAATACGGAGCGACGGCGACATGGTGCATTCTGATCGCCGTCGGTCTGTTCGTCGGCATCGGCGTCCGCCTGCTGCTGGCGGCGCACCGCCTCGGCGTCGAATCGTACGAGGAGCTGAACCGGCGTTTGTTCGGCGACCGCGCCGGCCGATGGATCGGTCTGTTCCTGATGGCGGCGTTGTTCGGCATTTCCGTCGTCATGACGGCCGGAGCGGGTTCGCTTCTGGAAGAACAGTTCGGCCTGCCGCTCGAGGCAGGACTGCTGGCGACCGTTCTGGCGGCTTATGCGGCGCTTCGGCGCGGACTTCAAGCGATCATCGCGGCCAACAGCATCGTCGTGCCGGCGATGGCCGTCTTCGTGGCGCTCGCAGTGTGGCGGACGGTCGGCGAACCGCAGGCGGACAACTGGCTTTCGCTCGAATCCGACGAATCCCCGCTTATGGCCTGGGCGTCGCCCTGGCTTTACGGCGCCTTTAATCTGGCGACGGCACAGGCGGTGCTCGTGCCGCTTGGCGCATCCGTTCGCGACCGCCGCCGGCTGCTCTTCGGCGGAACGATCGGCGGCGTCGGCATCGGCGCCATGCTGCTCGGGATGCATTTTGCGCTCAGCGCGCACATGCCGGACGTGTCCCAATTCGAGGTGCCGATGAGCGCTGTCATGGGCGACGTCGGGCCGACGGCGGCGACGCTGTTTTCGCTGGTTGTCCTCGGCGAAATTTTCACGACGCTGATCGCCGACCTCTACGGGCTGTCTTTGCAAATCCGCGACCGTTTCGGCGTGCCGCCGGAGCGGTCGGTTCCCGCGCTGCTCGCCCTCTGTTTCGCCGCCGGCCAATTCGGCTTCAGCGCCTTGCTGTCGGTGCTGTACCCGCTATTCGGACTGATCAGCGCGGTTTGGCTCGGACTCATGCTGGCGCGCCGCCGGCTCGCCGCTTAAGCTGCGGCCGGACGGGCGGCCGTCTTGGCCGTCTCCCGACGACTCCTCCCCGCCGTCGACCGGTTCGCGAACACCCGGTTGTCGTCCGGCAGGTTCGGGTTGGCGGCCTGCCCGGACGAGCCCGAACAGCGCGGCCAACCGGACGGTCAGAAACAAAACGGCGACGGCGACGTACACGAATCCCGACAACAAATAACCGAGATGGTAAAACGGATAAGCGTCCCGGTCGCGGACGACCGCGACGGCATCGGCGAGCAGAAACAGGCCGCCGAGAGCCGCCAGCCCCAGTGCGATCCAGTCCGCCCACGTCCAGACGACGACATGTTCCGACTCTTTCGGTATCCGGAACGCGATAAAACCGCCCTTGCGGCCCTTCTGCGGCGTACGGCGGCGAAAAGACGCCAGTTCCCACGCTGCATACGCTGTTACGGCTAGTGCGGCCGCGCCGGCCGCAACGGCAACGACCGTCAGCCATCCGTACATGAAGATCCGCCTCCCCGCTAAAGCAAGACCGAGCCCGGACCTCGCGCGCCGGTCATACGGCCGCCAACGTCCGAATCAGCCAGAGAAACGCGCAAAGCGCCGCGACCGGCAACGCACAGGCGGCCAACGCCGTCGCGCGCTTCCCCGGCGCGGGGGCTTGCCGCCACAGCCGCCCGGTGCGGGATGGACGAGCCGGCACCCCGAACCGGTCGGCCGTAGCCTCCTCCCGCACCGGCACGCGGATCGTGCCGGTGCGCCGGCCGATGCGGTAGACGATTTCCCGGCCGCCGGTTCTACAACCGCCGGACCCGCGGCCGCCGGATGCACGGCCCTCCGTTTCACGGCCGCCGGACGTTTCGCCGCGCGTAGTCATGACCGCATTCCTCCTTCGGGACGACACCAACATTTTACCACAGCGGGCCGTTTCGTGTTATGGTATTGAGTAAAGCGGATCAATCGCGAAAGGAGTGTCCGCCCGACATGAACATCGCTGCCGTCACCGGCGGCGGCCAAGGCATCGGCCGCGCCGTCGCCCTCCGTTTCGCCCGCGCGGGCTACGCGGTCTCGATCGCGGACGTCGACGTCGAAGCCGGAGAAGAAACCGCCGGCATGCTGCAGTCGCTCGGCGCCCGCGCGCTGTTCGTCCGCACCGACGTTTCCGATCCGGACGACGTCCGCGCCTGGATGCGAAAAACCCGCGAGACGCTCGGCATTCCAAGGGCGCTCGTCAACAACGCCGGCATCGCGCGCAACGCGCCGTTTTTCGAACTTTCGCCGGAAGACTTCGACCGCGTCGTCGCCGTCAACCTGCGCGGCACGTTTCTCGTCTCGCAGGCCGCGGCGAAAATGATGGCGGAAGCCGGAGGCGGCTCGATCGTCAACATCGCCTCGACGCGGGCGTTCATGTCCGAGCCCGGGACGGAAGCCTACACCGCCTCCAAAGGGGGCATCGTCGCGCTCACCCACGCGATGGCGATCAGCCTCGGCCCGTACGGCATCCGCGTCAACTGCATCAGCCCGGGATGGATCGAAACGCGCGACTGGCAATATTCCAAACGCGCGACGACGCCGGTCCATTCCGAACGCGACCGCCTGCAGCATCCGGTCGGCCGCGTCGGCAGGCCGGACGACATCGCCGACGCCGTCATGTACCTGACGGAGTCCGCCGGCTTCGTCACCGGCCAAAACCTGATCGTCGACGGCGGCATGACGGTCAAAATGATCTACGAAGAATGACCGCGATCGGCGCCGTCCAGTCGGACGAATTCCGCGAGCGGACCGAGGCGCCGTTCGGCCGCCGACCGGACGTGGTCGTGACAAGTGAACATCAGCACCTGCAGACCGTGCCGCCGCGCGAGATCGCCGACGGCGCCGAGCGCCCGCTCGAGCCGCTCGCCGTCGAAATGGACGAAAACATCGTCCAACACGAGCGGCGGCGCGAACGAACGCGTTTCGGCCAGATGTTCGGCGAGGGCCAACCGCATGGCCAGGTACATCTGTTCCGCCGTTCCCCGGCTCAGAAAGGCCGGA
>Ga0065724_100449_pt1 | contig 22576 bp, 20 predicted proteins | sample TheenrcSG05JP960_FD_59111 | JGI IMG/M metagenome (GOLD analysis project Ga0065724, IMG submission 59111) | Thermophilic enriched microbial communities from mini bioreactor at UC Davis - Sample SG0.5JP960 | ecosystem: Engineered > Solid waste > Grass > Composting > Bioreactor | place: USA... | reverse complement strand
ATCGCGATGCGCACCGCCCGCCGCGCGTCGCGCGTGTACAGCCGCACAGCGGCCCAGACCAATAGAAACCAACCAAACGAAAACGTCGCGAGCAAAGCGTACGCATCGACAATCCAGCCGAAAAGCCGACTCACGACCGTCCCTCCGTCTCCGGACGGGCGCGACGTTCGAGCATCCGCACCAAACGATGAAGGGTGCGGTTGACCGGAGTGTCGACGCCGCGCCGTTCGGCCGCCTCCAACAATGCGCCGGTCAACGCATCGATTTCCGTCTTTCGTCCGCGGTCGAGATCCTGCAGCATAGAAGACCGGTTGCGCGCGGTTTTCCGACAAATCTCTAGCGCCGCTTCCCACAGCCCGTCAGACAGCCTAACGCCTTCGGCCCGCGCGATCCGAACGGCTTCTTCGAACGCGTCGCGCAGAACGGAGAGCGCTTCCATATCTTCGAGCAGTCGGCCGTTTTCAACGCCGAGAACGGCCGTGATCGGATTGATCAGACAGTTGACCACCAGCTTGTCCCACATGCGGGCCCGCATATCACCGCCCGGCTCACACGGCCAGCCCGCCTTCCGCAAGGCTTCCGCGAACGCCAAGTCGTCGCCGTCCCAATCCTGGGGCCGATCCGCGCGCCCCATCCACGTGACGCCGGTTCCGGTCCGTTCGACTTCGGTGAACGACCGCCTCCGCGCGGCAACCGTCGTGACCGCAACGCGCAGCCGCTCGGGGGGGGNNTCGTTTTCATCAGTTTTTGCTCATGGCCGAGACCGTTCTGAATCGCGCAGACGCGGCCGTGTTGCGTCACCCACGAACCGAGCACTTGGACGAAGCGGTCATCCAAATCGTACTGTTTGACCGCAGGGACGATCCAGTCCGGCTTGCCGGCCCCCGCTCCGGCGGACGCCTCTTCAAAGGCGAACGCCCGAAGACGAACGCGCACATCCGGTCGGCCCACCTGCCGCACCGTCACGCCGGACCCTCCGATCGCCCGCGCCTGCTCGTCCGTCCGCACGACAAGCACGACGTCGCAACCGGATACCGCCAAATCCGCCGCCAACAACAATCCGATCGATCCGCCGCCGACGATCCAAATCCGCACGGCAGGTCCTCCCGTTGCTCCAAGCGAACGTCGTCCGTCGTTTCCATCCTACCACAACCGATTCGCGAAGCCAAACGGGGCATTTCCCGCTCCTGCGGGAAAAGCCCCGTTCGCCCCGTTTCCGTCATTCGATGCGCTCCAAATTGCCGTTTTCCTCCATTTTGAAGCGCGCTTTCGGCTCGTCTTCCTCTTCCGACAAGAGCGCCAGCTTGCGCGCGCGGTCCATGATCTGAATGAGCGCGCGATAGTCGTCGTTGACCATTCGGTAATCGGTCTGAACATCGTTGATCCGGCGGGTCAACTCTTCTTTTTCTCTCCGGAGAGCTTCCAACTCTTCGTTTTTTTCGCGCAGCTCCTTTTCCATCGCTTTGAAACGACGGCTCATGTCCTGATAGTCCTGTTTGAAGCGGCGCAAAAACCGGATCACCGCTTCCAGGGACAGCGCGTCTTCCGCCGTCCCCCGGTTTCCGGCAGCATCCGCGGCGGCTCCCAGCGCAAGCGCTCCCGCCTTTTTCCGCATCGCCTTCAGCTTTTGGCGCTGGGCTTTCGCCAGCCGAATCGCTTCCTCGTAGCGCTTGCGGACGCAACTGTTCCAGCGAAAGCCGCATGCCGCGGGCGTCCTTCCGATTCTTTCGCCTACTTCATCGAAAGCGGCGAGCTGCGTGCTTCCCTCCCGGATGTGCCTCAGCGTGACCTCGGCCAAAATCAGATCGTCTTCTTCCGTCCAGGCGTCTTGTCTTGCCGCTCCCATCGCGCCAAACCTCCCGTGTTCGTCGTCTTGTTCGGGCTCTACTTGCAGTCTATGCGCCCGACGAATTTCATAGACTCGTCGCTAGTACTTTTATTTCCAAAACGACGCTCCGCCATACATGATCGTTCTTCGATCACTCCATCGGGTGAGGATCGATCGACGATGCACGCTTCACATGCGCTTTTCGATCGGCCACAGCTACAATAGGCGCCAAAAGAACAAGAACGGAAGCACCGTTCGGTCTGCGCGACCGCGCTGCGCTTATCTCCGCGCATGGGCCGGTCCGCGGCCGACGGTGCTTTTTTGTTCTCATTTTGTGCTATAATGCTGAGAAAGTAGTCTTTCGCGCATCTTTTTCCCCGACGCCGCGCGCGGCGAAGCGCCTACGTCGACCTGCTCGTCGAAACGAAGCTCAAGGACGAAGACGGCGTGATCGCCGTGCATGTGGAGACGCAGGCGTCGCAGCAACGGGATTTTCACGAACGTATGTTCGTGTATTTTGCGCGGCTGTACGACAAGCTGCGCAAGCGGATCGTGCCGGTGGCGGCGTTCAACGGGTGCAGAAGCGAAGCGGGCGATCGCGGACAGTTTACACGCCGGGTCCCCGGCGTTATAATGGCTGATGGAGATTTCGAACGGGAGATGACGGACAATCATGGCGAGAATGTACCGTGTGCTCGGCTTCCTTACGCTGATCATGGCGCTGATGGCTCTGGCCGGCGGCATGACGCCGATGGCGATCATCTGCTTTTTCCAGACCGCGTTTTTCGTGACGCTCGGGTACATGAACCTGACGGAACGGACCTATCTGCTGATTTTCTGGGGTTACATGTTCGTGGCGTTTCTCGGATTTACGTACTGGTCGTTTTTCATGACCGAGCTGTAAGGTGCAACACTTTGAACAATTCGCTCATTCCGTCGCTCAAAAGCATCTGGCGGACGGCGCGGTTGCGGCGGGCGACGGGATGGAAAGGATCCCCGTACGGCGCGTCCGCCAGCATGGCGAGCGCGCCGGCGCGGAGAAGAAACGACAGCTGCGTCTCGTAGCGTTCCACTGTGAAACCGGCGTGTTCCGCCGCGCGCATGACGGCCGAAAAATCGACATGCGCGGTCAAGTCCTGTTCTCCCGGCGCTTCGTAGGGGTCCGTGGACGCGACGTGGCGGCGGTAAGTCATCAGCGTGCCGCGAAACCGGTGGACGGCGTACAATTCATCGGCCGTATCCCCGTAGTCGATGATGAAGAGGTGAGCCGGGCGCGGCAACACGCCGCTCAGCGCGGAAACCCACTTGACCGCGCGGAGCGGCAGCTCCGCCGTCTGACCTTCGGCCAACCGGATGCCCCCGCGCTGCAGAAACGCCTCAACTTCCGGCGACGCCGGCAACAGCACTTCTTCGAGCGCTTCGCGCTTTTCGTTCCACGCCACGCCGATTTCTCGAATGACGCCGCTTTCGACGCGGACGCGCCGGACGGGAAACGCGTCGAGAAATTCGTTCGCAAGTCCGATCGTCACCGCCGCGCGGAAGTCGCGCTCTCGAACCCATTCTTCCTCCGACGCGAAGACGCGTACACGGCCGCCGTGCTCCGCAAGCCGAAGCCGAATCGCTTCCCGATGAGACGGTCCTGCCTCGATGATGTCGTAGCGGACGTTCGCATAAAGATCGGAAGCCGCGGCGCGCCAGCGGTCCAGAATGTGCTTGGCCATCCGGCCGTCGCCGCCTCCCCATTCGACGATCGCAACGCGACCCTTAAGCCCATCGCAAGACAAAAGCCGCAACCAGACTTCTGCAATCGCTTCGCCCATCACCGACCCGACCGACGCGCTTGTGTAGAAATCGCCTTCGCGCCCGATCTTCGTGCCGGGACGCATATAGTAGCCCCATTGCGGATGATACAGGCAAAGCTCCATATATTCTTCGAAATTGATGGCTCGATTCTCGTTCTCCCGAATACGTCGACACAGCTCGTCCAAAAGCGAACGACTCAAATCGGAATCGCCTCCGACAGAAACGGACACACATTTTCATCCGTCGGCGCTATAATAGGGCTGACGATGTCGTAAGGAGGAACGCTCATGTACCGCCGCATCGCCGCCCTGGCGACCGCTGGCGCGATCGCCGTGGCGACGGCGTTCGCCGCGCCGGACTCTGCGCCGACACCGGGCGACGCTCCCGCGACGTCGACGCCGCCGGCGTCGACGCTCGCATCGCCCGCCCAAGACCCGGAACTGCACGATTTGCTGCAAAAAGGACTAACCGCTAAACAGATCGACGAAGAAATCGCGCGGCTCGACGCACGGCAAGCGGAAATTCGCGACGAACTGAGCCGGCTGGAGCGCGCCGCCGCCGAACAACAAGAACGTGCGGCGGAATCGCGCAGACGCGTCGGGCGAATCCTGCGCGCTTATTATATGGGAGAGCGGTGGTCGATTTGGACAGCGGTTCTCGCCAGCCGGTCGCTCGGCGAAGCGCTCGTCTGGTTCGATTACGTCCAGCTGATGACGGCGTACGAACGCCGTGTTTTCCGACAAGCCGTCGAAGAACGCGACCGACTTGCGGCGCTGAAAACCGAAGCGGAAAAACGACTCGCCGAGATCGAGCGTCTGAAAGCCGAGCGCGTCCGGCAACGCGACCGGCTTCGCGAACTGGAAGAGGCGATTCGCCGACAATTGGAAACCGCCGCGAACGCCGAAGCGCTTAAGCGACAAATGGAACAACTCAATAAACTATGGGATGAAAAAGGAAAACCGAAATTTCAAACCTATTTTGAAGCGCTTGCGAAAGCAATGCAAAACACCCAGCAGCTGTTCGGCCGCGCCGAAACGTCCGTCCAGCAGTTCCGCATGACGGCGACATGGCGCGACGCCGGCATCAATGCCTTTTTGCGCGAATCCGATCCGATTTTCTCGGAGCTGACTGTTTCGTTCGTCGGCGGCGCCATGGAAGTCCACGGCAACGACGGCGTCGTCGACCTGAACATTCGCGGCCGGTTCGTCATCGAGAACGAACCCGCGCACGTGATCCGCTATCTCGTCGACGAGCTGCGCTTCAACGGTTTCGCACTCGACGAAACGACCGTCCGAGCGCTTGCTTCCGAATACGAACTCGCCATCACTCCTGCGCTGCCCGACCCGACGGTCCGTGTGCGCGCCGAAAGCGTCGAAGTACGCGACGGTCAAATGACGGTCGTCCTTCGCTTCGGCCTATTCTAAAGACGGCAGTGGCGTCTACAGCAAATCGGCGGCCAGCTGCGCCAGGCGGGATCGCTCGCCTTTTTCCAGCGTGACGTGGCCGCTCAACGATTCGCCCTTGAAACGTTCGACGACATAGGTCAAGCCGTTCGTCGAAGCGTCCAAGTACGGATGGTCGATCTGCTCGGGATCGCCCATCAACACGATTTTGCTTCCTTCACCGACGCGGGAGACGATCGTCTTGACCTCGTGCCTCGACAAGTTTTGCGCTTCATCGATGATGATGAACTGCCCGGGGATCGACCGGCCGCGGATGTAGGTCAGCGCCTCGACCTGAATGCTGCCGAGTCCGGCGAGAATGTTGTCGAGATCGCCGGGCTTTTTGACGTCGAACAGAAATTCGAGATTGTCGTGGATCGGCTGCATCCACGGCTTTAGCTTTTCTTCCTTCTCGCCGGGCAAATAGCCGATGTCCTTGCCCATCGGCACGACGGGCCGAGCGATCAGCAGTTTTTTGTAACGCCGCTCGTCTTCCACTTTACGCAGGCCGGCGGCAAGGGCCAAGAGCGTTTTGCCCGTACCCGCCTTGCCGGACAGCGTCACCAGCGAAATGTCATCGTCCAGCAAAAGCTCGAACGCCATTCGTTGCTGCGCGTTGCGTGCGGCGATGCCCCACACCGGCTCGTGCGCGAAACGAAGCGGCTCGATCCGCCCGCCGTCGGCCGACGCCTTGGCCAGCGCAGACTTCGAACCGCCGACGCCGTCGCGCAAAACGACGAATTCGTGCGGATACAGTTCGCGCCCCAGCCCGAGGCGTTCGGACGGCAATCCGCGGCTGGCGTAAAACTCGTCGATCGCGTCGCCCGGCACCTCGCACCGCACGTAACCGCGATACATCTCGTCCAGGGAAACGACGCGATCGCTCAGGTAATCTTCTGCAGCAAGCCCGAGCGCGTCGGCCTTGACGCGCACCAAAGTATCCTTGCTGACGACGACGACGGGACGAGGAGCCGGCTTGGCGCGCTCCTCCTCCTGATAGTTGAGCGCCACCGCCAGCATCCGGTTGTCCGACGTCATGTCGCCGAACGTCTCCTGCATCCGGACGAAACTGCGATGGTTCAACTCGACCCGCAACACGCCGCCGTTTTCCAGCGGCACGCCGTCGTGCAACCTGCCCCTGTCGCGCAGGCCGTCGAGTAACCGCGACACCCGTCGCGCGTTGCGGCCGAGCTCGTCGGCGTTCCGCTTCTTCGCATCGAGTTCCTCCAGCACGACCGCGGGGATGACGACCTCATTGTCCTCAAACGCAAACAAGGCGAACGGATCCTGCAACAAAACGTTCGTGTCCAACACGTACACTTTTTTCATCCGCGGCCCTCCCGTCGCCGTCCGATAGGCGGAAGCTAGACGTTGCGCATCGCTTCGAACACCTGGTTGTCCAGCTTTTCCGCCGCGCGCCGGTCGTACGTCTTTTCGAACTCCGGCTCGACGGAAATGCGGGCGCCGTAAAACATCGCGTCGCGCACCGCCTCGACGGCGACGTCGAAACACGCAAGCCTGAAAGGAACGCCGGCCAGCGATTCGGAAACCAACCGAGCTTTCCCGTAAACGGCATAAAGGGAACCTTCGGCAAACACGGCGACCGTCGCTTCCGGACGATTCTGGAGATTGCGCACAAGTCGCGACCGCGCATCGATGGCGAACCGGACCGTTCGGTCGTCCGGCGCGTATACCCACGAAATGGCGCTGATCGTCGGAGAACCGCTTTCGCAGTCGATCGTGGATAAAAGCACGAGCCGCTCTTTGCGCAAACTGCGCACGAGAGCTTCCGATAGCGTTTGGGCCGTTTCCGTCATCGGCGAAACCTCCTCGTCCCGCGCTAACGGGTCATCGGTCCGCGTTGCGGTTTGTTTTTCGATTATATCACATTTTCCCCGATTTTATCTTATCGGCCGTGCCGCTCAAACATGACTTCCGTCCCCGTCACCGTCGTCGGGATCGCCGAATCCACCGCACGCTTCGTCGAACGGCCGCGAAAACGCCGACGTCGCCTCGATATCGGAAAGAAGCCGTTCCGCCCGCTGTCGGTCGAACCGTTCGCTCTGTATGGAACCGTCGGCAAACCGACAGACGGTTTCGTACCCGTCGGAAGTCTCGACGAACGACATCTCCGCAACGCCGAATCGCTCGCGAAGCACCGATTCGAAAAACGCAAGCGTTCCTTCCGCCGCCGCGTCGTCCGGCCGCCGCGCGAGCACAATGCGGGACTGCACCCACCCCCACAGCGCGTCGTCCCACTTCATCGACGTCCCTCCCCGGCAGGGCTATCCGGCGCTCGATCGCCCGACATCTGGCCGTCCGGCGCGGCATCGTCCGGCACGGCATCGCGGGCGCGGCGCCCGAACCGGCGTTCCGCCCACCGCCGGACGCCGAACACAGCCATCATCCCGACGGCGACCAGCAGGCTCGGCACGATCGGCAGGCCGACCTCAACCTGGAAAAACAAAAGCAACAGCGACCCGAGCGCGATCAACGCATAAACGAGCGCCTCTTTCAAGACGGGCAGCCTGCGAACGCGAAACACGCGCGCGTACACGAACGAGGACAGCGCAAAAATGATCAGCCACGCGACGACGGGATGGTCCGCCAGCCAGGCGTTCACGGCTCACGCCCCTCCTTTTGCGCGGCGCCGGCGGCCGCTCGGGCGAGCTCGGCGGCGCGCTGCATTTTTTCCCATTTTTCCCGTTCACTTTTTTTCAGGATTTTTTTGCGCAGGCGGACGGACGTCGGCGTCACTTCGCAAAGTTCGTCGTCGTTCATATATTCGAGCGCCTGTTCGAGCGCGAGAAGCCGCGGCGCCTTCAGCCGCACCAGCTCTTCTTTCGTCGAGCTGCGGATGTTCGTCAGATGTTTTTCCTTGCAGACGTTGACGACGATGTCGTTGTCGCGGTTGTGCTCACCGACGATCATCCCCTCGTACACTTCGGCGCCCGGCTCGATGAACAAAACGCCGCGGTCTTCCACGGACTGGATGCCGTACGCCGTCGCCGTGCCCGTCTCGCTGGCGATCAACACGCCCTGGCGCCGGCCGATCTGTCCGCCCGTGTAGGGCGCATACCCCTCGAACGCATGATTCATGACGCCGTAGCCGCGCGTCAGCGTCAAAAACGCCGTGCGGAAGCCGATCAGCCCGCGCGACGGGATGCGGTATTCCAGCCGGACCGTTCCCGGTTCCAGCGGCGTCATGTTCACCATCTCCGCTTTGCGCGGCCCGAGCGCCTCGACGACGGCGCCGACCGCATCTTCCGGCACGTCCAAAAGCAGCCGCTCGACCGGCTCCATCGGCACGCCGTCGACGTCGCGGACGATCACCTCCGGCTTCGACACCTGCAATTCGTAACCTTCCCGCCGCATCGTCTCGATCAGAACGGCCAAATGCAGTTCGCCGCGGCCGGAAACCAGAAATTCATCCGGCTGGTCCGTTTCTTCCACCCGCAGCGCCGCGTCGGACTCCATCGCGCGCAGCAGCCGCTCGCGCAAATGCCGCGACGTCAACCACCGCCCTTCGCGGCCGGCGAAGGGACTGTCGTTGACGCGGAACGTCATCCGCACGGTCGGTTCCTCGATGTTTAGCGGCGGAAGCGGCTCGGGCGCGTCTGGATCGGCGACCGTCTCCCCGACGGCCAGTTCGCGAATACCCGCGATCGCGACGATATCTCCTGCGGCGGCCGCCTCGATCTCCGTCCGTTTTAAGCCGAGAAAACCGAACAGCCGCTCGACGCGCGCCTGCCGGACCGCTCCGTCGCGGCCGACGACCGCGACCAGCTCGAACCTTGGCGGATGCCGCCGCGCTGGATGCGCCCGATCGCGATCCGGCCGAGATACGCGTCGTAGTCCGTCAGCGTCACCTGCAGCTGAAGCGGCCCGTCCGCGTCGAGACGGGGCGGCGGCACATGACGGACGATCGCATCGAACAGCGGCTTCATGTCGCGGCCCGGTGCAGCAAGATCGTCCGTCGCCGTGCCGTGAAGCGCCGACACGTACAAAATCGGAAAATCGAGCTGTGCATCGTCCGCGCCGAGATCGAGAAACAGCTCCAGCACCTCGTCCGCGACGGCGGCGGGACGCGCGTTCGGCCGGTCGATCTTGTTCAGCGCGACGACCGGCGCAAGCCCCTGCTCCAGCGCCTTACGCAGCACGAACTTTGTCTGCGGCATGCAGCCTTCGGCGGCGTCGACGACGAGCAAGGCGCCGTCGACCATTTTCAGAATGCGCTCGACTTCCCCGCCGAAATCGGCATGCCCCGGCGTGTCGACGATGTTGATCAGGTAATCGCCGTAGCGGACGGCCGTGTTTTTGGCCAAAATCGTGATGCCGCGCTCGCGCTCGAGATCGTGGGAATCGAGGACGCGTTCGACGACCGCCTCGTTGTCGCGGAACGTCCCCGACTGACGCAACAGCTGATCGACGAGCGTCGTTTTGCCGTGATCGACGTGGGCGATGATGGCGATGTTGCGAATCCGCTCTCTCGGAAACATCCCGCTTGCCGTTCCTCCCGGTCAAAAAACAGGCGTCGGAGAAAACCGACGCCGACGTCTTTCAACGCTTCTTCTTTTCGATTATACGGGAGAAAAAGGAGGGGCGCAAACGAACCCGGCGATCACCGCATCGGCTCCGGCCAAAACGTCCGGCCGTCCGACGCCGACGACCTTCATGCCGGCGGCCCGCGCCGCTTGAACGCCGGCTGCGGCGTCCTCGAACACGATACACGCTTGCGGCCGGACGCCGAGTTTTCGGGCGGCCAACAAAAACAAATCCGGCGCCGGTTTCGGCGCCACACCGGCATTGCCGTCGACGACGGCGTCGAACAGATCGGCGACGCCGAGCCGGTCGAGGACGATCCGCGCGTTCCGGCTGGCGGACGCCAGAGCGACGCCGACGCCTCGACTTTTGAAGCCGGTTATCCAGTCGATCACCCCGGGGAGAAGATCCCCGGGCGTCATACCGGAGAGCAAGGCGACATACCATTCGTTTTTCAGACGCATATATTCCGCTTTTTGCCCGTCGTCCGCGCGAATGCCGCCGATCGCCAGCAGTCGCTCCAAAGACGCTTCCCGGCTGATGCCTTTCAGCTGCTCGTTTTGCTCTTCCGTCAGATCGAAACCGAGATGATTTGCTAATCTTTTCCAAGCCTGATAATGATATTTCGCCGTGTCCGTAATGACGCCGTCGAGATCGAAAACGACCCCTTCGACGCCGCGTATCAATTCACGCAAGACAGACATCTCACGCAAGACGGACATCGATCGTTTCCCCCGGTCTCAAGACATAAGTTTTTTCCGCCGACGACGAACGGGACGGAACCGCGGTTCGCGTCGTCCGCGCGGACGCGGACGGCACCTTCCGTCAGACGCAGGGCGAACCGTCCTCCTTTTGCCGCCAGCGGCAATTCCACCGCTTCCCAGCCGTCCGGCAACGCCGGGGCGACCCGTACGGAGTCGTCGCCGACGCGCACGCCGCAAAACCCGTGTACCGCCGCCATCCACGCCCCGCCGTTTGCGGCCGGATGCGTCCCGCCGATATACAGGTCGCCGACGTGCGTCTTCGCCGCGCCGGTCAGGTCGATCGTCGCGGCGCGCATGAAATATTCGTACGCTTTCCGTTTCTCGCCGATCCCGGCGGCGACGAGCGCGTAAAGCGGCGCGCTGAGGCTTGAACCGTGCTCGGTGCGCGGCTCGTAATAGTCCCAGTTCGCCCGCCTCGCCTCGACCGGATAGTCGTCCTCGAACAGCGCTAAAAGCGCGATCACGTCCGCCTGTTTCACGACCTGGGTATGCGCGGCCAGGCCGTTTCCCCCGCCCAGGTACTCGTGCGGATGAAGCATCTCGGCTTTCAGCTCGTCGGGCGTCGCGTCGCGCAGGCCGAAATAGCCGTCGAACTGCTCGATGAGCCGCGTGCGGTCGTCCGGTTGCGGCACGTAAACCCGTTTCAGCATCCGGCGAATGTCGGCCAGGTCGCGGCGAAACCCGAGCCGGTCGACCAGTTCGCGCCAAAACGCCGGATACCGCTTCCGTAGGCGGTCCGCCAATTCGCACGCGGTGTGCAGCGTAAACCGGACCATCGCGTTCGTGTAGGCGTTGTTGTGCACGCGCTCGTGGTATTCGTCCGGCCCGGTGACGTCGAGCCATTCGTAGCGGTCTTTGTCCGGCTTGTAATACGCCCACGACAGATAAAACCGCGCGCATTCCAAGACCGCCTCGGCGCCGCCTTCGAGCCAAAGACTGTCGTCCCCGGTCGCCCGCGCGTACTGCAGGAACCCGTACACGACGGCGCCGCTGATATGAATTTGCTTGTCCCGGAAATACGTCCGGATCGGGCGCCCGGTCAACACGTCGTTCACGTTGAACAGGGTGCACGCGTCGTCGCCGGTATCCTGGCTTTCCCAGGCGTAAAACGCCCCGCGACGGCCGTACTCCGCCGCTTTCCGCCTGGCGCCGTCCAGCGTCCGGATGCGATACCGCAAGAGTTTTCGCGCGATGTCCGGCCGCGTATGAAGGAAAAACGGCAGCATGAACATCTCGGTATCCCAAAAAACGGCGCCTTTATACACCTGACCCGACAACGCCCTCGCCGGGATGGAAAGCGCTTCGGCGTGCTCCGGTGCGGCGATCCAAAGCTGATACATGCTGTACCGCAGCGCCCGCTCGGCTTCCGGATCGCCGGCGATCGAAACGTCCGAGACGGCCCACCGGGCGTCCCAGAGCTCGCGGTGCCTCCGCAACATCGCCTCATATCCCGCCGCCGCGCTCCGCATGCAGGCGTCGGCCGCCGCCGAAACCGGATCGGCGACGTCTTTCCCCGTATAAATCGCGACGAACTTGTACAACGTGTACGTCCGGTCCGGCTCCGCGCGGATTTCGTACAGCCGGTGCCCGGCTTCGCTCGTCCCGCCGTCGCGGAAAACGCCCTCCGGATCGAGAACGATTTCCGCCGTCGCCACCGGAATGCCGGCTTCCTGCGTGTATGCTTCGAGCACCCGGACGCGGTCGCGCGCAACGAGTCGAAAACCGCCCAGATGCGGCCCGTTCAAGTCCCAGACGTCGCGGTCGATGCCCGTCTCGACGGCGACCGTCCGGACGTCCGAAACCGAAAACGAAAACTTCATCGCCAGCACGTGGACCGGTTCCAGGCAGGCGAACCGCTCGGCCGACACGACGACGCCGGTTCCGTCGGCCAGCCGGAAACGGGTGTTCCGGAAATGAATTCCGTATCGAAAACAAAGCCCCTGTTCATGCGACGCGATTTCCGTCCGCGGCGCGAACACCGCGACCGGCTCCCCTTCGCAGAGGACCCGGCAGAACAGGCCGTTCGGCGCGTTCACCGGTTCCCGCCATTTTTCACCGACGCGGTCGTAAAGGCCGGCCAGCGTGCAGCCGACCAGCTGCTTACTCCCGTATTCTTCGAGCGTTCCCCGGTATCCGAGATACCCGTTGCCGATCAGGAACGTATTGCCCCGCCGGGCGACCTGCTCCGGATCGCACCCGTGTTCAACAACCGTCCAGTCTTCGCGCATTCGCCGTCACCTCCGCCGCCGTGAGACCCGACGCCGACGGGCTCGATACCGCAGCTGACGTGCGGAGCGGAACGACGACGCCTTGCTCCGTTACTTCATACCGCCGGTCGTAAAGCGACACGTCCACACGGCCGGGTTCGAGCGCGCGAAGCGTCACTTCCCGCTTCGTGACGGCGACTTCGAGCGGCACCCCGCGATAGACGATCCGAAAACGGTATCCGTTCCAACGCCCGGGCAACATCGGCCGGAACGAAAGCAGCTCGCCGTCCGAACGCATGCCGCCGAACCCGTAGACGATGTTCAGCCACGCCGCCGCCATCGACGTCAGATGCAGCCCCTGGTCCGCATTCCGGTTGTAATCGTCCAGATCGAGCCTCGTGGCGAATTCGAAATATCGGCACGCCCGCTCCTCGTCTCCCAGTTCGGCCGCCAAAATCGAGTGAATCGCCGGCGACAGCGAGGACTCGTGCGCGCATCTCGGCTCGTAGTACGCGTAGTTCGCCCGCTTTTTCCTCCTCGGAAAAACAATGACTGTACAAAAACATCAACATGAGCACGTCCGGCTGTTTGATCATGTCGTACCGGAAAATCTTGTCATACGGCCAATGATGGTACAGCGGAAACTCATCGCGTGGAATCGACCGCACGTCCAAGTGCGGCAGATCGAAAAAGCCTTCGTGCTGTTCGAGAAGCAAGCCGTCGTCTCCCCGCGCTAGCCGCATGTTCGCCGCCATGTTCGCCCAATCGGCGAGTTCCGCGTCGTTCAACCCCGTCCTGCGGACAAGATCGTTCCACGCTTCCGGAAACGACCGGCGCATTTCTTCCGCCGTCGCCAGCGTATACTCCAAGCACTTTTTTGCCGTGAAATTCAGGTAATAATTGTGATTGACCATCATTTTGAACTCGTCGGGCCCCATGACGCCGTAAAACCCGAACTTTCCCGACCGTTGCCCCCATTGGCCGCGGCTTGCGAAAAACCGGCAAATCTCAATCAGCATTTCCATGCCTTCGCGATGCAAAAACTCGACGTCTCCCGTCACGCCGGCATAATGCCGGATCGCGTAGGCCACCCCGGAGCTGACCTGAAGCTGCAGATTGGCGTGCTGCCACAGCCCGCACGACTCCGTGCCGTCGATCGTCGCCACCGGATAGAACGCCCCCCTGCAGCCGACGGACGCTGCCTTCCGTTTCGCCTCGGGCAGCGTCCGATAGCGGAACATGAGCAGGCTGCGGGCCGCTTCCGGGTTCGTCAGCAAATAAAACGGCAGGCAATACGTCTCGGTCTCCCAGAACGCATGACCGCCGTACACTTCTCCCGTCAGCCCTTTGGCGCCGATGTTGTGCGCCGGATCAAGGCCGCGGTACGTCTGGATCAGCTGAAAGATGCAGTAGCGAATGCCCTGCTGGTTGTCCGCGTCTCCGTCGATCTCGACGTCGTAACGGTTCCAAACGTCGTCCCAAAATTCCCGGTTCTCGCGTTCGAGTTCATCAAACGAAACGACCGGCTCGGCGGCGAACGCCTCCATCCCGCGCGCAGCCGCAGCCTCAAGGGAAACGTCCGGATTTTTTTCGACCCGATGAAAAACTTCCCGGTCGCACGTCGTTTGCCGGCCTGAAGCAAGCGGAAGCCGGACGCGGATACCGGCGTAGCGGTCGCGGGATACGCGCCGCACGTCTTCCGCATCCGGCGCAACGAGGCGAAACGCGGAAAACACGTTTTTGCCGCTCCGCCGCGTCCGGCCCGCCAGCGCCGCTGCCCTTTCCGTGAACAACGGTTCGCCGCACGACCAGTAATTCCGTCCGCGCGTGTAATGAAGGACGGAAAAATCAAGACCGAATTCCAGCTCGATCGTTCCTGAAAAATTGAGCGGCTCTAATGCGATCCGCTGGGCGGCGCGGTTCGGCCGCTTCATGCCGAGCAGACGGCGGAACACGATTTTCAGCCGTTTTCCCCCGGCCGTCGTCCACACGAGCTCGCGCGTCAACACGCCGGACCGGAAATCGAGTTCGCGGCGAAATCCGGAAATCCGGCCGTTCGCGCAGTCGAGTGTTTCCCCGTCCAGACGGATGCGCGTATGCAGCCAGTCGACTGCGTTGACCATGAACCGGTCGGTATACGAGATGCCGGGATAACGGACGAGGTAGACGGGCTCTTCTTCCTCGAACACGCCGTTAAAAAAGCTGCCGATGCGCGACGGACCGGACGTGCCTTCCTCGAAATAGCCGCGGACGCCCATGAATTCGTTGGCCAGAGAAAACAGCGACTCCGACACGAGCGCCCGCCCAGCGTGAAAAACCGTTTTCGACGATTTTCCACGAATGTACTTCCAAATACTTTTCGGCCGTCTTGTTCATGCCGGACTTCCCCCTCTCCGGACGAATCAAGAGGGCCCCCCGCGGTTTTCGGACCGCCGCGTTCGGGGGGCCCCCGGTTTCCGTTACGCCGCTTGTTTCAGTCCAGTTTGATCGTGTCGTAGTACTTGGTCTGCACCAGCTTGGCCGCGGCGTCGAGCTGCGCCTTCAGATCGACGTTTTTGTCGGAGAAGACGGCCTGCACGACATTGGTCATGACGGAATAGTAGTCCTGCGTATTGTACTGCGCTTCCGGCTTGCCGTCGAGCAGTTTCAGCATCTCGGGATCGTAGACGTACACGTTGTCGTACTTCGCGTACACGGCGTTCACTTTCTGCCCGTATGCCGAATCCGGCTTGAAGTACTGGATGAGCGGCGGAACGAAATATTTGTTGTCCTTCTTGCGCTGCTGGATGTTCGCTTCGAGCGATTCCAGGCCCTTGTCCGAAAAATAGTCGAACACCGCGTAGTTGAAGGCCGCTTCCTGCTCTTCCTTGGTCGCGTTCGGGTTGATCACGAGATAATCGCCGCCGAGAACCCCCGTATGCTTGCCGCCCGGCTGCGCCGCCGGCATCGGATAGACGGCCACGTCTTCCGGTTTCATGCCGCCCTGGTTGAGCGCCTGATCGACCGGACCGTCCGGACCCGCGATGACCATCGCCGTCCGCCCCTGCGCGAACGCGCCGACCGCGTCGCCCCAGTTGAGCGCCCAGTTCTCCGGAATGGCGTTCGCCTCCCACCGCAACCGGTGATAAAACTGGAGCGCCTTGAGTCCGGCCTCGGAATTGAACGTGGCGACGACCTTGCCGTTTTCGATCTTCTGAATCTCGCCGCCGGCTTCGAACAGGAAGTTCGTCCAGTTCCAGCCTGCTTCGTTGCCCTTGCCCATCGGCGCGATGCCGGAAATGCCCTTTTGCGGATCGCTGACCGCCTTCGCCGCCTGGAGCAGGTCTTCCCACGTCCAGTCGTATGGCGGAAGTTTGACGCCTTTGTCGGCGAACATCTTGCGGTTGACGACGACGCCGGTCACATACCCTTGCTGGGCGATGCCGTAAACGCGGCCGTTCAGAATGAACTGGTTCTGAAGAATCGGGTTCATCTGGTCTTTATATTCCCATTTGTTCCACAGCTCCGTAATGTCCGCCGCCCAGCCGCGCTCAGCCAGAAACTTGCCTTCCGTCGCGTACGTGTTGAACAGCGTCGGCGCTTCGTTGGCGCCCATTTTGATGGCGATTTCGTTCGGGTTGTAATGCCAGTCGCTTTTGATGATTTCGACATGGGGATATTTTTCCTGGAACCTTCTGATTTTGTCGTCCTCGAGCGCCCGCTTTTCCGGCTGGTCGGGCGTCGGATAGTAAATGCTGATGCGGACCTTTTTCGGCGGAGCGGACGCCTCGCCGCCGCCCGACGGTGCCGCCGACGCGCCGGCCTGCCCGCCGGACGTCGATTTCGACGCCGCACATCCGCCCAGGGCGACGGCGGCGACCAGCAAACCGGCCAACCATACATGCGCCTTTTTCATGGATTGCTCAAACCCCTTTGCTGAAAGTGGATTGAAGTCATTTTCGATTTTAAGGTAGTCCCATGATAAGAGCGATGAGCATTTTTATTTCAAATATGTCTGATCTTATGAATCAACCTTTGATGCCGGCAAGCGAAATGCCGCGCAACATATATTTCTGGAACAAGAGGAACACCAAGACCGGCGGCGTCATGACCATGAACAGGATCGCGAACCGGATGTTCCAGTCCAGCCTCCGCGCGTTGATGACATATTTGTAGACCGCCGTCGCCAGCGGCATCTTGTTCGGATCGTGCAGCACGAGCGACGGCCAGAACCAGTCGTTCCAGACGGCCGCGAACACGAAGATCGCGATCGTCGAAAAAATCGGCAGCGAAAGCGGCACGGCGATTTTCCGGAAACAGAGCCATTCCGACGCCCCGTCGATGCGCGCCGCTTCCAGCAATTCGGGATGAATGCCGTCAAAAAAGCTTTTCAAGACGAGCAGATAAAACGCGCTCGCCCCCGCCGGCAGCCAGAACGCCCAAAACGTGTTGACGAGCCCCAGATCTTTCAAATTGACGAAATTCGGGATGATGTAGGTCGACGGCGGGATGAACAGCGTCGCCATAAAAAACGCGTAGATCGCCCTGCGGTACGGAAGCCGCATACACGACAGCGCATAAGCGGCGAGCCCGGTCGCCAGAAAAATGCAGATCATATTTCCTATAAACAACATAATAGTATTTTTAAGATAAAGAACTAAATTAATATAATTCCATCCTGTTTTCAAATTCGCCCATTTCCACTCTTTCGGAAAAAAAGCGGGGAGGAAATTCGAAAAATTTGTTCGTTCGGTTTGAATGCGTTCATCATCGTCACGGCAAACGGGTAAAGCATGGAAAGCACCATGAGCGCCACGAGCAAAACCGACGCTCCGTAAGCGAAAACGACCGATTTTTTGCGAAAATCGTAGGCGGACAAAATACCGCGCTCGAACGCCGCTTTCATCTGACATCCCTCTCTTTTTCCGACAATCTGTAGTGCAAAAAGGCGAGTCCGCTGAGTACGACGAACATGAGCACGCCGAGCGCCGAAGCCGCACCGAAATCGAAACGGCTGAACGCGTATTTGACCGACAAAAGCGTGTACGTCATCGTCGCGTTGTTCGGACCGCCGTCAAGCAGTGCCTGCTGGGACAAATATGCCTGCGACGTAGCGATCAGCTGTAAAATCAACATCAGAAGCAACAAATGCCGGATCGCCGGCAGCGTAATGTGCCGGATGCGTGCCCAAACGCCAGCGCCGTCGATCTCCGCCGCTTCGTACAGATCTTTCGGCACGGCGAGGATGCCGGCGAGATAGATCAACATCGCCGCGCCGAACTGCTGCCATGTCTCCATCAGTACGATCGACACCATCGACCAGTCCGGGTCGGTCAGAAACGAAATCGGCTTCAAGCCGACGGTTTTCAGGAAAGCGTTGAACGGCCCGACCGGATCGTACAGCCACATCCAGATGCCGTAGAGGACGACGGCCGGAATCACGTTCGGCAAATAAGCGGCGACGCGCGCGAAACTTTGAAACCGCCTCAGCTCGGATACGGCGATCGCGAACAGACACGGCACCCAGTACCCGATCGCCAGACAAAGCGCCATATAATAAAGGGTATTGCGGACGGCCGTCTTGACGTCCGGATTGCTCAAAATTTCTTGATAATTAGCCAGGCCGACGAAGCGATTACCTTTTACAAAATCGATATCAAAAAAACTGTAAATAAAACCTTTTATAATAGGTATCCATAAAAATATAAGAAAAAGTAAAAAAGACTGGTAATATAAACAAAACACCCGTCGCGCGGCTCGCGCGCCACGGTCGCACTGCCGCACGGCGGCGGGGTTCGGACCGCGCAGCCGAGTCATGCGGCGCGGCGGACGTCTGCGGGATGGAGGATGTCTGCCAAGTCGTGTCTCGCATCGTTTTCCAGCCCCCTTTCGTTTACATCGTACGAGTTCGGGGCGCGCGGAACAATGTGCGTTTTTATGATCGAAATAAAGCGATTTTACTTTTTGATTTGAGAAGGGCTGACGCCGAAATATTTTTTGAAGATTTTACTAAAATGCTCAGGGGATTCGTATCCGACGCGCTCGGCGATCTCGTACCGCCGTAAGTCGGTCGTCAGTAAAAGCCGTTTCGCTTCTTCCATGCGCAATTTTACAATGTAATCCCATAAATTAATTCCAGTCCACTTTTTGAAAAGAAAACTTAAATAATTCGGACTGACATGAATTTTTCGCGAAATTTCTTGTAGAGTAATCTCTTTTTTATTGTAATTTTCCTGAATGTATGAAATTGCCTGTTCGATGATCTGATTGTTGTTTTTCCTGATTTCTTCGAGCGACCGCCCTTCCCGATAACGCAAAGGATGAAAATCCCCATAGTAAAATACAAAATGTTCCGGAAACACTTGATGCCACTCGATCGCTTCGGACGCCTGCGTGAACATTTCCGGCCAAAATTTTGTTCCTTTCATAATTTGACTGATGCCGACGACTGTTTCAAGCTTGAGATATTCCTTCAAATGATGATGAACTGATTTTCCTATTATATCTAATTCTTGGATTTTATCGAGTCGAACGTCGGCGTACTCCGCCTCGTTCCACGATACGACAGATACGATCGACCGTTCGGGGCCGTAAAACGACACCTGCTTGCGCGGCTCGAGCGTCTCGCAGACGACGTTCAGCGCTGCATAGGCGACCGGATCGCGCTCGCTCTTCCATTCGCGCTTCGGCCGGACGCGGATGATCGAATAATACGGCCCGCCGGGATCGACGCCGTACGTCGACCTGAGCCGTTCGAGTTCCGGTGCGCGATCGTCGTGCGGACGTTCTAAAAGAAGATTTAGAAGCTGATTGCAAGTTTCCTCCGGCTCTTTCATCGAAAACCGGCGGCCGTGTTCCTCGGTTTTGCGTTCGCGTAAGGCGTCGGCCCGCCGCTTTGACTTCAGCAGCGCTTCTCGCACGGCGTCGAGGAAATGGTTTTCGTTGAGCGGTTTGACCAGATAGTCTTTTACCCCCAGCCGCAACGCCAGCTGCGCGTAATGGAAATCTTCATAAGCCGAAATGATGATCACCGGAACTCCCGGCTTCAGCAGCCGCGCTTGATGAATGAGATCGAAGCCGCTTATTTCCCCCATGCGGATGTCGGTCACGATCAAATCGACGTCTTCCATCCGGATGCAGTCCAACGCTTCGTACCCGTCGTGCGCGACCAGGACATGGCCGACGTCCAATCCGGAATGTTGCAGAAGCTGCCGGAGTCCTTCACAAATGAGCGGTTCATCGTCCACGATCAGCACGCTGTACATCGATCCGTTCCCCTTTCCCCTCGATTTCCGAATCCTCCCTGACGACGGGCCACCGGACCTCGACGCGCGTTCCCCCGGACGACCCACGCGAATAAGCAAGCCCGTAACGGTTTCCGAAATGCAGCCGGATGCGTTGATGTACGTTGCGGACTCCATAACCGGGCGCCTCCGTCGTCTCGTCGGCCAACATCGCCTGCATCGCGGCGATATCCGCCGGCTTGTAACCGTTGTCCTCGATGACGACGCAGACTTCGTCGCCGTCGGTGCGGGCCGAAATCCGGATCATCCCTTCGTCGCCCATATGGCGGACGCCGTGCAAGATCGCGTTTTCCACAAGGGGCTGCAACACGATCTTCGGCGTCAGACAGCCGAGCGCCTCGGCCTGCACGTCCCACGAAACGCGGAAACGATACGCATAACGTTTCTGCTGTAAGCTGATGTAGGCCCGGACATGTTCCAGCTCCTGCTCCAGCGGAATCAGCTCCTTGCCGCGGCTGAGTCCCAGCTTCATCAGCTTTGACAGATCGCGGATCATCTCGGCGGACTCCGATTCGCCGTTCAAGCGACAGTGCCAGTAGATGCTTTCTAATGTGTTATAAAGAAGATGAGGATTAATCTGAGAATACAAGAGGCGAAGTTGTGACTCCTTCTGGCGGATTTCCATGACGTACTTGTCTTTGATCAAAGCGTTCAACCGTTCCGTCATTTCGCGGATCGACGCGGCCAAAATGCCGATCTCGTCGCGCCGCCGCCCCGAGAATGAGCGCATCACGTCGCCGATTTCGTATCTCTTGAAAAATTCGGCCATTTTATGAAGCGGCCTTACAAACGCTTGCAAAAAATAAAACACGAAGAGAACTGTCGCCGCCAGATCGACGACGGTGATCAGCAGAATTGTCCGCTGCAGTTCGCTCAGCTGCCGCGTCAGTGCGGAAATCGGAATTTTGAACACCAGTTTCGTCCCGTACACCGACGGGCCGTGGGCGATATACAGAAAATTCGGGTCGCCGTCGCTCAGCTCGACGGAAGCGTCGACGCCGACGGCGCGCATCCGCGGCAGTTCGATGCCGGCGCCCAACTCGCCCCGCCCACCGGCCAACAACCGGCCGGATTCGTCCGTCACATAAATCTCGCCGTCGGGCAGCGACACCGAACGAAGATCGTCGTACAGTTTCGTATCCAGGTTCGTGACGGCCAGCACGCCGAGCACATAGCCGCCGCCGGACAAATCGTGAACGGATCGGAGAAAGGCGAGATTTTTCCTGCCGCCGAAGCCGAACCCGTCGATCACTTTCAAAAATCCTTTTCCTTTCAGCCGCATCGCCTCGTCGTACCAGGGCGGCCGCTCGTCATCCCGGAAAAAGAACACGCCGCGCGCGACGAGATCGTATTTCGGCGCGAACGAATACCAGTTTTGCGGATCCGGAATAAACATCGAATACCAGATCGATTCGGCCAGCGCCGTACCGGTCGAATAGCTGCGCAACAGATCGTCCGCCGCGACGTACCGGCGTACGCGCTCTTGTGTAGTCAGCATAGGATCGGGAACGAGCTGTTGAATGTACGGGTTCTGCACGATTTTGGAAGTGATCTGGTTGACCGCGTCCAAATCCCTTACCAGAATGATGTGCGTCTGTTTGATGAGTTCGATATACGTGTGGGTGACCTGTTCTTTGAGAATTTCCGCCGACTTGTAGTTGGAGTACAGGCCGATCGAAGCGATCGTCGCCGTTAGAAACGAGGCAATCGCCAACCATTTTTGACGAATGTTGAGATTCGTGATCCACCGCACGCCGCGTCCCCTCTCTCCCGATTTTAAGATACACCCTGCGCCCGGTTCCGACGCAATGCCTGATTTTATTGTGATGCGGAGCAATCTTAAGATCGCACACCGTTTTCGTAAAAGCGCGTCTTGGCGAACACGCACAGCCTCCCCTACTATGGAATTGCCGTATGAGATGAAAGCGTATTCATGAGGAGGTGTCGCCGGCTTTTATCCTTTTCGAACCGCGATTGGTCGATATCTCGATGTGTCATCAAATTCCAACAAACACAAAGGGAGGGTTTTCGCCATGGCCGTTTTATGCCGCAACCGGTTCGTCGCCATTCTACTGGTCGTCGTACTCAGCCTCGTTTATTGGCCCCCTGGCGGCGGCGACACCGTCTCGGCGGATCCGCAAAATTTGGCGCTGAACAAGCCGGTGACGGAAAGCGGACATGCCGACGTATATGCCGCGCCCAATGCGGTCGACGGCAACCAATCGACGTACTGGGAAAGCGTCAATAACGCCTTCCCGCAATGGATCCGCGTCGACCTCGGCAACACGTACAGCATAAACCGAATCGTGCTGAAGCTGCCCGTCGCCAATTGGGGCACCCGGACGCAGACGATCACCGTCGAGGGCAGCACCAANGATTCGACGTANACCACGATTGTGCCGTCGGCCAACTATACGTTCGATCCNAGCACCAACAACACCGTTACCATCACGTTCGCCGCGACGAACGCGCGCTACGTCAGGCTCGTGTTTACGGCCAACACCGGCTGGCCGGCGGGACAAGTGTCCGAATTCGAAGTGTACGACGCCTCGTCGTCGCCGACGCCGACACCGACGCCGACACCGACGCCGACGCCCGGCGTTAACCTGGCGCTGAACAAGCCGGTGACGGAGAGCGGACATGCCGACGTGTACGCCGCGCCCAATGCGGTCGACGGCAACCAATCGACGTACTGGGAAAGCGTCAA